>Ga0315910_10002975_pt1 | contig 14622 bp, 16 predicted proteins | sample EdamamesoilMG_FD_204470 | JGI IMG/M metagenome (GOLD analysis project Ga0315910, IMG submission 204470) | Garden soil microbial communities collected in Santa Monica, California, United States - Edamame soil | ecosystem: Environmental > Terrestrial > Soil > Garden | place: USA: California...
GCCCACGATCTGGTGATCGCGGAAGCGGATTCCCTTTACGACCTGGCCGTCGCGGACGTCGAGGCAGGGGATGATGCGTTTGGCAAGAATGGGCCTAACTCCTTCGGATCGATCATTTCTTCGAGCAGCGCCTTGCCGCTGATGGCAGCGGCGCTGCCGACGTCGGCGAGCGCGGCAAGGTCGGCGGCCGAGCGGACTCCGCCCGATGCCTGCCACGCGATTTGCGGATAACGCTTCACGCCCTCGGCGTACAGCGCCACCGCCGGGCCCTGCAGGGCGCCGTCGAGTTCGGCGTCGGTGCAGAGCACGTGCACGAGTCCATGCGGTAGATAGCCTTCGATGGCATCCCAGAGCGTGAGCCCGGACTCCTGCGTCCAGCCACGGGTCAACACGCGTGGAACGCCTTGCGCATCGTGGCGGATGTCGAATGCGAGGCCGATCTTCTCCGCACCGTATCGCCGCAGCCAACCCTGCACCTCGGCGGGTTGTTCAACGGCGGCGCTGCCGACGATGACGCGATCGATGCCATTTCGAAGCAGGTCGTCGACCACCGCGGTGGAACGCACGCCGCCACCCACCTGGATGTTGAGTGCGCGTTGCGAGGCGAGGCGCACGATGACACTGCGGTTCGCGAGCTGGCCGTCCTTGGCGCCATCGAGATCGACGACATGCAGCCAGTTGGCGCCGAGCGAGCGGTATCGCTGCAGCAGTTCATGCGGCTCGAGGTCGTAACGCGTTTCCGCGTCGAAGTTGCCCTTGAGCAGGCGCACGCAGCGGCCGCCGCGCAGATCGATGGAAGGAATGAGGATCATGTGGTCAGCTCGGTTTCAGGCCTGTGCCTTCAGAAAATTGGCCAGGATGCGCGCGCCGACCACGCCCGATCGCTCGGGGTGAAACTGCGTCCCGCAGAAGTTGTCACGGCGCACCACTGCGGAGAAGGCGCTGCCATATTCAGTGGTCGCTACTGTCCAGTGGCCCGCGGGCACGGCGTATCCGTGCACGAAGTACACGTAGTCGAGCGAGCTGACTCCGTCGAGCAGCGGGTCTGGCTTGCTCGAGGCGAGCTGGTTCCAACCCATGTGCGGGACGGGAAGTCCGGGCGCGAACTGCAGTCGCGTGACCTGGCCGGGAATCACGGCGAGGCCGTTGGCCGGGCCTTCCTCGGAAGTCTCGAAGAGGATCTGCATGCCGAGGCAGACACCTAACAAAGGTTGCTTGAGCGTGGGGATCAACCGATCGAGTCCCGTCGAACGCAGCCGGGCCATTGCGTTGTGTGCCGAACCGACGCCCGGCAGCAGGACTCGCGCGGCGCGCTGGATGACGTTGGCGTCGCTCGTGACGACGGAGTCAGCGCCGAGGCGCGTCAGCGCCGCGCGCAGCGAAGCAATGTTGGCTCCGCCGCTGTCGATAATGGCAACCGGGACGCTCACAGCACTCCCTTCGTCGACGGCAGTTCTTCACTTTCGCGACGGAAGGCCTGGCGCAGCGCACGCCCGACACCCTTGAAGCAGGCCTCGATCATGTGATGGGTATTCTCGCCCGTGATGGTGACGTGAATCGCGGCCTTGAGGCTTTCGGCCAGCGACTTGAAAAAATGCGGGACGAGTTCGGTCGGCAGCCCGCCCACGGCTTCCCGCGCGAATTTGCCTTCGAACACGCCGTACGCACGGCCGGAGAGGTCGATGGCGACGCGCACCTGCGCTTCGTCCATGGGCAACACGAAGCCGTAGCGTGCGATGCCTACCTTGTCGCCAAGCGCCATGCGCAGCGTTTCGCCGAGCGCCAGTGCACAGTCTTCGACGGTGTGGTGCTCGTCGATGTCGAGATCGCCCGCGCATTTCAGCGTAAGCGCAAACCCGCCGTGCTTGGCGATCTGCTCGAGCATGTGATCGAAGAAGCCGATGCCCGTCGTGATGGCCACGGGGCCGGTGGCGTCCAGGTTCACGCGCACTTCGATGTCGGTTTCCTTCGTCTTGCGCTTGTGGGTGGCTTTGCGTTCCGTGAGTGACTGCACGATGGCCGGCCAGGTCTCCGCCGCGTTCCCGTGGCGACGGACCATCATGGGCCGCACCTTGAGGTTGCGCGCAAATTCCATGTCGGTTTCGCGGTCACCCACCATGGCGCTGGCATCGAGATCGACCGCACGCTCGCGCACGAAATCCTCGACGAGTTTCGTTTTGGGCTTGCGGCAGTCGCAGCCATCCGTCTTGCGATGCGGGCAGACGAACACGGCGTCGAACTCGACGCCCTGCGAACTGAATGCGTCGAGCATGAACTGGTGAGGCACGTCGAACTGCGCCTGCGGGAAGCTGGCGCTGCCGAGACCGTCCTGGTTCGTGACCATGGCGAGCTGGTAGCCCGCGCGCTGCGCCTGGCGCAGGGCGGCGAACACGCCGGGCATGAAGCGGATCTTTTCGATGGAGTCCACCTGTTCGTCAGGCGGTTCTTCGATGAGCGTTCCATCACGGTCGACGAACAGCACTTTGGTCAAGGAATACTCCGGATCAGGCGATCATTCTGTTCAGGGCTGCCCACCGAGATGCGCAGCGAGCGTGGCGACACGTTGCGCATGTCGCGAATCAGCAGCTTCGCGTCACGCGCCGCGGCGAGCACGGCTTCGGCATCCGCGAAGTCGACGAGCAGGAAATTCGCCACGCTGGGCCATATCTTCAGCACGCCCCGGCAGTTTGCAAGCGCGGCGCGCAGCCGTTCGCGTTCGCGGCGGATCTGCGCGACACGCTCCCGTTGAATCGCGAGCTGCGGCCCGGCAAGCGTCGCCAGCACGGCTTCGATGGTGAGCTGGGGAATGGAATAGGGAGGAATGACTTTGCCCAGGAGCGCGACGATTTCGGGTGCCGCAATGAGCGAGCCCACGCGAGCGCCGGCCAGTCCGAACGCCTTGGACAGCGTGCGTAACACCACGAGGTTCGGAAATCGTTCGAGCACGGCGCTCAGCGATTCGTCGCCGGAGAATTCGATGTAGGCCTCGTCGACGACCACCAGCGAGCGATTCGCGAGCGCGACCAGCAACTGGTCGATGGCCGCGCGATCCATCACGTTGCCGGTGGGATTGTTAGGGCTGCACAGGAAGACGACTTTTGTGTTCGCGTCGCAGGCCGCGAGCACGCCGGCCGTGTCCAGCGCGAAGTCTCGCGCCGCCAGCAGCGGCACTTCGCGCACTTCGGCGCCCTGGATGCGCGCCGCGACGGCGTACATGCCGAAGGTGGGCGGGCAGATGACGACGTTGTCCACGCCCGCTCGGCAGAACCCGCGCACGAGCAGGTCGATGGACTCGTCGCTGCCGCGGCCTGGCAGCAGCTTCTCTGTCGGTACGCGGTAGAGCGCCGCGAGACATTGCGCGAGCACATGCGGATGAGGTTCGGGATAACGATTCAGGCCTGCCAGCGAGCGGTCCGTTTCTGCACGCCAAGGCAGTTCATTCGCGTGCAGGCGATCGAAGGCGGGATCCCAGCAGGCGTGCGAGTAAGCCTTGAGTGACACGATGTCCGGGCGCGCCAGCGCGAGGATGCTTCTCATGCCGCACCCTCGTCCAAAGCATCCAGCCGGACCTTGACGGCGTTCCCATGCGCGTCGAGGCCTTCCATGCCGGACAGCGTGATGGCCGTGGGACCCAGCGCACGGAGTCCGTCGGCCGTGAGTTCCTGCACTGTGATGCGCTTCTGATAGTCCATCAGCGACACGCCGCTGTAGCTGCGCGCGTAGCCGAATGTGGGCAGCACGTGGTTCGTGCCCGAGCAGTAGTCGCCCATCGATTCCGGCGACCATGCACCGAGGAACACGGAGCCCGCGCACGAGACTTGCGAGAGCAGCGCGCGAGGATCGCGCGTCTGGAGGATGAGGTGCTCTGGCGCGTATTCGTTGGACACGGTGACGGCCGCCTCGAGATCCGCAACCAGGATGCAGCGGCTGTTCGCCATGGATTGCGTGACGATGTCGCGACGGCTCAACGCTTTCGCCTGCTCAGCGACTTCGATGGCCACTTGTTCGGCAAGGCGCGCGGAGTCCGTCACGAGAACAACCTGTGCAATCGTGTCGTGTTCCGCCTGGGCGAGCAGGTCGGCCGCCACGAAGCGCGCGTTCGCCGACTCGTCGGCAATGATCAGTACTTCGGAGGGGCCGGCGGGAAGATCGATGGCGGCGCCCGCCGGATCCGCAGCGATGATCTGCTTCGCTGCCGTGACCCAGGCACTGCCAGGGCCGAAGATCTTGTCGACCTTGCCGACGGTCTCGGTGCCAAACGCTAGCGCGGCGATGGCCTGCGCCCCGCCCATCTTGTACACGGTGTCCACGCCGCAGAGTTCCGCCGCCACGAGCACCGCGGCGTGCAGTTTGCCATCGGCACCGGGCGAACTCGCGATGGCGCGGGCCCGGCAGCCCGCGATACGCGCGGGCACCGCGAGCATGATGGCGGTGGAGGGCAGCGGCGCCGAACCTGCGGGAACGTAGAGACCGACGCTGTCGATGGGTCGCGTGATGCGCTCACATCGCACGCCAGGCATGGTCTCCAGCGAGAGCGGCGCAGATACCTGTGCTTCGTGGAATCGCGAGACGTTCGCCACGGCGCGCTCGAGCGCAGCCAATTGTTCTGGCGAAAGGGAGGCACGTGCCTCGCGGAATTCAGAGGCGCTCGCGCGGAGATCGTCCAGCGAAGGGCCGCCGAATCGCGTGGTATATCGGCGGACCGCTACGTCGCCTTCCAGGCGCACGGCCGTAACGATACTCGCGGCCTGACGGAAAACTTCTTCCCGCGCCTCCGCGGCCGGGCGCGCGAGCGCCGCGCGACGCGCGTCCGGTGAAGCTGTTTTCCAGTCGACGGTCTTCACGGCTAGACCAGCATCTTTTCGACGGGCAGGACCAGCAACGAACTCGCGCCCGCCTTCTTCAGGCTCTCGAGCGTTTCCCAGAACACGTTCTCGCGGCAGACGGCGTGGATCGCCACTTTGTCCGTCGAGCCTTCGAGCGGAATGATGGTGGGGAATTCGCTGCCCGGCAGCAGGCGGCGGATGTCGGGCAGGGCCGAGCGCGGCGCGTGCAACATGATGTACTTGCTCTCACGCACCTGCTGGACGCCATCGATTCGCATCAGCAGGCGCTCCACCCATTCCTGCTTCTCCGGCGGCAACGCGACCGGAGTGCGGATGAGCAGCGCCTGGCTTTCGAGCACGGTCTCGACTTCGCGCATGTGGTTCGCCTGCAGGGTCGAGCCGGTCGACACCAGGTCGCAGATGACGTCGGCACGTCCGAGGCGTGGCGCGATCTCCACGGCGCCCGACAGCGTGACGATGTCGGCCGTGATGTTGCGTTCCTTGAGATAGCGCTCGAGCGTGAACGGGTAGGTAGTCGCGATGCGCTTGCCGGCCAGCGAGCGTGGACCTTCATAGCTGAACCCTTCGGGGACCGCGATCGACAGGCGGCAACGTCCATATTCCAGCGGGCGCAGCTCGGTGAACGTGGGCGGGTGGCCGCGTGAGATCAGTTCCAGTCGCTTCTCTTCGAGCACGTTGCGTCCGACAAGTCCGAGATCGCACACGTCTTCCTGCACGAGGTCGGGGATGTCATCGTCGCGCACGAAGAGCACGTCGAGCGGCATGTTCTCGCCGAAGCCCATGAGCTGGTCGCGGCCGCGCGAGAGCTTGAGGCCGCAGCTCTTCAGCAGTTCGAGACACGGCTCCGTGAGCCGCCCGGACTTCTGTACGGCGAGCTTGAGGCGTTGGTCTTTGTCAGTGGGTGTCATGTTGAAGTCGTTTGAAAGTTGAATCAGATCGAACGGTGGCTCGACCAGGGAGTTCAGGCGTGGCGTTGCAGGCGGTTGACCGCCAGTGAGTACCCGCCATTTCCATCCGCCAGGCAACGCGCCACGCGCCCGATGGTGGTGACGCTGACGCCGGTGAGGCGGTGGATCTCGCGATAGGGCACGCCTTTCTGAAGCCAGTCCACCACCGCCCAGCGGTCGGCGATGGCCTGCAGTTCGGCGGGCGTGCACAGGTCCCGGAAGAAGGCCCGGCATTCGTCGACCGTCTTGAGAGTCAGCACGGCGGCGAACAGGCTGCGTTCGGAGAGCGCTTCCTGCCGGGCTGTGACGTTGCGGTGCTGTTTCATTGAATTAATGTATTAACGCGTTAATACGGTGGCGCATTAGACCCTCGCAACCGCACAAATGCAAGGCTTTTGCTTGCGTACCGCGAGACCGGCCCCTAGAATTCGCGCCACTCATCGAGACCGGCTGAGGGATAAGGCCCGAAGACGCCGGGGCAACCGCCGCCAACGCGGAAAGGTGCCACTTCCTGCGGAGCCGTCCTCCTTCTGTAAAGAAGAGTCGATTCCGGCAGATGAGCAGCCTATGCCGCCCGGTTCCGGGGCAGCGCAGGTGTCGTGCATACCGCACGGCTGCTCCCGAGTGCCCGACGAGCCATAGGTAACAGGCCTGAACAAGAGGCCTGAACAGGTTTGGAGCACTCGATGAACGACAACTTGCAACCCTGCGACGAAACGCCCGCCCAGCCGGCCACTGGCCCGCTGGTACGTGAAGGCGTGCTCGCAGTGCCCGGTGAGCTCAAGCTGCATTTCGGCGGCACGCTCGAATCCGTGTCCATTGCCTGGCGCATCGCGGGTCCCGCGGGCGCACCGGTGGTCGTGGCACTGGGTGGCATTTCGGCTTCTCGACGAGTCTGGATGCCTGACGAGGCGCGCGGTGGCTGGTGGCATGAAGTCGTCGGCCCGGGTCTCGCGCTCGACACCCAGCGCTTCCGCATCCTGAGTTTCGATTATCTCGGCGCGAGCGCCGATTCGACCGGCCCGCGGGATGACGCCCCGTTCCCGACGGTGTCGGCATACGACCAGGCCGAACTACTGCTGCGTCTCATCAATCATCTCGGCATCTCTAGCCTGCGCGCCATTGCCGGCGCGTCCTATGGCGGCATGGTGGCGCTGGCTTTCGGCGAGCGTTTTCCGGACCGCGTCGCGCGGCTCATCGTCATCAGCGCCGCGGATCGCGCGCACCCGATGGCGAGCGCCTGGCGCGTGGTGCAGCGACGCATCGTGAAGTTCGCGATCGACAGCGGGAACCCGGCGCAAGGGCTCGAGCTGGCCCGTGCGCTCGCCATGGCCACGTATCGCAGTCCCGAGGAGTTCGCCGCGCGCTTCGCGGGCGCGGCCCGTCGAAACGCGGACGAAAAGTTCGTGCTGCCGGTCGAGGAATACCTGTTCGCGCGCGGCGCGGAGTATGCGCAGCGTTACCGGCCGGCTTCGTTTGTCTGTTTGTCCGAATCCATCGACCTGCATCGCGTCGATGCCGGCCGCATCTTCGCGCCCGTCACGGCGGTTGCCGTCCGCGAAGACCAGCTCGTGCCGCTTGGCGACATGCGCGCGATGGTCGCGCGCCTGCCGAATGCCGAGCTGCATGAAATCTCCTCGGTCTACGGACACGATGCCTTCCTCAAGGAGAACCGGCGGCTCGCGCCGATCTTCGCCAACGTCTTGAATGAAACTCCAGGAACTTCTCCGTGACGAATTCGCTGACTGCAGAAACACGCGCGGTACGCGCCGGCCTTGAAACCTGCGACGAAACCGGCGCGGTGGTCCCGCCGCTTCATCTTTCCTCCACCTACGCGTTTCGCGCCTTCGGCGAGAAGCGCAAGTACGACTACAGCCGCTCGGGCAACCCGACGCGCGACTTGTTGGGCGATGCGCTGGCGGACCTCGAAGGCGGCGCGGGCGCCGTCATCACCGCGTCGGGCATGGGCGCGATCACGCTCGTGGGTCACATCCTGCCCGTTGGCGCGCGCGTCATCGCGCCACACGACTGTTACGGCGGCACATTCCGCCTGCTGACGGCGTGGAAGAAGCGCGGCGAACTCGATGTGGAATTCGTGAACTTCGGGGACAAGGCCGCCGTCGATTCGGCGCTGTCGAAGCCTGCCGCGCTGGTGTGGATCGAAACCCCGAGCAACCCGCTGCTGCGCATCACGGATGTAGCGGACATCTCGAAGCGTGGCCATGCGATCGGCGCGCTCGTCGTCGCGGACAACACCTTCCTTTCGCCCGGCTGGCAGCGGCCCATCGAACTCGGCGCCGACATCGTGGTGCACTCGACGACGAAGTACATCAACGGGCACAGCGACGTGGTCGGCGGCGCGGTCATTTCGGCGAAGAAGGAAGTGGCTGAACAGGTTGCCTGGTGGGGCAACTGCCTTGGCCTCACGGCCGGCGCCTTCGACAGCTACCTCACGTTGCGCGGCCTCCGCACGTTGCACGTGCGTCTGCGGGAGCACGGCAAGAACGCCCAGGCAGTCGCGGAGTTCCTCGCGAAGCAGAAGTCCGTCAAGCGCGTGTATTACCCGGGACTCCCGAATCACCCCGGGCATGACGTTGCGAAGCGCCAGCAGTCCGGCTTCGGCGCCATCGTGACGATTGAAGTGCAGGGTGGTGTCGACGGCGCGAAGCGTTTCTCCGAAGCGCTCGAACTCTTCTCACTGGCGGAGTCGTTAGGCGGCGTCGAAAGCCTCGTCGCACATCCGGCCACCATGACGCATGCCGCCATGGCGCCGGAGGCGCGTGCCGCGGCAGGCCTGGTCGACGGGCTGCTGCGTCTGTCGATCGGCATCGAGTCCACCGAGGATCTGTTGCGCGATCTACAGGCGGGGCTCAACGCGCTGGCTTAGTCCGCAATCTCGCCGCAAGTGGCATTGAGCACTGCGGCGGTCAGCGGACTTGCGCGATCGGAAGCGGCCAAAGTCGCGAGGTTCGCGATCTCCGCCATGAGGGGCATGCGCCTGAGCATCGTCTTCTCGGCGATGCGAGCTTCGAAGGTCTCGCGCGTAACGCCCGCGAGCCGCGCATGTTCCGTCACTGCGTCGCGCACGCCGGGCGTGTCTGGCGATCCCGAAGAGCGGATCGTGACCAGGCGAATTCCCGTTGGACCGAGCTCGACGGCGAGCTGGCGCCACAAACCTTCGATGGCGGCGCACGCCACTCCGAACCCGCCGCTGCCCGCGTAGGGCTTGCGCGCGACCTGCGCGGTCAACGCCAATATCACGCCGGATTTCCGCGCGACCATGTGACGCGCGGCGGCAGTGGCGGTCAGGTAGTGCGTGCGCATTGCCTGCGTGATCGCTTCGGAGAAGCTATCCACGTTCATGGCAGTCAGCGGATCGCCTTGCTTTCCGCCGAGCCCGATCAGGTTGAACGACACATCGACGCGGCCGTGCTCCCTCACGACGTCGGCGAGGTGCTTCTCGACGGAAGCCCGATCGAGCGCGTCGACGGCGGCGGGAAACGCGCGCGCGCCGGAGCTGTTGATCTCTCGCGCCAGCGCCTCCACGTCCGAGAACGTGCGACCAACGATGAAAACCTGGGCACTTTCGCGCGCGAATTCGCGTGCGACCGCGCTCCCCATTGCGCCGGCTGCGCCGTAGATCACCGCATTCTTGCCCGCCAGCAGTCCGGATCCGGTCTGCCTCGAGGTGCCATTCGCGCCGACCGCAGCCAGCGGAACAGCTACGGCGGCACTGCTCGCCAGGAACTCACGTCGGGTTGATGCGGTTTCCATGATGACTCACATGCAGCAGGAGACGGGCGGGACGAAGCGGCCGTTGGGCTGCACCTCGCCACCCTTGCCATACATGTTGTGCGGACGAACCCAGTCGAGCATTCCGCGTTCGGGCCTTTCGTTGCGTCCCTTGGGCGTGCATTCGAGCAGTCGGTAGATGGCCATGAAGTCTTCGCCACCGCGTGCGAAGCACGAGTAGGTGTGGAAGATGTTGCCGGACTCGTCCTTGTAGAAGACGTTGTCGCCTGGCAAGTCTTCGATGCCGGGGTCGCATGCGCGGTAGTTGTAGACGGCGCGGCCGGCCTTGATGTCCTCGGGTTTGAACGACACCCCGAAGTCGTAGTTGAAGTCCGATCCGTAGGATGAATAGAAAGGTATGCGCCAGCCCATGCGCTCCTTGAGTGCATTGAGCTCGGGCAAGGTCGCACGGGCCACTGCGACGTAGGAAACGTCATGGTTGTCGAGGTGGGGCAACAGGCCTTCCACGCTGTCGATGCCCAGCGAGCATCCCACGCACTGCAGCGGCTGCCCGGGACCCTGCATCACGCTCTGCACCCAGAGTTGCGAGCGGCCCCGAAAGAGGTCCGCGAATCTCACACGGCCTTCCGGTGAATCGAACTCATAGTCTTTTTCCACCCGTACCCAGGGCAGCGCCTGCTTCTTTTCCGCCAGGGCATCGCGCCGCCGGGTGAACTCCTTCTCCTCGAGCATGAGTTTCTTGCGTTCGGCGACCCAGGTTTCACGGTCCACGATGCGATGCATGACGTTTCCTCAGCGTTGGGGTTTCTTCCGATTGGGAGTGGTCGAACGGCCGAACAGCAATTCGACATACCGATAGAGATGTTCGAGGCTGTCGACGGCAGCCTTCGGTTCCTGCCGGGCCTTGGCCATGATGAAGGCGCCCTGGACGACCGCCTGCATGTGCGTGGCGAGAGACGCTGCCTCGATGCCCTTCACCGGATGCTCCCGAAGCACGTCGTCGATCATGGCGCGCAGCAAGGAGAGGTGTTGTTCGATCGAGACGGCGCAGGCATCCCGGATGGCGGGGTAGGTCTCGTGGACTTCCTGGATGGTGGTGCCCGCGTAACAACTCCATTCCCAGATGTCGCCGGACAGCAGTTCCTTTCGGAATGCCACGTATCCGAGCAGCCGGTCGAGAGGTTGGGCCAGGCGCTGATACGGCGCGACGGAAAACAGGTGGGACGCGCGGTCGTGCCATTGCGCGGCGGCGGCGATGGCGAGGTCTTCCTTGCTGGCGAAGTGATGGAAGAAGCTGCCCTTGGTGACGCCGGCGGCCGCGCAGACGTCCTCGACGCGCGTGGCCGCGTAACCGTTGGCACGAACGAGATCGATGGTGGCGGCGAGAAGGCGGGTCCTGGAGTTTTCGGCGGTTTCTGCCATGGGGCACCGTACCGGGAGGTACGGCGACCATACCGACCGGTACGTAGAGGGTCAAGCAGCGCCGAACTCATGTACATTGCAGCGCCATGGAGGTTACCCGCGAACAACTCGAGGCCCAGTTCCTCGAACTGTCTGACCAGGAGCTGCTGCTTCGCTGCGGCTCCGATCTCACGGAGCTGGCGCGGGACGTGGCGCTGGCCGAAGCTGCGCGACGGGGCGTGACGCTGGCGGCGCGCGCGGCGATACACGACGCGGAGGCGGTGGAAGTGGCGCATGGACATGGGCCGCTGTGCATTTGCACGCGCTTCCTGTTACCGATGGATGCGTCGATCTTCGCGGCGCGGCTCCAGGCCGAAGGAATCGCCGCCAGGGTCATGGATTCGGACACCATCTACGCCAATGGCGCCTTCCACACCTCGTTGGGACTGGGTGGTGCGCGCGTAATGGTGCCGGAGTCCCAGCTGGCCGAATCCCAGCGCATCCTCGCGGCGTTCAACGCCGGTGAGTACGCCCTCGACGATGATTTCGACCCGAACGCCGGCTAGTCGAGTGCGGCGAGAATCGCGTCACCCATCTGGCGCGTGCTGAGCGCGGTGCGTCCTGTTTCGGCGATATCCGCGGTGCGCGCGCCGTCACTGATCGCCTTGCCGACGGCCGAGTCCACCGCCGCCGCTTCGGCTTCGAGGCCGAGCGAGTGTTTGAGCAGCATCGCAACGCTCAGGATCGTTCCCACCGGATTTGCAATGCCTTTGCCAGCGATGTCGGGCGCCGAACCGTGGATGGGTTCGTAGAGGCCGCGGCGCCCATCGCCGATCGAGGCGGAAGGCAGCACGCCGAGCGAGCTCGCGAGCATGGCGCCTTCGTCGGTGAGGATGTCGCCGAACATGTTCTCGGTGACGAGCACGTCGAAATCGCGCGGGCGACGGATGAGATGCATGGCCGCGGAGTCGACGAGCATGTGCTCGATGCTCACGCCCGGGAATTCGGTCTTTATCACGCGCTCGGCCACTTCACGCCAGAGGCGCGACGTTTCCAGCACGTTCGACTTGTCGATGGAGTACACCTTCTTGCGGCGACCGTTCGCGAGCCGGCCAGCAACGCGCGTGATGCGCTCGATCTCGGCGACGGAATACGTGCAGAGATCACTGGCATGCGTGGCGGTGCGGGTCTTTTCGCCGAAGTAGATGCCGCCGGTGAGTTCGCGGACGAACACCAGGTCCACGCCATCGAGCACTTCAGGCTTGATGGCCGACGAATCGCGCAGCGCCGGATGCAGCTTGATGGGCCGCAGGTTGGCGTACACGCCGAGTTCGCGGCGGATGCGCAGCAGTCCCTGTTCGGGCCGCACGGGCGAGGAGGGTCCCCACTTCGGGCCGCCGATGGCGCCTAACAACACCGCATCGGCCGAGAGACATTCCTCGAGAGTGGCCTTGGGTAGCGGGTCACCGGTGAGATCGATGGCCGCGCCACCGAATGGCGCCGCGCTCAGCTGGAACTCGTGGCCGAACTTCTTCGCGACCCGTTCGAGCACGCGTGTGCCCTCGGCGACGACTTCGGGACCAATGCCATCACCCGCGATAACCGCGATCTTTGCTTTCATGGAATCTCTTGTGCGTTCTTAACGGTGCGCGCTTTCGTAAGCGGCAATGGCTTCGTTCTTCGAGAGCAGGAAGCCGAGTTCGTCCACGCCGTTGAGCAGGCAGTACTTCGCGAAGCCTTCGAGCGGGAACTTCACCTGCGTGCAATCGGGCAGGGTGAGCGTGGTGCTCGCGACGTCGATGGTGACCTCGATGTTCGGGTTGGCGAGCAGCCACGCGTGGGTCTTTTCGTCGAGAAGGACGGGCAACAACCCGTTCTTGAGGCAGTTGGTGCGGAAGATGTCCGCGAACTCCGTGCTGACGACGGCGGCGAACCCGAAATCCTGCAGCGCCCAGGGCGCGTGTTCGCGCGAGCTGCCGCAGCCGATGTTTCGGCCGGCCACGAGAATGGCGGCGCCTTTGGCGTCGGGCTTGTTGAGCGCAAAATCCGCCTTCGGGTTGCCGTCGGCGTCGTAGCGCCAGTCGGCGAACAGGTGTTTGCCGAATCCGGCTTTGGACGTGGCGGTGAGGAACCGGGCCGGAATGATCTGGTCGGTGTCGATGTTGGTCGCGGGCAGCGCGACCGTGCGGGAACGGATCTGTGTGACGGCAGGCATTAGTTAGACGAACTCGCGAGGGTCGGTGACGCGGCCACGGATGGCGGAAGCCGCTGCCGTTTCCGGGCTGGCGAGCAGGGTGCGCGCACCCTTGCCCTGGCGGCCTTCGAAATTGCGATTGCTGGTGCTGACGGAGTAATGCCCGGCGGGCACGAGGTCGCCGTTCATGCCGAGGCACATCGAGCATCCGCTCTCGCGCCATTCGGCGCCGGCGGACTTGAACACCTGGTCGAGGCCTTCGGCCTCCGCAGCCCGTTTCACGGCCTGCGAGCCCGGCACCACGAGCATCTTCACGCCCGCGGCGAGCTTGTGGCCGCGCAGGACGCTCGCGGCCTTGCGCAGGTCGGAAAGCCGGCCGTTGGTGCAGCTGCCGACGAACACGTTCTGCACCGGTACTTCGGAAATGGTCTGCCCGGCGGCGAGACCCATGTACTGGAGCGCCTTCTCGAACACGGCGTCGCCGCTGGCCGGCACGGTGCCGGTGACGGGCGCCACCATGCCGGGGTGGGTGCCGTAGGTGACCATGGGTACGAGCGTCGCGGCGTCGATTTCGACCTCGCGATCGAACTTTGCGCCCGGATCCGTGGGTAGTTTGCTCCAGCGCGCGACCGCTGCATCCCACTCGGCGCCCGTGGGCGCGCGCGGCGTGTTCTTCAGATACTCGAACGTCGTGGCATCGGGCGCGATCATGCCCGCGCGCGCGCCGGCTTCGATGGACATGTTGCAGATGGTCATGCGCTCGTCCATGGACATCGCCTCGATGGCCGGCCCGCGATATTCGAGCACGTAACCGGTGCCGCCCGAGACGCCGATCCTGCCGATGATGGCGAGGATCAGGTCCTTGGCAGTGACGCCGGCGGGTAGTTTGTTCACGACGTTGATCGCGAACGTCTTCGGCTTGCGCTGGAGCAGGCACTGCGTGGCCAGCACATGGCCGACTTCGGTGGTTCCGATGCCGAATGCGAGCGCGCCGAAGGCTCCATGAGTCGAGGTATGCGAGTCACCACAAACGATCGTCTTGCCGGGCTGCGTGATGCCCAGCTCGGGTCCGATGATATGGACGATGCCGCGACGGCTGTCCTGAAGATTGAAGAGCTCGACGCCGAATTCCTGCGCGTTGATCTCGAGTTGCCGGACCTGCTTCGCAGCGGAGTCGACGGCGATCGGCACGCCGCCGAACACCTGCTCGGTGCGCGTGGGTGTGGAATGGTCCATCGTGGCCAGCGTGAGGTCGGGGCGGCGGAGCTTGAGGCCGCGCGACCGGAGCTCGGTGTAGGCCTGCGGCGTCGTCACTTCGTGAGTGAGATGCAGGTCGATGAAGAGGACGGCGGGCGTATCGGCAGTCTCGGGAACCACCACGTGGTTCTCCCAGACTTTCTCGAACATGGTTTTGGGTTTGGTTGTCATCTGCTAGTTAGAGGGTGCCGGGCGGGGAGAAAAAGGGGACAGATCTATTTTC
>Ga0315910_10002976_pt1 | contig 14621 bp, 13 predicted proteins | sample EdamamesoilMG_FD_204470 | JGI IMG/M metagenome (GOLD analysis project Ga0315910, IMG submission 204470) | Garden soil microbial communities collected in Santa Monica, California, United States - Edamame soil | ecosystem: Environmental > Terrestrial > Soil > Garden | place: USA: California...
CGACTACGGCCCCGGCAACTACAACGACTTCAATACCTTCTATATACAGGCGGCCTCGGGCACCTCGGGCGGCTCCTCGGGCTCGCCCGTCATCGACATCGAGGGGCAGGCCGTCGCCCTCAATGCCGGCGGCGCCTCGCAGGCGGCCACGAGCTTCTTCCTGCCGCTCGACCGGGTCGTCGTCGCGCTCGACGCCATCCGCCAGGGCCAGCCCGTGCCGCGCGGCACGCTGCAGACCGAATTCGTGCACCTGCCGTATGCCGAGCTCCGGCGGCTCGGCCTCGATCGCGGCACCGAGGAGCGCATGCGCGAGGCCTTTCCGGGCCGGACGGGGCTCCTCACCGTCGAGAGCGTCCTCCCCGGCTCGCCGGCGGCGGTGGCTCTCGAGACCGGCGACATCCTGATCTCGATCGACGACCAGCTCGTCGCCGAGTTCGTGCCGCTCGCGGCGATGCTCGACGCCAGCGTCAACGGCACGGTCACCGTGCGCATCGAACGCGGCGGCAATATCCTCGAGCGCACGCTGGCGGTCACCGATCTCTACAGCATCACGCCGGCCGAGTTCATCGAGTTCGGCGACGGCGTCTTCCACGAGCTCTCGTACCAGCAGGCGCGGCATTTCTATCGGCCGGTCGAGGGCGTCTACGTCGCCAATCCCGGCTACATCTTCGGCACGGCCGCGATTCCGCGCGCGAGCCTGATCACCGAGTTCGACGGCCGGCCGATCGCGTCGCTCGACGACTTCGAGGCGGTCGTGACCTCGATCGCCCAGGGTGCGCAGGTGCGTGTCCGGTTTCTCACGCTCGAGGATCCGCGCACCGAGCGGCAACGCATCCTGAACAACTTCAGCGGCTGGTATCGCAGTGTCCGCTGCGCGCGCGACGACGCGACGGGCGAATGGCCCTGCCGCGATCTCCCCTTGAGCACGGAAAAGGCCCGCATCGAGCCGCAGGAGACGACCTTTCCGCCGCAGCGCGAGCCGCACGTGGCCGCGATCGTGCCCTCGCTCGTGCTCGTGAACTTCAGCATGCCGTACACCGTGTCGGGCGTCTCCGACCGCTACTACTACGGCACGGGCCTCGTCGTCGACGAGGAACGCGGCTGGGTCGTCGTCGACCGCAACACAGTGCCGGTCGCGATGGGTGACGTGCAGATCACCTTCGCGGGCTCCATCGAGGTGCCGGGGCGCGTCCTGTACGTTCATCCCCTGCACAATCTCGCCGTCGTCTCCTACGATCCGGAGCTCATCGGCGACACGCCCGTGCGCGCCGCGCGCTTCGGGGACGCGGCCTTCGAGACCGGCGACGACGTCGCCGTGGTCGGCCTGACGCCGACGCACGAGGTCATGTCGCAATGGAGCCAGGTCGCGTCGGTCAGCCAGCTCACTCTGCCGGTCTCGCGCACGCTGCGTTTTCGCGATTCGAATCTCGAGGCCGTCGACCTCGTCAACGGTCCGACGAATTTCGACGGCGTCATCGTCGACGCGGAAGGCCGGGCGCTCGCGCTCTGGGCGAGCTTCGCCTACCAGGCCGCCCGCGAGATGACGCAGATCAACATGGGCATCCCGGCCGACCTCGTCGTCGACATGCTCGAGTCGATGGAGGCGGAAATGCCGCTCCGTTCGCTCGAGGTCGAGTGGCAGCTGTCGCCGCTCGCCGCGGCGCGCAAGCTCGACCTGCCCGAGGACTGGGCGCGTCGCTTCGAGGTCGCGGACCCCGAGCGGCGCCAGGTGCTCTCGGTGGCGAACACGGTGGCGGGCTCGCCGGTCTCGACAGTCCTGCGGGTCGGCGACCTGCTGCTCAGCGTCGACGGGGAGGCCGTCAATTCCTTCCGCGGGCTCGAGCGGGCGACGCAGAAGGAGTCGGTCGAGATCGTCTATCTGCGCGGCGGCGCCGAGCAGACGGCGAACGTCGAGACCGTCGCCCTCGACGGCGTCGACATCGACCGCGCCGTGCTCTGGGCGGGCGCGCTGCTGCAGGCGCCGCATCGCGAGCTCGCGGTGCAGCGCGGCTTGAACGGCGGCGGCGTCTACGTCGCGTACTACAACTTCGGCTCGCCGGCGAGCCGCGGCGGGCTGCTGGCGGGGCGGCGCATTTCGGCGCTGAACGGCATTGCGACGCCCGATCTCGACAGCTTCATTGCGGCCGTGCGGGCGGTCGGCAATTCGGAGTCGGTGCGGCTGAACACGGTCACGTTCAACGAAGTGCCCGAGGTCATCACGCTCGAGCTCGACGAGCAGTATTGGCCGGCGTACGAGGTTCGGCGCGTCGACGGCGAGTGGCGCCGGCAGGGCATCCTCCAGTAGCCCCGAAAAGGTGTCGGAAAAAGGTGTCAGACCCCTTTATCAGTAAAGGGGTCTGACACTTTTTTCATCAGGGTCTCGAGGGATTCGATGGGGGCTTCGCAGCTCGTGCCGCGGCAGAGATAGGCGACCGGGCTTCCGGTCGCGGCGCGAGTCGCGAGCAGACCCGGCAGATCTCCACTGTCATCAGGTATGAAGAAGCAGAGGCGGTCCGGCGCGTAAGCGTTCTCGACGCGTTGCCGCCATCGCCCGAGCTCCTCCCCGGGGCCGCGGACGATCAGCAGGGTCGGCGGTGCGAGCTGGCGGTCGAGGGCGCGCAGGATGCTCGAGTGCGCTTCGGGGTAGTGCGCGACGTTGACGAGCGCGGAGCGCACGGTTCCCGCTGCGGCTTCGAGATAGCGGGGCTCGCCGAGCAGGTGGCCGAGCGTGTCGAGCACGAGCGCCGCCGTGCCGTTGCCCGAGGGCAGGGCTTCGTCGGCGAGCGATTTCGGGCGGTGGATCAGCCGTTCGTGGTCGTCCGCGGTAAAGAAGAACCCGCCGTTGGGATCGGCGAAGTGCGCGAGCATGGCGTCGGCGAGCTCGACGGCGAAACGCAGATCCCCGGCGCGAAATCGCCACTGCATGAGCTCGACGAGGCCCGCGGCGAGCAGGGCGTAATCGTCGAGATAGCCCGCGAAGCGCGCGCGGCCGTCCTTCCACGTCGCCTTGAGCCGGCCGTTCTCCCAGAGCTCACGGCGGATGAAATCGAGCGCCGCGACGGCCGCCTCGCCGAGCGCGGGCCTGTCGAGCCGCCGCGCCGCGCGCGCGAGATTCGCGATGAGCAGCCCGTTCCAGCTCGTGAGGATCTTGTCGTCGCGGCCGGGTGGAATGCGACGACCGCGCGCCGCGAGCAGCTTGGTGCGCGCGCCCTCGATCGCCTCGCCGCCGGCCCCGAAGGGCAATACACGCGACCGCGGTTGCAGATGCCAGGCGTGGCCCTCGAAGTTCGGCGACCCGTCGAGGCCGAAGTAGATCGTTGCCGCTTCGTGTTCGGCAGGGTCGAGCAGGTTCCCGAAGTCCTCGCGGACGAAAGTGTAGTACTTGCCCTCCTCGCCCTCGGAGTCGGCGTCGAGTGTTGCGTAGAAGGCGCCGCCCGGCGCGCACATATCGCGCAGCAGCCAGGCGGCCGTCGACTCGGCGGCGCTCGCGAACAGCGCGTCGCCGGTCACGGCATGCGCCTCGGCATAGAGGCCGAGCAGGGCGGCGTTGTCGTAGAGCATCTTCTCGAAGTGCGGGATGCGCCAGTCGGCGTCGACGCAGTAGCGGAAGAAGCCGCCGCCGAGATGATCGAAGAGACCGCCGCCGGCCATCGCGGTCAGGGTCGTCGTGACGACACGCATCGCGCCCGCATCCTTGGGAGCGAGCTTGAGCAGCAGGGCGAGCTCGGCCGAGTGCGGAAATTTCGGCGCGCCGCCGAAGCCGCCGTTGGCCGCGTCGAAGGACTCGCCGAGGCGCCGGCGTGCGGTCTGGCGATAACCCTCGTTCGGCACGAGACGGTCCGGCGCCGGCTGCGTCGAGCGCCCGAGGGCGTCCAGCAGCTGCCAGGAATTGCTGGCGATCTCCGACCGGTGCCGGTGGAAGTACTCGGCGACGCGCGTCAGCACCTCGCGGAACGAGGGCATGCCATAGCGGGGCTCCGGCGGGAAATAGGTGCCGGCGAAGAAGGGCCACTGCTCCGCGGGCGTGAGGAACGCGGTCAGCGGCCAGCCGCCGGCGCGGCCCGTGAGCAGCTGCTGGCTCGACTGGTAGATGCGATCTAGGTCGGGCCGCTCTTCCCGATCGACCTTGATGTTGACGAAGAGCGTGTTCATGAGCGCGGCCGTCTCGTCGTCCTCGAACGACTCATGCGCCATGACATGACACCAGTGGCAGGCCGAGTAACCGATCGACAGCAGGATCGGCTTGCCCGTCGCGCGCGCTCTCTCGAGCGCCTCGGGCCCCCAGGGCAGCCAGTCGACAGGGTTGTCCTTGTGCTGCAGCAGGTAAGGACTCGTCTCGTGCTGCAGCCCATTCGCCATCGCCTGACTATATCAAGCGAAAACGGTGTCAGACACCTAAAGGTACCTGAAGGTGTCTGACACCATTTTGGTATTCTGCGCAGCGTTGTGATCGAGTTTCCCGACTTCAACCCCATCGCCTTCGAGATCGGTCCCGTCGCCGTGCGCTGGTATGGGATCAGTTATGTCCTGAGCTTCATCGCGGGGTGGCTGGGGCTGCGCTGGCGCGCGAAGAGGCCCGGCAGCCCGATTGCGCCCGCGGCGGTCGAGGATCTCGTTTTCTATTGCTCGCTCGGCGTCATCGTTGGCGGGCGCATCGGCTACGTGCTGCTCTACATGGTGTTCTACGAGTTGCCGGAGCTGCTCGCCGCGCCCTGGAAGATCTTCTACGTCTGGGAAGGCGGCATGTCTTTCCATGGCGGCCTCATCGGCGTCATCGTCGCGATGGCGCTGTTCGCGCGCCGCCGGAATCTCCGCTTCTTCGTCGTCGCCGACTTTGTCGCGCCCTGGATCACCCCGGGGCTCTTCTTCGTCCGCGTCGCCAACTTCATCAACGGCGAGCTCTGGGGCAAGGTAACCGACGTGCCTTGGGCTGTCGTCTATCGCGGCGAGCCGCTCCACCCGAGCCAGCTCTACGAGGCCCTGCTCGAGGGTCTCGTCCTGTTCCTGATCCTCGTGCCCTGGACCCGCAAGCCCCGGCCGGCGATGTCGGTCTCGGGCCTGTTCCTGCTGCTATACGGCGTGTTCCGCATCGGCGTCGAATTCGTCCGGGTTCCCGACGACGAGATCTATCTCGCCTTCGGCTGGCTTACGCGCGGGATGGTCTACTCGATCCCGATGGTGATCTTCGGCGCCGTTCTGCTCTTCCTCGCCTACCGGAGGCCGACACCGGGCAAGGCGATCCCCGCATGAAGCAGTACCTCGCCCTGCTGCGTCAGATCGTCGATTCCGGTCTCGAGAAAAGCGACCGCACCGGAACCGGCACGCGGTCCGTGTTCGGGCACCAGATGCGTTTCCCGCTCGACCAAGGCTTCCCGCTCGTCACGACCAAGAAGCTGCATCTCAAGTCGATCGTCCACGAGCTCCTCTGGTTCCTGCGCGGCGACACGAACGTCGCCTATCTGCACGAGCACGGCGTGACGATCTGGGACGAATGGGCCGACGAGCAGGGCGAGCTCGGTCCGGTCTACGGCGCCCAATGGCGCGCCTGGCGCACGCCCGACGGCGGCCACATCGACCAGATCGCGCGTTCGCTCGAGCTCTTGCGCAGGGATCCGGACTCGCGGCGCAACATCGTCAGCGCCTGGAACGTGGCCGACCTGCCCGACATGGCGCTCTCGCCCTGCCATGCGCTGTTCCAGCTGCATGTCGCGCACGGCAGGCTGTCGTGCCAGCTCTATCAGCGCAGCGCCGACGTCTTCCTCGGCGTGCCCTTCAACATCGCCTCATACGCCTTGCTGACGCACATGCTCGCGCAGCAGGCCGATCTCGAGGTCGGCGAGTTCATCTGGACCGGCGGCGATTGCCATCTTTATCTCAATCATCTCGAGCAGGCGCGGATCCAGCTCCAGCGCGAGCCGAAGCCGCTGCCGCGCCTCCGGATCGCGCGGCGGCCCGCAAGCATTTTCGATTACCGTTACGAGGACTTCGTCTTCGAAGGCTACGAGGCGCACCCGGCGATCCGGGCGGCCATCGCCGTCTGACGCAGGATCAGCTTCTTGCGAGTGCCGGCTGAATGTCGGTCCCGGTGAAGTCGTCGCCGACGTAGAGCAGTGGGGCGTCGAGCGATTTCGCAAGCGCATAGGCGAAACAGTCGCCGAAGTTCAGGCGCGCGACAGTGGAGAATCCGCGGCCAAAGCGCACTCGCGCCTCGAGTGCCAGGCGTGCCTGGGCCGAGTCGACCGGAGCAATGCCGATGCGCGCCTCCTCGAGGAAGGCGTCGAGAAACGGTCGTGCCTTGTCCGGCTCGCTGCGTCGTCGACCGGCGAGCACAGTTCCCACTTCGACGTATGACGCCGCCGACAGCAGGCGTTCGGCATCGGATGCCAGGCATGCTGATAACGCGGGGGCTTCGGCCTCGTCTTCCAGTATGGCGATCACCGCCGATGAGTCGACGACGATCACTCCTCGTCACCGGACGCCCAGTCCCATTCTTCCTTCGTCACGGGCCGCGTGTCGTAGTCGCTCTTGTACTGCCGCGCAAATTCCTTGAGGCGCCGGGGCAAATCCCGGTCCGCGTCTCGCGCGCGACGCAGGCGCTCCAGGCGCTCGGCGAGGGCGCGGGTGACGGCTTCGGTCATTGTTTCTCCGGTCAAGCGGCTGAGCTCGCGGGCGAGGCGATCGGCCTCATCGGTCTTTATGCTGAGTGCCATGGCGGCATACCAGCCTCGTTTCTAGACATTTCGTCTAGATAGCACGTTCGTCGCATTCCGTCGAGGACTTCCTCCGTCCTGATCGAGCGGGAAGGGAGGTCTAAGGCATTGATTCGACTAGACGGACGGCCAGAGCAAGGGCTGCCGCTTCCTCGCCGACCACAAGCGCCTCATCCAGAATTCCGGCCTGGATCCGCCCGCGACGCTCCGCCTCGGCATAGGAAATCTCGGGGTGGAACATGACCATCGAGTAGCGCGGGATGAACCGTCCGGGGAAGCGTCGCTCGAGCTCGAAGGCAAGGCGGGCGCGGCGCTCGAAGGCAGGATCGCGAACGCCGTCGCGCATCTCGGCGTAGTTCTCGAGCGCCATCGCCGCGATCGCGCGCGCATTCTCGCGTCGCTCGGCCTCGAAGCGCGCAATGACCCGCGGCCAATCCGGGCCGATCTCCCCGAGCAGGCGATCGAGGCAGGCGCAGTCCTCGAAGGCGGCGTTCATCCCCTGGCCGTGGAACGGGACGATCGCATGGGCCGCGTCGCCGACGAGCAGCACAAGCCGATCGTCCGCGGCCGCGTGGCTCCAGGGATCGCAGTGCACCGTGCCGAGCGTGCCGACGGGCGCTGCCGCGAATTCGCGCACGAGATCGGGCAGAAGCGGCCGCACGTCGGGAAACCGGGCGGCGAAAAATGCTTCGGCACGGGCCGGTGTCAGCACATCGAAGCCCGGATCGCCGCGTAGCGGCAGGAACAGCGTCGCCGTGAACGAGCGGTCGAGGTTCGGCAGCGCAATCAGCATGAAGCCGCCGCGCGGCCAGATGTGCAGTCCGTCGGGCGCGAGCGCGAAATCCCCGTCGGGCCGCGCCGGTATCAGCAGCTCCTTGTAGCCGTGATCGAGCAGCGCCTCGCTCGCCTCGACGCGGCCCGCGGCCGCGAGCTCGCGCCGGACGATCGATCCCGCGCCGTCGGCCGCGAGCAGCAGGCCGGGCCGGATCGCCGTCTCGCCTGAGGGCGATTTCAGCCGCACCTGGTGCGTCGCCGCATCGAAGCCGACGCACTCGTGGTCGAAGCGGTATGAGATGCCGCCGCGCTCGCGCGCGAGCGCCTGCAGGCCTGCGTTGAGCGCGGCCCGCGAGACCGACCAGATGCATTCGCTCGCGGTTTGCCCGTAAGGCAGGAAACGCGTTGCACCGTCGATGTCGTGCACGATCCGCCCGCGCATCGGCAGCAGCAGGGGCCGGATTGCCTCGAGCGCCTCGACCTGCTGGAGCGCGCGCATGCCGCGCGCGGCGAGCGCCAGATTGATCGAGCGGCCGCCCGAGCGCGGCGTCGAATCGGACGCGGGGCCGCGATCGTAAACCGTCACCGGCAGCCCCCGCCGCGCGAGCACCAGCGCGAGCAGATGCCCCGCGAGGCCGCCGCCCAGGATCGCGATCGGCTCGGCCACGTTGCTCAGTGGCGAAGCGCCGCCGCGAGCGCCGTCGCCGCCGCCTCGACGTCGGCGAAGCTGTTGTAGAGGGGCGCGGGCGCAAGCCTGAGCGTATCGGGCGCGCGCCAGTCGATGACGATGCCCTGGGCGGCCAGCCTCGCGACCACGGGCCCGGCACGCTCAGGTTGCCGGAGGATGCGAAACGACAGTTGCGCACCGCGCGCCGCGGCATCGCGCGGCGTGGTGAGCTCGAGCTCGTCGCCGGCCAGTCGCTCGAGCGAATGCTGCAGGTATGCGGTCAGCGCGATTGACTTGCCCCGCAGATTCGCGATGCCGGCCCGGTCGAACAGCGCGAGCGAAGCTTCGAGCGGCGCCATGGCGAGTATCGGCGGATTGGAGAGCTGCCAGGCCTCGGCCGAGGCGATCGGCGCGAAGCTCGTATCCCCCGCAAAGCGCCGAGCCTTGTCGTGCCCCCACCAGCCCTCGAGCCGGGGAAGATCGCGGCTGCCGATCCAGCGCCGGTTGACGAAGGCGCCGCCGATCGCGCCCGGGCCGCCGTTCAGGTATTTGTAGCTGCACCAGACCGCGAAATCAGGCTCGGAGGCGCGAAGATCGAGCGCGAGATTGCCGATCGCATGCGCGAGATCGAAGCCGATACGGCAGCCGTGGTGCCGCGCGACGGCCGCGCAGCCGGCGAGGTCGACGGCCGCTCCTGTGAGGTACTGGACGCCCGGCAGCAGCACGAGCGCGACGCGACCGTGCTGCGACGCGAGTAGTGCGTCGAGTGCTTCGGCCGTCGGGACCTCGCCCGTCGGGCCATCGCCCGCACTGGCTGCGCTGCCTCCGTCGCCCGGTCGCGCACCGAGCTCAAGGAGATCGCGATCCGGATCGAGCCCGTGCCAGCGGAGCTGCGAGGCGACGGCATAGCGATCGGAGGGGAACGCGCCGCTCTCGATGACGATCCGGCAGCGTTCGGCCTGCGGCGCGAAGAAGCTCGCGAGCAGGAGATGCAGATTCGCCGTCAGCGAATTCATCGCGACGACTTCCGTCGGCTCGGCATTGAGCAGCCGCGCGAGCGGCGCCGCGAAGCGCTCGTGATAGGCGAGCCAGCCGTCCTCGTCGAAGTGCGCGGCCACGCCCTTCCGCTCCCAGCGCTCGAGCTCGCGCTCGACGAGCGCGCGCGCTCCGCGCGGCATCAGGCCCAGCGAGTGTCCGGAGAGGTAGTGTTGCGGCCAGCCGTCGGGACCCGCGGGGATGTGGAATTCCTGGCGCAGCGGCGCGAGCGCGTCGGCCGCGTCCCGGGCAGCGGCCGTGTCGTGAGCGAGGTCCAGGGAGGATTGCTGCACCGACGTGCCTCAGGTTCGTTCGAGCACCGCGCCGCAGCGGCGGCAGGTGTGTCGCGCGGGATCGGACCAGAAGCGCTCGAGCACGGGCGGCAGGTCGACCACGATGTCGGCGACGTGCAGATATTCCTCGTGGAGCTTCGTGTTGCACTGCTCGCAGAACCAGAGGAAGCCGTCTTGCTCCGAGGGTTTGCGCAGGCGCTCGACGACGAGCCCGACCGTGTCGGCAAAGCGCCTCGGCGAGTGCGGCACGTGCGGCGGCAGCAGGAAGATATCGCCCTCGCGAATCGGCACGTCGACGGGCCGGCCGTCCTGCATGGTCTTGAGCAGCATGTCGCCCTCGAGCTGATGGAAGAGCTCGGGTCCCGGGTCGTCGTGGTAGTCCTTCCGCGCGTTCGGCCCGCCGACGATCATGACGATGAACTCGGAGCCCGCGTAGATCTCGCGGTTGCAGACGGGCGGCTTCAGGAGCTCGCGGTGCGCGTCGATCCATTCGCGCAGGTTGAAGGGGGGCATCATTGGTCGGGGTTGTTGTTGCGGTCCGGTGTTTCCTCCGGCAACAGCCTAGCATTGCGGAGGCTCGCGACAGTCGCACTTGCTGCTGCGATCCAGAACTAGGCTTGACCGACTGTTAACTATAGTTCACAGTGCAGCAATGCTGGAAGTCGTCCAATCCGCGACGTTCAGCCAATGGCTGTCGAAGCTTGGGGACAGGCAGGCCAAAGCTCGCATCCTCACACGTATCCGTCGCCTCGAAATGGGCAATCCCGGCGACGTCAAGCCCGCGGGCGGCGGCATCAGTGAGCTGCGAATCGATTTTGGTCCAGGATACCGGGTGTACCTCGTTCAGCGAGATTCAGCGGTCGTGCTTCTATGCGCCGGTGACAAGCGCACGCAGCAGGCGGACATCAGGCGGGCTGCCGAGATCGCGAAAGACTGGCCAATTGTCCCAGCGGCGAGAAGAACGCCGCAGCCCGGACACCTGTCGAAGGGCCGGAAACGTGAAAAGGGGAGGCAACGCCCCAGGAAGTGACACATGGCACGCAAGCGCACCAAGGAAATTTTCTCCCGCTTCGACGCGGTTGACTATCTCACGAGCGACGAAGACATGGTTGCGTACCTTGAGGCCTGTTGGGAGGAGGCCGGCGACGATCCTGCGTTCATTGCGGCAACGCTGGGTGATATCGCCCGGGCGCGCGGCATGATGCAGCTCGCGAACGAGACCGGGCTCACGCGCGAAGGACTCTACAAGGCGCTGTCGGCCGAAGGCAACCCGAGCCTCGGCGTGGTGCTCAAGGTCGTGCGCGCGCTCGGCTTGAAGCTGAAGCCCGAAATTGCTGACGCCCATCGCGTAGCAGAGACGGCGGCAGCTTATATGGTGCCGGGCTTTCCACGAGCGCGCCCGCGCGGCCGTTCCAAAGTCGGGCGACGCGGTGGAGATGGATCCGGCGGTCCGACTTTACCCGATCGTCCTCCGCAGCCTGGAGGTGTCTTGCTCGTGGGGCTCAACCCTGCGCCTCCATCGGTAGTTGCCGGCCACTACTATCAGGGACAGCTGGGCAGGCGCTTGTGGAAGCGGCTGGTACACGTCGGTTTGTTGACAGACCCTGTTCCGGGCTCTGAAGACGACGCTTTCGTCGCTTCAGGTCACGGGCTCACGGATTTGGTCAAGCGCCCCACCTCTAGTGCCCGCGAGCTCGGCCGCGGCGAGCTGCAGCTCGGTGCGGAGGAACTTCGGGCCAAAGTACGTGACTGGCGGCCAGGGTTGGTTCTGTTCGTGTTCAGGCAGGCTGCGAATCTGGCGCTAGGATCGCTTATCTCCGCCGGCAAGGGACCTGCCCTCGCAGGAGCTCCGACGTTCTTGTTGAGCGGACCGTACGCCGCGCGGGACGAGGCCGATCGCGTGAACGAAGAGCTTCGTGACGTGCTCTCCGTCAAGATGGGCACCGTGCCGCAGGCGGTTACGACTCAGCGAGTGACAGCATCGGATCTCGCGGCCGGAATTGTCCGGTTGCCGCGGATGGCGAAGGCCCTGCTGCCGGACAGGAAGTCGAATGTGCCAATCACCCTGCGAGGCAAGCGCCTGACGGTGAGCTACGATCCCAAACGTGGCCGTGACAGGGAGCGATCGGCCGTGCTCCGAATCGGGGAAGCTCATCTGAGGTTTCTCGTAAAGGTCGGCGAACGATTGCGCGTATCGATTGGTCCGAACGCTCGTCTGCAATTCGATTGACGGCGACGAACCGGTTCGTCCAGAGCCCTTCACGTGCATTGCGCGGTCAGCCGCGCCTCAGTCGTCCCGGCAGCTCACCGCGATCGGCGCCCCCGGCGGATCGAGCGGCACGGCCGTGAGCTCGCGGCCCCAGACGCAGCCCGAGTCGAGTGCCGTGATGTCGTCGCGCCGGACGACGCCGAGCGCCGACCAGTGGCCGAAGACGATATGCCATTTCCGGTTGCGGCGCTTCGGGATGTCGAACCAGGGCTTCAAGCGCGAGGGCTGGGTGCCCGGCGGGCCGGAGCAATTGAAGTCGAGCCGGCCGCCCTTCTCGCAGAAGCGGATGCGCGTCAGGGCGTTGATCGTGAAGCGGCGTCGGTCGCCGGCCGAGAGCTTCGGGTCCCACTGGTCGGGGACGTCGCCGTACATGCCGCGCAGCGCCTTGGCCCAGTCGCGGCCGGCCAGCAGCGCTTCGACCTCGCGGGCATGGGTGACGGCATCGCGCACCTTCCAGGCCGGCGGAATGCCGGCGTGCACGAGCACGCGCTTCTGCTTCCTGTCGCAGACGATCAACGGCTGCTTGCGCAGCCATTTGAGGATCTCGTCGGCATCGTCGGCCTCGAGCACGTCGTCGAAGGTGTCGGCGCTCGTCGCATTGCGCGCGCCCGCGGCGGTCGCGAGCAGGTGCAGGTCGTGATTGCCGAGCACCGTTGTCGCGCTCTTGCCGAGGTCGAGGACGCGGCGCATCACCCGCAGCGAGCGCGGCCCGCGGTTCACGAGGTCGCCGACGAGCCAGAGGTGATCGCGGTCGCGGCGGAAGTTGATCCGCCGGAGCAGGGCTTCGAAGCTCCGGGCGCAGCCCTGGATGTCGCCGATCGCGTATAAGGTCATGCTGCCGTCAGGTCACCGAATGCGCCGGTATTCTAGCCGGTCAGTTCGCTCAGCCGCGCGAAGTCTTCGGGCGCGAGCGTCTCGGGTCGCGCCTCGGGCGCGAAGCCGGCGCGCTCGAGCTCGGCCTCCGAGAGCCTTCCCTTGAGGATCCGGCGCAAGGTCTTCCGCCGCATCGAGAAAGCCAGCGCAACGAGCTCGCGGAACCGCGCCTCGTCGGCGATCGCGAAGCGGGGCACCTTGCGCGGCACGATGCGGACGACGGTCGACCGGACCTTCGGCGCCGGCTTGAAGGCGCCGGGGCCGATATCAAAGCAGCGCTCGATGTCGGTCCAGGCCGCGAGCATGATCGTCAGGCGGCCGTAGGTCTTCGAGCCAGGCCGCGCGACCATGCGGTCGACGACCTCCTTCTGCAGCATCAGGTGCAGGTCGCGGACTGAGTCGCGGAACCCGAGGAAATGGAACAGCAAGGGCGTCGAGATGTTATAGGGCAGGTTACCGACGATGCGCAGCTCCCGTCCCGGCATGGCGAGGGTCGCGAAGTCGAACTCGAGCGCGTCGGCCCGATGCACCGTGAGCCGCTCGGGAGGTGCGAGCGCCGCGAGCACGGGGACGAGGCGGGCATCGGTCTCGATCACGTCGAGATGGTCGAGTTGCTCGAGCAAGGGCCTGGTCAGCGCGCCCTGGCCGCCGCCGACCTCGACGACGCGGTCGTCGCGCGCGGGCGCGATCTCGCGGACGATGCGCGCGATGACGGCCGGGTCGTGGAGAAAGTTCTGGCCCAGCGACTTCCTGGGCCGGATCCCGCTCATGCGCCGCGACCGGCCGCGAGCGCGATGGCGAAGTCGAGCGCGGCACGCAGGCTCTCGTGTCGCGCCTTGCCGCTGCCGGCGAGACCGAGCGCCGTGCCGTGGTCGACCGAGGTCCGTACGATCGGCAGGCCGAGCGTGACATTGACGATCTCGCCGAAGTGCTTCGCCTTCAGCGGGCCGAGGCCCTGGTCGTGATACATCGCGACGACGACGTCGGTGTCGCGCAGCGCCTCGTCGGTGAACGCGGTGTCGCCCGCGACCGGCCCGCGGAGCGCGAGCCCCTCGCCCCTGAGCGCCTCGACGACGGGACCGATCGTCTCGATCTCCTCGCGGCCGAGCACGCCGGCCTCGCCGGCATGGGGGTTCAGGCCGAGGACCGTGATCCGCGGACGGGCAAGCCCGAATTTCGAGCGGAAATCCGCGTCGACGATCCTGAGCGTTTCCGCGAGCGCCTCGCGCGTGATCGCGCCCGGGACCGCGGCCAGCGGCAGGTGCGTCGTCACGAGGGCGACCTTGAGCTTCGCGCTCGCAAGCAGCATCACGACGCGCGGCGTGCCGGTCAGCTCCGCGAGGAATTCCGTGTGGCCGGAGAAGGGGATGCCGCCCTGGTTGATCGTGCTCTTCTGCACCGGAGCGGTGACCATCGCATCGGCCTCGCCCGCGATGCAGGCGCGGGCAGCGAGCTCGAGCGTGCGCACGACCGCGCGCGCATTCGCGGGATCGAGCCGGCCAGGCGCGACGGGCGCGGCGACGGGGACCGGGAGGAGCGCGAGTCGCCCGGGCTCATGGGCCGGCGCGTCGCCGACGCGCTCGAGCGCGTGGATCGCGAGCGGCAGGCCGAGCGCGCGCGCACGTTCCGCAAAGACTTGCGAGTCGCCGAGGCAGGCGAGGCGCGCGGCGACAGGCTCCTGCGCGAGCCGGATGCAGATGTCGGGACCGATGCCGGCCGGCTCACCGCAGGTCAGCGCGATGCGCGGGAGCTTGTCGGCGGTACGCGTCAGATCTTCTCTTCGACGAAGGCCTGGTCGCGGAGCCGGCGGCGCCAGATCTCGCGTTCCTCGACGACCATGCGGCTGCCGATCTGCTGGCGGCAGTTCTGTGCGCGCAGGTCGTCGGTCATGTCGTAGTTCCGCGTGTCCGTGAGCTCGGCGATATGCCAGCCGAACGAGGTCCGGAACGGTTGCGAAACCTCGCCGGGCTCGAGCGACTCGAGCATCGCCGCGAAGGCCG
>Ga0315910_10002977_pt1 | contig 14615 bp, 12 predicted proteins | sample EdamamesoilMG_FD_204470 | JGI IMG/M metagenome (GOLD analysis project Ga0315910, IMG submission 204470) | Garden soil microbial communities collected in Santa Monica, California, United States - Edamame soil | ecosystem: Environmental > Terrestrial > Soil > Garden | place: USA: California...
CAGTGCTCCGCCGTGCCTCGCCCTGGCCGAGGCACTCCCCATGGCGGTTGGATGGTGTCGCAAGCGACACCAACGCCGGATGGCGCGGGACGTCGGGCCTGTCCCCACCGGCCCGAACGCCGCGCATCTCCTCCCTCGAGCATGGACGGACCTCGTCCCCACAAGGCCGTCCGTGCATCTCCTCCATGGGTAGCGTGCACCGTTCCCCAACGGCGACACGCCACTTGCCCCACGGCCGAAGCCGTGGATGCTCTGCCAGCTGCCTTCTCCCTCGTCACCCCTGCGGTCGTGAGCGCGCCGGGCGCAGCGAGCGCGTGCGGCGTGCTGAGCGGGCGAACACACCGCGGACGGACGACGTCCACGACCGGTGCAGCGTTTCGTCGCTGCGGGTCGCGCGTCCTTCGAGCTTCGAGCTGTTCCGTTCCGTGGTGCATGGTTCGCTTGGGTCGCGCCGCGCCTCGGAAGGGCCCGCCCCGCCGCGCGAGTGCGCGACGGAGCGGCGAAGGAAGGAGAAGAAACGCTCCAATCCTCGCGTCAGCCCGAGGCGGGTTTGACCCCGTCTGCCCCTCGGTGACGCGTCCAGGATCGGACAGATGACTTCGGCGGCTCGGCTACCCGTCCGCTCACGCGGCGAGGGTCCGTGGCTTTGCGTCCCGGCGTCTCCACCGGTTTGCCCTTGTCACATCATCGAAAGGCGGAGCAGCATACACACGAAGTTGCATTGTGGCAAACGGGGCGGGGGATCTTTCGGAGCGGGTGTCGGAGAGGCGCTGCAAGTCCATGAGGGCGAGTAGCTTGCGGGTATGCCCCGAGGTGCAGTCCGCGCCCGGATCCGCGCTCGCCCTGCCCCGCAATTCGTTCCGATCCGGCGGCGCTCAGGGCAGCAGGAAATCCGTGCTGGTCAAGAGCCCGGGGGCCGGCGCTTCGGCGCCCGGCGAGTGGATCGTCAGGAGCAACACGTGGTGCGCCGCCGGGAACGCCTGGGCGAACATGTTGGCGTTGCCCGGCTCGTTCTCGAAGGTCGCGACGACCTCGCCCTGGTACGAGCGGATGTCGGCGATCGCGTCGTCCTTGAAGGCGCGGTCCGGCATCTCGAAGTCGGGCTTGAGGTGCAGCACGCAGCGGCCGCGCCAGAAGGGGAAGCCGTGCTGGCGCAGCGACTGCACCGTGCCGAGCTCCATGCCGCCGACGTGGCGGCCGGTCAGGTAGTAGATCAGGGCGCCCTTGGTGTGGCAGGCCTCGACGAAGGCCGCCGCACCGGGCACCTCGCGGTCGTGCAGCACGTACTCGTCGGTGAAGAAGCACTCGGCCCAGAAGCTCCGGACCGCCGCCAGGAGCCCCGCGTCGCGCACGCCCAGGCGCGCCAGGTCGTCGTGCACGTTCCAACCCATGTCGGCGACGGTCATGCGCTCGGCGATCGCGCTGAGCTCGGGATGGCGCGCCGCGTGCTCCTTCACGAAGGCACGCAGGATCGCCAGGTTGCGCGGCGCGGTCGAGAACAGCGTCGAGTCGAGGTCGAAGACGCAGATCGGCAGCCGGCCGCGCGCGACGGCGGCCTCGACGCGGGTGAAGATCTCGCGCAGGCGGGGGGAACCCATGGGGCGCAGACTGTAACGGAGCCCCGGCCGGCCGACAGCGCGCCTTCCGCCGAACGGCTACCGCCCCCGCTGCCCCGCGGATACCCTCCGGCGGCTTGCCGACCTGGCTCGAGAAGTTCCTGCCGATCCTGCTGCTCCTGGTGGCCGTCTCGATCGTGGTCGCGCGGCTGCCGCGCGTGCAGCTGGGCCACGAGCCGGGCTTCCTGAAGCGCCGGCGCTGGAACTGGATCGTCCTCGGGCTGACCTACGCCTTCCTGTACTTCGGCCGCTACAACCTGGCGGCGATCGTCGGCGAGCTCGAACAGGCCGGCGTCCTGACCAAGGAGCAGTTCAACCAGATCGACGCGGTCGGGCTGGCGGTCTACGGCGTCGCCTTCCTGCTCAACGGGCCGCTGACCGATCGATGGGGCGGGCGCGCGACGATCCTGATCGCCGCCGGCGGCTCGGCGCTGATGAACGCCGGCATGGCGCTGGCGATGGGCCGCTGGGGCGGCGATCCCGAGCAGGGCGAGACGCTGCGCACGGCGCTGGTCGTGCTCAACGGCGCCAACATGTACTTCCAGTCCTTCGGCGCGGTCTCGATCGTCAAGGTCAACGCGCACTGGTTCCACGTGCGCGAGCGCGGCGTGCTGGGAGGGTTGTTCGGGATCCTGATCTCGCTCGGCCTGTACTTCTCCTACGACTGGTCGCTGGCGCTGACCAAGGGCTTCGGCTTCCTCTCGTCGTTCTGGGTGCCCGCGGGCGTGCTCGGCGCGATGTTCGTCGCCGCCTGGTTCGCGGTGCGCGACTCGCCCGGTCACGCGGGCTGGAAGGACTTCGACACCGGCGACGCGACCAGCGGCCAGCAGCACCCCGACGCCCTGCTGGTCGTGGTGAAGAAGCTGCTCGCGCAGCGCGTGATCCTGCTCTTGATCGCGATCGAGTTCTGCTCGGGCTTCCTGCGCCAGGCGGCGATGAAGCAGTTCCGGCCCTACGCCAAGGCGGTCGGGGAGAGCGCGTCGTTCGTGTACGAGAACTGGGGCATGCTGCTGTGCATCGCCGGCATCCTGGGCGGGGTCTTCGCCGGCACGATCTCCGACCACGTGTTCGGCTCGCGGCGCGGCCCGGTGGCCTCGATCCTGTTCGCCGGCCTGCTGCTGGCGACGGTCGGCTGCTGGGCGCTGATGGGCAGCCCGGGCGTCGGCTGGTCGATCGTGTTCCTGTCGCTGTGCGTGATCGGCGTGCACGGGATGCTCTCCGGCACGGCCTCGGCCGACTTCGGCGGCTCGAAGAACGCCGGCGTGGTCACCGGCGTGATCGACGGCTTCGTCTACCTCGGCAGCGCGACGCAGGCCGCGATCTACTCGCGCGCGCTGCCGGTCGGGGAGGCGGCCAAGGACCCGGCGAACTGGGCGGTCTGGCCGCTGTGGATGATGCCCGTGGCCGTGATCGGCCTGCTGCTCTGCACGCGCGTGTGGAACGCGCGTCCGAAACCGGGCGGCGGGCACTGAGCGGCGTCAGAGCGCGCGCACGGTGCGGTGGACGGCGAGCACGCCGTCGAGGATCGCCGGGAACTCGTCGAGGCGCACCATGTTCGGGCCGTCGCTGGGCGAGCGGTCGGGATCGGGGTGCACCTCGAAGAACATGCCGTCGACCAGGCCCGTCGCCGCGGCGGCGCGCGCCAGCGCCGGCACGAAGCGCCGCTCGCCGCCGGTCTTCTCGCCCAGCGCGCCCGGCTGCTGCACCGAGTGCGTCGCGTCGAACACCACGATGTGGCCGGTGTCCGACAGGTACTCGAAGCCGGTCATGTCGACCACCAGCCGTCCGTAGCCGTGCGTCACGCCGCGCTCGCACAGCATCACGCGCGGGTTGCCGGCCTGGACGACCTTCTTGGCCACGTTCTGCATGTCCCAGGGCGCGAGGAACTGCCCCTTCTTGATGTTGAGCGGCTTCTTCGTCGCCGCCGCGGCCAGCAACAGGTCGGTCTGGCGGCACAGGAAGGCCGGGATCTGCAGCACGTCGACCACCTCGGCCGCCTCGGCGCAGTGCTCGGGCAGGTGCACGTCGGTGATCAGCGAGAGGCCGAAGCGTTCGCGCGCCTCGACCATCCACTGCAGCGCGTCGAGCCCCGGGCCGCGCACGGCCGCACCGCTCGAGCGGTTGGCCTTGTCGAAGCTGGCCTTGAAGATCAGCTCGACCTTGCGCTCGCGCGCGATGCCGGCGAGGCGCTCGGCGATCTCCAGCGTCAGGGCGCGCGTCTCCAGGACGCACGGCCCCGCGATCAGGAACAGCTCGCCGCCGCCGAGCTGCCGGCCGCGCACGTCGATCGTCGGTCTTTGGCGCTTCGTCATCGCGTTCACGGTATCACGAGCCGGCGCTGGATTCGCTCCAGCTCGATCGCCAGCGGCGTGCTGCCCGCGAGATCCCCGTCGACCTGCACCGGCACGGGCGCGGCGGAGCGCACCTCGAGCCGTCGCGCGCGCACGCGCTCGACGCCGCCGCCCGGGAAGCCGCGCGTCAGGGCGCGCAGGCCGTAGAACAGGGAGCCGAGCTTGCTGCGCGAGGGGAAGAGGTAGGCCTCCCACAGGCCGTCGTCGAGCACGCGGTCGCGCGCCAGCGCGCGGAAGCCGCCGTAGTGCACGACGTTGGCGAACAGCACCTGGCAGTACTCGCCCGGCAGCGCGCGGCCGTCGAGCGCGACCTCGAGCCTGGGCGTCGGATCGGAGAACACCGCCGAGGCGGCCGCGCGCGCCCAGGTGCGCTTGGTGATCGGGCCGCGCCGCAGCCGCTCGAGCGCGCGCACGACCTGCGCGTCGATGCCGATGCCGGTGACCAGGAACGAGAGCTGGCCGGCGGAGGTGCGCGCGACGTCGAGCGCCGTCGTGCGCCCGGCCAGGATCATGCGCGCCGATTCGGCCGGGTCGCGCGACAGGCCGAGGTCGAGCCCCATCACGTTGGCCGTGCCCATCGGCAGCACCGCGACCGGCGCGACGCGCTCGCCGAGGCCCTCGAAGATCTCGCGCACCGTCCCGTCGCCGCCGACCGCGACGAACAGGCCGGCGGGCGAGCGCGCGACCGTCGCCTGACCGTCGCCGCGCGCGCTGGTGAAGCACAGCTCGACCGTGCGCCCCGCGGCCCGCAGCGCGAGCGTCAACTGCTCGGCCGCCGCGCGCGCGCGCCCGCTGCCGGCGATCGGGTTGGCGACGATCAGGATCGGGGGCTCGGAGCGGCTCAAGGGCGGGCAGCATGGCGTCGCATCCGGCGCGGCTCCAGCGTGGGGAGCCCGGGCCTGCCCCGGAACGGGCCTCAGCGCGCCGGATGCACGTCGTCCTCGGTCCCCGGCAGGCGGTCCGGGCCGCACGAGTACAGCACCGGCGGCTCGCCCGCGGCCGTCGGCGGGGCGTACTCGTACATCTGCTCCCAGGGGTCGAGCAGCGCGCCGTCGCCCTGCAGGTACGCGGCGCCGCGCTCGTCGCGCAGGACCAGGGCCGCCAGCGCGTCCGGGTACCTGGCGCCGTTGTGGAGGGCGTACTCGTTCAACGCGCTCCGGATCAGCTGCATGTCGGCGCGCGCCCCGCTGCGTTTGGCCTGCTCGATGCCATCGCCGATGCTGGGCAGCAGGAACGCCAGCAGGATGCCGAGCAGCAGCAGGCCGCCGAGCACGACCACGATCACGCCGATGATCAGCCACTTGCGGAAGTTGCGGCTCGAGCCCCGCACCTGCACGCCGCAGCCGGGACAGTTGACGTCGGTCGCCGCGACGGGTGCGTAGCAGGAAGGACAGTGGGTCGTGGTCATGGGCGAGCAGCCTTGCGTCGAGGCGGTCAGCGCGACCGCGCGCGGAGGATACCGCGCGCTCCGCCGGCCGATCCATCGACACTCGTTGACCCGGACCCCGCGAGAGCGTGAGATCCTCCCCGTGTCGCGGGCCACGCAGGACTTGACGCTCGTGCTCGGGGGCAGCGGGTTCCTCGGGCGCCACGTCGTGCGCGCGGCGCTCGACGAGGGTCGCGCGCGCGCGCGGCGCTGGAAGAAGGCGGCCGGATTGGTCGGCAGCGCGGGGCGCGAGCCGCAGCGCGGGTTGGAGGATCTCGCGGGGCAGATCGTGTTCGCGCGCTTCGACCTGGCGCGGGCGGGCGAGGTCGAGCGCCTGCTGTCGGACCTCGCGCCCGCGCGCATCGTGCTGCTGACGGCGCTGGCGAAGCTCGCGGTGTGCGAGCGCGAGCCGGCGCTGGCGCGCGCGGCCAACACCGAGCTGCCCGGCCGCGTCGCGGCGGCGGCGCGCGCCCTGGGAGCGCGGCTGGTGCACGCGTCGACCGACCTCGTCTTCGGCGGCACGCCGCCGCGCGAGAGCGGTTTTCGCGAGACGGATCCGACCGAGCCGCTCTCGGTCTACGGCCGCACCAAGGCGGCGGGCGAGGAACTCGTGCTGCGCGAGCACCCCGCGGCGCTGGTCGTGCGCCTGCCGCTCCTGTGGGACGAACACGGCGCCGGCTGCGGCGCGGGGAGCCCGCTGATCGAGGCCGTGCGGCGCGACGAGCGGCCGTTGCTGTTCACCGACGAATGGCGCACGCCGCTGCACGTCGCGGAGGCGGCGCGCCACCTCGTGCGCTGCCTCGCGCTGCGCGCGCGCGGCCTGCTGCACCTCGGCGGGCCAGAGCACATCACGCGCTACGACCTGGGGCTCGAACTCCTGGTCGCCAGCGGTTTCTCGGCCGAAGAGGCGCGCGCGCGCCTGCGCGCCGGCACGCGCGCCGACGCGGGCACGGCCGAGCTGCGGCCGGAAGACGTGTGCCTGGATTCCACGCTGGCGCGCGAGCGGCACGCGCTGGCGCCCTGCGGCGTGGCCGCCAGCCTCGCGGCGCTGCGGTCGACGGAGGCGCGCGCGTGAAGCCGCGCGCGCGCCTGCTCGGCCTCGCTCTGGCGCTGGCCGGCGCCTGCCGCAACGCGCCGCTCGAAGCGCGCGACCCGCGCGCTCCCGCGCGCTACCGGATCGAGGCCGCGACCTTCGCGCTCGAGCGCGCCGACGCCGAGCGCGTCTGGCTGCCTTACGACGAGCACGAGTGCGCCTTGGCGGTCGGCGTCGACGCGCGCGAGGTACTGCAGTCGGCCGTGTCGGATCTCCAGCAGCAGGGCCGCGTGCAGGGGCCGCTGCGCTGGGCCGAAGTCGCGGTCGAGAACGAGCAGGCGGTGCGCCTGGCCGCGCCGCCCGCGCTGGCGCGCGAGCTCGAGCTGCGCGTGCGCCCGATGTGGCGCGAAGCCTGGGCGCCGCTGGCGGTCGAGGTGCAGGTCGTCTGGCGCGCGGCCGACGGCGCGTTGCTCGCCGAGCTGCCCGCCGCGACCTTCCCGGTCCCGGAAGGCGCCACCCTGCGCCTGGTGTGCCTGCCGGCCCGGACGCGCGGCCCGGAACGCGCGCTGCTGACCTTCGTGCGCGCCGTGCCCCTGCGCGACGCACCCTGACGCACGTCCGGTGAGTACGGTGCCAGGACACTTCTTAACCTGATCCGCCCGCGGCGCTGCAGCGCCGCGGGCGGATCAGGTTAAGAAGTGTCCTGGCACCGTACTCACCGGACGAACCATCCGGGCGGCAGCATTGACCGCGCCGCGGCGCGCCGTTGAAGTGTGCGCGCCCCGAACCGCGAGGATCCATGGAACTGTCGACCCGCTTCACGCCCGCCGAGTTCGAGAAGGACGTCTACGCCCAGTGGGAGCGCTCGGGCGCGTTCCAACCCAAGGCGCCGGCGCCGGGCGAGAAGACCTTCACGATCATGATCCCGCCGCCCAACGTGACGGGCGTGCTGCACATGGGTCACGCGCTCAACGGCACGATCCAGGACATCGTGATCCGCTTCAAGCGCATGCAGGGCTTCACCGCCCTGTGGGTGCCGGGCACCGACCACGCCGGCATCGCGACGCAGGCGGTGGTCGAGAAGAAGCTCTTCGAGGAGCAGAAGAAGACGCGCAACGACCTCGGCCGCGACGCCTTCCTGAAGCTGGTGTGGGACTGGAAGGAGACGCACGGCAACTACATCCTCGAGCAGTTCCGCCGCCTGGGCGCTTCGTGCGACTGGACGCGCACGCGCTTCACCATGGAGCCGATGCTCTCCGCCGCGGTGCGCGAGAGCTTCGTGCGCCTGTTCGAGAAGGGCCTGATCTACCGCGGCCCGCGGCTGGTCAACTGGGACTGCGTCCTGGAGACCGCCGTCGGCGACGACGAGATCGACTACGTCGCGAAGAAGGACAAGCTCTACCAGATCCGCTACCCCGTGCAGGGCCGAGCGGGCGAGTTCGTCACCGTCGCGACCACGCGGCCGGAGACGATGCTGGGCGACACGGGCGTGGCGGTGAACCCGGGCGACGAGCGCTACGCCGGCCTGCGCGGCGCGCGCCTGCTCGTGCCGATCGTCGCGCGCGAGATCCCGCTGGTCTTCGACGAGACGGTCGAGTCCGACTTCGGCACCGGCGCGGTCAAGGTCACGCCCGGCCACGATCCGGCCGACTACGAGCGCGGCAAGCGCTTCAACCTGCCGGTGATCAACCTCTACGACAAGAAGGGCGTGCTCAACCAGAACGGCGCGCCCTTCGCCGGCCTGACGCGCGAGAAGGCGCGCGCGGCGGTGGTGGCCAAGCTCGAGGAACTCGGCCTGCTCGGCGAGGTCGAGGACTACCAGCACAACGTCGCGATCTCCGACCGCTCGAAGAGCGTGATCGAGCCGCTGATCAGCGAGCAGTGGTTCGTCAGCATGAAGCCGCTGGCCGAGCCGGCGATCGCCGCGGTCAAGAGCGGCGCGCTGGTCTTCCGGCCCGAGCGCTGGACCAAGGTCTACCTCGACTGGCTCGAGAACGTGCACGACTGGTGCATCTCGCGCCAGCTGTGGTGGGGCCACCAGATCCCGGTCTGGTACGACGCCGACGGCGTGCCGGTCGCGTCGCGCACCGACCTGGCGCTCGGCGACAAGCACCCCAACACGGGCAAGCCGATCGTGCGCCGCGACGAGGACGTCCTCGACACCTGGGCGAGTTCGTGGCTCTGGCCCTTCGCCACGCTGGGCTGGCCGGCGATCACGCCCGACCTCGAGCGCTTCTACCCGACGCAGTTCCTCTCGACCGCGCGCGAGATCATCTACCTGTGGGTGGCGCGCATGATCATGGCCGGCTACGAGTTCATGGACCACCTGCCGCGCGACCAGCGCTGCGCCTTCGAGGTCTGCAACGTGCACGCCACGGTGCTCGACGCCAAGGGCCGGCGCATGTCGAAGTCGCTGGGCAACGGCATCGACCCGATCGAGATGATCGACAAGTACGGCGCCGACGCGGTGCGCTACTCGCTGATCCTGCTGACCAAGGAAGGCCAGGACACCAAGCTGGCGCCCGACCGCTTCGAGCAGGGCTTCCGCTTCGCGAACAAGGTCTGGAACGCGACGCGCTTCGTGCTGCTCTCGATGCAGGGAGCGCGCGGCGACGGCACGTCCCAGGGCGCGGCGCGCCTGGAAGACCGCTGGATCCTGTCGCGCCTGGCCGAGGTGCGCGGCGAGGTGACGCAGCGCCTGGAGACCTACCAGCTCAACGAGGCGGCGACGATCCTCTACCAGTTCGTCTGGAACGACTTCTGCGACTGGTACGTCGAGATCGTCAAGCCGCGCATCGCCGATGCCGCCGATCCGAGCGGCGCCGCCGCGCGCGGCACGCTGGCGCGCGTGATGCGCGATGCGCTGGCGATGCTGCACCCCTTCACGCCCTACGTCACCGAGGTGCTGTGGGCCGAGCTCTCCAGGACGCTCGGCGAGGAGCGCGGCCTGCTGATCGCGGCCGCCTGGCCCGACGGCGCCGGCATCGCCCGCGACGCGCGCGCCGAGGAGGAGATGTCGGCGATCCAGGACCTGGTGCGCGCCGTGCGCCAGGTGCGCAACCTGACGATGATCGGCGAGAAGAAGCCGGTGGTGGCCGTGATCAACGCGCGGCGACCGGAAGCGCGCGCCGTGCTCCAGGAGCACGCCGCCAGCGTGCGCGCGCTGGCCTTCCTGGAGTCCTTCCAGGTCGGCGAGAGCCTGCCGCGGCCGGCCGGCTGGGCCACCGCAGTCGCCGGCGCGGTTGAGATCTTCGTCGAGCTGCCCGGCGAGGTCGACATGCAGGCGCTCAAGGAAGTGCTCGCGCGGCGCGTCGACAAGGTGCGCGGCGCGATCGCGCAGGTGCAAGCCAAGCTCGCCAACCCGGGCTTCCTCGCCAAGGCCGATCCGGAGGTGGTCGAGGAGGAGCGCGCGCGGCAGCACGAGCTCGAGCTCGAGGCGGAGTTGCTCCAGCGCAATCTGTCGGGCCTGTAGCCGCGCGACCCCTGGCCGTGCGGCGTGCAAGCGCTGCGCAGGCCTCCGGACCGGCCAAGTTTCCGAACTTTCCGGAGGCGGGCTCCGGCCGGCCTCCTTACCCTCTGCCGTCCGGCCCTCTGCCGTCCGGTTCGCCCGTTATCGAGCGGTCTTTCGCGTTGGACCGCGGCGACGAACCGCCTGTCTCCCGCATCCCAGTGAGAGTGTTTTCGTGGGTACCAAGCTCTACGTTGGCAACCTGAGTTTCCAAACCACCGAGGCAGATCTGCGCGCCGCGTTCGAGACCGATGGCCGCCAGGTGGCCGAGGTCGCGGTGATCTCCGATCGCGCCACGGGTCGCTCGCGCGGCTTCGCCTTCGTGCGCATGGCCACCGAGGAGCACGCCAAGTCGGCGATCGCGGCCCTCGACGGCCAGGAGCTCGACGGCCGCACGCTGCGCGTCAACGAAGCCGAGGACCGCCCGGCCGGTGCCGGCCGCTCGGGCGGCGGCGGCGGCGGCGGTGGCGGCCGCAGCTTCGGCGGCGGTGGGGGTGGTGGCCGCGGCGGCGGCGGCGGAGGCTACGGCGGAGGTGGTGGTGGCTACGGTGGCGGCGGTGGCGGCGGTGGACGCGGCGGCGGCGGCGGTGGTGGCCGCGGCGGCTACGGCGGCGGCGGTGGCGGCCGCGGTGGCGGCGGCGGCGGAGGCCGCGGCGGTTACGGCGGCGGTGGCGGCGGCCGCGGTGGTGGCGGCGGCGGCTACGGCGGCGGCGGCGGCTACGACAGCGACGACTGAGCGCGGCCGCAGCACCGGATCACCTGACGCGGAGCGCGGGACCCCCTGCGCTCCGCTGCGTTGGGGCCTAGCGCGTCAAGCGCCAGGTCCCGGCCAGCGCGCTGCCCTCCGAGCGCAAGACCAGCGCGAAGGCCAGCCCCTTCTTGCTCGTGCGCGTGGCGAGGCTGAGCTCGAAGCGCAGCGTGCGCTCGGTGGTCGGCGGCTCGTTGGTGCGCGGCGCGTCGCTGGGATCGATCAGCTGCGCGCGGCCGTCGCGCGACGGTGCCCACTCGAGCCGCGTGCGCCAGGCGCGCAGCGGTTTGCCGTCGAGGCTCGAGAGCACGATCCAGGCCGAGTCGGGGTCGAGGCCGAGCAGCTCCTCCAGCGTGCGCGGCCCCTCGCTCGGGCTGGCCTTGCGCGGGCCCGAGGGCCGGTAGCCGACGAAGTAGGTCCCGGGCTCCAGCGGCGGCTCGACGAAGCTCATGTTCGTCGAGAGGAAGCCCAGCACCAGCGGCCGGCCGGTGGCGGCCAGGCGTTCGAAGCACTGGCGCTCGAAGTTGACGATGTCGGTGCAGGGCAGTTGCTCGACCGGCGTGAAGAGCGCGTAGCGGTGCTCCTCGATCACGGCGTAGTTCTGCAGCAGCCCCTCGCCGCGCGCCGCGACCTGCCAGTGCTGGGCGGCGACCGTCGCCTGCGCGTCGAAGGCGATCGGCGTTTCGCCCTCGAGCGGCCGCGCATTGCTCGTCAGCTCGTCGGCCAGGATCGCCAGCGCGAGGTCGACGCCCGGCTCGGGGTCGGCGGCGCAGCGGAAGCCGAGCGCTTCGCTGTGGAAGGCCTGCTCGGCGGCGCGGCGCGTGGTGGCGCGCGCCATCAGGTTGCCGTTCTGGAACGAGCCGCCGACGACCACGCGCTGGAAGGGCGACCAGGCGGCGACGGCGTTGACCTGGCGCGTCTTCGCGCCGTAGCCGAACTCGTAGACCTTGAGCTGGTAGCCCGGGTACGCGACGTAGGGGCTGGCGGTCCACTCCCAGACGTTGCCGGCGAGATCGAAGAGGCCCTGGCGGCTGGCGCCCGCGGCGAAGCTCCCGACCGGCCAGGCGCCGCCCTTCTTGGCCAGCAGGCTGGTCGCGGCGTACTTCTCGCTGTCCCACGCGTCGCCCCAGGGGTACTTGCGGTCGGTGTCGCCGCGCACCGCGCGCTGGTACTCGAACTCAGTCATCAAGCGTAGCCCGGCCCAGCGCGCGTAGGCGCTGGCGTCGGCGTAGTCGACGAAGACCACCGGGCGGCGCTCGTCGCCCGCGGGCACGGCGCTGGCCTGGCCGGACCAGTTCTCGGCCCACCATTCGACCGGATCGAAGGGCAGCGCATCGGGCACGGGGCGTCCGGCCGCGAGTGCCTCGGCGCGCGCGCGCTCCTGCTCCGCGACGTACGCGCGCCGGCCGGCGTCGATGGCCGCGCTGGCCCAGGTGTAGGGCGCGCGGCGCTGCGTCGCGCGCAGGAAGGCGGCGTACTGCTCGTGCGTGACCTCGGTGGTCATCAGGAAGAAGTCGTCGACGGCGACCTCGTGCTGCGGCGTCTCCGCCGAGAGCGGCCCGGCGTACTTGTCGGATTCCGGATCCGCGCGCAGCAGCTTCTCCAGCGCCTCGACCTCGAGCCCGATGCGCGTGCGCCCGCCGGCGTGGAGCACCAGGCCCGGGGGCGCATCCTGCGGGCGCGGGGTCTGGGCGAGCAGGGCGAGGGCGAGAACCGGCAGCATGCAGCGTCTCTAGCTCACCCGCGCGTTCCGGCTACGCCTCGACCTTCAACCCCGCCGCTTTCAAGTCGCTCAGCGGCTGGCGGATCCAGCGTTCGCCGTGCGTGCGCAGCATCGGGAGCCAGGCGTCGATCACCGAGGGGTCGAAGTGCGTGGCGCGCCCCTTGTCGAACAGCTCGATCACGCGGCCGAGCTCCCACACTTCCTTGTACGAGCGCTTGGTCGCCAGCGAGTCGAAGACCTCCGCCACCGCCAGGATCCGGCCGCTGAGCGAGATCGACTCGCCCGCGAGCTTGTACGGGTAGCCCGTGCCGTCCCACTTCTCGTGGTGCTCGGCGATCACGCGCCGCACTTCGACCAGCTGCGGGTGGTGGCCGAGCTTCTTGGCGCCCAGCGCCGGGTGCTTCTGCACGGCCTTGAACTCGTCCTCGGTCAGCGGGCCCTTCTTGGTCAGGAAGCCCAGGTCGTCGAGGTAGATCTTGCCGTAGTCGTGCGCGATCGCGGCCAGCTCGAGGCGCTCGATGCGCGGGCGCTCGAGGCCCAGCGCCTCGGCCAGGAAGCGGCAGTACTTGCGCGTGCGCGAGCCGTGGCCCGCGGTGTACGGGTCGACGCGCTCGATCGTGTTCGCGACCATCGCCGACAGGATGTCGACCAGGTCGCCGAAGGCCAGCTCCTCCTGCTCGACCGCCTTCTCCTGCAGCGCGCGGTGGATGAAGGCCGCCAGCACGATCGGGTCGACGGGCTTCTTGAGGTAGTCGACCGCGCCGGCCTTGATCGCCGCGACGGCCGCCTCGACGTCGGGGTAGCCGGTCATCAGCACCACGACCGCGCGCGGTTGCAGCTCGCGCGCCGCCGCCAGCACCAGCGCGCCCTCGGCGCAGCCGTCGAAGACCACGTCCGTGACCACCGTGTCGAACTCGATCGTGCGCAGGAGCTGCAGCGCGTCCTGCGGCGTGCGCGCCAGCGTGGTGGCCAGCCCCTGCAGCTCGAGCACCGCCCCGAGCAGCTCGAGGTTCTTGACCTCGTCGTCGACCAGGAGCACGGCGGGACGGCGTTCGTTCATGGGTTTCCGGTGCGGTGGGGGCGCTTTCGTGCCGGAGCGGCCTCGAACGGGGCTGAAATGGTGGACGCGCGAGCTCGGCGCGCTGATCATGCCACCCCAGCCGCCGGGCTCAAAGACCATGTCGACCACCTCGAAGGAAGTTCGCGTCGTCCTGACGCGCGAAGAGCAGAGCCAGCGCCTGGACCAGATCCTGGTGACCCACGTGCCCGGCTGGTCGCGCACGCGCCTGCAGGCCCTGATCCACGCCGGGCTGGCGCGCCTCGACGGGCGCGTGGTCACCAAGCCCGGCTTGATCCCGCTCGAGGGGCGCGAGCTGGTGCTCGAGCTGCGCGAGGAGCGGCCGGAGGGCCCGCGGCGCGTGTGGATCGAGCCGCGCGTGCTGCACGAGGACGCGGCGATCGTGGTGTTCGACAAGCCGGCGGGCGTGCTGACGCACGCCAACTCGGGCCGCCAGGAGCAGAGCCTGGCCTCGTGGGCCGCCGAGCGCGCCGGACCGCTGCCGGAGGGCGGCGAGCCGGGGCGCGCGGGGATCGTGCACCGCCTCGACCGCGAGACCAGCGGCGTGATCGTGGTGGCGCGCACCGCGGCCGCGTTGACCGAGCTCAAGCGGCAGTTCAAGGCGCGCGAGGTGTCGAAGACCTACGCCGCGCTGGTCAGCGGCGAGCCGCGCTTCGACAGCGACTGGATCGAGGGCGAGCTCGGCCGCCGCGAGGGCACCGACCGCGTGCGCGTCGTCGCGCCGGGCGCCGGTCGTCCGGCGCAGACTTTTTACCAGGTGCGCGAGCGCTTCGACGGCTGGGCCCACCTGGCGGTGTTCCCCAAGACCGGCCGCCGCCACCAGGTGCGCGTGCACCTGGCGGCGATCGGACATCCGATCGTGGGGGAGACGGTCTACCTGCCGCGCCGCAAGCAGATCGTCCCGCTGCCTGCGGGCGCGCCGGTGATGCGACGCCAGGCGCTGCACGCCGAGACGCTGGCCTTCACGCACCCCGAGACCGGCCAGAGCGTGTCGTACACCTCCGAGTGGCCGGCCGACATGAGCGCCGTGCTGACCTGGCTGCGCGCCAACCGCCCCGAACGCGCGTGAGTACGGTGCCAGGACACTTCTTAACCTGATCGCAGGCGGCGCGCGCTGCGCGCGCCGCCTGCG
>Ga0315910_10002978_pt1 | contig 14613 bp, 14 predicted proteins | sample EdamamesoilMG_FD_204470 | JGI IMG/M metagenome (GOLD analysis project Ga0315910, IMG submission 204470) | Garden soil microbial communities collected in Santa Monica, California, United States - Edamame soil | ecosystem: Environmental > Terrestrial > Soil > Garden | place: USA: California...
CATGCCGGCATCGGCTCGCAGACGCACCTGGCGGCGGAAAATTTCGTCAATGCTGCGCGCATCGACGCGGTGCAGGTACCCTACAAGGGGGAAGGTCCCGCGCTGGTGGGCCTGATCGGCGGCGACACGGCGTTCGCAGTGACCAACGTCGCTGCGGCCATCGGCCACATTCAATCCGGCCGTCTGCGTGCGCTCGGCGTGACCAGCAAAACGGAGTTCGCGCTGCTGCCCGGCGTGCCCGCGATCGCCAAGACACTGCCGGGCTTCGAGAACACCGGCTGGTTCGGCATCGTCGCGCCCACCGGGACGTCCAGGGAAATCATCCAGAAGGTCTACCAGGACACGAAGAAGGCGCTTGAATCCACCGAGATGAGGGCGCGGCTGTACGTGCAGGGTCTCGCGCCCGTCGGCAACACGCCGGAAGAGATGGGGGCCGCGATGAAGGCCGAGTCGGCGCTCTGGGCGCGCGTCGTAAAGGAAAGAAAGATCAAGGTCGAGTGAAGGTCGATCTTCATCAGGTCGAGGAGGCGGCCAAGGAGCTTTACATCCGCGCGCTCAAGCTGCTGCCCCCGGACGTCAAGCAGGGCTTCGAGCGCATCGCCGCATCCGAAACCGACGCGGGCGCGAAGCGCGTCATCGGCACCATGATAAAGAACATCACCGTGGCCGAGGACCAGGCCAGCCTGCTGTGCCAGGACACGGGCATTCCGATCTACAACGTCAGCATCGGCCGCGGCGTCGAGGTGGACGGCTACGGCCTCAAGGAAGCCATCCGGCGCGGCTGTGCGCGCTCGACGCGCGACTATGCGTTCCGCTCGTCGATCGTGCATCCGACGACGCGCGCGAATGACCAGACCTCGACCGGGCGCGGCGTGCCAATCGTTCATTTTGAATTTACCAGTGAAGAAAAAATTCTGGAAATTGAAATGATCCCCAAAGGATCCGGATCGGAAAACAATTCCTGGCTGAAGATGGCGATTCCCGCCGAAGGCGTGGATGCGATCAAGACCTTCGTCGTCGACTGCGTGCTGGAGGCGGGTGGCAAGACCTGCCCGCCCACCATCGTCGGCGTGGGCGTCGGGGGTACGGCTGACCTGTGTGTGCACCTGGCCAAGGTCGCGGCGACGCGCGCACTCGGCTCGCGCTGTGACGATCCGGAGGGGGCCAAGCTGGAAGAGGCACTGACGCCGGCTGTCAACTTGCTCGCCGTCGGCCCGCAGGGCCTGGGCGGCGATTCCACGGCATTCGCGGTGCACGTCGAGACCGCGGCCACGCACATCACGATGAACCCGGTGGCGGTGAACATGCAGTGCCACTCCGCGCGCCGGGCGCGCGCCACGTTCCGCCCGGAAGGCGTCGAGTATGGTTTCTAGATTTTTGCTGTTGCTTCTGGTGGCTTTGCCTGCCTTTGCCGTGGAGATTGCGGGAGTAAAAATCGAAGAGAAAGAAAAGTTCTCCAACAGCGAGCTGACGCTCAATGGCGCAGGGCTGCGCAAGCGCGCATTTTTCCAGGTCTATGTGATCGGCCTGTACCTGCCCGAGAAGAAAGCCGCGGCCGCCGACGCGATCGGCGCCGCCGGGGCGAAGAGAATCCTGATCCACATGATGCGCGACGTGGACGCCGACCAGTTCGGCGGCGCGCTCACCGACGGCATGAAGGAGAACGTGAGCGACGCCGAGATGAAGGCCTTCGAGCCGCGCATCAAGCAGCTGCAGGCCATCATGCTTTCCATGAAGGAAGCGAAAAAGGGCATGCGCATCACGCTCGACGGGACGGCTGCCGGCACCGTCGTGTCGATCGACGGCAAGGCCGCCGGCCAGCCGATTCCCGGGGAGGACTTCTACCGCGCGCTGCTGAAGATCTGGCTGGGCGACAAACCCGTCCAGGACGACCTGAAGAAGGCGCTGCTCGGAGAAAAGCAGTAGTGGCGCACTACGACCTGCGCCCGCCGATCACGGAAGCACAGGCGCGCGTCCTGCGCGTCAACGACACGGTCACGCTCCAGGGCGCGCTGTACGGCATTCGCGACGCCACGCAGATCCACATGTTCGACCGCGGCCGCAAGACGCGCCTGGACCTCGCAGGCCACGCGGTCATCCACACCGCGCCCAACGTCAGAACGGTCGACAAGAGTCCCGCCCATCCCGCGGGGTATGAACCGCTGTGCGTGGGCACCACGACCAGCGACCGCATGGAGCGCTTTACGCGCCCCCTGATGGTGCAGAACGGCGTGCGCCTGGTCATTGGCAAGGGCGGCCTGAGGGACGATTCGCTCAAGGCTTTTTCCGAGTTGGGCGGCGCCTACCTCGCGATCATCGGCGGCGCCGCCGCGCTGGAGACCACCTGGGTGGAGGCGATCGAGGATGTGGATCTGGACGACCTGCACCCGGAGTCCCTGTGGAAATTCCGCGTGCGGGGATTCGGTCCGCTGGTCGTGGCGATGGACAGCCACGGCGCCAGTCTGTACGCTCAGGTCAGGAGCGATTCGCAGGGACGCCGGTCCAGGGCGCTCGCGAGTCTTGGAGTGAAGGCGAAGTAAATCTGACGATCCCAATTGGAGGGGACATGAAGCCATATACCCGTATTGCCGGCGTCCTGCTGCTGGCCTTGGCCGGCGCCGTGCAGGCGCAGAATATTTCCATCGCGACCGGCGGCACCGGTGGCGTGTATTACCCGCTCGGCGGCGGCTTCGCCGCGGTGCTGTCGAAGAAGGTGCCCGGCATGCAGGCGACCGCCGAGGTCACCGGCGGCTCGGTAGCCAACATGCAGCTGATCGGCACCGGCAAGCCCTACATCGCCCTCACGCAGGCCGATGCGGCCATCGATGCGCTCAAAGGCGTGGACAAGTTCGCCGGCAAGCCGATACCCGTGCGCGCGCTCGCGGTGCTGTACCCGAACCGCATGCACGTGGTGTCGATCGAGGGCACCGGCGTGACGAAAATGGCGGATCTCAAGGGCAAGCGCGTGTCCACCGGATCGGGCGGCAGCGCGACCGAGGTGTTCGCATTTCGCGTCATCGAAGCCGCGGGCCTGGACAAGGACAAGGACATGAAGCGCGAACGGCTCGGGGTCGCCGAATCGGTGAATGCGCTCAAGGACCGCAAGATCGATGCCTTCTTCTGGGTCGGCGGCCTGCCGACCGCTGCGGTGACGGACCTGTCCAATTCGCCCGGCGTGAAGATCAAGATGATCGACATCGCCAACCTGGTGCCGGAGATGGTCAAGAAGTACGGCAACATCTACATCAAGGACGTCATCCCGAAGTACATCTACAAGGGCATGGAGGCCGACAACCAGGCCGCCACGGTGACGAATTTGCTGGCGGTGCACCAGAACATGGACGACAAGACCGCCTATGCGATCACCAAGGCGCTGTTCGAGAACGTCGTCGACCTGGTGCGGGTGCACGCCGAGGCGGTGAATATCAAGCTGGAGAACCAGAAATCCGAGGCGTCGTCGATTCCCTGGCATCCCGGCGCCATCAAGTATCTCGCGGAGAGGGGCATCAAGATCAAGTGAGGCGCCCGGACACCGGAGCCCCGTCCAGGCAGCTGGCGGGGCTTTTTATTTAAGGGGGAGCGATGAGCGAAGACGTCACGCTGCTGCACAAGCCGGCGCCCGAGGTCAGCGCCGAGGCGCTCGAACGCGCCGAGGCGATGATCGAGCGCGAAGAGGGCGTGCAGAACAGGCACGTCGGCTGGCTCGCTGCTTTCGTCACTGCGGTGGCGGTCGTGATGTCGCTGTTCCACATGTATACGGCATACGCGATCGTCCGGCCCGAGTACCTGCGGTCGACACACCTCGCCTTCGTCCTGTTCCTGTCGTTCCTGATCTTTCCCGTCGCCAAGCGCTTTCGCCATCGCGTCATGTGGTGGGATTGGCTGCTCGCGCTGGCGGGCGTCGCGACCACGGTGTACCTGATCGCGGGCGGCGACGAATTCTTCGACCGCTCGATCGTGCCCAACGACTGGGACATTGCATTCGGGATTGCGCTGGTGTTGCTGATCCTGGAAGCGATGCGGCGTACCACCGGCTGGATCCTGCCGTTCGTCACCGTGTGCTTCCTGCTGTACGCGTTTTTCGGCGAGATCCTGCCGGCGCCCTGGACGCACAAGGACTACGAGATTCCGCGCCTCGTGGGCCACATGTACATGACTCTGGAGGGCATCTACGGCACGGCGATCAGCGTTTCCTCGACGCTGATCATCCTGTTCACGATTTACGGCGCCTTCCTGCAGTTTTCCGGCGCGGGCAAGTTCTACATCGATTTCTCGTTCGCGGCCATGGGCGGCAAGCCGACCAGCGCCGGGCGCACCGTGACGCTGGCCTCGTTTCTGCTCGGCGGACCTTCCGGATCCGGCGTCGCGACCACGGTGACGCTGGGCGCGGTGGCGGCTCCCATGCTCGCCAAGGTCGGCTACAGCAAGGACGAAGCCGGCGGGCTGTTGTCCGCTGGCGGCCTGGGCGCCATCATCTCGCCACCGGTGCTGGGCGCGGCTGCGTTCATCATCGCCGAGTTCCTGAAGATCTCGTACCTGGACGTCGTGTTGATGGCGACGATCCCGACCTGCCTTTTTTATCTCGCGCTCTTCCTCATGGTCGAGATCGACGTGCGCAAGTTCGGCATGAAGGACGTGCTTTTCGAGCAGGTCGAGTCGGCCTGGAGCCTGACGAAGAAGTACTGGTTCCATTTCCTGTCGCTGTTTTCCATCGTCGCCTTCATGCTGATGGGTTTCTCGCCGGAACTGTCGGTGTTCTGGGCGACCGTGGTGGCGCTGGTCACGAGCTTCCTGCGCCGCGATTGCGCGCTCATTTCCTACGATGTTTTCCAGGGCAAGACTTCCTTCTGGCGCGGCATCGCCGATTCCGGGTTGATCAAGGCGCTGGACGGCGGTTCGCGCGCGGTGCTCAACGTGGCGGCGACCTGCGCGGGCGCCGGGCTGATTGTGGGTGTGGTGACGCTCACCGGCCTGGGGCTGAAATTCAGCTCGATCGTGCTCGCCTACGCCGGCAATTCCCTGCTGCTGACGGCGATCTACACCGCGCTCATCGTCTGGATCGTCGGGCTCGCGGTGCCGGTGACGGCGAGCTACATCATCTGCGCGGTGATCGCCGCGCCGGCGCTGATTGCGCTCAAGGTGCCGGAGTACGCGGCGCACATGTTCATCTTCTACTACGCGGTGCTGTCGGAGGTCTCGCCGCCGACGGCGTTGTCGCCGTTCGCCGCTGCCGCGATCACGGGCGGGGACCCCTACAAGACGACACTGCAGTGCTGGAAGTACACGGCCCCCGCATTTCTCGTGCCGTTCATGTTCGTGCTCGACCCGAGCGGCACCGGGCTGCTGCTGACCGGGTCGCTCAAGACACTCGGCAACGCCGACTGGGGCGCGATCGCGCAGGTCACGCTCACCGCCGCGATCGGCATCGCGGCGCTCGCCGGCGGCCTGCAGGGCTGGCTCTTCCGGCGCACCAACCTCGTGGAGCGCTGGATGCTGATCGTGGCCGGCTTCATGCTTGTCTACCCGACGGCATTGTTTGACGTGATCGGCATATCACTGGTGGCGCTGGTGGTGCTGATACAGTGGCTGCACAAGGGCGGGCCGACCCCGCCGCAAGGCGGGCCCGCTGAGCGGGCGGGCGCATGAGCGCACGCAAGGCGGCGATCGTCACGGGCGGCGCGACCGGCGTCGGCGCCGCGACCGCGCTGCTGCTTGCGCGCCGCGGCTACGACGTACTGATCAATTATTCGAAAAGCGAAGCCGAAGCGAAGGACAGCGCGCGCGCCTGCCGCGAGGCGGGCGCCGACGCGTTGCTTGCACAGGGCGACGTCGCGGACGATGCTGCCTGCCGCCGCCTCGTGGCTGCCGCGATCGAGCGCTGGAAAAGGCTGGACGTGCTGGTGAACAACGCGGGCATAAGCACCTTCGTCGGCACGGGCAACTGGGAGGCGCTGGATGCTGCCGCTTTCCAGCGCATCTACGCGGTCAACCTGCTGGGTTCCTTCCAGATGACGCGCGCCGCTGCGCCGCACCTGAAGGCCGCGCGCGGCGCCATCGTCAACGTGTCGTCGGTCGCGGGCGCGCTCGGCATCGGCTCGTCTATCCCGTACATCGCTTCCAAGGGCGCGATCAATTCGATGACGCTGCACCTGGCGCGGGTGATGGCGCCGGAAGTGCGCGTCAACGCGGTTTGTCCCGGCATGATCACCACGCGCTGGTTCAAGGACGGCATTGGTGCAGAAACCGCGGCCAAACTGCAGGCGGGCTACGAGGCGGGCGTGCCGCTGGGCACCTCCTGCAGTGCGGAAGACGTGGCCGAGGCGATCGTCTGGCTGGCCGATGGCGCGCGCACTGTAACCGGCGAGCTGGTGCTGCTCGACTCGGGGCTGCACCTGGGCAGCGCGATGCGGGCCGTCGTGCCGCCGGTGCCGCCGCGCAATTGAAGAGTTCCCGTCGCGCCGATGCGTGAGCACTCGACCGACATCCTGATCCTCGGCGCGGGAGGTGCGGGCCTGTTCGCCGCGCTGCACGCGCACAAGGCGGATCCGTCGCTGTCCATCTCGGTTGCGGTGAAAGGCCTGCTCGGCAAGTGCGGCTGCACGCGCATGGTGCAGGGCGGCTACAACGTCGCGCTCGCGAAGGAGGACTCGATCGAGCGCCATTTCATGGATACCATCGAGGGCGGCAAGTGGCTGCCCGACCAGGAGCTCGCCTGGAAGCTGGTGAATCTCGCTGTGGAAAGAATCCGCGAGCTGGAAAACGAATTGGGCTGTTTCTTCGACCGCAATCCCGATGGCACGGTGCACCAGAAAGCCTTCGCCGGGCAGACCTTCGACCGCACGGTCCACAAGGGCGACCTGACCGGCATCGAGATCATCAACCGTCTGGCCGAGCAGGTCTGGGCACGCAAGATCGCGCGGCTGGAGGAGCACCGGGCGGTCGAGCTCATCAAGACGAAGGACGGCAGCGCGGTCGCGGGCGTGCTGTTCATCGATATGCGCACGGGCGAATACGTGCTGGTGCGCGCAAAGGCGGTGCTGCTCGCCACCGGCGGCGGCCCGACCATGTACAAGTTCCACACGCCCTCGGGCGACAAGACCTGCGACGGCCTGGCGATGGCGCTGCGCGCGGGACTCCCTTTGCGCGACATGGAGATGGTGCAGTTCCACCCGACCGGACTCTACGCGGGCACGCATACGCGCATGACGGGAACAGTGCTGGAAGAAGGCCTGCGCGGCGCGGGCGGCTACCTGCTGAATGGCGCCAAAGAGCGCTTCATGCCTAAGTACGACCCGAAGGCTGAACGCGCAACGCGCGATTTCGTGTCACGAGCGATGTATACGGAGATGCGCGCTGGACGGACCAGTCCGAATGGTGGGCTGTATATTTCAATGAGTCATTTGAATCAGGATCAAGTAAGAAAACAATTTCGGGGCATGGTCGAACGCTGCGCCGACTGCGGCTTCGACCTCGCCGGCGGCCTGGTCGAAGTGGTGCCCACGGCGCACTACATGATGGGCGGCGTGGAATTCGCCGCCGACTGCAGCACCGATCTGAAGGGGCTCTATGTCGCGGGCGAAGACGCGGGCGGCGTGCACGGCGCGAACCGTCTGGGCGGCAACGGCGTCGCGAACTCGACCGTGTTCGGCGCCGTCGCGGGCGACATCATGGCGGCGTGGGTAGCAAATGAAGGCCTGCGGGAGCCCGATCTGAGTGCCATCGAGCGGGCGGTTGCCGCATGCGAGCCGAAGCTGGCGAAAAGCCACGGCACGCTTGAGCCCGTCCGCGAGCGTCTCCATGAGCTCATGTGGCAGAAGGTCGGCATCATCCGCGATGCGGGCGGCCTGCGCGCAGCGATCGAGGAGCTGAATTCCCTGGAAGCGGAGCTGGACCGCACCGGCATTCCGGACGCCAATCGCGCCTTCAACCTCACCTGGCACGACTGGCTGAACCTGAAGAGCCTGGTGCAGGTGAGCAGCGCGATTGCCGAGGCCGCGCTCGCGCGCACCGATTCGCGCGGCGCGCATTTCCGGGAGGATTTTCCGGAATCCGGTCCGCTCGAACAGTCCGCCTATACCAGCCTGCTCAGCACGGATTCCGGGCTGACCATGAAGCTCAAGCCCGTGGCGTTCACCCGGGTGCGCCCGGGCGCGACCCTGCTGAAGGACGCGGTGTAGTCATGGCGGGCGACCTATCGAGCCCGCTTGAAGGCGCCACCACGCCGGAGAAGACGCCGCCGATCAAGCTCGCCATCTGCGTTACTTTCCATTATGTGGAGGCGCGCCTGCAGTACCTGGCGGCGCTGAGTTCCCGCTTCGGCTCGCTGGCCAGATCGGTCGTGGCCACCATCGTGACGAATACCGGCTCGCCGGACTGCCATCGCCGGATCACCGAAGTGTTCCGAAAGGACCGCATCGACGTTTCGATTTTCACGCCGACCGGGCTCGGGCATGCCTTTCTGCTGCCATGGTCGCATTTCGTGGTCATGCGGGAACGATTCAAGGACGAATCGATCACTCATTTCCTGTACCTGGAAGACGACCTGCTTTGCACCCAGGAGCACGTCAACTACATGCTGGAAGCGCGGGAGATGCTGCGGCCGGTGGGGCTGATACCCGGTCTCGTCAGGGTGGAGCAGAACCCCGACGATCACGAGTGGTACAGCACCGACCAGCTGGACCAGATCGATATCAGCCAGTGCCAGAGGATCGCTCTGCCCGTCGACAGCGGGCTGGGATTCATCAACCTGCCGCTGCCCTATCAGGGCTTGTACTTTCTCGATCGCGAACTGATGGGGGAGCATCTGAACGGCCCTTCCAGCATGCCGGACTTCGGGGACTGGCACATCCGGGAAAAGGCGGCGCAGGGCCTGACTTTCGTGCAGGTTCCCGGGGGATTCAGCTCGCGCATAATGATTCCCTACTACGAAAGGGAAAAGCGCATTGCGCAGTGCTGCCTCCTGCACCATATGACGAACAGCTATGCGCTGCAGCCGAACTCGCCGTACGGCAAGATCAAAGTCAGGGACATCTTCGTGTGAATCTAGCCGTCGAGACGGCGCCCCTGTGTGCCGGCGCACATACTTCCAGCGCGGTCCGCGTACTCTGAACGAAGAAAATGAACACTACTCTCTGGATCGTCCTGTCCGCGGCCGTCATCCTGATCTTGAGCTACCTGCTGGCCATGCGTGTCCTATACCAGCAGAGCCGCGAAGTGGACAAGCACATCGATTTCACGAAGATCCGCCCGCTGAACGACGAGATAGACGACTAGCCGGCGCGCCGGCCGATCAAGGATAGGAATTCCTCCCGCGTCGGCACGGAGTCGCGGAATGCGCCGAGCACGGACGACGTCACCATCGTAGAGTTCTGCTTTTCCACGCCGCGCATCATCATGCACAGATGGCGTGCCTCGATCATCACGCCGACGCCCTTGGCGTCGACCGATTCCATGACGACCTTGGATATCTGCTCCGTCAGGCGCTCCTGGAGCTGCAGCCGCCGCGCATACATGTCCACCAGCCGCGCCAGCTTGCTTACGCCGAACACGCGCCCGTTGGGGATGTAGCCGATATGGCAGCGGCCGAAGAACGGCAGCATGTGGTGCTCGCACATGCTGTAGACCTCGATGTCCTTGACGATGACCATGCTGCTGGCTTCCTGGGTGAAAAACGCACCGTTGATCAGCTCGTTGGCGTCGGTACGGTAGCCGGAGGTCAGGAAGGACAAGGCTTTCGCGACGCGCTCGGGGGTCTTGAGCAGGCCTTCCCGGCCGGGATCCTCGCCAATCGCAAGCAGCAGCTCGCGCGTCAGGCGCGTGATCCTGCCTTCGTCCGGAAGGTCGCGCCCAGCCGTCGCCATGATTTCCATCGGCGCCATGCTCCTGCTTTCCGGCGATCCGCTCGGTGCGTTGGCGCGCAGATCGGGGCCCGGTCGGTGGATAGATTGCTGGCGATGATTCGGCTCGAATTCACGCGCGGACGTTCCCCACGCGCGGAAACCGCGTTACCTTGAATGTGGGCCGATGCGACCGGGTGGTCGGCAGCAATGGTTCTGCTTCTCACCATCGGCCGGCAGGTCTACACCGAATGGCGTGACCGCAGCACGCGGGGACTGTCGAAGTGGCGTCGGGCAGGTGGCAGCATCGACCGGCTTCGTCATCTATAGCTGGCTGCTTGGCAACTGGGTGTTCCTTGTCACGAATCTGCTGATGCTGGCAACCGCCGGCGTCGGCCAGTGGATTTACCTGCTTAACAAGCGGCATGAAACCGGCAAAGGGAAACTGACGTAATGGAATCACCGCTCAGTCAGCGGTAATCTTCTGCGCCTTTATGAGGCGCGCGAGCACCTGGTCTGGGGTTCGGACTGGCCCTAAATAGGAATTCAACCCGCCCGCCTGTACGGCTTCGACAGCTAGGCGTCGGCGACTTCCAGCACCGGTCTGCCGAACGTCCCGCCGCTGCTATCAGCGAAGGCTGGTATGCCGGCGGTAGGCGGCCACGAAGCTTCGCTCCAAGGTAAAACGGTAGTAGTTTCCGCGCGCGCGACCGTCGCGCTTCACCAGCGATTTCAGCAACCACCATTGCGCCTTCAATTCGAGCCGCCAGGGCGCGCGGCGGCAGCGTTTCTGCCAGGGGTGCGGCCCGGGGTACTTGCGCTCGAAAATCGCCGCGGATTCTCCTGCATGGCGCATCGATACGCGCCGCTCGGCGAGCGAATACCCGTGATCGTGGATCGCGACGGCCTCGGGCACGTACAGGGTATGCAAGCCGTGCTTTGCGAGCCGCAGGCTCAGTTCGTAGTCCTCCCAGGCGTCATAGGGAAAATCCTCGTCGAAGGGCCCCGCCTGCTCAAGCAGCGCGCGCTTGACGGAACTGTTGCCGACGTAGAAGAAACCCGGTGGAACGGACGCTTTCCCGTCGGTGAACGACACGCCCAGCAGTTCGCCGCTGTCCTCGAGCCACCGCGCGAACGCGCTGCGCCGGCGGTCGTCGGAAAAGTAGCCCGGACCCACGCCCACGAATTCAGGGTCGGGATGGGTCTCGTGGAAACGCAGGTGGGCCTCCACCGAGGCCGGTTGCTGCACGAAGTCGTCGGCCGTGAACAGCAGCACATCGGCCTTCGATTCCCGGATTCCGGTGTTGTTCGCGCGAGCACGTCCGCCGCCATCGATCTTGTGCAGCACCACGTTCAAGGGCTTGCCGGTGGCGGCCACGAGTTCCGGCAGACGCGGCGCCCAGTCCTGGAACTGATGACAGTCGACGACCAGAACTTCGAAATCGGAGGGCGGAAGCGTCTGGGCGCCGAGCGCGAGGATCGAGCGCGCGAGCACGTCGCGGTGGTCGACCGAGACGATCACGCTGATGCGCGGTTTCGACATCGGACTCCTCCAATGAGCGTCCCGAGACGCGGCGCGGCTAGCTGTCGGCGACCTTCAGCACCAGCTTGCCGAAATTCTCGCCGCTGAACAGCTTGTTCATCGTCGCCGGGAAATTCTCGATGCCGGGCACCACGTCCTCGCGGGAAATGAACTTGCCTTCCTTCATCCACTGCGCGATCTGCTTGATCGCTTCGCCGTAGCGATCGGCGTAGTCGAAGACGACCATGCCCTGCATGCGCGCGCGCGCGACCAGCAGCATCATGTAGTTGCTCGGGCCCTTCACCGGCGTGGTGTTGTTGTACTGCGAGATCGCACCGCAAATGACGATGCGCGCGTGCTTGTTGATGCGCGTGAGCACTACGTCGAGGATCTCGCCGCCGACGTTGTCGAAGTAGACGTCCACGCCCTTCGGGCAATGCTGCTTCAGGCCGTCGCGCAGGTTACCTGCCTTGTAGTCGATGCAGGCGTCGAAATTGAGGTCGTTGACGACGAAATCGCACTTCGCCTTGCCGCCGGCGATGCCCACGACGCGGCAACCCTTGATGCGCGCGACCTGGCCCACCGTCTGGCCGACGGCGCCCGCGGCGCCGGAAACGACGACCGTGTCGCCTTCCTTGGGCTGCCCGACGTCCAGCAGGCCGAAGTAGGCGGTCATGCCCGGCATCCCGAGCGCATTGAGCCACTGCGCGGGCGTGCCGAGGCGTGGATCTATCTTGTGCAGGCCGGATTGCTTGACGTCTGCAACTAGGCAGTACTCCTGGATGCCGAAGCCGCCGGCGACGAGATCGCCCACCGCGAACGCGGGATTTTTCGACGCGGCGACCTTGCCGATGCCGCCCGCGCGCATCACTTCGCCGATGCCGACCGGCGCGATGTAGCTGCGTCCCTCATTCATCCAGCCGCGCATGGCCGGATCGAGTGACAGCTGCAGCACCTGGACGAGTACCTGCCCGTCGGCCGGATCGGCGACGGGCTCGGTGGTCATGTTCCAGTCGCTCGCCTTGGCCAGCCCGACCGGCCGCGCGGCGAGGCGGTATTGGCGATTCTGAGTTTTCATTGAATGAATTTAAGAATTTTCCGTTCGGCTATCCCAAATGTTTCCTGAAAAATTCAATCGTCCGGCTGCGCGCGAGCTTGGCGGCCTCCGCATTCCAGGAGCCGCGCTGGTCGCAGTTGAAGCCGTGGCCCGCGCCCGCGTAGAAGTGGGCGGTGATTTCGGGATACCTGGCGGCGATTTCCTGCGCCTGCGCCAGCGTCGGCGACTGGTCGGTCTCGCCGAAATTGCACATCGTCGGAACTTTGGGATTCTCGTTGATCAGGCCATGCATGCCGCCGCCGTAGTAGGGCACCGAGCAGGCGAGGCCGCTCGCGCGCGCCGCGGCCAACCAGGAAATCGTGCCGCCGAAGCAGTAGCCGACGATGCCGACCTTGCCGGCCTTGGCGGCTTCGGCGATGGCGGCCTGCACGTCAGCCATGCTGTTCTTGGGATCGAGCTTCTGCATGATCGCCACGCCGGCCTGGATTTCGGGCTGCGAGTAGCCGGTGTCGTACTTGCGCTGCACGCGGTCGAACATCGCCGGCGACACCGCGAGGTAACCGTCGGCGGCGAAGCCGTCGGTGGTCTGCTGGATGTGGCTGTTGACGCCGAAGATTTCCGGAATCACCACCACGCCGCCGCGTGGCTTGCCCGCGGGCGTGGCGACGTAGGCCGCAAAATTGTGGCCGTCAGCGGCCTTGAGTTCGATGAATTTTCCCATGCGTATCCTCCTTTAGAATGATTATTATGAAGAAGAAACGGGACGAATTGCTGCGACTTGCGCGAAATGCATTGGAAAAAGCGGGCGCCAATCCTGTCATGGCGGATACGGCCGCGCAGCACCTGGTGCGCGCCGAGGAGCACGGTCTGCCCACCCACGGCATGTCGCGCGTGCCTTTTTATTGCGGCTTCCTGAGGAACGGCCGGGCTGACGGCGCTGCGCGCCCGAAGATGGCTTCGGACAAGGCGGCTGTTTGTCTGATCGACAACCGCGACGGCCTGCCCTACGAATCGAGCGCCTGGGCGATTGAGGAGGTGATCCAGCGCGCACGGCGCAACGGCATCGGCTTTGCCGGCATCACCAACAGCGCCCATGTCGGCGTGCTCGGCATCCACCTGCTGCCGGTGGCGGCCGCAGGCATGGTGGGTGTGGCGTTCACCAATTCACCAGCGGCGATCCCCGCCTGGGGCGGCAAGAAGGCGTTGTTCGGTACCGATCCGGTCGCGTTCGCGTTCCCGAGGAAGAAGGGCGATCCCCTGGTGGTCGACCTCGCGCTGACCACCGTCGTACGCGGCAAGATCATGTTGGCGATGCAGAAGGGCGAAAAGATTCCCGAGGGCTGGGCGCTGGACAGGAACGGCAAGCCCACCACCGATCCCAAGGAAGCCATCGAGAACGGCAGCCTGTTCCCGATCGGCGGCGCGAAGGGCGCGATGCTGGCGTTGTCCTTCGAACTGATCTGCGCCGCGCTGACCGGCTCGGCGATCGGCACCGAGGCCGATTCGTTCTTCTCCGACAAGGGTAACAAGCCCAAGATCGGCCATGCGTTCCTCGCCATCGATCCGGGCGCGCTCGCGGGCCACGACCGCTACTTCGAGCGCGTCGAGACGGTGGTGACGACGATGCTCGCGGACGAAGGCGTGCGCCTGCCCGGCGCGCGGCGCTTTTCTTCAGAGAAAAAGCTGCGCGCGGAGGGTATCGAGATCGCCGACGACCTGCTGGCGAAAATAGAGAAACTGGCGGCCGTCTGAATCCATCTATCGTGCGCTGGGACGCGGTCATCGAATTTCCGAAGATGAAAGTGGCGGTGGCCACGCGTGATGCGCGCGTGGTCGGGATCAAATACCTACCGCTGAGCGAGGAATCCAAGGATCCGGACAATGCGCTTGCCGAGCGCGCCGTGCGCCAGCTTGAACGCTATCGTGAAAACCCGGACGCAAAATTCGACCTGCCTCTGCTGGTCGAAGGCAGCGAATTCCAGCGCCGCGTCTGGGACGCCATGTGCGCGATCCCGCGCGGGCGCACGCTCACCTACGGCGAAATGGCGCGCAAGCTGGGCGGCATGGACCACGAGGCCGCGCGCGCCGTGGGCCAGGCCTGCGGCGACAACCGGCTGCCGATCGTGATTCCCTGCCATCGCGTGGTCGCCGCGGACGGCATCGGCGGCTTTTCGCACACCACCGACGGCTACCTGATC
>Ga0315910_10002979_pt1 | contig 14613 bp, 9 predicted proteins | sample EdamamesoilMG_FD_204470 | JGI IMG/M metagenome (GOLD analysis project Ga0315910, IMG submission 204470) | Garden soil microbial communities collected in Santa Monica, California, United States - Edamame soil | ecosystem: Environmental > Terrestrial > Soil > Garden | place: USA: California...
CTCCTTCAAACCACGCGACATCAGGGAACTGCTGTACCTCGGCAAGGAATTCAACAAGCTCGGCGAAGACGTGATTTACGACATGATGCGTTTTTACACCATGAGCATCTCCGACTTCCTGGACGAATATTTCGAAAGCCCCTTGCTGAAAGGCTCACGGGCCGGCAGCGCCATCATCGGCAGCGCCCTGGGGCCGATGTCACCGGGCACCGCTTATGTACTGCTGCACCATGCCATGGGCGAGGTGGACGGCAACATGGGCGCCTGGGGTTTCGCGCGCGGCGGCATGGGCGCGGTGGCCAAAGCCATGGCCGGCTGCTTTGCCGACCACGGCGGCGAAACCGTGTGCGGCTCCGGCGTGGAGCGCATCATGGTCAAGAACGGCAAGGTCACCGGCGTGGCGCTGGAAAACGGCAACGAATACCACAGCGATGTAGTGGTCTCGAACATGACCTTCCCGCGCACTTTCCTCGAATGCATGGACGAGAAAGACCTCACGCCGTCATTCCTGAAGAAAGTGAAGCACTTCAAGATCCGCGGCTCGTCCGGCAAGCTGAACATCGCGCTGGATGGCCTGCCGGATTTTCCGGCCCTGCGCAATAACCCCGAGCTGATCAAGGGTGACATGCACCTGATCGATTCGGTGGCGCGACTGGAGCGCGCCTACGACGACTGGAAGAACGGCATCTGGTCGCAGGATCCCTACATCGACATGCTCATTCCGTCATTGACGGATCCGACCATGGCGCCACCGGGCAAGCATTTCATGTCCATCTTCGTGCAGTACGTGCCACCCAAGGTGCACGGCAAGGACTGGACCGATGAACAGCGTGATGCGTTCGGCCAGACCGTGGTCAACCAGATCGAGGAATACGCACCCGGCTTCAAGAAACTGATCCTGCACATGGAAGTGCGTACGCCGCGCGAACTGGAGAACGAAGTGGGCCTCACCGAAGGCAATATCTTCCAGGGCGAACTGACCATGGACCAGTTGCTGTTCAACCGCCCCATCCCCGGCTTCGCGCAATACCGCGGCCCGGTAAAAGGCCTGTACATGTGCGGCTCCTCCAACCACCCCGGTGGCGGCGTGATGGCCGCGCCTGGCGCCAATGCAGCGCGTGAAATCCTCTACGACCTGCGACGAACCAACACCGTGCCGGAGGGCTGGCTCGATGACTAACGCAGTAATCATCATTGGCGGCGGCCACAACGGCCTGGTGTGCGCGTCTTACCTGGCCAAGGCCGGCAGGAAAGTCACGCTGCTGGAAGCCAACACGCAACTGGGCGGCGCCTGCATCACGCGCGAATTTGCCCCCGGCTTCACAGTATCCGCCGGTGCGCACCTGAATTACCTGCTGGACGATGAAATCCGCAAGGAACTCGGGCTCGACGGCCATGGCCTCAGCATGGCCGCGGAAAAAATCGGCACCATCGCCCTCAATCCTGCCGGCGAGCACCTTTATTTTGACGGTGACGGCGTCGGCGGCGAAGGCCTGAATGCGCGCGACCTCAAGGGCATGAAGGAATATCAGCGCTTCATGTCCAAGTTTGCCGCCGTGATCGGCAAGCTGCACAACCGTACCCCGCCCCGGGTGGGTACATCGGATCGCGGCGACCTGTTTGCGTTGGCAAAGTTGGCCTTGGAAATCCGCCTGCTGGGCCGTGACGACATGCGCGAATTCCTGCGCATTGCTGCCATCAATATTTATGACGTGTTGCAGGAAAACTTTGACAACGAGTTGCTGAAGGGCGCACTGGCGCTGGAAGCTGTACTTGGCACCAAGCTGGCGCCACGCTCCAACAACAGCGTGTTCGCTGCCCTGCACCGCATGAGTGGCAACAACGGCGGTGGCGCCGGAGCGCTTTCGATCCCCAAAGGCGGCATGGGCGCCATCAGCGATGCGCTGGCGGCTGCTGCAAGAAAGGCCGGGGCGGACATCCGCACCCAAAGCCCGGTGAAACGCATCCTGATGGACTTTGACAAAGTCAGTGGTGTGGAACTGGAGAGTGGTGAGCAGCTCCTGGCCGACGTCGTGGTTTCCAATGCCGACCCGAAAACCACTTTCCTCGACCTGCTCGGCGCCCGCAACATCGAGGCTGGCCTGGCGCATCGCATCAAGCACCTGCGCAGCAAAGGCAATACCGCCAAGCTGCACCTGGCGCTCAGCGGGCTGCCGAACTTTGAGGGCCTGGAAACCGCACAGCTTGGCCAGCGGCTGCTGATTGCGCCTAGCCAGGAATATGTGGATCACGCTTTCAACCACTGCAAGTATGGCGAATTTTCTGCCCGGCCAGTGTTTGAAATCACCATCCCCAGCATCCACGACAGCAGCCTGGCTCCGGCCGGCCAGCACGTGCTTTCCGCCGTCGTGCAGTACGCACCGCGGGATTTGAACAACGGCTGGGGTAACGGCAAAGCAGCTTTCACCGAAGTGGTGATGGATACACTGTCGCATTACGCCCCGGACATCCGCCAAAAAGTGGTGGCCACCGAGTTGTTGACGCCCGAAGACATTGAGAAGGAATTCCACATCAATGGCGGACACTGGCATCACGCCGAGCTGGCCATGGACCAGTTTTTCATGCTGCGCCCGGTGCCTTACACCGGGCAATACCATACCCCGGTCAACGGCCTGTACCTGTGCGGCGCGGGCAGCCATCCGGGTGGCGGGGTCATGGGCAGCGCAGGCCGCAATGCGGCGCGCGCCATCATTGGCAAGTAGCAAGGGTTAAACAGAATGAGCGCAAGCAATTACCAGGGCCCCGACCTGAAAGCCCGGGATCACTTCAAACACCATGTTTACCCGAGCCCGTTCCATGCGCGGCAGAAGGAAGCCAACAAGCTGAAGGTCTGGTCGCGCTGGGCCGATTACCTGTCGGTACCGGCCTATTTCGACGCTTCGCTGGAGTATTTCGCCGGCCGCAACAGTTGCGCAGTGTTTGACCTGACTCCCATGATCAAGCACCGCGTGACCGGCCCCGATGCCCTGCCCTACCTCAACCGGCTGGTCACCCGCGATGTGGCCAAACTCAAGCCGGGCCGCGTGGGTTATGCGGTCTGGTGCAATGAGGGCGGCCAGGTGATCGACGATGGCACTATCTTCCACCTGCCCGGCGGCCAGGGCGGCAATTATCGCGTCTGCTCGCAGGAACGCCAGCTGGACTGGTTCCTCACCTGCGCCGATGGCTTTGACGTCAGCATTGTCGATGAAACCCATGAAGTGGCAGGCCTGGCGCTGCAGGGCCCGACTTCCTGCGCCGTGTTGAAACAGATGGGGCTGGCTGGCGTGGAGGAAATCACTCCCTTTGGCCTCAGGAATTTCGATTTCCAGGGAACCACGCTGGGCGTTTCCCGCACCGGCTACACCGGCGACCTGGGCTACGAGTTGTGGATTGCCCCTTCACATGCCGAAGCCTTGTGGGACGCGCTATTTGAGGCGGGCAAGCATCGCGGCATCACCGCGCTGGGCAGCGAAGCACTGGACATGCTGCGTGTTGAAGCCGGCTTCATCCTGGCGGGTGTCGACTTCCTGCCGGCGCAGGAAGCGGTGCGGCCAACCCATACCCGATCGCCGTTTGAGTTGGGGCTGGAATGGCTGGTGGATTTCAACAAACCCATCTTCAACGGCCGCCGCGCTTTGCTGGCCGAGAAGGAAAAAGGATCACGCTATCGCCTGGTCAAACTGGATATCTCCGGTAACAAGGTGGCGCACGATTCCTACGTGTACACCAAAGACAAAAAGTATGCCGGCACCATCACCTCCAGCATGTGGTCACCCTCGGCCAAAGCCAGCATTGCGCTGGCCACGCTGGACATGCCACACGGCGCACCCGGCGAGGAATTGCTGGTGGAGATTTACTACAAGCGCGAGCTGAAGTGGAGCCGTGTGATGGCGCCCTGCAAGGTGGTTGAAAACGTGTTCTGGGATCCGCCGCGCAAGAAGCAGACTCCGCCGGCCGACTTCTAAAAGGGGGTCAGATCCCTTTTTTGACGAGCGCCATGCAATGATGATCGAAGACAGCGAAAAAAGGGCTCTGACCCCTTTTCCGCACCGCCTTGATCCCTTGCTGCGCCCCCGCTCCATCGCGGTGCTGGGCGCCAGTGAACGCGAGGGCACGGTGGGCAGCCAGGTGGTGCTCAACCTCAGAACCGGCGGATTCAATGGCCCGCTGTATCCGGTCAACCCCAGCCGTGATTCAGTGCATGGCCTGCGCTGTTATCCTTCCCTGCAGGACTTGCCCGAGCCAGTCGAGCAGGTGATCTTCGCGCTGGCCGACACGCGCGTGGAAGCCGCGCTGGAAGAAGTGATTGCCCATGGCGCCAAATCCGCGGTGATGTATTCCACCCTGGTGCTGGAAAACGATTCCACCCCTACGCTGCGCGAGCGCATAGGCCAGCGCGTGCGTGAAGCCGGACTGCTGCTGGCCGGCGCCAACGGCATGGGCTTCTACAACTTCCACGATGGCGTTTGGGCCTGCGGCTTTGATACGCGCCACAACCATCCACACGATGGCAATGTCACGCTGATCAGCCATTCGGGTTCCGGCATGTCCGGCATCCTCGATTGCGAGGAACGCATCGCCTTCAACCTGGCGGTCTCCACCGGCCAGGAGCTCAGCGTGCGCATGGATGACTACATGGACTATGCCATTGAGCGCATGAATACGCGCGCCATCGGCCTGTTCATGGAAACCGCCCGCAACCCCGAGGGCCTGCGGGCCGTGCTGGAAAAAGCCGCGCTGCGCGGCATTCCGGTGGTGGCGCTGAAAGTCGGCCGCACCGAGCTGGCCGCGCGCCTGACGGTGTCACATTCCGGCGCGCTGGCCGGCAGCGACGCCGCCTACCAGGCCCTGTTCGACCGCTACGGCGTGCAGCGCGTGGAGGACATGGATGAACTGGCCACCACGCTCATCATGTTTGCGCAGCCGCATCGCGTGGCAGAAGGCGGCCTGGTGGGACTGCACGATTCCGGAGGCGAGCGGCAACTGCTGATTGATTTGGCCGACCGCACCGGCGTGCCGTTGACGGAAATTTCCGCAGCAACCACGCACAAGCTGGAACAGCTGCTGGACCCCGGCCTGCCGGCGGTAAACCCGCTGGACGCCTGGAGCACCGGCGGCCCTGATTACAACCTGACCATGCAGGCCTGTTTCGCGGCCCTGTTGTCCGACCCCGATGCAGCGCTCGGCGCGGTGGTTCACGATCGCGGGCCGCACGGCAGTGTGTACGAATCTTATGTGGATTATCTGCGTGCCGGCCATGCCGCTTCCGGCAAGCCGGCGTTCCTGGTAGCCAACCGCCAGGGCACCGGCGCAGACGAAAAAGTGCAGCGCGTCACTGCGGCTGGCTTCCCCATCCTCGACGGACTGCGCTCCTTCCTGGTCGGTACGCGCTGCCTGCTGAACTGGCGAGATTTCCAAAATGACATTACGACAAGCGACTTTTCGCAAAGCGCTCCCAGCCCGGATTCCGCCACCAGGGCAGCAATGGAACGCTGGTCACAGCGACTCGCCACCGGAGGTACCCTGGATGAATCATCCAGCCTGGCGCTCTTGCAGGATTTCGGCCTGCCGGTAAACCGCTCCCTGGCCGCCGCCAGCGAAACCGAAGCTTTGGCTGCGGCAGGGGAACTCGCCTGGCCAGTGGCCCTGAAATCCGCCCGGCCCGGCCTGCTGCACAAGAGCGACCAGGGTGGCGTAAAACTGAACATCCGCAATGCGGAAGAGCTGTCCGCAGCGTATCGCGAGATGTCGCAACGCTTGGGGCCGCAGGTACTGCTCTCCAGCATGGTGCCGCCCGGCGTGGAAATGGTGCTGGGCGTGGTCCGCGATGACCAGTTCGGGCCACTGGTGATGCTGGGTTTTGGCGGCATCTATGTCGAAACGCTGAAGGACGTAGTTTTCGCACTGCCACCGTTCAGCGCGGCCACCGCCCGCAAGATGGTTGATGGCCTGAAACTGCGCGGCATGCTGGATGAAGTGCGCGGCCGGCCCGCTGTGGATATTGACGGCTACTGTGAAGCGGCGGCAAAGTTATCCCAATTAGCGCATTTCATGGCCGACGCCATCACTGAAATTGACATTAACCCAATGATCCTGGGGCACCAATCCTGCGTAGCAGTGGATGCCTTGGTTTCAGGCCGCTGAGCACCAGCCCGGCCCGGTTTCGTAAACGAGGAAGAAGACATGAGCCTTGCAGCACTTGAAGACTACGACTTGTCCGGCTGGCAGAAATCCGCCGGCGCCCAGCGCAAGCACATCGAAACCCGCCTGTTCATTGACGGCAAATTCGTCGATGCCCTGGCCGGTGGACGATTCACCACCAGCAATCCCGCCACCGGCGAAGTGCTGGCGGAGATGTCCAAGGGTACCGAGAAGGATATCGATCGCGCCGTAGCGGCAGCGCGCAAAGCCTTCAAGTCCGGCGTCTGGTCACGCATGTCGCCACGCGATCGCATGAATGTGCTGTACCGCTTCGCCGACCTGATTGATGAGAACGCCGAACAGCTGGCGGTGCTGGAAACCCTGGACATGGGCAAGCCCATAGGAGCCGTCATCGGTGAGGATCTGCCTGCGGTGATTTCCACCATCCGCTTCATGGCGGAATGCATCGACAAGATTGATGGCGCGGTAACCAGCACCGACTCCGATGCCGTACACCTGGTGCTGAAGGAACCGCTGGGCGTGGTCGGCGCGATTTCACCGTGGAACTACCCGCTGCTGATGGCGGCCTGGAAAATCGCCCCCGCCCTGGCAGCCGGCAATACCGTGGTGCTGAAGCCCGCGGAACAATCGCCCATGAGCGCATTGCACCTGGCTCGCCTGTTTGTCGAAGCCGGTGGCCCGCCCGGGGTGTTCAATGTAGTGAATGGTCTTGGTGAAGTGGCCGGCAAGGCGCTGGCACTGCACAACGATGTGGCCAAAATCAGTTTCACCGGCTCCACCGAAGTGGGCAAACTGATCCTGCAGTATGCCGGCCAGTCCAACATGAAACGCGTGGCCCTGGAATGTGGCGGCAAGTCCCCGCAGATCTTCATGGCCGACCTGCCGGACATGGAGCGCGCAGTCTCCGCCGCTTACAACGGCATTTTCGCCAACATGGGCGAAGTCTGCAGCGCCGGTTCGCGCCTCTTGGTGGAACGTCCCATTTACAACGAATTCATCGAACGTTTCATTGCCGAAGGGCAGTATGCCTACCAGCCCGGTGATCCGCTGGATCCGGCAACCAATATGGGCCCGCTGGTGGACCGCGAATCACAGAGCCGTGTGCTGGGCATGATAGAGAACGGCAAGAAGGAAGGCGCCACGCTGCATTTCGGCGGCACTGCGCCGGAAAGTCTCAAGCAGGGTGCCTACGTCAATCCCACGCTGTTCGGCGATGTCAGCAATCAGATGAGCATCGCCCGCAATGAAATCTTCGGGCCGGTGGCCAGCGTGATTCCCTTCGATGGCCCGGAACAGGCCATCAGCATTGCCAACGACACCATCTATGGCCTGGCCGCTGGCATCTGGACCCGCGACATCAACCAGGCCTTCCGCCTGGTGCAGAACATCGAAGCCGGGGTGGTGTGGATCAACAGCTATGAAGACGGCGACATGACACAGCCCTTTGGCGGATACAAACAATCCGGCCAGGCGCGCGACAAGTGCATGGACAGCGTCAAGTCCTACCTGCAACAAAAGTCGGCCTGGTTCCGGCTGGCCAGTGAGTAACAAATGTCGGTAGCTCCAAGGGTACTGTACAGCGTAGAGGGACCACTGGCCTGGCTCAAACTGAACCGGCCGGACAAGCTGAATGCCGTGGATGCGGCCACCATTGCCGAACTGAATGCGGCACTGGACCAGGCCGAAGCGGATGAGCGCGTACGCGTCATCCTCATCGAAGGTGCGGGCCGTGCTTTTTCCTCCGGCTTTGACCTGGATATGGGCGTGGGCGATGAAACTGCCAACGCCACACCCGATCAGTTGCGCGAAATCATGCGGCGCGAGCTGCGGCGGGATTTCGACATCATCCTGCGTTTCTGGGACAGTCCCAAGGTCACCATCGCAGCCGTGCACGGCTATTGCCTGGGCAGCGCCATGGAAATCAGCATGGCCTGTGACCTGACGGTGGCTTCCGGCGATTGCCGCTTTGGCGAACCGGAAGTGCAATTCGGCAGCGGTATCGTGGCCTTGTTGTTGCCTTGGATTTGCGGACCCAAGCGCGCAAAGGAAATGCTACTGACCGGAATGGACAAGGTCAGCGCCGCGCAGGCCGAGGCCTGGGGGTTGGTGAACCGGGTGGTGGAAGCGGGTAAGCTGCACGAGGCGGCGCGCGAACTCGCGCTGTCCATTGCACAGAATGATCAACTGGCAGTGCGCCTGACCAAGCGGGCCATCAACCAGGGTTACGATACAGCCGGCATGCGCAAGGCGCTGCTGGATGCCCTGGACCTGGATGTGCAAATCGAAAGCACGGAAACTCCGGAGTCCAAGGCGTTCAATGAAATTATGGAAACACAAGGTGTTCGCGCTGCCATTGCGTGGCGCAGGTCGCAGTTTGGCTGAAGCACAATTTGAGGCACCTGCACCAAAGGTTTTGAAGAAGGCAATAGCAAGGAGTTGACATGGCGGTAACAGGCAGTGACAAAGAACTGAAGGCATACCTTGAGAAGCATCCGGACACCCAGTACATGGAACTGATGGTGGCCGACATGAACGGCATTCTGCGCGGCAAGCGTGCTCCGCGGCAGGATTTGCCCAAGGCCTTCAAGAACGGCGTGAACTTCTGCGCTGCCACCGTTTCGCTGGACCCACTCGGTTCTACCTTTGAAAACGTGCCCTTTGGCGGCATGGACGGCGACCCGGACGTTCGCGCCCGCATCGTTTCCGGCAGCCTGGCTCCGGTTCCCTGGGCAGCACTGCCCACCGGGCAGGCAATGCTGGAACTGAGCGAACTCGATGGCACCTCTTATTACCTCGATGCGCGCGAAGTGCTCAAACGTGCTTTGCAGCCGCTCAAGGACCTTGGTCTGAAACCGGTAATGGCCACCGAACTCGAGTTTTACCTGGTGGAGCACGATGGCCAGACCTTCACGCCGCGCTTCCCCCGGATGCCGGGTTCCAACCTGCCCCAGAAGGGCCCGCAGTATGCGCTGCTGGAGGACCTGAATGACCTGGATGATTTCCTGGCCACCATCCACAACTACGCGAAGATCCAGAATGTGCCGGCTGGCGCTGCATTGTCGGAATTTTCACCGGGCCAGTTCGAGATCAACCTGCAGCATGTCGATGATCCGCTGCGCGCCTGCGAACATGCATTGCTGCTCAAGCGCATCGTGAAAGCAGCTGCGAAGAAACACGGCATGGATGCCACCTTCATGGCCAAGCCCTTCCAGGGAATTCCCGGATCAGGTTTGCACATCCATGTGAGCCTGTTGGACAAGGACGGCAACAACGTGTTTGCCGGTGAATCCAGGGATGGCCATTTTTCCGATACCCTGCGCCACGCCATCGGCGGATTGTCGCAACTGATGCCGCAAAGCATGGCGCTGTTTGCGCCCAACGCCAATTCCTACAAGCGGTTCCAGCTTGGGGTGTTTGCACCGGTAGATGCGAATTGGGGCTTCAACCATCGCGCCGTCTCGCTGCGCATCCCCTTGTCGGGGCCCGTCAACACCCGCGTGGAGCATCGCGTCTCCGGCGCGGATGCCAACCCCTACCTGGTAACCGCTGCCCTAATGGCCGGCTTGCATTATGGCATCACCAACCAGTGCGAGCCGGGCAAGATGGTCAAGCCGCGCGAAGTGATTGAAGAAAAAGTCAGCCTGCCCATCCGCTGGCCGCGCGCCCTGGACAAGTTCGCCGCAGGCGCCATATTGCCGGACTACCTCGGCCAGCGGTTCTGCGAAGTGTTTGTGGCCTGCCGCCGGGAAGAGGAAGAGCGGTTCCATGCGGAGATAAGTAATCGCGATTACGAATGGTATCTGCGCAGCGCCTGACGAGCCGAGGCAAGTTTATTCCCCTGTAGGAGGCCGCTCTCGGGCTCCTGCCCTTCGCGGCACCAGTGCATCCCTGCACAATGGCAGCCATGCTGCCGACTTCGAGCTTGTTTGTCGCGAGCGTGGCTCGCTCCTACAGTAAACCGTTGACAGGAATTAGTGAATGACAAACGCCGTACCCAAGCAGTTCAAGGCCTTCCGCATCCACGACGATGCGCAGGGCTACCGTGCCCTGGTCGAGAACATCGCCATTACTGACCAGAACGAAGGTGACGTGACCATCAAAGCCGAATGGTCGGGCATCAACTACAAAGACGCGCTGGCCGGCACCGGTAAAGGCAAGATCCTGCGGCGCTTCCCCATGTCGGGTGGCATTGATGTAGCAGGCACCGTGGTTGAATCATCGTCAGCCGGGTTCAACCCTGGCGACAAAGTGCTGGTCACCGGCGCCGGCCTTTCGGAAACCCGCGATGGCGGTTATGCCGAGTACCTGCGACTGGACAGCCAGTGGATCGTACCCTTGCCAAGCGGGCTCACCACCCGCGAGGCCATGGTCATCGGCACAGCAGGGTTTACTGCGGCCCTCTCGCTGTACCGCATGGAACTGGCGGGACAGGCGCCCGGCCAGGGACCCGTGCTGGTCACCGGCGCCACCGGCGGTGTGGGGAGCATTGCCATCGATATACTTTCGACTGCCGGTTACGAGGTGCACGCGGTTTCCGGCAAACCCGAGCACTACGACTACCTCAAATCGCTGGGCGCAAGCGAGTGCATCTCACGCGAAGCGGTGATGGGTTCGGGCAAACCGCTGGATTCGGCCCGCTGGGCAGGCTGCATCGACAGCGTCGGCGGCGACATGCTGGCGGCCATCTGCACCCAGGTGAAGCCCTGGGGCAATGTGGCGGCCTGCGGACTGGCCGGCGGCATCAAGCTCAACACCACCGTCATGCCTTTCATCATCCGCGGTGTGAGCCTGATCGGCATAGACTCACCCACCTGTCCCTATGCCATCCGCGAAATCATCTGGGCCAAGCTGGCAGGCAACTGGCAGCCCCGCCACCTCAACCGCATCGCCACGCGCGAAGTGGACCTGGATGGCATCGCCGCACAATTGGATGGCATGCTGGCGGGCGGTTCAGTGGGAAGAACGCTGGTGAAACTCGGTCGCTAGAAAAGTTTCGATAGTTACCATTGACACATCTTTACAACGCACTCTAAACTCGCCAGGTACTTTTGGGCAAAGTATGGGCGTTTCCTGCTGTTGTTCCTGATGGCTCTGTAAGCCTGGCCCGGTTCCCGGACCGGCTGCAGCCATGGGACTCATTTTGGATTCGCAAAGGACCGGAAAGCGGAACTGCAGGGAGGGCAGTGATGCTCCCGGGTGTCCCCATAAATCTGACAGGGAGTCTCAATAATATGAAAATGCCGCGATTTGCTTTGTCTTTTTCTTCCGCAATTTTCCTGATCCTGTTCGCGCTGTTATCCAGCAACACGGCTATGGCGCAACCGGTTCCCGCTGACGTTGACTACGAGGTCACGGTGACTGAACTCGTCCCTGATCCCTTCGTTGCCGGTTCGGTACCCACCATTGACTACTTATTCACGGTCACCAACATCAGCGCCACCGATGCCGCGTTTGATGCGGACTTTACGCTTGACCTGACCTTGCCGGGTGATGCCACCGTTACCCTGGGCAGCGCCGTAGCCAGCGCCAACAGCTTTGCCGACCCAACCTGGAATGTGGGTCCACTGGCTGCCGGTGCCTCTGCAACACTGGCCGTCAGCCTGGCAGTAACCAGTGCGGCGGTGGAAGGAAGCCAGGTCGGCGCCTCAGTCACCCTGGCAACGGCCGGCGACAATGACACTAACGATGCCAACAACAGTGCCGCGGAAACCACGGACATCGGCAGGGAAGTCAATTTCGCGTTGACCGTGGTCGAGTCCATTGACCCGGTGGTGGCAGGCTCGGGCGGCGGCGCGGTAAACCTTTCCTATACGGTCACGTTCACCAACAACGGGCCATCAGATGCCAGTTCCGATCTCCAGGACGACCTGTACCTGGATTTTGTTACCACCCTGCCTGCCGGCGTGTCGGTTGACAGTTGGGACAGCACCGATGCGCCACTGTCAGCAGGCAGTTGGTTCCTGACCAACGGCCTGGCGGCCGGTGCGCAGGCTGAGGGCACGCTCAACCTGATCGTCAGCAGCACGGCCGTACCCGGAACCGACGTGGTTGGCCTGGCCGTTACGCTGGCCAGCTCCGCCGAAACACAAGGACCGGATTCGGTTGGCAGTGATTCCGAATTAACTTCAATCGTGAATTCAGCCGAATTCAACGTCAGCAAGGTGTTTGCAGATGGCAGCACGGATTCGGTTGACGTGACCTTCACCTGCAGCAGCGGCACCGCCAGCGCAGCAGGCGCCAGCATATCCCCGGGAGCCGGCACCAGCTTTACGCTGGATGACTTCGATGCGACCACTTCCTGCGTGATCGAGGAAACCGTTCCCGGTGGTTACAGCGCTGCGTACAGCGCCGATTGCAACGTTGATCCGGTCGCCAGTGGCTCAAGCTACGACTGCGAAATCACCAATGCGCCTTCGAGGGCTACGTTCCGGGTCACCAAGTTCTTCGCCGACGGCAATAACGTGGACGAAGTAACGGTATTTCTCGACTGCAACAGCGGCCTGATCCTGGACCAGGACAAACTGCTCATGGATGGCGAATGGGTTGAGTTTGTCGTGACGGACTATACCGACGGCTTCCTGGAATGCACCATCACGGAAGATGGCACGACAGGCTACTCAGGTGAGTACAACAACGTTACGGACGGCGTCATCAATGACGAAAGCTGCTACTACCCGGCCATCACCGGCATAAGCGAATTTGAGTGCGAAATCACCAACTCGCCGGATCCGGTGGACATAGTCGTTCACAAGGACTGGGTAATCGAAGGCAATGCGGATGCCGTCGAATTGGAATTCGAAGTCGACCTGTACTGCCAGTCTTCCGGCATGACCGGGCCCAACGCCCATAATGACGGCGGCGACAACTGGCATGGTTGGACCTACTCCGAAGGTGATGGCACCTTCACCTGGCAGGTCGTCCCTTTCTTCCCAAGTTCCGATTGCTACGCACTGGAGTTCAGTACGGGGAGCTTCGCCGAAGTGGATAACGGCTGCACTGACCTGGTCATAAGCGCCGGCAGCGGGGCGGAGTGCACCATCACCAATACGGTGTTCTTCGAAGGCATCCCCACGCTGAGCCAGTACGGCATGGCCCTCATGGCGCTGCTGATGCTGGGCGTGGGCTTTGTGAGTTTCCGCCGTTACGCTTAGTGATTGGACTGGACCGGGGTGCGAGCCCCGGTCCATGAGTTAACCAGACCCCGCAATGGGCAACCCTTGCGGGGTTTTTTATTGGGTGCTGGATTGATGGGTGTGGATTACTGGTGGCTGGCACGCTCTGCATGTTGCCCAACCAGCCATTTCAGTTCGGCAAGCTTTGCCTCCGGATCCCAGCGCCCTTCAAAGGTTTCCTGCGGCGTGATGTCGGCCACATCGGGTGGGATGTTGTCGGCCAGCCAGGGGTATGGTTGCCCCTGCTTTACCGATCCTGAGAAATAGTAACGATCGCCCCACATGTTGGGGCGGTTGCGTTCATCGCCCTCGGGGTAGTGCACGCGGAACGGCGGCGTATCCGCCATGTTGCGTGAATAAAAATTGTTGATGAGCCAGTACTGCGCATCGTATTGGCGGCGTGCAAGGATGAAATCTTCCACCCCGTCGAAGGTGGAATTTTTCACCACCATTTTCGACGACTCGTGCACCGAGCCATCGTGCCAGATCACCGCCGCGCCGCCGCGGCTGAAGAACACGCTGTCAGTGATGTAGGCCCAGCCGCGCGGGCAGACGAAATCGGTGTAGCCCTCAAAGTAGTCGCCGCGATGGTAGAACATGCCGTCTTCCTTGTTCCACAGGCTCAGGGTGTCGTCGCCACCTGCGATAAAGGCGCTGTCTTCGGTGATGATGCGCGTGCCCTCCACCAGCCGCACGGCAAACTGGTGACTGGTATCGCCATGGCGGATGCCGTAGTCATTCACCACCCGAAGCTTCATGAAAGTGATATCGCTGGCCTTGATGTTGATGGTGGCCGCGCCCCAGTCATCCTCATGGGTAGCCCGCCAGTTGGATCTCAGTTCCGTGGCGCTGATGGTGGTCTTGTCGCGGCCCTTGCCCACCAGGGTGATGTGGTCGCGGGTGATGAAGATTTTTTCGTGGAAGTCGCCCTCACCCACCAGCACGATGGCGGGAAGTGTTTGAGTCTGCAGCATGTCCAGCGCTGCCTGTATGGTCACCGCGTCACCCGAGCCATCTTTCTCGACCCGCAGGAAACGGTATGAATCACCTGACCAGTCCGACCCTTCCGGTAATACCGATTCACTTGCCGGCGCGAGAATTGGCAGAGTGAGCGCTGCAATTGCACCAAGCAGCAGCTTGAAGGCTGGGAATTGAATCATCGAATCCACTCCTGGATGGCTGCGCTCCAGTCTAGGTGAAATCGCCACCTGGCTGCTACCGGTAGCAAACCGCTTTGTGTCAAACTGCAAGCCTGAGCAAGCCATTCCACAGGCCA
>Ga0315910_10002980_pt1 | contig 14610 bp, 13 predicted proteins | sample EdamamesoilMG_FD_204470 | JGI IMG/M metagenome (GOLD analysis project Ga0315910, IMG submission 204470) | Garden soil microbial communities collected in Santa Monica, California, United States - Edamame soil | ecosystem: Environmental > Terrestrial > Soil > Garden | place: USA: California...
CTCGACCTCGATCCCCGCTACGAGCCCGAGCTGCCGCATCCAGAGTCCCTGGAACACGAGCGCCGTCGCACCCGAAAGCAGCAGGAACCACACAAGCACACGTAGCCTGATACAAGATCGCGCTGCTGCGAGCTACCGCCAAGGGAGCTCACGCGATTGACACACCCCGCCCAGATCCGATAGAGCTCGGACGCTCAATTTACCCCACGGAGGCGATCTGATGGCATACCCCAAGTTGGTGTTCTTGTTCGGGCTGACGCTGGTCTCCACCTTCGCCGGCTGTGGCGGTGGTGATTCGGACGACGGTTCCGGTGACGATGACTCTTCCTCGGGTGGCCCGAGCAACAGCACATCGAACTCGACCAGCTCGAACGGATCGGGCGCCGGGGGCACCGGTGGCGGCTCCGGCAACACGAACGATTCCGGCAACAGCACGACCTCGACCACGGGCGGCGATGGGAACGCCTGCGGTTCCGTGGGGATGGGGATGGGCGACAGCACCCAGTGCAGCGACTTCGGCGAGTGCGCGCAACGCGAGTGCGAGTCCGACTACGCCGAGTGCATGGGTGACGACTTTGCGAACGGCGACTTCAGCGGTGGTGTCTGCGAGTCGATGTTCGAGTGCCTGCAAGGCTGCTCCTCGGGTGACAGCTGCGACACCGCTTGCGCCGTGGACTGTTTCGGCGAGGCGAGCGACGCGTGCACGAACTGCATGCTCGCAGCGGGCGAATGCGGGGAGGAAGCATGTCCCGACGAGTACGAGGAGTGCAACGAAGAGCCTCCCACGTCGACGTCGTCGACCACGACGGCCGGCACCACCGGCGGCGGCGGCGGCACGTGTGAGGACCTCGAAGCTTGCTGCGACGGCCTGGACGGCGAGTTCAAGGAAGGTTGCCTCTCCGGACTCGAATCCGCTGCGGGTGCCGACGACACTTGCGACCTCATTCTGCAGACCTACCAAGCCATCGGCCAGTGCACTGACGGCTGAACCTCCGAGCTGAGCGGGCCCGCCCCGACAGGTTGCGGGCCCGCGGCTCAACGCCAGCCGCAAGCGTGCCCGTCGCGTCGCGCACGGCTCGAGCCATATCCAGCTCGAGGCGAAGCCCCGAGTCACTCAGCGTCACGATCGCGGTTGGCCCGCGCGTTGGGAGGGCGATTAGTCGGCCCGGTGAGGCGCGCTCCGCTCTAGGTGCGCCGCGAGGTTGTCCAGCGTTTCCTGCCAACCGCCGCGGTGTCCTTCGCGTGAGGCGTTGCTGAGGAAGTGTGCCTGGTGCAGCGTGAGGCGCGTGCGGCCGGCCTCATCCTCCAGCGTGACCGTGACGAGCGTCTCGTGCTCGGGCTTGCCACTTTCGTCGAGCCAAGCATGCGTAAACACGATTTTGCTGGGTGAAGTGAGCTCGAGATACTTGCCACCGAGCCAGTGATCCTGACCGTCCGGTGATCGCATGCAGGTCTTGAACCAGCCCCCTTCTCGGATCTCGCCCTCTGACACCGGGACGCTGAAGCCTTTGGGGCAGCACCAGCGTTTCAGGTGTTCCGGATCGGTCCACAGGCGATACACGAGATCACGGGGCGCATCGAAGGTCCTTTGGATCGTCAGAATCGAGGCGTCGGTTTGTTTGGCATTCATGGCTTCGTTCCTTTCTTGCGTGGGCCCAGGGTCTGCCCTGGTTTCGGTGAGTCGCGGCGCTTGCGCCGTCTGGGTTTCTCGGCCCCTGAATGGGTCCCGAGGTCGCGCAGGTAGTCATCGAGGTGGTCCAGGCTGCCTTCCCAGAATTGGCGATAGCGTTCGGCAAAGTCCGCCACTTCACTCAGGGGCTTCGCGACGAGGTGGCAAGGACGCCACTGGGCTTCGCGCCCCTGGACGATGAGGCCTGCGCGCTCGAGCACTCTGAGGTGCTTCGAAATTGCTGGCGCGCTGATGTCGAATGGCGCGCCCAGCTCCTGCACGGTGCTGGGCCCCCGTGCGAGCCTTGCCAGCATGGCGCGGCGGGTTGGGTCGGCGAGCGCCGCCAAGGTGCGGCTCAGCGTTTCTTCGCTCATGGGCGTTTCAGGCTCCGGTTCTGCAATTAACCATATGGTGAATTAACCTGCAGGTTAAATAGAGCGCGGAACACTACCCGTCAAGGGGTCCACGACGTTTGTCTTGGGTTCGACCGGGTGGTTCGGCCGGCGCTCGCGATCAGAGACTATTGCGGCAGCAGGCCCGCGATGACCTCGTACCAGACGTTGGCCATGTAGACGTAGCCCTGGTCGTTGGGATGGAGCCCATCGCTCGCCAGATTGTTGGATGGCATCTGACTCATGTCCGCAACGACCATGTGTTCGCCTTGTGCGGCGCGCGCTGCGACGATCTCCGGGATTCGCTCGCTGTAGGTTTGAAGCGACGCGGGGTTCCAGCTAATTGGGGTCGGTACTGCCACCACGATGAGCGCGTCGGGCGCGGTGGCGACGATGGCATCGAGCAGCGTTTCGAGCCGATCCGCGATGGTGTTGGTTCCCTGTTCGGCGCTGACGTCGTTGGTTCCGATCATCAGCAGCACGATGTGAGGCAGCGTATTGAAGGCTGGGTCCGGGATCAGCGTCGAGATGCCGTCGCCGAAGCTGACGTAGCCTGAGTCGATGGTCCAGCCCGGGTGGCCTTCGTGGCTCTTGGGGAACGGCTCGCCGAGAATCTGGTCGGGCCCACTGCTGCGCGACCCGACGAAGGTGATCTTTTGATTCGCCTGAACGACGAGCTCGAAGAGCCGGGTTCGATAGCCTGCCAGATCGGTCGAGCCTACCCCATCGGTGATCGAATCGCCGAACGGCAGAACCACACAAGGATCGCCGTTCATGGGGCAAGGCTGGTAGCCGCTCGACCCCCCCGAGCCTCCGCCCGACGTCTGACTGCTGGTGTTAGAGCTGCCTCCAGTGTTTCCACCAGTTCCAGTGCTTCCCGTGCCGTCGGTACCGCTGGTGTTCGCGCCGGTACTCGATGACATGCTGCCACCGGTAGCGGAGCTACCGCTCGTCGCTTGGTTCCCGCCAACTGCTGATGTTCCGCCAGTCGTGGTGCCATTCGTGCCGGTGACCGACGAACCGGAAGCGGCGCTGGAGCCTGAAGCGGAGCTGGACGAGCCCGAAACAGCGCTGGATGAGCTGGACGAGCCCGAAGCCGCGCTGGACGAGTTCGACGTAGCGCTGGACGATGTGGTGCTCGCGGTGAGCGTCTGAGCATCTGCAGGTGCAGGCTCGCCGCTATCTGTCCCACACGCGGCGATAGACAGGCTCAAGGGCAGTGCCCAGTAGGCTTGCTTGACTTTCATGAAGTTGCTCTTCGCAGCGCAATTCGTGCGCAAAAGGCGGCGCTCACCCGGCAACTTGCTGAAGATGCGAGTCCCCTAGAAGGGGTGGAACATCTCCCCCCGGCCCAGAAAACTGCAGCACTGCGCGCTGCGCAGCCCCACTTCGGTCAGATGCCCTACTCGTCCATCATCTTCCGGCTAATGGCCCAGGCTGAATCCGTGCACAGCTGACAGTCGGCGCCGTAGAACCAGGGCCTGAGCGAAGTGTCGCCCATCAGCTGGACGCGCATCCACGCCGTCACCGCGGTCTCCATCGGGCTGATCTCGTCGCCGAAGAACGTGACCCAGTTCGCATGGTCCGCGGTCAGGTAGTTGGCGAGCATGACCGGTTGCTCGTTCGTGGCGTCGAACGCGTTTTGGATAGATTCATCACAGGGGACGGTCTCGTCTTGTCCCCCGCACAGAAGCAGCGCTGGCCCATGCAGATTGCGCGGGTTCGACGCTCCACACAGCGGGGCGATGGTCGTGATCTGGCTGTCGCCAGCGGCCGCGGTCGTCGCGAAGCCACCTTGCGAATGGCCGGTGGCACCCACGTGCGTCGCGTCGATGTGCCCATAGAGCGCGCTCGCCGGGTCGGCGTTTTGTTCGAGTACCCAGGTCACACCAGCCACCATCGGGGGCGGGTCTCCGTCTGCCACGTTCGGGCTGTTCGAAGCGATCACTACGAAGCCGTGCGATGCCAGATGCCTGAGCAGGATGCCGTAGAGCGAAGGCTCCGAGCCGGTACCGTTGCCCCACGTCACCACCGGATGGCAAAGCCCGGACTCGCCGAGCGTTTCGGGCCGAAACAGCGTGAAAGGGACGGGTTCGTCGTTCTCGCCGACGCCAACGGCGGGGCCCACGTTCTCTTCGGTGACGACCGCGAAAGGACCGGGCAGCGCGGGATCTGCGGCCGGCCAGGCACCGACGACACACCCGTCGCCACCGCCAGTGGTGGTTGTCGCCGCGGTGGTGGTCGTGGCGCCTGCGTCGCTGCCGCCACCGCTGGTCGTCGAACTGTCGGTCGGTGCACCATCGCTGCTCGCAGACTGCCCACCAGTACCGCCGCTGTCGGACGTAGCGCTATTCGTGCCCGTCGTGGCGTTCGCGCCCGTTGCCGTGGCTGTGCTCGAACTGCTCGGCGGGCTCTGGGTCGTCGCGCCGGCGCTGGTGGTGGAGCCGGTCGAGGTCGTGCTCGTAGTCACGCTCCCGTCGTCTTCGCCTTGCGAAGCGTCTTCCGGCGAAGTCCCGCAAGCAGTCAGGAAGACTGCGAGAAGGTTTGCGATCCAGATCGGATCGCGCTGTGCGACTCTCATCACTAATCCTCCGCTCTGCGCCCGACAACCTGGCGTGCCGAGTTACTAGCGTAGCGCGCTCGCAGCACGCGCGGAACCGCCGCGCCCGCGCGTGCCGTCCCGCTGGATAATCACGTTTTCAGCATCAGGCACGATCGCGCGCGCGCTATGGCTGCGGTTCCACACATCGCGGTTCGTCACGAAACCGCACCATTGGACAGATCTGTTTGGAGCGGCTAGGACTTGGATCTTGAGGGCAACCTGCTCATCCAGCGCGATCGCTCTCAGCCTGTCCCTCGCGCCTGCTTGTCAGCAGCCCGATCGGAGCGACACTGCCTCGCAGGGACCCGAAGCGCTGAAGATCACCGTCTAGCGGCGCTGCAGCAAGTACGGTGGAGCAAGATCGTTGAGGGATGGAATGGGTGGAGGTTGACTGACATCATGCGGGGCAATGCCGCACCCTGCCCACACGCGACGCCACTTTCTCTTTGGTTCGGTCAGTTTAGTCACCGCCTGCGCTGAATCGGGCGCGCGCCCGCCGTCCGCGGCGCCACGCGCACCCGCTGAAGCGCCCACCGCGCCTACTACAGCTACAGCCACCGCGCCCAGCGCGGACCAGCGCTCGCTTGCGGATCTCGAGGCTGTAGCCGGGGTGCGCTTGGGGGTGTTCGCGGTAGATACCGCTAACGACCGGCAGCTCGCGCATCGCGCCGACGAGCGCTTCGCCATGTGCTCCACGTTCAAATGGGTGCTCGCCGCCTCGGTGCTCGCGCACGTCGATCGCGGCGCGTTGGCGCTCGACGAGCATGTGCCGTACGGACCGGCGGATCTGCTGGAGTATGCGCCCGCCGCGAAGGCGTCGCTCGACCAAGGCTTCATGACCGTCGAAGCGCTGGCGGTGGCGGCGGTGACCATCAGCGACAACACCGCGGCGAACCTGCTGCTCGCGAAGACTGGCGGTCCCCAAGGCCTCACCGAGTTCATGCGCTCGTGTGGCGACACGGTGACCCGCCTCGATCGCCTGGAGCCGGACCTGAACACCAACGTCGAGGGTGACCCGCGCGACACGACATCGCCCCGAGCGATGGCAGGCTTGATGCGCCACATCGTTTGCGGCGACGCCGCGCTGTCTGCCACGAGTCGCCAGCGACTTTTGCAATGGTTACTCGCGTGTGAAACGGGCAAAAACCGACTGCGTGCGGGCTTCCCCGCCGATTGGAGCGTGGGGAACAAGACCGGGAGCGGGGAAGGCAAAGCGGTCAACGACGTGGCGATCGCCACGCCGCCGGGCCGCCCGCCCATCGTCGTTGCGGTCTACTCGAACGGTGGTTCAGACCAACTCAGTGAGATCGAAGCCGTGCACGCCGAGGTCGCCAGGCTCGTGACTCGCGGATGAGAGCTGGCAGATTTCGCAGCACCCTTCTTGTTCGCATAGGCGGACTAAAATTGGCTGATGAAGTCCCAGGCCTCACCAGGGACCCAACTCTTGGCCTGTCCCGAATCCTTCTCCGTGGGATTGTGGTCTCCGCCGTGCGCACACCAGCGCAGGGGATGACCGTCGGAGCAACCTTCGTAGGACGTACAGATGTGCGTGCCGCTGTTTTTGCCTGGCTCCGGCGGACTCTGCGGGGTGCAGCCGTTGACCTCCACGAAGTGGTCGCGCAGCGGACGGCCCTGCTCGATGCGCAGAACCGAATCTCCCACACCATGAGCGTGGAAGTACGCGATGGGCGTCGTACCGCCGGAACAACCGCTGAGCTGGGCGCCGGCGTACAGCGCTACCCCGCGAAACACGTCCGCTCGAGCGCACGCGATGGCATAGGACATGCCCGCGCCGTAGCTGAAACCAGTGGCGAAGATGCGCGAGGTGTCGATGCACAGATCGTTTTGTACTTCCTCGAGAATGGCGTCCGTGAGGTTGATGTCGCGATCTCCGGTGTTGGCCCAACCGGCGTCTAGGCCTTCGGGCGCCACGAAGATGGTGCTATTCTCTGCGAGATCCCAGAGCCCGTAGTACGGGTCGTCCGTCGAGCCGCCCATGCCACCGTTGGCGACTTGCTACGCATTACCGCTCAGCCAGTGATAGGCGATGATCAAACGATAGGGCTTGGTGTTGTCGTAGTCGTCCGGTACTCGCAGAATGTACTCGCGGTTCATCCCGCCGCTCTGAATGGTCCTGCGGCCATTCATCAGTTCGCGCGCGGTGTCACAACCCGCGCTGCGCGTGTCGCCGCCGCCTCCCGTGGTGCTGCCAGCGGTCTCGGTGGTCGCGCTGGTACCACCGTCCGTTCCATTCGAGCCCCCCGCGGACGTGCCCCCCGTCGCTCCGGTCGATGAGGCGCCGCCCACCGTGCCCATGCTAGTTCCGCCCGGGCCAAAGGCTGCGGTGGTTGCGCCGCTCGTGGTGGTGCTGACCGACGACCCGGTCGTGGTGGAGCCGGTCGTGGTGGACGAACCCGAAGCGGCGTTGAACGGGCCCGAAGTCGTCGTGGTCGAGCCTGCAGCGGCGCTCGTGGAGCCTGAAGTGGCGGTTGTCGAACCCGCAGCCGTGCTCGACGTGATCGCGCTATCAGAGCCGTCATCTGCCGGTGCAGGGTCGTTAGTATCCGTCCCACACGCGGCGACAAGCAGGCTCAAGGGCAGTACCAAATAGGCTCGCATAAGTTTCATGAACGTCGCTCCTCGCGGCGAGCTCGTAACCTACGAGCCCGGCCGCTGACGCTGAAACTTGCTCAAAATGCGAGCTCCGATAAAGGGGTGGAACATCTCCCCCCGCTGCAGAAAACTGCAGTATTCCGCTCTGTACCAGGAGGGGCAACTTTGTCCCCCCAGTTGGCGGGGCTACTTGACGAGGGTCAGCAGACCGGGACGGTAGGGGAGGTCGATGTAGGCTGGGTTCTGGTTCGGGTCGCGCCCCTGGTAGACCATCTGCAGATTGCAGGGATCGATCTCCATCTTCTCGCTGGGGTTCTCGCGCACGATATCGCCGTGACTGATGTCGTTGGTCCACTGCCCATCGGGCCAGCTGACGTTGTTGCGACCCGCAAAAGGTTGTTGTTCCGAGGACGCGCCTTCGAGGGGTGTCCACTCGCCGTCGAGGGTGTCGGCAGTCCAGGCGCGGAAGAAGCGAGTCCCATTGTTCTCGATGATCATCAAATAGCCGCTGCTGCCTTTGATCGAATACACCTGCACGCCTTCGAAGATCACGCTCGTCGGTTGGTCCATGATCCGCGTGACGTTGCTGAACGCACCCGGAAACTGACCGATGGGCATCGACCCACGATAGACGCCGCCCGCGTCGTCGCAGAAGAACAAGTAGCAGTTCGAGTCGTCGCAGATGACAGTCTGGTCGATAGGTCCGGTGCCGCGGCCACCCGTTGGGTCGCCGGTGAGGAGCGACTGAGTGGGGCTCCACGAACTCGGATCGTCAGGGGTTTTGGAGGTGGAGTACTTGAAGCCCCACTGATACGCGAGCACCCAGGTATCCTTCGGCGTGAAGTAGAAGATCGTGGGCGCCACCAGTCCCGGAATGTAACTTTGCTCCGCGTTGGCCCACTCATCGAAGCTGCCGAAGGTCGACACGAAGCCGTTCCACTCGCCGTTGGCAGTCGTGGCGTACACGAGGTAGTTGCCGTTGTACTTCGTGACGGAGAAGTCTTTCAGTGACTTGGCGCCGCTGTTCTTCGGCTCCGCCAGGGGACCCGTCGACGTCCACTCAAAGGTGCTCGGAAGCGGGCACGTCTCGCCCGTGCCACCGGTGCCGCCTGCGCCTCCGTCGACACCGCCGCCCGTGCCCGTGGTGTCAGTCGTGCCTCCACCGCCCACGCCTGTGGTGTCGGTCGTGCCACCGCCAGTTCCAACGCTGCTCGTCTCGCTACCAGTCACGCCCGACCCGATGCCTCCGCTCGTGCTGCCGGTGCTGCCAATGCTGGTTGTGCTAGCGCCACCCGAAGTCGAGCCCGTGGTTTGCGCTCCGCTTCCGCTCGTCGTCTGACCGCCGTTGACTCCTGCGACAGTCGAAGACGCCGCTCCCGTCTGGACAGCGGTGCTGCTCATCGAGCTGGTGCTCGTAGGAGGGCCGCTCGTCGACTCCAGTGGGTCATTCGAGGTGCCATCCGAACTGCAGCCAACCACGAGCCCCACGAGGAGGGCACACGTCGGGGACGGCCGGACCGGGTGACGAAGAATGGTTGAGATGCCCGCTGAGCGTCGCTTGTATTGCATGATGTAAAAAAATGCGTTGACTGAAGTTGCGTTGGGTTCTAGATGCACTCATACCAGCTGCGTGCGCTCGGGGGCGGAGGCGCAGTTTCTCCCCACTGTCGTGATCTTTTCGCTGTGGAGGGAATGCGAAGGGTTCGACCTGGTCGCCGCGCTCGGTTGCGTTGAGCGATCGAGCTATTTCGGACGTGGAATCGAATCCTCGTGGGCGAAATGCGATGTCGATCGACCTAGCACAAAGCACCCCGCCGCCTGCACAAAACACGAGTACACAGGCTTCGAGTGCGAGTCACGCATCGGGCTTGCCAACACTGCGTACTGTCGTCGATCGCACGCGTAATACACACGCCCTAGCTAAGGTCGAATAACACTGGGCACGTCGCGATCCGAGGAGGCTAGCGAGCATGCGATCGAGACAGCCGCGAGCTGATGAACTCGGGACAGCGTGCGGGTCGGTGAACGCCGCGCTCGAAGTCACCGGTTCCAGCTGCTCGGTGTCATACGGCGTCGCCGTGCGACCGGGCAGCGCGTGATCCGAGCGATCACCTGAGAGCAGAGGCCGACTCAGCCGAGCATCGCGGCTAGCATTCGGGAGACCGGCTGGCAACGTCGTGCCGTGAACCTGCGACGACACGGTTGAAAAAATTCTGCCGCGCGTGGGCGAAGCAGTGGAGCCAGAGGCCAGCTGCAGAAAATCGACGTCGGGGGGCGCATGATTTTCTGTGGTCGCGTGACTTCTTGACGTCGACCTTATCGCGACCGTCCCGGAAGCGCCCTTCGCGCCCTTTCTGCCTTCGAGGAGATTCTTTGCATGCAGCCGACGTCCCCCATTGCGCCCGTCGTTTCGCTCCATTTTCTGGTCTGGGTCCCCGCCTTGTTGATCACGGGCACGCTCGTCGCAACCGGTTGCGGCAACGATGAAGATGACGACCCGAAATGGTCGAGTTCTGATGCGACGACCACAGGGTTCACCACTACCTCCGGCTCGCACTCCACGACCAATTCTGCCACGACCTCCGCGTCCGGAAACTCGAGCACCACGAGCGCGAGCAATGCGGGCAGTGGTGGAACTTCGGGAGCGGGCGGCTCGTCTTCCACCGAAGGTGGCGCAGGGGCGGGCGGTGATACCGGTGGACCAATGCCGGGAGACGACTGTGGCGCGGTCGCGGCACCCTGCTGTGCGAAGCGACTCTGCGACGACGGCGTATGCGTCGGTGCTGGCATGGGGACTTGCGAAGGAAGCTGCGGAGCGGCGGGTCAAGCGTGCTGCGCCGGCGTGGGCAGCGGCTGCGCGATGGGACTCGAGTGCAATGAGCAGGGCATGTGCTCAGGCCAAGCGTGCGGCGCTGCCGGCCAAGCTTGCTGCGATGAAGCCGACGCAGGCATGCAGGGGATGGCTGGCATGCCAGGGATGCCGGGCATGCCGGACAAGCCGGGAGGTAAGTGCGACGACAGCGGCAAGGTCGGACCCGCAAGGTGCGGCGGTCCAGGTCAAGAGTGCTGCGCCGGTGAAGAGCCGTGCATGGGAGACGCCGAGTGCGTCGACGGTGAGTGCGGGCCCGGCTGAAGGGCAGCCGCGCCGTCTGCCTGGATAACCGAGTTTGGGCGGGCCGTCGCTGCTCCCGCGGCGGCCCGCACCTTTTGCCACTGCCACTGTTCAGCAGGTCGGCTGCCTAGTCGGTCGCGCCTACACCCCTTCCGACCCATTCCGACAAAAGTGAATCGAAAGCGCATGTAGGCACAACTCTCATATTGTGACCCGACCATTCATTCTGCTCGGCCTCTTGGCCTCGACTGTTGCTTGTGGGAGTTCATCGAAGAACGACGCCGCGTCCGGCGGTGGCGGTGCGCAGGGGACCACCCAAACGGCAGGTACGCCAACAACAGCGGCTTCGACCACGAACGCCGCAAACTCAGGCAACACTACGACCGTAGGCAGCACGAGCGCGACGGCCTCCGCTACCAGCGCTAGCTCGACCACAGGACCAACGTCTGGAAGTGGTTCCACGTCGAGCGGCGGTGCCACCACTGCTGCTGCCACCACGGCTGACGCCACCACCGGTGACGGAACGAACGGAGGGGGTAACGGGGGAACGGCTGGTGGCGGTGGTTCCTCGACCAGCCAGGGTGGTAGTGGCGGTGGGCAAACCGGTGGGGGCGGTGTCGGCGGGACGGGTGGCCTCGTGCCGAGCAACTGTGTCGGCGACCAGGTTCCCACGGCTGATCCCACGAAGGCGGGCCCGTTCGCGGTTGCTGCCGAGAAGAACGTCGGGCCCTTGGCGGGCGTAGTCCCCGATCCGATTTACGGGGACGAACAACAACGCTTCAACGTGTACCGCCCGCAAAATCTCGCCGATAGCGGGTACTGTCACCCCATCCTCATCTGGGCGAATGGGTACCGGGACAACCCCGAACAGAATCCTCCCGAGTGTGTCGTCGACTCCGGCAGCAACCAGTGGTGCGGGCAGTACCTGCCGATGCTGAGTCATCTCGCCTCGCACGGTTTCGTCGTGGTGGCTCCGCTCAGCACTGCCACGGCCGAGGGCGATCCTCTCCCCACCATCGCGGGCCTGGACTGGATACTCGAGCAGGCGGAGGATTCGAGCAGTCCCTACTATCAGCGTCTCGATACGGCGAACATCGGCCAGCTCGGTCACTCGTACGGCGGAATGTCGACCTGCATGTCTGCATCCGAGCCGCGCTACAAAGCCCTCGCAACGATCTGCGGCACCAGGGAGCTCAGCGGTGTGCACACGCCCATGCTCTTCTTCTGCGGCGGCAACGACGAGACGGTCGAATGCGACGGCGTCAGGAACGTCTTTAGCTCGGTCACCGACCAGCCTGCCTTCTTCATCAACGAAAAGAACGCAGACCACGGTAGTTGGGTGTACCAGGGTGCGGGCGGCGTCTCTCTCTCGATGGCCGCCGCATGGTTCAGGGTTCATTTGATGGGCGATACTGCCAATCGCAACTTCTTCTACGGCGAGGGTTGCAAGTTCTGCACCGACAACCGCGTCGAGGTCGAGCAGAATAGTCTAATGGGAGACTAACTTGCGGGGGTTGGCGTGAAGCAACGACGGCAGCGCTAGGCCCGGGCAGCCGTGCGCACCCGCGGCCCCGTGACACGTGGGGAAGAATTTCTCCCCTCCCGAGTTTTCTGTCGGACGCGTAGACGGATCAACCACGACCCCATGACGAACTTTGGCGCACGCGTCGGAATGGCAGCGACGGTTTTCTGCACCGGCGTTGAAGACACTCCCATGAAGACACTCCCATGAAGTCAATGTTGAATCAGGGAAGCATGACCCGAGCGGCGCTCGTGCTGGGACTCGTCACGCTGTTCACGGCCCGTGCCGGGGCGGACAATCCGATCGTGCAGACCAACTACACCGCGGACCCAGCTCCCATGGTGTATGAAGGCAGGTTGTACCTTTATACCTCGCATGACGAGGACGTCACCAAGGACAACTTCTACACCATGAACGACTGGAGGCTCTACTCCACCGTGGACATGGTCAATTGGACGGATCACGGCTCACCTGCCGGCTATCAGTCCTTCAGTTGGGCAACCGGCGACGCCTGGGCGCCGCAGGGCATCGCCAGAAATGGCGAATTTTATCTGTACGTGCCGCTGAACAATGCGACCGGCGCGAGAATCGGCGTGGGCGTTTCGTCCGATGTGGCAGGCCCCTTCAGCGACCCGCTCGGCAAGGAGCTCGTCGGGACCGGAACCGGCCACATCGATCCCACGGTGTTCATCGACGACGACGACCAGGCGTACATGTACTGGGGTAACGGCACGCTGCGGTACGTGAAGCTGAACTCGGACATGATCAGCTACTCGGGAAGCCCGACCACCGTGTCGTTGCAAGGATTCACCGAGGGACCGTGGTTTTACAAGCGCGGGTCGCTTTACTACATGATCTACGCTGCCATCTCAGGGAACGAAAAGATCAGCTACGCGACCAGTGATAGCCCCACGGGGCCCTGGACCACTCGCGGCGACATCATGGCAGCTGGCTCGACCTTCACCAATCACTCTGGCGTCGTCGACTACAATGGGCACTCTTACTTCTTCTATCACAACAGCGCGTTGCCGGGCGGAAGTGACTTCAAGCGCTCGGTTTGTGTCGAGGAGTTCAGCTACAACGCTGATGGGACCATTCCGCAGCTCAGCATGAGCGAAGAGGGTCCAGCTGCCATCGCCACCTTGGATCCGTTCCAGCAGGTCGAAGCCGAAACGATTGCCTTCTCTTCGGGCCTGAAGACCGAGGTGTGCACCGATGCCGGCGAGGGCATGAACGTCACCGCCATCAGCGACGGCGACTACATCAAGGTGAAGGACGTCGACTTCCTGGATGGGGTCACCACCTTCGAGGCTCGCGTGTCGTCATCGAGCGATGGCGCGACGATCGAGCTGCACCTCGACAGTCAGACGGGGACTTCACTCGGGACCTGTGATGTGTCGGACGCATCGTCCTGGACCACCAAGACCTGCGAGGTCAGCGGGGGGAGCGGGAAGCACGACCTGTTCCTGAAGTTCAGCGGGGGCGGCGGTGAACTCTTCAAGTTCAACTGGTGGAAGTTCACCGGGCCGACGATGCCGACGACTGGTGGCGATGGAGGTACCGGAGGCGTGGGTGGTGCTACTGCCAGCACTGCCACGGACGCCGGCGGGGTCGGCGGCGCTGCCACGACCGGCAGTAGCAGCAGCGCGGCCAGTGTCGTGGGTGGCACCTCGACCACAGGCAGCGGTACGGCCAGTACCATGGGCGGCGTCGCGACCAACGGCGGCGGTCTCGGGACCACGGGGGGCAATGCTACGGTCGGCGGCACGCTAGCAGGGACCGGGACGACAGCTCCTAGCTCCACGCAGACCAGTACTGGCGCCACGAACACGACCGGCGCGGCGCCCGACGCCTCCGGTCAGGACGATGCTGGAGGCTGCAGCTGTCGTCTCAGCCAGAGCTCGCGGTTTTCTGGTCTGGGCGCGGTTGCTTTCGTGGTGGCCGCGGCTGCCATCGGCGGGCGCCGCCGAACGGGCCGACGGCGCGCCTAGGAGACTTCGACGCCGCCGCCTGCACGAGAATCGTGAGCCAAAGTCTCAGGCGCTGGCTTCTGCTGGGCAATGGGCTCGAACGCACCACTCACACGCTCGGCAACCACGCAGAATTGCAGACTGCTTGCGCTATGCTGCGTCAGCTCCGTGCTCGGCTTCGCTGCCTGCGGCTCGGAGCCGCCGAGCAGCGACGGTGATTCGGAGGCTGTCACCGACGGCGGCGACGGGCCGGTGTCGAGCAGCAGCAGCGCCGCAACCTCCTTGGGCATGGGCGGAGCGCAAGCATCCGCGAATAGTGCCGCGACAGCGACAGGCTCGGCGGGTAACTCGAGCGGCACCGCGGCGACTACGGCCCTGACGACGGGCTCCACCACCAACGGATCCGCGGCGGAGGTTGCCGCGAGCTCGGAAGGCGCGACCACGAGTGGGGCCACGACGGCCGGCGGCAGTGGTGGCGTCGCCGCGGCGAGCAGTGGCACGGGAGCGGGAGGCACGGGCGAGCAGCCCAACGCGGACAAGCCCCCGCTCGAACAACCGGGAGCGCCGATATACTTCGGTACGACGCTCGACCCTGTCACGGTCATGAGCGAGGCCCGCGCGCGCGCGGAGGCGCAAGCCGATCCCGAAGCTCCAGGCTGGCGAGCCACGGGTGACCAGCACCGAACCTACCATTTCGACGCGACGAATCGCGACGAACCTTTCCGGCTGT
>Ga0315910_10002981_pt1 | contig 14601 bp, 8 predicted proteins | sample EdamamesoilMG_FD_204470 | JGI IMG/M metagenome (GOLD analysis project Ga0315910, IMG submission 204470) | Garden soil microbial communities collected in Santa Monica, California, United States - Edamame soil | ecosystem: Environmental > Terrestrial > Soil > Garden | place: USA: California...
ATCGCGCCAGACGCAGGCCGCATGCCGCGGGTGTTGGCAGCTTGGGATGCTGGCGCGGCCTCGTGCGAATCAGCCACCGGCGCCGGCTGCTCGGTGAGCGCCGCCTTGATTTGGGAACTCGGGGTAGGCGGCGCGGGTTCCCGCAGGAACCACCACCCGCCCAAGAGCACAGCTGCCAACGACACGCCAGCGAGCGCGATGGCGCCGTCCCGCTGTGGTGCAGGAGAAGGCGTCGCCGCGGTCATACCACGCAGGGTTTGGCGATCCTCACGATCTTCGTCGAACTCCCACGTCTGACGCGGAGCTGTTAGGACCTGTGAGGCCTCGTGATTGGCGCGTGAGCGTGAGCTCTGCGGACGTGAGTTCGGTGACCGGGAACTCGCGGGCCGCGCGCTCGTCGAAACGCTAACTGCGAGCTGCAGCGCTCGTGGAGGTGGCCGCGGGGCGCGCGGGGCGGGAGGGATCCGCGACGCGGTCGCGGAGATGACGAGCGCGGGGGGGATTGAGCTGAGGCGTCGCGGCTTGGGAGGAGCCTTGTCTTTGAGTGGTGTCGATGCTGTTGGAGGGGCGGGGGTGCCGGGTTCGGTGCTCTGCTTGGTGTCGGGCATCTGCTTCTTCCAAAAAATGCTCGAGAGCGAAAGCTCTCCTAAGATTCCACTAACATAGCTTAGACGAACCACCGCGCAACACAGAGGCACACATTTGGTGCAGCTGCTCACTTTGGGACTGAGTATTCGATTGTGCTCAAAATTTGATTATCGATGCAGGCCTGTGAGCTTATTTGTTCGTTAGCTCGCGGGGTTGCAGCGATGCGTCGGAACCGGGGGCGTCAGATTTTGAGCAGATGGCTCCGCCAAAGCCGAATGGGCGGGTGAGCAGCACTGAGCCCTTGTTCATCCCTTGTTTTCATCCTCGGCGGCGCTCAACGCAGCCCGCGGAAGAAGGCGCGGAGGTCTTTCGTAAGGAGCTCAGGCACCTCCATGGCGGGGAAGTGCCCGCCGCGCTCGTACTCTTGGTAGTACCCGCTTGGGTCGAGCAGCTTGCGGGTGAACGATCGCACGCCGAACACGGCGAAGGCCTTGGGCGCCGATCCCTCGCCACCCCGCTCCAGCGTTTCTGGATCGCCCTTCGAGTGCATGTTCTCGTAGAGGAAGTGCGCCGCCGAAGCACCGGAAGCCGTGAACCAATAGATGGCAAAGTTGGTGAGCAGCTGATCCTTGTCGACGGCGGCTTCCGGTAGCTCGGCGGCGGGGTCGGTCCATTCTTTGAACTTCTCTACGATGAACGCGAGCTGGAACGCGGGCGAGTCGTTGAGTCCGTACGCCAGTGTCTGCGGGCGCGTGATCATGAGCCGCAGGTAGGCCGAGCCATCCTCGGAGAGTCGCTTGAGCTCCTCGATCTCTTCGCGTTCCGCGTCGGTGAGACCCGGGGTCCGCGCTGGGTCGCCCATGAACCCCGCGAAAGTGACCGCGGTGCGTGGATCCGTCGAGAAGTGCGACCCCACCACCTGCTTCGAAGCAACCGCGCTCGTCGCGCCTGCCACGGCAGCCCCTACGTCCCCGCCGTGCACTCCGTACCGATCGTAGCCCAGCCGGCGCATCAGCTCCGCCAGCGCCCGCGCCGTGCGCGCCGCTTGCCAGCCCGCCTCGCGCACGGGCACCGAGAACCCGAACCCCGGCAAGGAAGGAATCACCACGTCGAAGGCATCGTTCGGATCGGCGCCATGGGCTCGTGGGTTCGTCAACGGTCCCACGACCTTCTGAAATTCGACGAATGAGCTGGGCCAGCCATGGTGCAGTACCAGCGGCAGGGCGTTGGGCTCGGGCGAGCGCACGTGCACGAAGTGCAGCGTCTGCCCGTCGATCTCCGTCTTGAATTGGGGAAGTCGATTCAGCTGGGCCTCGTGCGCGCGCCAGTCGAAGGCGTCGCTCAGGTAGTCCGTGAGCGTGGCGAGATAGCTGCTAGGTACGCCGCGTTCCCAGCCGGCCCGAGCAGGCGTGTGCGGCAGCCGCGTGCGCCGGAGACGAGCGCGCAGCTCTTGAAGTTCAGCGTCCGGAACCTCGACGCGGAAGGGGAGGATGACGTTTGGCGTGGCACTCTTGGTCTGGTTTTTCATGCTTCACACGCTACCCGCTAATGAGGAAAGCATCGTTCCGCATTGTGGCGTACCCTGGTGCAGCATGAAGACCGCCGGAAGACTGTTGGCGTTGTTGTCGTTGCTGCAGCAGCAGCGAGCTTGGACGGGGCCCGAGATCGCGCGCGAGCTGGGCGTTACCTCGCGCACTATCCGCAATGATGTCGATCGGTTGCGTGAGCTCGGCTACCCCGTGCTCGGCTCGCCAGGGCTCGCGGGGGGCTACCGCTTGCGGGTCGGCAGCGAGCTGCCGCCGCTCTTGCTCGACGACGACGAGGCAGTCGCGATAGCAGTCGGGCTGCGTTGGGCCGCGACTGGCGCGATCGCCGGTATCGAAGAGTTGTCGCTCCGCGCCATCAACAAGCTCGAGCGCTTCTTGCCGAAGCGCATTCAGAAGCGTGTCGCCACGCTGGCGCGCAGCATCGTGACCCTGCCAGCTACCGAGGCCGTGGTCGACAGTCAGGTGCTGAGCCAGCTCGGCCTCGCCTGCGAGCAGCAGCAACGTGTATGTTTCGGCTACCGCGACCACTTGGGGCACGAATCGTCGCGCGAGTGCGAGCCGTATCGTGTCGTGCACGACGGGCGGCGCTGGTACCTCGTCGCGTGGGACCTCGCCCGATCCGGCTTCCGCACTTTCCGCGCCGACCGCATTCGACCGCGCGTCGTTCTGGGTTTGCCGTTCTCGCCACGAGCCCTCTCCGAGGCCGCGCTGCTCGCTACGTTGAAGCGCGGCATCGCGCAAGCTACCTGGCACGTGCGCGCGCGCGTCAGGGTGAAGCTTCCCGCCGAAGCGCTAGCACGCCGCGTGCCTCGGGCCGTGAGCGTGGAGCCCCTCGACGAGACGCACTGCATCGCGAACGTGGGTGCCGACAGCTTCGAAATGCTCGGCGTCTACCTCGGTATGCTCGGTAGCGACTTCGAGGTGCTCGAGCCCGAGGAGCTGAAGCTGGCTTTGCGGGTCCTCGGCAAGCGTTACTTGCGAGCCGCCGGCGTGTCAAAACGCCTCGCCCGCCGCAAGGCTCATGAGTGATCCATGAGCTTCGCAATGCTGGTGTAGCTTTTCGAATCTGGCGCAACGCCCGCGGCGAAGGCGGCTAGTGCCGCGGGCTAGCACAAACGGGGCGTGACTTGCGGCGCCGCGTCAGGGATTACGCACGAGTTCGGGAACACTGCGGCGGGCCGAGGGAACGCTCTGGAAGCAGGGCTTCGGCAGGTCCGGCCCCGGGGCGTGATTGTCCTTGACGTGGCTTCGGGGTTCGAGGCATCAACGACGAAAGTAGACGTCGCCGAACCGTTAAAGAGGTGTCACGTGCCCGTCAACGGGAACCGCTATCAGCAAGGAGCATAAGGAGGGCCAAGTGACTTTGGTCTTATGCATCCTGCTGGCAGTTGGTGTCATCGCACTCGGCATTCAAGTGCTCGCGCAACTGTCGGTGTTCTGGCTGGTGGGCAGGAAGCGCTCCACACCGCTTCACTACCACTGGGGCGTGTCTGTTCTGAAGCCGGTGAAGGGCGCCGATCAAGCGCTCGAGCAAAACTTGCGATCCATCTTCGAACAGGACTGGCCCCGGATGGAGCTCGTGTTCGGTTCCGAAGATCCAGAAGACGCAGCGCTCGCGGTCGTACAGAAGGTGGCGCGCGACTACCCCGCCACGCGCTGCCGCATCGTGACGTCGGCGTTGCCGCTCGGGCTCAACCCGAAGGTGAACCTGTGCGCGCAGCTCGCCCGCTCCGCCAGCTACGACCTGGTCATCGTGTCCGATGCCAGCGTCGCGGCACCGAAGAACTACGTGCGCTCGATGGTGCAAGCATTCGGCAAGCCGAACACCGGTCTGGTCTCGAGCCCGCTGGTTGGTTTCGGCGAGACCAGCACGGGTGGCGTCGTGGACAATTTGATTCTCAACTTGTTCGTGCTGCGAGCCATTTGCTTCACGAAGCTGTTCGCTCGCCACAACTGTGTGATCGGCAAATCGATGATGTTCCGTTTATCGGATCTGCGTCGGCTCGGTGGCTGGGCAGTCGTCGCGGACGTGCTCGCCGAAGACTACGTGCTCGGACGTTTGTTTCGGCGGGCTGGCTTCGACGTACGCTTGTGTCCCGAAGTACTGCCCACGCGCACGCATTGCACCGCCCTCGGTGAAGGGCTCAATCGGCACGTGCGCTGGTGCCAAATGCGACGCCGTACGTCCGCCGTGGCCTACGTGGCGGAGCTGGGCGTGAATGTTTCGCTGTGGGCGTTCGCGCTCGTGGCGGTCGCACTCGTCGTCTCCCGTCCCGACTTTGCCGCCGCTGGCGCGCTCTTGTTGGGGGCGAAGGTGGTGCTCGACCTGGTATCGATACTGTGGTTGAGCCCGCGGCAGCTCTCGGGGCAACGCGTGGGCTGGGTGCTGCTGGCAGACTTTTTGAACTTTTGGGTCTGGCTGCTGGGGGCCGTCAAACGCACCGTAGACTGGCGCGGCACGCGTCTCTGCATCGGTGCACAGACTCGCCTCGCAGCGCTGGGTGCGGCGCACGGTGCCAACTCGCACAGCGCCAACCCGCACAGCGCCAACCCGCACAGCGCCAACCCGCACAGCGCCAACCCGCACAGCGCCAACCCGCGCGAGGCCTACTACTCGGCCGTGAATTCCTGAGCCTGCCTTCCTAGTCGCGCGCTTTGGGGGTTTGACGCGGCTGGCTAGTTGGGCCAGCGTGTCTACACTCATGGTCCCCGAGCGCTCGAAGAGCGCGCTCCGCCGCGTCGCGGAACGTGTCGCTCGCGAAGCTTCACGCTTCGGGCAGCGGGCCTCGATCACGGTATCCAGCATCAAGCCGGCGGTTTCACCCTGGGTGGGGCGGGCCAGCTCACGCGTTGCGCTGTTGTCCGTGCACGTCGACCCGGCGGCGCTCAGAAGCACCTTGGAAGAGTATCTGGTTCGTGCGCTGCAGAGCGTCGGCAAAGTCGAGAGTTGGCAGCGGAACGAAGCGGCGTCGAACGACCGCGTCCCGGTTCCGGGGGTGCTCCACTTGAGCCGAGCGGTGGAGCTTCGTTTGGCGCAGCTGCAGACCCTTCGCGATTTCGAGCGGACTGACAATCCGATCGAGGCGGTGCATCAGCTGCGCGTCGCCTCGCGGCGTCTCAGGACGTTCGTCGATATGTTCGCAGCGTTTGTCGATCCGGCGCTGGTCGGCTCCGTGCGCGCGCCTCTGCGCGAGGTTACGCAGGCCATGCGCGATCTGCGCGATGCCGACGTTCAAGCCCTGGGGCTCGAAGCGCGCCTGCGGCAGGCGACGTCCGAACCTGAACGCATCGCAGTGAACCACTTGCTCGACCGGGTCCGCAGGAGGCGGCGCCGCTGCGCAGAGAGTGCCGAGAAACGCGTCAAGCAACTCGATCTCGGTGAACTCGCGGCTGGCCTCCGCAGCATGCTCGATCAGGCGGCGTTGCGCGCGCAGGCTCCCTCCGCGAGCTACCGCTTGGTCGCCGAGCTCGCCTATCGTCCCGTGGTCGACCGAGCACGGGCTGCGGCGCCAGACGAGGCACCGTCGGCCAAGGCCATGCACGCATTTCGCCTCGCGTTGAAAGAGCTGCGCTACGGGTCGGAATTGATCGAGCCAGCTCTGGGCGATCGATTCGAAGCAATCCACGAGCACGCCAAAAGGCTCCAAGATCTTCTGGGCGAACACCAAGACTGGGTGGAGTTCGAGAAGCTGGTGTCGAAGCGCCACAAGAAGGCGGTCCGGAGCGGGCGGGAGACTTTGGCGCGCGGCCTCGGCGGCATCTTGAGTGAAGCTCGACGCGATCACGAGCTGTGCCGCGCGCGCTGCCTCCAGGAATGTTCGCGGCTGGCGAGCTCTCCCTTGTTCGCTGGCGTGGCCAGCGTGACCGAGGTGAGCAGATCCGAGGTGGCGCAGTCCGCGGTGACGAGTGCGACCGGGGCGCTGCCCTCGCCCCGCCTCTGAGCTAGGCGCGACGCGCGACCAGCATTGCCCGTTGCGGCCCCGGATGCCCTTCGATGGTCTTGTTGGCATCGTGCGGATCCAGCCCGTCCTCGAGCGAATGTGGGTTGCTCCACGGCGTAGCGCGCTGCTCTTCGACGGTCGTGGGGACCACGTCCGTCACCCTCACGTCGCCGAGCCCTGCCTGGTCGAGCCACTCGATGAGCTGGGGGACGCTCGGAATGCTCCACACGTTGCTCATGTTCGCATAGCGCCCCCGTGGTTCGAGCACAGGCCCGAAACGCGGCTCCACGACCAGGGTTTCGAGGACGAGCTGTCCGTCCTCGGCCAAGAAGCTGGCGAGGCGCTGCAGATGTTCCAGCGGTGACTTGCGATGGTACAGCAGGCCCATCGAAAACACGCTGTCGAATCCCGCGGGATGGCGCGGCAGTGCCTCGAAGCCGAGCGGCACCACCGCCGTCGGCAGCGCAGGCAATAGCCTCTTCAGCGCCTCGAACTGCAACACGAAGAGCGGGCTCGGTTCGACGCCGAGTACCGCAGCGGCTCCGGCTCCCAGTGCACGCAGGCAGTAGTAGCCATTGCCCGAGCCAACGTCGAGCACTCGGTGCCCCTCGAGCGAAGCGACGGCTCGCTCGACGCGAGACCACTTCAGATCCGAGCGCCACTCGGCGTCCACGTCGATGCCGAACACACGGAACGGACCCTTGCGCCACGGACGGAGGGCGCGGAGCACGCCGGCGACCTGTTCACGCTCGCCCTCGTCGAGCTGGCGAGGGTCGCCGATCTGCACGAGGGCTTGATCGAGTGCTGAGCGGTCGGCTATCGAGCGAGGCAGCCCGTCGATCGCGTTGCGCCAGCGGGGCACGTCGCCGTGTCGCTCGAACCCTGCCACGCTGCTGCCCACGTCCGACTCGCGAGGCCAGCCGAAGCGAGCGAGTGTGTCGACGAGGGGTTCGAAATGCAGCGGCCGCACGGACGGGAAGCTAGCTCGAATTGGGGGATCACGCGTGGGTGGTTACTGCGGCGCTACTCACCCAGAATGTGGGTCGGTACCGCTTCCAGCCCTGGCAAAGCGACCCACGGGTAGCTGCGATCCTGGCGGAAAACGGCGCGAATTAGTCTGCGCTGCAGCAGCTTCGTTCGACTTTGGCCGCAGATAGAGCGTGGGGTGTGCGGGTCACTTATTTAGGCGACCCGGCCGCATCCCATAAACTACTACTGATAGCTCTTCGTGTCAGAAAGGTTTGGCTTTCGGGAACAGCACGTGTGCGCCGTGGGCTAAGATGAATCGCCGTATGTTCGTGGGTCGTCCGCTCGTCGTCCTCGCGCTTGCGGCCGGGCTACTCAGTGCGTCTCATCACGCGCTTGCGGCGGAGCCCCAAACGACGGCAAACGTAGGTGATGCTAGTGACTCGCTTCCCGGTGTCGTGCGCGCACCCATCGTTGGTGTACCGACTCCGCGGCTGGCGCTGGCTTTGGACGCGGGTTACGCCTTCACTGAAGCGCAAGTGGACGAAGGGGCTCATCATCGGCTGATCGGACAGTTAGGGGTCGGTTTGGCTCCCCTCGAATGGCTCGAACTGGGTGTGCGCGCCCTGGGGCGGCATGACCGCCACCCGGACGACGGGATGGGTGCCGACAGCGGGACCACGACGGACCTCGCGCTGCTGGCGCGCGGGGGCGGCGATGTCGGATCTGGTTTTCGGCTGGGAGGCGACCTCGCTGCGAGGTTTCCGGGTTCGGAGTCGATCGGGGATTCGCTGTCGAGTCCGGCGCTCGATGCTCGCGCGCTCTTCGCTTGGGCCCATACTAGCGGCGTACACTTCGCGGGCTTCGCCGGGTACCGGCTCGATCAAACCGACGGGGTCGCGAAGGACAGCGATCGCTATCGCTTGGGGGATCGTATCGCGCTCGGAGCGAGCGAGTTCGACGCTGTGCTCGTCGGTGTCGGCGCGGTCGTGCCGGTCGCGAGCGCCGAGCTCTTGGCTGAGCTTTCCGGGGACGTGCTCGTGGGCTCCGGCGCCCCCAAGTTCAGCCAGTCGCCTCTCCGCGCCAGCATTGGCGCGCGGCTCGGGCTCAGCGATGCGGCGGCGCTGGAGCTGCAAAGCGACATCTCGCTGAGCAGCCGCCCAGACATCGGCCCCGACTCGCCGTTGATCCCTATCGAGCCGCGCTTTTCGGTGCTGGCCGGGTTTCGCTATCGCTTCTGGAACGGACCGGCGCCCCAACCCGAGCCGGTAGTTGCGCCGCCGCCCAAACCCAAGCCCGTGGTCGTTGCACCCCCGCCCAAACCTGTGGCGCCCCCGCCGCCTCCGCCCATGAACACGCTGCGAGTGACGGTCGTCGACAAGACCACCGGCCACCCCCTCAGCGACGCCGAAGCCGAGATCATCGTGGGCGGTCAGACGCGTCCGTTACAGTTCGTGACGGAGTCCACGTTCGAGATCGGCGAGGTCCCGGTCGGTACGGTCGAACTCGTCGTGCGCGCCGAACGCCTGAAGGATTGGCGGAAACAGATCCAGGTCACGGAAGGCCAACCCCTCGACGTGCGCGTCGAGATGATTCCAGCGCAGAACTCGGGTCAGATCCGCGGGCTGATTCGGGGCTTCGACGGCAAAGGACTGATGGCTCAGGTGCGCATCCAGCCGGGTGAGCACGCGGTTCAGTCCGACGCTGACGGATCCTTCATCGTCGATGTGCCTCCAGGCAACTACACGGTCGAGGTGTCGCTCACCGGCTATCGCACCCAGAAGTTGACGGCGCGGGTCGGCAAGGATGGCGTGATCGTGCTCAACGTCGACATGCTCAAGGAGGCGCAGTGAGGGCCCTCGCTGCCATCCTCTCACTCGTCCTGTGCCTGCTGAGCTTGACGGGCTGCCAGAGCTGCAGCGATGCCGGCGTCCTGGCCACCCTCGAGCATCGTGAAGGTCGGGTCGACCGCGATACCAAGGTCCAGCAGAAGGTCTGGAGCGACGCGGAGGTGGGGGCCACGTTCGCCATGGGCGATGCCGTGCGTACCCGGGAGGCTGCCAGCGCCCTGTTGGCCTTGGACGACGGGAGCCAGCTCAGTGTTCGCCCGAAGACGGTGCTCAGATTTTCCGACTCACCTCCGAAGTCGGGGGAGCAAGGGTTCGACGTCGAGACGGGGGAAGCCCTCTTGGAAGTGGGCGAGGCGGGCTTGATCCTGAGAACCAGCCTAGGCACCGCGCGCATCGACGGTAAGAGCCAGGTCTTGGTGCGGCGCACCACCGAAGGCGTGCGCTTCGAGGTGCACGTCGGGCGCGCCGTGCTCGAAACCAACGACGGCAAGCAGAGCACGCTCGCGAACGGGGACGGCATCGTCGTCGGCGTCGGTGCGGCCGTGCTGGACGCCCCGAGCCCGACGGCGTCGGACTCGGCGACTCCGCCCCCGACACCCGAAGCCGCGGCAGAGTTCACGCCGGTCACCGGCGACATTTCTGGCCAAGTCGTGGGCACTGGCGTCAGCGTCAAGCCACCCACGGCGCAGGCATTCGCCGCGCTCGCCCCCGGGGCGGTCCAGGTGGCTTCCGGCAGTACCGTGAAGGTACAGAAGGGCAGCACGCTCACCCTGCGGCGCGACGGCGCGAGCGCAGCGCTGGCTGGCAGCGGCACGTATCTGGTGGGTGGCGCCGACGGCAGCCTGGTTCGGGTGCAGCAAGGCAGCGTGGCGCTGTCGGGGGGGCGCACGCGCATCGCCGTGCCAGGAGGCGTGATCGTGACTTCAGCGGGAGCTGCGGCGAGTGTCGAGACGCTGAAGCAGGGCAGCCGGGTGAAGGTGTCGAAGAGCTACGTTTCGGTCGACACCGCGCAGGGCACCGAACGCGTCGAAGCCGGGCAAGAAGCCGTGCTCGGGGGAGACGGTGGCGTCAAGCTGGCGGGCAAGGGGCTCGGCTATGCCGACATCACCGTGAACAGCGGCGAGTCGCTGGTCGTACACGATCCCAGGCCGCCGACCGCCGTGCGCATCTTGTTTCAGGGCGCTTGCCCCGAGGGTGGCAGCGTCCGCGTGCAGGGCAAGGGGGGGGCGTTCGCGAGTGGCTCGGGCTCGGTGGCGTTGCCGTTTGCCCCCGGGCGTCATGCGTATGCGCTGCATTGCCTCGGCAGCGATGGCAACGAGGGCGCGGCCGTTTCTCAGGGAACCCTGACGATCGTGCACGACGCTGGCACCCGCCCGATGCCGCAGAAGCCGCCTTCGACCGGAGTCGAGACCGATGGGCGCACGTACACCGTGATGTACCAGAATCAGCTGCCAGCGGTCTCGCTGCGCTGGTCGAAGGCGCCTCAGGGCGCTGGCTTCGTCCTGTCCCACCGCTCGCCGACCGGCAACAAGAGCTACAAGGTACCCGGCCCCAGCTACTCGTTCCGGTCGGGGGCGTTGCCCGAAGGCAGCCATACGTTCTACTTCGAGGGCGGTGGCAAGGTCTCGCGCCAGACCACGGTGCAGATCAGATTCGACAACGCGGCTCCCACGGCGAGCCTGCAAACTCCCGTCGCTCTCAATGTCAAGCAAGGCGAGCTAGTGAATATCTCCGGAGTCGCACAGCCGGGTTGGAGCGTCGAAATCAACGGCAAGTCAGCGGACTTGGACGGGCAGCAGCGGTTTAGCCAGAAGGCCGAGATGCCGACGGGCGAGCGCGCGCTTGCTGTAAGGTTGACTCACCCACAGCGGGGAACGCACATTTACGTGCGCCGCGCAGCGAACACCCAATGACCAAGACGAGAGACGAGTTGATCGGGTCCTTGGTGTTGGGCCGCTACCGCATCGTGCGTCCGCTCGCTCAGGGCGGCATGGGCGCGGTCTACTTGGCGCGTGTGGAAGGCGCGGCCGGCTTCTCGAAGCCCGTCGTGATCAAACGCGTACTGCCTCACCTGAACGATGCCAAGCACAGCAAGGCTCAGTTCGTACGCGAGGCGCGCATCCTGTCGAACCTGCAGCATCCGGGTATCGTCGGCGTTCTCGATTTCGCCGAAGAGCGAGGCGCGCTCTTGATGGTGCTGGACTATGTCCACGGCTACCACGTGGGGCAGTGGCTGAAATACGTGCGCGAGACCAGCCGTCAACTCCCGTGGGAGTCGGCGGTGTTGGTGATTCTGCGAGTGCTTTCGGCGCTGCACTATGCGCACACCTTCACGCGTTCGGACGGATCGAAGGCCGAGATCGTGCACCGGGACGTATCCCCCGGCAATATCTTGCTCGATCTGGAAGGCAACGTGCGACTGCTCGACTTCGGCATCGCGCTGATGGCCGAGGACAAGGCGAACTATCAAACCCAAGATGGTACGTTCAAGGGCAAGCTGCCCTACGTGGCGCCCGAGATCTACGCGAGCGAGAAGGCAACGCCCAAGAGTGATGTGTATGCGACGGGCGTTGTCTTGTACCAGTTGCTCTCGGGCGAGAACCCGTTCGCGGCGAAAGACATGTCAGCCACCGTTCGGCGCGTGTTGACGCTGGAACCGCCGCCGATTCGCGCGTCGCGCCGGGACGTGCCGCCGGAGCTCGATCGTGTCCTCGCCAAGGCAATGGCGAAGGAAACGCGCTCGCGCTACCAGACGGCCGAGGCCTTTGCCAGCGATCTGCGCGCGCTGCTCACCCGGCGCGAAGACGAGGTGGTTGCCGAGCTCAGCGCGATGATTCGGGCTGACTTCACCGGCGACATGCCCAAGGTCCTGCACATCCACACACTCGAGTTGCTCGAGGCAGCGTGGCGCGATGCGCAGAGCAATCCGGACGAGACCTTCACGCCACTCAAGTCGAGCGTGCCCCCGACAGTGCGCGAGAAGCTCATCGTCACTGGAGTCAGCGCGAAGCTCGGTGACGACCTAGTCAAAACGGCGACTACCGCCAGCGTCGAGCGACGTGGCATCTCGAGCAAACAGTTGGTCGTCTCCGTGATCGCCGCGGCGCTCCTGGCCGGGGGGATCGCGACGGCGGCGGTGCTCCTGACGCGCCCCGCACCTGTCCCTTCAGGCCAGCGGTTTCTCGTGGTGGAAGCGGACGGAGCGAAGCTGGCAGCCGCTCCCGCCAGCAGCAATGCGGAGCCCGAGCTGCGCAGCATCGACATCGACGAGGAGCCCGTTCTGACCGCGACCGCACCGAGCGCGTCGGGCCCCGGCGCCGTGCCCGCCGCCGCGCCCACCCCAGCGCATGCGGCTGCCGCAGGCGATGCCGCAGCCCAGCTGTCACGCGCGTTCGGGCGCAAACAGGGGGCCATTCAAGGCTGCTTCCAAGCCCATACCCAGAATCTCGAAGGTAATCCTCAGCTCGCGATTCACTTCAGCGTCGACACCGCGGGCAACGTGACGTCCGCCGCGGTGCAACCCGGTGCGATCGCTTCGACGGCGCTCGGTCAGTGCCTTCAGGGCGTAGCTCGCGCCACCCAGTTTGGGCCGCAACCGGAAGCCAGGTCGTTCACGATCCCGATCCACGCGCGCGCAGCCGCCAAGTAAGCGCGCGCCGCTCGGACGACTACTCGGAACAGGTCGCGGACGCCGGCATGTCGAACGGAGTGTCCGTCCACTCGGACATGAAGTCGCAGCTGTCTGCGGCGACCAGGCGCGCGAACCCAAGCCCTGACACCCCGCCGGATTCGATGTAGAGCGGCTCGCTGTGCTCGCCCGGCTCGAGTGAGAGCTCGAAGGTGACGGGTTCGCGAAGGGCCGCTCCGGGTTCGGACCAGAGTTCGACCACCACCTCACCGACGAACGCCGCCTGCCCCGTATTGGAGACGGCGAAGTACACTCCGGAGCCGTCACAGGTTACGCAAGGGACGAAGCGCTGCAGCTTCAGAGCATAGCATTCCTGCTCGGTTCCCGGCGGGTCGTAGGCGAGCTCTTGGAGCACCTTGCAGGCACAGGCGTCTTCGCAGTTGGTGGCGCCGTAGTCGAACCGCACGCAGGCACCTTCGACGCACGCGAGCTCACCCCTGCGCGGCGGGCAGTTCGGCCGCGCGAACCCGCAGTCGAGCTGTTCGGCGGCTGGACAGTAGCTGTCGTCGACACGAGCGAGCTCGACGCTCATCGCTTCAGCGTCGTTCTTGTGCATCGGCGCACTCTGACAACCCTGATAGCAGCTGACACCAAGGTCGACCTCGACGCAGTCGCGCTCGGTTTCGCAGCGCGTGTACTGCGTATGGCGCACGTCGAGGATCTCCTTGGCGATGGCTTGGTCGATGCCGTCGCACTCGTTGGCGCTACCCTCCCAAGGTCCGGGGATCCTCCACGGCGATCCGTAGTCGCTGCCGCCCCAGCAGTAGAGTTCCGCGTCCTCGCTCAGGGCGCAGGTCATGCCGCCCCGGCTCGCGAGGTCCACCAAGGGGAAGCGCACGCCAACGACGGGCGTGGGACTCGGTTGACATGGCATGCCATCGCAGCGCGGAGTGACGTCGGGGGGTGCACCGGTCTCGCCATGGTCGTTGCGACCCCAGCAGGCGACCGTGCCATCCACGAGCAGCGCACAGGCGTGGTTTTGCCCCACCTGCACCTCGACGGCATCCTCGCGGATCGCTGGCTCATCGTCGGCATTAGGCTCCGGTGACCCGAAACTCGATAGCCCGCGCTGCCCAGAATCATCCCGCCCCCAACAATCCACGTCGCCACCCACGTCGAGCGCGCAGCCGAAGGTCGGGCCGCCATCGAATTCGGGGGAGAGGGTGACTTCGCGAAGAGAGTCGAGCGCGGGAGCTTCGTCGCCGGTGCACCAGAGATCGCTTGAAGTGCTTGAAACAGCGCACAGGATCTCAGGCCCGAGCGCGAGCCAACTCACTCCGTCGCTCAGTGCCCCTTCCGCGGATTGTAGGTAGCTCGTCTCGCCCCAACAGGTGAAGTCGCCATCCTCGAACCAGGCGCAAGTGGTCGTGTCGTTCAACGTCAAGCTGGCGACGGCTGGCAGGTCCGGCACCAAGGTCGGAGTGGGCTGGCAGGGGATGTTGCCGGGACCCCCGTCGGGAACGAACGCGGAACACGTCATTGCGGGTGCGCTCTCGGGTCCGACCTGGCCCCGATCGTTGAGACCCCAACAGTAGACGCGACCAGCTTCCGTCAGGGCGCACTTGTGCTGGGCGCTCGCGAAGACGTCGACCACGCCCTCGAGCCCTGCGATCTCCACGATCGGCATGTCCTGTTCGCCCGGGGGTTGCGCCGCCTGCCCAGCCCCGTTCGAACCCCAACACCAAACCTTGCCGGCGCGGGTGACACACGGAGAGTCAACCCCCAGCGCGATCCGTCCGGTGCCACTCTGCGGTTCGAGATCGGGAAGGTTCAAGTCTCCCGGATCTGGCGGTTCGTCGAGCACGGTGTCTGCGATGCAGACGTTGGCTTCGCACGCGAGGTTATCGCCGATGCTGTCGCAGTCTTCGTCTTCCGTGCAGCTGGGAAGGCACGCGCTTTCGTGGCCGTCACGGAGCGCGCAGCCGGTGGCGGCAAGCTCCGTGCACTGGGCACCTGCCGCTCGGCAGTCAGCGGCATCGAACTCGCACGCCGAGGTGCAGACACCACACAGGCAGCTGTAC
>Ga0315910_10002982_pt1 | contig 14588 bp, 14 predicted proteins | sample EdamamesoilMG_FD_204470 | JGI IMG/M metagenome (GOLD analysis project Ga0315910, IMG submission 204470) | Garden soil microbial communities collected in Santa Monica, California, United States - Edamame soil | ecosystem: Environmental > Terrestrial > Soil > Garden | place: USA: California...
GGATGTGCAGCTTGCGCTCGCCGGTCCGGTCCGAATGGCGCGCATTCGCGATCATGGCAACCGCCGCGCAAATGTAGGGCAGCGTGGTTATCAAACCGACCTGGAAATTGGTGAGGCCGCCCGCGCTCTTCACGATGAGCGGCAGCCACATCGTGATGCCGTATATGGGCACCACGTTGCACAGGAAGGCCAGCGCCAGCGTCAGCACTTTTGCATCGCGCAGCGTCTCCATCACGCTGAAATGGCGAATGCCCGCGGTGGCGGCCTCCTCCTGCGCCAGTTTCGCGACCAGCCATTCGCGCTGCGTGGGCTTCAGCCACTGCGCCTCCGCCGGCCGGTCGGTGAGGTAGCGGAGGACCACGAAGCCGAGCAGGACGGCCGGAATGCCCTCGATCACGAACAGCCACTGCCACCCGTGGAAACCGCCGAGGCCGTCGAGTGAAAGCAGCGCCGTGGACAACGGCGCCCCCAGCAATACGGAGATGGGCAGGCCGAGGATGAAAATTGCGGTTGCCCGCGCGCGCTCGCGCGCCGGAAACCAGAGGCTGATGTAGTAGATCATGCCGGGGAAAAAACCCGCTTCCGCCACGCCGAGCAGAAAGCGCATGGCGTAAAAGGAAGTCGTGCCCTCCACGAACGCCATGCCCGCCGCGATCAGGCCCCAGGTGATCATGATGCGCGCGATCCATCGCCGGGCGCCCACGCGATGCAGGATGAGGTTGCTCGGAACCTCGAACAGGAAGTAACCGATGAAGAACATGCCGGCGCCGAGGCCGTAGACGCTGGCGCTGAAGCCGAGGTCCTCATTCATCTGCAGCGCCGCGAACCCGACGTTGACGCGATCGAGGAACGCGATGAAGAAGCAGACGATCATCAGCGGAAGCAGGCGGCGCCTGACGGCGCGCATCGCTTCCGGCCCCACGTCATCGGACTGCATGGATTCCTCCCGGGAACATCCAGCATTTTCCCGGGGCCGGTGCGGCCGGGGGAGGCCCTGCTCCTGCGTCAGGCGGCGCGCGCGGTGACGCCTTCTTCGGCTTCGATTCTCTGCCAGAGCGCGCGGATCATGTCCTTGAGCATCAGCGCCTCCTGCCAGCGGTCGGAAAGCTCGTAGCCGTCGGGACCCGTCATGGCATATTCCTTCGGGCCCAGTTCGCACAGGAAGGTGAATGTCGCATCCTTGGGCGCGCGCTTGCGCCAGCTGCGGATGCCGTACTCCCACCAGCCCATGAACAGGTCGAGCCAGTCCTTGTGGTGCGGGAAGCTGATCTGCACCTGCACCTGCTCGCGGCTGGCCACGCGGCCGTGGAATCCCCAGCAGTTGTCCAGGATGCGGTGCATGTAGCCGTGATTGACGTCGCTGATCGGCCAGGCGAACTCGCGGCCCACGACGTAGTGCGAAAGATCGCCCGTGAGTCGCAGGTCGGGGAAGCAATCCAGCAGCTGCATGGTGAAGAACAGGTCCGTCGTCATGCGGTCGCGGTGCGTCTCGACGTGCACCGGGATCTTCGCGTCATGGGCGAGGCGCCGCCAGCCTTCGATGTAAGGGATGCACTCCTGGATCGAATACGGACGCACGTCCGGCTGCAGGTTGATGTGGTCCGCGCCCAGTTCCCTCACATGCTCGAGGATCGGCTTGAGGTCATCCACTTTCTGCGGATAGCACTGCGCCTGCCAGGTCATGTTGTGAGCGCGCAGGAAATCGGTGATCTCCTTGGCGTACTTGTAATCGAAAAAGCGCACGCCGCAGCCGTCGAAGCCGGCCTTCTGGATCATGTTCAGTTTCTCGTCCATCGACCATTCCAGGCCGTCCGGACGGCGCCGTTCCATGGCCCACAGCGATTGGTAAACCAGAAGTTTCTGCATGACGTTCTCCCCGGTGTCCGGTTCAGGCGTGCAATTGCGCGGCGTGGTGCCTCAGGTGGTCTTCCACGAATGAGGCGATGAAAAAATATCCATGGTCGTAACCCTCCTGGCGGCGCAGGGTAAGGCGTTGTCCGGCATCGCGGCATGCGGCCTCGAGCACTTCCGGAAACAGCTGGTCGACGAGGAATTTGTCGGCGAGGCCCTGGTCCACCAGGATGGTTTGCGGAAACACGGCCTTCCTGACGAGTTCGCTGGCATCGTACTCGCGCCAGGTTTCATGGTCATCGCCCAGGTAGCCCTTGAAGGCTTTCTTGCCCCAGGGACAGCGCATGGGCGCCGCGATCGGCGCGAACGCCGACAGCGATTGATACTGGCCCGGGTTGCGCAGTGCGCATACCAGCGCGCCGTGGCCGCCCATGGAATGGCCGAAGATGCCCTGCCGCGACGCCTCCGCGGGAAAGTTCTCCGCGACCACCGCGGGGAGCTCGCGCGTGACGTAGCTGTACATCCTGTAGTGCTTCGACCATGGCTCCTTCGTCGCGTCGACGTAGAAGCCGGCGCCGACGCCGAAGTCCCACGATTCCGCTTCGCCCGGCACGTTGGCGCCGCGCGGACTGGTGTCCGGGGCCACCAGCATGAGGCCGAGTTCCGCCGCGACGCGCTGGGCGCCCGCCTTGATGGCGAACGTTTCTTCCGTGCAGGTCAGGCCCGCCAGGTAGTACAGCACCGGCACCTTTCCGCTCCTGGCCTGCGGCGGCACGAACACGGAGAACTTCATGTCCAGGCCGATTTCCTTCGACGCGTGCGAATAGTAGCCCTGCACCCCGCCGAAACACTTGTGTTCGCTGATCGTTTTCATCTAGCCCGGCTTCCCGGCGCGATGGCGCACTAGAAAATCACGACCGAGCGGATCGACTCGCCGGCGTGCATCAGGTCGAAGCCCTTGTTGATGTCCTCGAACTTGAGCTTGTGCGTGATCAGGTCGTCGATGTTGATCTTCTTTTCCATGTACCAGTCGACGATCTTGGGCACGTCGGTGCGGCCGCGCGCGCCGCCGAAGGCCGTGCCCTTCCACACCCGCCCGGTGACGAGCTGGAACGGCCGCGTGGCGATCTCCGCGCCCGCGGGCGCCACGCCGATGATCACCGAGACGCCCCAGCCCTTGTGGCAGCACTCGAGCGCCTGGCGCATCAGCTTCACATTGCCGATGCACTCGAAGCTGTAGTCGGCGCCGCCCTTGGTGAGGTTCACCAGGTAGGGCACGAGTTCGTTCTCCGCCATGTCCTTCGGGTTGACGAAGTGCGTCATGCCGAATTTCTCCGCCAGGGCGCGGCGCTTCGGGTTGATGTCGACGCCGATGATCATGTTGGCGCCCGCCATGCGCGCGCCCTGCACGACGTTCAGGCCGATGCCGCCGAGGCCGAAGATGACGACGTTGGCGCCCGGCTCCACCTTGGCGGTGTTGATCACCGCGCCGATGCCGGTGGTCACGCCGCAGCCGATGTAGCAGACCTTGTCGAAGGGAGCGTCCTCGCGGATCTTTGCCAGCGAGATTTCCGGCACGACCGTGTAGTTCGCGAAAGTCGACGTGCCCATGTAGTGGTGCAGCTTGGTGCCGCCGAGCGAGAACCGGCTGCTGCCATCGGGCATCAATCCCTGTCCCTGGGTGACACGGATGGACTGGCACAGGTTGGTCTTGTGCGAGGTGCAGTACTCGCACTCGCGGCATTCCGGCACGTACAGGGGAATGACGTGGTCGCCCTTTTTCAGGCTCTTGACGCCGGGGCCGACGTCGACGACGACGCCGGCGCCCTCATGGCCGAGGATCGACGGAAACAGGCCTTCCGGATCCGCGCCCGAGAGCGTGAACTCGTCGGTGTGGCAGATGCCCGTGGCCTTGATCTCGACCAGCACCTCGCCGGCCTTCGGGCCTTCGAGCTTGACGGTTTCAAGGGAAAGCGGCGCACCGGCCTTGTGCGCGACTGCAGCGCGAACGTCCATGACACTCCTCCTTTTTGTTGTTCTTGTCCTGCTCTGGATCCTGCCGCCGGACGCGAGACGCCGGCTCCCCCGAAAAACGAACGGCGGGCAGAACCCGCCGTTCGTGGATGCGTGCCGCTCAGGTCGCCGCGGCCTTGACCTCGAAGAACCGGTTGCGCAGCGCCGTCTGGTTCTCGTAGATCGAACCCTGCGCCAATGCGGGCGGCAGCGGCATCCGGATCGGCACCTGCTCGCTGCGCGGCTCGAGGGTCGGCTCGCCGCTGATCATGCGGCTGTTGAATTCATCCAGGTCCTTGAAGTTCACCAGGGGCCAGGCGTCGGCAGCCGTGCACTCGTAAAGCAGCAGCTGGCGCGGCTTCTCGGACGTGTTTTGCGCGGAACCGTGCACGAGGCGCACATGGTGGAACGAGCAGGAACCGGCCTTGCCCACGCAGGGCACGGCCTTCGAATAATCGAGTTCGGGAGTCCTGGTGGGATCCATGGCGCCGCAGAACCGGCCATCCAGGTGATGGTCCCAGACCTTGTTCACGCGATGCGAGCCCGGCATCACCAGCAGCGGTCCGTTTTCCAGTTCGACGTCGTCGAGCATCACGCCGATCGCCAGGATGTCGTCATTGGTGTGCGGATAAAAAGCCCAGTCCTGGTGCCATTCCACCGGGGAGCCGTACTTGGGCGCCTTCACGTTGAGCTTGGAGCCGTGCAGGCGGATGTCCTTGCCGAGCAGCGCCTTCAGGATGGAAACCATCTTAGGCTGCTTCACGGCTTCCATGAAAAAGGGATCGACCTTGTGGGGCGTCTTGATGCGGCGCACGCGCGGGTGTTCCGGCGTGTGGGTGGGCTCGAGGTCGTAAATTTCGTTGTGGGTCTTGATGCCCGCCGCCTTTTGCACAAGGCCGGCTATCACGCTGCGCATCCGCGTCATCGTTTCCGCGTCGAAGACGTTCTCGACGATCAGGAAACCATTCTCGTGATAGGCAGCGACGTCTTTTTCGGTAATCACAGCGTTCCTTCCAATGGAATGCCACGCAGGCTCGGGCCAACACCCGAAATTATCCCCTCCCCGCTGCGGGTGTCAACGCGGCATTTGCTGCTGATACACTCCAACCTGCCACGCGATCAATGACATGCATGCCGGTCGCGGCAACACATTCGGGGAGGAACGATGCCAGGCACGCGTAACGGCGGGTTCAATTCGATACGGCACGTCGTCGCGCTCGCAGCGCTGCTTGCTTTTCCAATGATTGCCTCGGCGCACATCGGACAAGGAGACATCGGCGGCGGATTCATATCGGGCATCGCCCATCCCGTATTCGGACTGGATCATGTCGTCGCCATGGTGGCGGTGGGCATCTGGGGCGCCCAGCTGGGAGCGCCCGCCATCTGGGCGCTCCCCGTCACGTTTCCCCTCGTCATGGCCTTCGGTGGCGTCCTCGGCGGATTGGGCATACCGATTCCTGGCATCGAAATCGGCATTGCCGTTTCGGCGATCGTCCTTGGCGGGATGATCCTGTTCGCCGCGCGGCCGCCGCTGTGGGTCGCCGCGGTGCTGGTCGGAATCTTCGCGATCTTCCATGGCTACGCCCATGGCGCGGAGCTTCCCGATTCCGCGAATGCGATTGCCTACGCGGTGGGGTTCGTCGTCGCCACCGGCACGCTGCACGCGTTGGGGATCCTGATCGGCGTTGCCAATCGCTGGAGGCGGGGCGCGCAGGCGCTTCGTGCGGGCGGCGCCCTCATCGCCGCAGTCGGGGTGTACTTCCTGTCCGCCCACGCGATCGGCTGAGCGGGATGTCCCGACATTTCAGGCAGGCCGCCGGCCGGGCCGCGTGCGTCGCGGCTACCCTTCTTCCGGCCGCAGCCGCCCATGCGCACTCTGCCGCAAAAGGGATCGGGGATTTTTACGCGGGCGCCCTGCATCCCCTTACCTCGCTGGAGCATCTACTGGCATTCCTTGCCTTCGGCATCCTCGCCGGCCAGCAGGGCCAGAAAGCCGAGCCGGTCCTGGCCGCGTTCTGCCTGGCCTTGCTGATTGGCGCGACGGCTTCGCTCTGGATGCCGGGCCTGCCCTGGCTTGCGCTGGTCAACATCGGATCGTCGGTGGCTTTTGGCGGGCTGATCGCCGCGGCCCGCCCCCTGCCGCAACCATTTTTCTATGCCCTGGCCGTCCTCTTTGGCTTCAGCCACGGCTTCGCCAATGGAGAAGGCATGGCGGAAGGGGGCAAGCCGTACCTCTTCATTCCGGGCATCGCGCTCGCCGGCCTGGTGGTAACGGCTTATGGGCTGATCACCACGGACTGGCTGCTGCGGCGCAAGGCCGGCTGGATTCGCATCGCCGTGCGGGTCGCTGGAAGCTGGATTGCCGCCATCGGCATCCTCGTTCTGGCGGTGGCCGGCCGGACGCTGTCAGGCTGAGAGTTAGCGCCCGCTTCAGATACCAGGAAAAGGCCGGAGCGCGGCCTGGCTGTCCCGCCCTGAGTGCGGATACCCGCTCAGGCTTCCAGTTTTTTCTTGAGCTCGGGCGGATTGCTGAAGGTGCTCATGAACGCCTCGTTGCTGCCGGCGGCGAACTTGAGCCCCGCCGCCTTGATGGCGGAATCGGGCACCTTCGAGAGCGGGGTGTAGAACGGGTGGTGGTGCTTGACGTAGGGGTTGTTGCGGGCCGCGTTGTAGCAGAACAGCAGGGTCCAGCGCCGGCTGGCAGAACGGTTCTGGTCGGAGCGGTGCAGGGTGTTGCAGTGGAAGAACAGGCCATCGCCCGGCTCCATTTCCGCGTAGACGACTTCCATCTGCTTGAGGACTTCATCGACGCGCTTCGGATCGGCGCCGACCTGCGCGCCCTCCATCACGCCGTGGTCGATGCGGCCGAGGTGATGGGAACCGCGGACCACCTGCAGGCAGCCGTTTTCCTTCGTGCACTTGTCGAGCGCCACCATCACGCTTGCCATCAGCGGAAAGATGCAGCCGTTGTTGTACCAGTAACCGTAATCCTGGTGCCATTCCCAGGCGCCGCCCTCGAAAGGCTCCTTGGCGGTGAGCTTGGAATGGTAGTGGTACACCTCGCCGCCGAGCATCGATTCCATCGTGTCCACGATGCGCGTGCTGCGGGCGGCCAGGCCGTAGACGCTGTCGCCGGGATGGTTCCACGACACCATCTTGGTGGCGAGCCCCTGCGCATCCTTGCGGTTGTAGCGATGGCTGACGACCTCCGGATCGGTTTCCATCGCCTGTTGCAGCAATTTCGCTTCTTCAGCGTCGAACAGGCCGCGCACCATGACGAAGCCGTCGCGCTCGTAAGCCGCAAGTTGTTCCGGGGTGAAGATCGAACCGCTCATGTCGCTGCCTTTCAGAATCTGCGGGGCGGACCCTCCGCCACCATGGCTGCGCATGCTATCCGACCGCAGTGGAGCGCACCAGTACGCGGTTACGCCCAGCGCAACGATCCGGAAATGTCCATCCCGAGCCCGGATGCCACGCATGTTGAGGACCTTTCAGGGGTCGCCCAATCGCCTGGTGCCGCATTTTGATCTTCATTTGACGCATCGCAATATCCGACGTCGTAGCGATTAAATTCGAGTACAGCGCAGCATTCGTTTCAACATGTATTATGAAATGTATGGATTTTTTCCTAATGGTCCAAGCACTTGTTACGAATCGGCAAGCACCGTCATCCGACCGCTTGCGAGGAGCCTTGTTGCGGCCGTCGCCGCGACCCGTTGCATCCGATGCATTGCAGATTGAAATGCCCCGGCCTTTGTGTCAGTGTAGCCGCCCTGCGAGAGGGAAATCCGCTTCGCCAGCCGATCCGGAAATCGCAAAAAGAATGGCTCTTGAAAAAGCCGCACTTGCAGATAAAGCGTTCAACACTAAAAAAGCAGATCAATCGGAGGAGTAAATTCCATGAAGAAATTGAGCATCATTGCGGGGGCCGTGGGGGCATTGTGCATTGCGGCAGGTTCGATCAACGCGCAAACGTTGAAAGGGCCGATCGATGACGCCGCTTTGGGCTGGGCTCCCAGCAAGTGGGGCAAGGACGACCGGGCCGGCAGCTCCAACCACACCAAGAATTCCGCCAACGTCAAGAAGGCCCTGGGCACAATCAAGCAGTTCAAGACCATCACCATCGGCAAGTACTACCACCGGGAAGCGCCCGCTTTCGGCCCGCGCGGCTGGAACATGTGGATCCCGGGCACGCCCACCGGCGGCCCGTTCGGCAAGAATGCGCTGACCTATCACGATGAGCTGGTAACCACGCAGATCGGCCAGATCCAGACCCAGTTCGACGGTCCCGGCCACATCGGCGTGAACACCTCCAAGGGCCCGGTTTTCTACAACGGCATCATCTCCTGGGATGCTTACGAGCGCGGCGCGGGCGGACAGGTCATGGGCATGGGTCCGCTGGGCGTGGAACACGTCGGCGAAAACGGCTTCGTGTGCCGCCTGGTGGTGCTGGACGCGGTGGCCTACCGCAAATCGCAGGGCAAGCTCTCGGCTTCGGCTGAAATGCTGCCGATCCCGACCAAGGCCGGCGACAGCGGCATCGTCACGGCCGACGACGTCAAGGGCATGGTCAAGGCGCAAGGCCTGGCCGACATCGGCGCCGGCGATTGCGTGGCGCTGCACACCGGCCAGGGCAACAGCTGGGGCAACGGCCGCTACAAGTCGCTGACTTCCGAGCAACGTGCCGCCGCCCGCGCGCTGTTCGCGCAAGGCGAACCCGGCTTCGGCATCAGCGCTTGCGAGTACATGGCCTCCAGGGACATCGCCCTGATGATGGGTGACACCTCCGCAAACGACGCGCAACCCGGCGGCGAACAAGAGGGATACGCCGTTCCTTGCCATACGGAAATGATGCCCAAGCGCGGTATCTGGAACCTGGAGAACGTGGACACCGAATCGCTGGTCAAGGCCGGCGTGAAGGAAGGCGCGTTCATCTTCGCGCCGCTGCGTATCATCGGCGCAACCGGTTCCCCGGCCAACCCGGTCGTGATCTACTAAGAAATAAGAAACAAGCAGTAAAGAACAGACGCTGGACCAGCACTCCCGACCGGCAGACGCGAAAGCGCCTGCCGGTTTTTTTTAGGATTTCGGTTTTTCCCCCGTGCAGCCCACCCAGGCCTGCGAGAACATGCCGTTCGGCTGCCGACCCCAGCGCCGCCAGGTCGCCGCCCGTTTCGCATCGCCTGCCTCGTCGAAGTTGGTCGCGAGAAAGTCGCCGATCACCGTGAGCGGGTCGTAGTTTTCAAACCGCGAACTCATTCTGACATTGTCGAAATTTGCGCCGGCCACGTAGCCGCCCAGCTTGCGGCCGCAATCCACATCCCCGCCGTTGGCGTTCTGCAGGTCCCGGTAGGCCTGGAAGGCATCCTTCATCTCCTCATTGGGCGGCGCGACCAGGAAACCGCCCCAGTCGGGCGTGCAGACGCCCAACATTCCGCCCGGCTTCAGCACGCGGAAGAATTCGGCAACCGCTCGTCCCGGTTCGCGCAGGTGCTCGAGCAACGCATGGGAAAACACGCCATCGAAGCTGTCGTCGGCAAACGGCAGTTCGTAGACGCTGCCCTGGCGGAACTCGACATTCCGGAGACCTTCGGCTTGCGCATCGCGCGTCGCGCGCTCCACCTGGGAGAGGTTGAAGTCCAGCCCCGTCACCGTGCCCGGAGCGACTTTTCGCGCGATGTCGCGGGTGATGGTGCCCGGGCCGCAGCCGCAATCGAGGACCGCGATGCCCGGTTTCAGGAAAGGGATGAAAAATGCGCCATTGGGGTCGAGCCGGCGGCGCACCATGAAGGCTTCGGCCGCGGCGCTGTAGCCCGGGGTGTAGGTTTCTGGCATGGAATCGTGAATCCGTAAATGTCGTGAATGTCGTGAATGTCGTAGAAATTAAAACCGGCAAACTCGCGGAGCTTACGATATTCACGCATTCACGACATTCACGACATTCACGGGCCTGCCCGGTGCTAGACTGAAGGCAGCATGGCTACCCCCGCCTCCATCCGCATTCTTGTCCCGCTCTGCGTACTGCTGGGCGCGTCTCCCGCAGTGCATGCCTGCGGCGAATTGCTCAAGGGGGAAATGGTGTCGGCGCAACGCGAGCTCGGCGCGACGCCGCCGGGTGAGAGCCGCACCTATCACGTGCTGGGAGCGGGCTGGTTTCGCGCGGTCGAAGTGGTCAAGCAGGGCGGCCTCAGCGACGATACGGCGGTGACGCTGGAATTGGATGGCGAACCCTTGATCAGCACCACGTTTTCGGCGCTGAAGAATCCGTGGATGCAGCTCGAGACGTCCCTGATGGGCGCGAAAGCCCGCACCGAGGGCGACATCACCACCCTCACCATCTGGTATACGCAGGAACTGAAATTCACCGCGATGGCCGTAGTGCGCGTGGATGTGCGTGAGGAAGGCGTGACCGACCTCCGGCTGCGCACGGTGATGAACAAGCCGGCGCCGCACGAACACCTCGCGGGCCAGGCCATCGGCACGACCGCAGCCGCGGCCCTGCCCGTTTTCCGCTAACCCCCGGACTATTCCTTGTAGGCCTCGACGGCGCTCGCGCGCATCGTGTACCCGACATCGATGTCCGCCGCGCCATCGACCAGGCTCAGGGATTTTTTCGCGGCCGTCGTCGACATTTTTCCCGTGACCCAGATCGGCGCAAACACGGTCAGTCCGGCGACCGGCTTCTCCGCCTTCACGTGCACGATCTGGTTGGGCGGCGGCGGCGGGCTGTGGATGCAGGCGCCCACGTAAGGCACCAGCAGGAATTCCGTGACTTCCTTGCCGGAGAATTCCAGCGGCAGCAGGTAGCCGGGCATCCTCACCAGCTGCCCGTCGAGCTCGGGATTCACGGACTGGGCCTTCAGCTTCTTGTGATCGCTGAATTCCTTGCGCCGCGCCAGGATGGCATCCGCATCGATGCCCGCCTCCTTCAGCTTGCGCAGGTTGCCCCGTTCGTCTTCGGCGTCGATGGCGGAAATCGCCTCGCCGTTTTCGCGCCGGTCACGCACCGCCGCGATGTCGTGCAATTGCAGCGCCTGCTGGCGCGTGAGTTTTGGCATCTGCGCGTCGGCGGCAAGCGTGGGCACCAGGTCCTTCCACAGGATCTGCCGGGGCGCATCCACGGCCTGCGCTACAACGCCGGCGGCGAGCAGGCCGATCGCGCAGGCCAGCGCGCAAATTCCCTTCGGTGACATCGGTGACTTCATTCAGAGCCTCATCGTCAGGCCGTCGGCGAGCGACATCCGGTATGCCCGGAAAGCCGGGAGCAGGCCGATCAGGAGTCCGGACACAGCGACAATCCCGACGAGCATCGCCTCGTGCGGCGAAGGCCAGCCTACCACGACGAACAAGCCCAGTCGCGATTCCAGCCAGCCCTGTCCCGCGGCCAGGAATGCATGGAGGACCGCAACCCCGAGTACGATGCCCGCAGCCGTCAGGAACGCAGATTCACCGAGGATGAGTGCAAACACCTGGAGCGGCCGCGCGCCGACCGAGCGCAGGATGGCCATCTCCCGCCGCCGCTCCCCAAGGCTGGTGAGCAGCGCGACCAGCATGCCCGACAATCCAACCAGCACCACCAGCGCCGACACCGCGAACAACGTCCTTTCAACCGCCCCGGTGATTTCCCAGACTTCCTGGAGGGCGACTCCCGGAAGGATCGCGGTCAGGGGCTCGCCCGCATATTCGTTGGCCAGGCGCTGGACGCCAAGCGCGGCGCTGCGCGACTTCAGCCCGACGAGAAAAGCGGTGATCGCGCGGGGTTCCGGCGCGGTTGCCCCGTCCGGATCTTCACGCAGTGCCGCCGCAATCGGATCCTCGTCGATGGCCGCTTCGGCGTGCACGGCATCGAGGCCCTGCAGCGATACATGCACCGTTCGATCGGCCGGCGTGCCGGTCCGCTCGAGCACACCGGCGACGGTAAAGGGATGCTGCTCGTGCTGCATGAAACTGACTTCGCCCGCGCCGTGCGCGATGACAATGCGGTCCCCGGCCTTGTAACCCAACGTGCCGGCCACCTCGGCGCCGACCGCGGCCTCACGGTCGTTCTGCGGCGCCCTGCCCTGCGCGAAGGCAAGCCTGCGATCGCGCCCGTAGCGAAGGTGTTCGTAGTAGTCGGCCGTGGTGCCAAGCACGCGATAGCCGCGGTGCGAATCGCCGAGCGAGAGGGGAATGGTCCAGGCCACTTCGGGGCGTTGCGCAATGGCGCGATAGCTTGTCCATTGCACGTTGTTGGTCGCATTCCCCAGGTGGAAAACCGCGGAAAGCAGGAGATGGACGGGGCTGCTGCGCGCGCCGACGATGAGGTCGGTGCCCGAAACGGCCGCCGCGAAGCTTTCGCGCGATTCCTGGCGGATGCGCTCGACGCCGAGCAGCAGGAACACCGCCAGCGCGATGGAGACGATGGTCAGCGCCGCGGTTGCCCCGCGATTGCGCAGACTCTTCCAGGCCAGCGTCGCGATCATGCGGACATGGCTTCCGCCGCGGCGCGATTGATCGTTGCCAACGGCAGGGAACGATCGAACGACGCTTGCAGCGACGCGTCATGGCTCACGAAGACCAGGGTTGCGCCCGCGCGCCGGCATTCCGCGAACAGCAGGGCGACGAAATCCGCACGGCGGGCGGCATCGAGCGCGGAGGTGGGCTCGTCCGCGATGACCAGTTCCGGCGATCCGATCAGGGCGCGGGCCGCGGCCACGCGCTGCTGCTGGCCGACGCTGAGCGCGGTGGCACCTCTTTGCGCCAGGTCGTCGCCGGACATGCCGAGCTGCGCCAGCAACCGCATTGCCTCCCGGCGAACCGGCCGCTCGCCGCACGCCCGACCCCGGCGGCTCGCGGAAAACCCGCACGGCAGGCAAACGTTCTCGATCACCGTCAGGTAGGGAATGAGGTTGAACTGCTGGAAGACGAAGCCGACATGGTCGGCGCGGAAACGGTCGCGCGCCGCGCCGCCCAGGGCTCCAAGGTTGCGGCCGAGCACCCGGATTTCGCCCGCGGTCGGCACGAGGACGCCCGCCAGCAGGCTGAGCAGGGTGGACTTGCCGCTGCCGCTGGGACCATGCAGGAAGACGCGCTCGCCCCGCTCGATGCGAAGCGCCTCGATGTCCAGCACCACCGCGTCCGTCCCCGGCCAGGCAAAACGCAACCCGGAGATTTCGACGACAGGCTCGCTCATGGCATCGCGCGGGTCGGGCTCGCCTGCTTCGCGCCGCGGTCAGGCGGTCACGCTCAGGGAGAGTTCACCCAGTTGCTCGATCTCGATGCGCGCCTCGTCGCCGGCGTTGAGCCACTTGGTTTCGACGACGCTGCCGAGCAGGACGAACTCGCCGGCCCGGATCGGCCCCAGCTGGTGGCGGGCGCGCGAATTGGCGAGCCAGGCCAGCGCCTCCAGCGGATGGCCCATCACCAGTGCGCCGGTGCCCCGTCCGGCTTCCATGCCGTTGATGGTGGTCCTGCCGGTGAGGCCGGCAAGGTCCAGCGCACGCCAGTCGCGCACGGGCTTCCCGAGCACGCAGCCGGAATCGAAGAAATCGTCGGCGATGAGGGTGGGCACGCCCAGCGTGCGGTAATCCCGGTAACGATCGTCCACGATCTCGATGGCGGCCATGACGCCGCGAACGGCCTCCGCCACGCTTTCGCGCGTATGCGCCGGCGCATCGCCGCCCAGGTCCGCGCCGATTTCCACCGCGATCTCGCATTCGATGCCGACCTTCACGAAGCCGGAGCGCGGAATGCTGCCGCTGCGATGGATGACGGTGTGCCCGAAGATCCGGCCCGCGCAGGGATTCGGGATATTGAGGAAGGCCTGCATCACCGGCGTGGTGCAGCCGATCTTGTGGCCGACGAGGCCGCCCATGCCGGCTTCCACCAGCAGGTGGTTGAGCGTGGATTGCAGGGCGTAACCCTGCGCCTCGTCGCGCGGGCGCAGCGATTCCGGCAGGTCCGTGATCGGCGTGAGGTAAAGGCGCTGGTCACGCAGTTGCGCGGCGGCCTGAAGCAGCTGGTTGCTCAATGAAAGCTCCGGGTTTCCGGGAATTCCGGGGTCGCCAATTGCACCATAAATCCGCCACGCCCGTCCGCCGCGCACGCAGCAATTTCGCGGCCACGCAATGCAGCATTGACACTGCGGGCCGGGCTTCAACATAATCGGCAGGCTCCATCGAATCGCTCACCATAAAGAGCGAACAATCAAAAACTTATAAATCAAGGAGGAGGCAAAAATGAAGGGCTATCCACTCGTCCTTCGCCGGCCCGGACTGCGCAAGGGATTGGTTCTGTCCATCGTCACCGCATCGGCACTCGCCTTGAGCGGTGCGGCGTTGGCCCAAAGCGCAGCGAAAACCGCCGTCGAAGCCGCGAAGAAAATCTGCGCGGGCAAGACCATCACCATCGTCTGGGAAGCGGGCCTGCAGTCGCTCGACCCCACCCAGTTCTCCGGCCCGCTCTGGGAAAAGGAGACCGGCTGCAAGGTCAAGGTCGTCGAGGCCCCCACGGCCGAGATGTTCACCAAGATCATGCAGGAATTCCGCGCGGGCACCGGCGCCTATGACGCGCTCAACGTGATCCCGGCATGGATGCCCGACCTGGTGCAGGCCGGCGCACTGGAGCCGCTGGACGCCCTGGTCGACAAGTACAAGTTCCGCGACGAGCTCAAGAAGATCGCGCCGACCTATCGCGACAACCAGATGATGGTCAACGGCAAGATCTACGGCTTCCCGGATGACGGC
>Ga0315910_10002984_pt1 | contig 14575 bp, 13 predicted proteins | sample EdamamesoilMG_FD_204470 | JGI IMG/M metagenome (GOLD analysis project Ga0315910, IMG submission 204470) | Garden soil microbial communities collected in Santa Monica, California, United States - Edamame soil | ecosystem: Environmental > Terrestrial > Soil > Garden | place: USA: California...
ACGTCTACAACATTCGCATCAAGGAGACGGACCGTTTGGAGGCGACGGTGACCGAGCTTGCGCGGCTGGGTCAAGTCGTCAGCTCAGGGCACGATTGGTTGCAGATCGAGCCGCGCCCTGTGGCCCCATGCGTGGTGCGGTCTTATTCAGATCACCGCATGGCCATGGCCTTTGCCATCTTGGGGCTGTGCCGCGACGGGATAGAGATTGAAAACCCGGCGTGTGTCGCCAAGACGTACCCCACATTTTGGGACGATTTGCGCGCTCTTTATGCCCACTGTGGGCAGCCGTGCCCGTACTGATCGAGCGCGACTGGGCCCGCTTGGGACCGACCCCTTCGGGCTGCTCACTTGGCGGATGACTTGAACGAGTTGGCGAAGCCGTCGTTGTCCGCTGGGCGCGCCGCGGCCGCTGACGGGGCCTCAGGCTCGGCAGCGGCCGTCTTCTTCTGTCGCTCTTCGAGCGGTTGGTTGTGTGGATCGGGGATGATCTCCGGGGAGACGCTGCTGCCGATCACGGCGTGGGCGCGCGGATCGCGTGAGGGCTGCGCCACGGGTGTTTCCGGCTGACCGCTGGGGATCAGGAAGAATAGCCCACCGATCAGCGCGGCGGCGAGGGCCACGAGCAGCAGACGTTTGAGCACGTTTCCTTTGCGGAACGCGGCATGGGGATCGGGCACGTGGGGCGACTCCGCGCCCGGCTGACCCACGATGGGTCGCCCCACAGCGGGCCCGGGCGGCGCTTGCGGCTGCGGAGCTGACCCCGCGCGTGGCGGCTGGGCCGGGGCTTGGCCGACCAAGAAGGGATTGGCCGCAAGCGGGCTGGGGCTTGCATTCGGGACGGTCGGGGCCGTGGAGGCCGGCTCCGGGGTCGTGGGCTCCACGATGCGACTGGGCGGTACGGGGCGTGACTTGGGGGCCACCGCGAACGCCGTGGTGATCGGCGTGAGCTCACGCGCGGACGTGATGAGGCCGTCGTGGTGCTCCTCCTTGGGCGCCGCTACGCGGTTGACCGGAGTTTGGTCCGGATCGGACGCGGTGAACGGATTGGGCAGGGGCAGATCGGCCAGTAGTGCGCCAGGGGCGACGCGAGGGGGTGGCCCGGGGGGACCCTTGGGTGAGGGAGGAGTGAAGTCGCTCATCGGTGGGCCGAGGCTAGTCGACCTCGCGCTAAAGTCTCCGGAAAAATCTCAAAAAGTGCCCGCGGCTGTGGACAACGTGACAGATCCGAGTGGAAATTTTCAGGATTATTTCGCGGGCGTGTAGCGTGGCGGTCTGTCTTCAAGCGCGCGTTGGACTAAACACAAACGCATGAGCAGCATCGTGAGCAGCCGCATCATTGGCCGCACGGAATGGAGCGCCGGGCTCATCTCGATCACTGTCGAGCAGACCGCTGACTTTACGCCCGGCCAATTCTTCAATTTGGGTGTGGAGCGCGCGGGCAAGATCGTGCGTCGTTCCTACTCGGCGGCGTCGGGCCCCGGCGCGCCGCTGCAGTTCTTATTGAGTGAAGTGCCCGACGGTGAACTCACGCCCGCGCTATTTGCGCTCGGCGTGAACGACGAAGTGCTCGTGGACAAGACCCCGCTGGGGTTTTTTACCCTCAAGGAGGTGCCGGACGCCAAACACCTGTGGCTGGTCGCCACGGGCACCGGCTTGGGCCCCTACCTCTCCATGCTGCGCGCCGGGGTGCTCTGGGAGCGCTTCGAGCGGATCAGCGTGGTGCACGGCGTGCGCGACGAGCCCGAGCTTGCTCATCGTCCTGAGTTACAAGCTCTTGCGCTGCGTTTCCCGCAGCTGCGCTATGTGCCGGTGCTCAGCCGCACGCACAAAGATGACGCAGGCCTGCGCGGTCGCATCACTCATGCCTGGGACCAGGGGCTGCTCGAAGAGATAGCCGGTCCATTCGATCGCGACAGTCACATGCTGCTCTGCGGCAATCCTCAGATGATCGAGGACATGTCCGCGCGCCTCAAGGCCCGGGGTTTCGAGAAGCATCGCCGTCGCGAGCCGGGCCACTACAACTTTGAAAAGTATTGGTGACACCTCACTCGTCGGGCCAGGGCCGCACGAAGCCCAAGTAACCATAGCCGCCGGCCACCATGAGGGTTCCCTCAGGACCCACGGCGACATCGATCGCCTCAAATGGCTTGTAGCCCGTCTCCTCGGTGACGTCCGTCAATGTGCCCGCGGCATCGGCGTAGCCGAAGGTGAGCGGCCCGACAAAGAAGAGCCCGTCGCTGATGGTGGTGAAGGTCTGCACCCAATCTGGCAGCTCCTTGTCGAGCACCTTCTGACCGCTGGCCCCCAAACGCAGCAGCCGCGTTTTTGGTTCGTGACGAGGCCGGGCCAAGGCGTACACCGTGTCCTCGGTCGTGGGCATGAGCTTGACGACGGGCGCGAGCGGTAGCCCGAGCACGTGCTCGCCTTGTTGATCACCAGCCGGACTAAACTCCAAAACGGCCGTTTCATCCTGCTTGGCGTTCAGACAGTAGATTTCATAGTAGTCCGAGGTCTCGTCGATATTTTCGCAGGACTCCGGTGGTTCGGCGGGGACGGCGCGGGTGAGCGCCACATAGATCTGTCCGTCGCTCGCCACGGTCATGTCCAAGATGCCGGTGATGCTCGTGTCCTCGTCCAGCGTGATCTCCTGTCCGCCTTGACCTTGACTGTTGAACACTTGCAGGGCCACACGCGGGATCTGGCTCCCGGGGTCATCGTTGCAGACGACGCCGCCGCCAGACGCATCGTACTTGCAATCGAGCTCCACGATGCGTGACACCACGTAGATCTCATCATCAAAAACCGCCACGCGCGCATGGCTCCAGTGATCCTTGTCCGCGGTGGCCAAGGGGTGTTGCCACGGGATGTTCCCCGTGGGCGTGCGCCGTTGGACATAACCGATTTCACTGAACTCCGTGCTATCCGAGATCAAGTTCCAGCCGACCAGGACCAAGTCCTGACCGAGCGCGGCCATGTCGGCGATTTGGCGGCCCTCGGCCAGCACGTTCAGCTCGCCCTCGGGCGTGTACCTGATGATGCTGGTGTACTGCGCCTCGTAGGAGGAATATTGGTCGACGAGCTGATGGGTCCCCTGCGGCGTCACCGTGAGCGGTCCACTGCGGTGACTGTAAGAGTAGTAGTAGCCGCCCAAGTCGTTATAAACGGGGAACCCGTCTTTGGGTTTGCAGGTGCGATCCGCAGTGGGTGTGGCCGGGGAGGCCTCCAGTTGGTGAAAGCCACACAGCGTCCATGGAGCACAGGAACGTTGATTGGTCTCGACCGTGAACCCGTCCGTGCAGGGCACACACACATGGTCATGCTCAGGCGAGCCAAAGGTTGCAATGTAACTCCCCGGTGCGCAGTCGGTCCACGGCTGACACTCCAAGGTGTCGTCGTCCGGATCTGGATCGTAAGAGCCCGCGGGACAAGATTGAGAAGTGAAACTGAAGCCGCCGCTGGACGAGCTGAAGCTGAGTCCGCCCGCGCCGAAGGCTGTTCCAGGGCGCCCGCCCGTGTTCGTGGCGTCCATCCCGCCGCCAGCACCCTCGCCAGGGCCTTGGATTTCACCGCTGGCGCCGCCGAGTTGCCCGTCGTCTGGATCCGATTTGTTCGCGCGCCCGCCGCAGGCCACGACCGCCGCTACGCCCAGACCCGCTGCCCATCTTCCGTGCACTCTCACCTGACTTCTCCTGACATACTCGCCCGCACAGCTGGGGCAGGTCGGTCCTTCGCGAGGTCATGATTCGCGTGTGGGCCAAACATGCACTCCGAGTGGATCTTTTTTGGGGTGCAGATGACTTTTTGGTCATCACCGCCGACGCGGAGTCTCATCGCTCCTGCGTCGCGGTGGGGCGCTTACGCGAGGTGGGCTCGTCCGGCAGGTCCTTCCGCGGGCTCCTGTCGAGCCGCGAGCAACGCGGCCGAGTCCTCGAAGAAACGAAACTCGACGATCTTGCTCTGGACCACCCGGCACATGAGCGCCCAATCACTGGAGAACAGGCGTTGCGTGCCTTTGAGGTGGTGTACAAAGGAACCTTTGGCAAACGCGACCTCCCCTTGTCCCACCACTTCATCGACGGCAAACGCTTGGGTGTCAAAACTGCTGGTGACGTTGTCAATGAAGCTGCGCACACCGTGATGGCCTCGGTAGGTACCATAGATGCCGCCTGACTGCGGTTGGCCCTGCCGTACGGCGATCAGCGTCGCCTGGGGGTCGAACAGAGCGACCAGTGGCTCCAGGGCACCTTGGCTAAAAGCTGCAAAAAACTGACGAACGACTTCGCTGGACTGCGACATGACTACACTCCTTGGTGGATTGCGAGCTACAAGTGTTAGGTGCAATTGTTAGGTAAAATTGCACAATGCGTGCCGGCTCGCGGGGCAGAATGCGCCCGCCCGCCGGCTCGCTCCCTAGTGAATTAAGCCAGTACAGCCCAGTGCGGAAGGCGTTGTTTGCGCTCACTCTGTGTGCAAAAATGCACAGATGAACTGGGACGACGTGCAGTCTTTTCTGTGGGTGGCGCGCTCGGGTACGTTGTCCGGGGCCGCGCGTGCCCTGGCCGTCGAGCACACCACCGTGGCGCGGCGCGTGCAGGCGTTGGAGGCGGCGCTCGGGGTACGCTTGTTCGATCGCTTGCCGCGAGGCTGGCAGATGACGCAAGACGCGCGCGCTCTCTTACCACTCGCGGAAGCAGTGGAGCAAAGTGCAGCGGCCTTGGAGAGGCGGGTGGCGCTCACTCACCACAGCTCGGTGCGTGTGAGCGCGGCCCCGGTGTTTGCCACCCATTTTCTCGCGCCGCGCTTGCGGGAGTTTTATGAGCGTTGTCCCGCGATCCAATTGGAGCTGAGCACGGCCATCGCAAGCGCGCAGCTGCTGCGCGGAGAAGCTGATCTGGCTTTGCGCATTGGGTCGCAGGAGGTTGCCCCAGGGCTCGTTACCCGGTCGCTCGGCACGGTGGGCTACGGATTGTATGGCAGTGTCGAGCAAGCTGCGCGCGCGCCCGAGGCGCGCCACTATATCCATTTCGATGAATCGATGCGCGCTTCGGCGCAAAAACAGTGGTTGGATGCAGTGAGCCAAGGCGCGCGTGTGGTGCTGCGCAGCAATGACCTGTTTGTGCATTATCAGGCCGCACGCGCTCAGCTGGGCGTCGCGCTCTTGCCGCACTTCTTGGTGCAACCTCAGGATGGCTTGGTGCCCGTGGCCGCAGCGGGACCAGCTTTCGAGCGACCCATCGCGCTCCTGTTCCATCCCAGCGCGCGTCGCGCCCCGGGCATCGCCCAAGTGATGGCCTACCTGACCGAGCTGATCAAGGGCGAGGCAGGGGCGTTGTTGCAAGGAAGCCACGCACCCAGCGTCACCTCGGCCATGGGCGACAAGGGCAAGCGACCCAGCGCAAAAACCCCGCCGAGCGGCCCCGCGCGCGCCCGCGTGAAGAGACACCCAAGCGGAGCGGGGCGACGAGGATGAAACACACCCACCACAAATGCGGAGCATGTCGACTCAGCGTGACTGCGCCGCGCGCCCGAGCCGCGCTTGCAAGGAACGCAAATGGTCGCGCAGTGCTGCGGGCTCTTCTACCTCAAAGTCGCAATCCAAGTGCAAGATCCAGGCGGCGGCGCTGCTGAGTGAAGAGGCGCGAGCGATGAGGCGACAGCGCTGCTCATCCACCGCGTGCAGCGTAGCCGAGTCTTGTCCTATCCAAGGGCGCAGACGTGCAAGTGGCGCGTGGACGATCACACGCACCTCGCTGCCGAAGGGTTCGACGGTCACCGAACGCGCCACATAACTCTGCAGGTTTCCTCCGTCGGGCAGCGGGCGCGGGGTATAACGCTGGCCCAGCTCGGCGCTGCCCAGGATGCGATCCACGCGAAACGTGCGAAAGTCTTGCCGTGTTTTGTCCCACGCCACCAAGTACCAACGCCTCCCGGTGTGCACGATGCCTGCTGGGTCCACGCAGCGGTCGCTGCACGTGCCCTGTTTGTTTTCGTAGCTGAAGCTGACTTCGAGATGATCACTGATCGCGCCGGCGAGCATGGCGAGCAGCTGCGAGTTCACGCGGGGCCCCGTGCGATCGAGCGGTTGGAGTGTCGTTCTGAGCGCCGTCGCGCGCTTGCGCAGCCGCGCTGGCAGTACGCGCTCCAACTTGACCAGAGCGCGCAACGACGCCTCCTCCACACCGCTCACGGTGCCGCTTGTGAGCGCAAACAGACCGAGTGAGATGGCCAAGGCTTCTTCATCATCGAGCTGCAAGGGTGGCAAACTCGCTCCAGCTCCCAGCTGATAGCCGCCGGCCACGCCCGGGGTGCCGTCCACCGGGTAACCCAAGCGCTTGAGCCGCTCGACGTCGCGCCGCACCGTACGGGGCGTGATCTCGAGTCGCTCGGCGAGCTCTTGCCCCGACCAAAAGCGCCGGGTTTGCAGCAGCGTGAGCAGGCGCAAAAGGCGTGTGGAGGTGTCCAACATGCGCCGAGATTAGCAAAGATTGAGGACCGAATCTGTCCGCAATGGGGGGTAGAGATCACGTGCGCTCGGGGATGGGCCCTCGGGGCAACGCACTTCTTTCCATTTCAAACCAAGGAACCCAAAGCCATGTCATCTGCACAAGTTTCATCCCGCACGTCTTTCGCCGTTCGATCGGGCGCGCACCAGCCGGAGCTGGTCCTGTACGCCGCCCCCCACTCCAGCGCCTCGCCCGTGCAGTCGGCGCTCTTGGAGCTGGGTGTTGCTCACCAGACGGTCAAACTTGACCTGGCCGCGCAAGAGCAGCGCACGCCCAAGTTTTTGGCGCTCAACCCCAACGGTAAAGTGCCCACATTGTTAGTGGATGGTGAACCAATGTTCGAGGCCTTGGCCATCCTCATCTATCTGGGCGAACGCTTTGGAGTTGAGTCCAATATGTGGCCCGCAGCAGATACCGCCGAGCGTCGCTGTGCCCATGCCTGGGCCACTTGGGCCTACGTGACGTACGGCCAACAATTGGTGCTGCTCCAGCACGCCACGTCCGAGCAGTTGCCCAGTGAGGTACACAACCCAGCGCAGGCGAAGCTGGCTCTCGAGCGCATCAACGGCATGCTCGACCTTGTGGAGGCCCGCCTCGCTGCGCAACCGTTCATGTTGGGCGCGAGCTACAGCTTGCTCGATCTCATCGTGGCCTCGGTGCTGGGTTATGGCACGTGGCTCGGCGCACGGGTGGATGGGCACCCGCACGTGCACCGTTGGCTCGCCCAGTTTCAGGCGCGCCCCGCCTACGCAGCCGGCATGAGCCTGGCCGCGTAGCCTGCCCCCCGAGCCCGTCCCAGGTTGATTTTGGTGTCCCGAATCCGCACCCAGGTTGATTTTGGCGCAACGCATGACTGGTGTGGCCGACCCCGAGTGGATTCGGGACACGCGTGAGTTGTCAGGCCACCCGGCCGCGTCTCGAGTCAACCAACCAGCCAGTCGGAGCGTGGGTCGATGCGCGGCGCGCGCTCGCGTTGAATCGATCGCGAAGCGTTCGGTGGATCGTGACGGAATCCACCATGGCGATGAGGTGCATGCTCGTGGTCGGAGTTATGACGACGGACCACTGATTGCGCTCGGAGCGGTCACACAACCGTCCGCAACGGTCATGCTACCGCTCGCAGCAGTCACACGCGCGCTAACAAACAGGACTAACACTTGGCCAACTTGGCTAAACAAGTGGCTTGGGCAAGCTAACAATTGGTCAGTTCACAACTCACCAACAAAACAGGTTGACGAAAGCGTGTAAGCTTCGATAGTCTACCGCTCTGCTTGCCTTGGCGCCGATAGCTAGCGCGCAGGTGAGCTGTCCTGCTGGTGCAACGTGTCCGCTCACCGGCCTTCCATCAAGCCCTGCGATCACGGCGATGATTCTTCCTACCCTCAAGTTTCTTGCGGATGAATTCTCCAAGTATGTGGATTCCAAGCGAGATCAGGCCACCGCAGACGCGGGTGGGTCACTGGGACTCGTGGGGAATGCCGCATTGCTTTTTGATGCCGAGCAAGAGAGCACCATCAAAGACAAGGTCATCTTTACCCTCGTCAATTTGGAAGAAGATCGCGCAAGTCGGCCGCCGCTCAACCTAACCAAGCGCGCTGGGGCTGCTGTTTACGAGCTGCCGCCCATCCTGCTGAACCTTTACGTGCTCGCGACAGCGACCCACAAGAAGTACGACGAGGGATTGGGCGTGCTCGGGCATGTCATCGCCTTCTTTCAGCACAACAAGCACTTCAACACCTCCACCCATCCGTCGCTACCGACGGACATCAAGGAACTCTCGGTGGAGCTTTACACGATGAATTTCGAACAGGTCAATCACCTCTGGAGCACCTTGGGCGGCAAATACATGCCCTCAGTACTCTACAAGGTGCGCAATCTCTCGATCAGTGAACACCTGATCCTGGGTGAGGCGCGACGCATTGAGGAGATCGTGGTGCACCCTGGATTGATCGCGCGACGAGGAGGGGGAAGCCCATGAAGACGCGCTACGGGGAACTCTACAGCATCAGCCTCACGCACGAGCACTTTCGAACGGGTGTTGCTGACGCATTGCGCTTGGTTCCCACACAAAGCACGGTTCATGAACTTCAGCGTTTGCGCATGCGCTTCGTTCAAGGAGAAGGGCGAGCGGCTGTGCTCGTACCGCTGACGACGGCGGGCGCCCTCGCGGTCCCGTTGGTTCGGCAAACGCGGTTCAGCTTTCTCTTGGTCACCGATGACCCCGATCTCCTTTCTGTGACCAACGTTGACCTGAATCGCCTCAAGACCGAGCGTGCCTATCTCACCAATTTGAACAAGATTGCGGTCGCTGATGTTCTTGATTTGACCACCGCGCCCGACGCATTCGTGCCCAGCAAAGCTTACCGGAGCGGTGATCTCGTGTCCCAGGGCACGAGCGTGCTTGAGCGGCTGGATGATGGCACGGGTGGAGTCACGACTGATGCGGCCGTCTGGACCCCCAAGCAGGCGACCCGTTATGTGAGCGGAGCAGATCTGTTGCCCGTTTCAGGTTTTTCCACGGCGTTTGAGCTTCCGCCCGCTTCGGTCTTCGAGGTCGAGGTCTTTGCTCTGAACATCGACACGGGAGCGTTCACGGCGCTCGCCTACCGGACACGACTCACCACTCCCGATCGAATCCCCCTGAGCCACGTGCAGTTGGACTTGTCGCATCTGCCTCCCGGTCGGTACCGCGCGGTGATCAATGGCCAAGAGTTTCTGCGCTACCTCTCGAGCGAACTGCAGGATGTGAGCCGCTTGGGTGTGGTGGAGATCTTTCATCACCTCGCTGTGGACGACCCATACCAGCCGGTGGATGCTTCCCTCCATCCCAAAGAGAACCGCTACCAAATCAACTTTGCCAGTCGCAGCGCCTACATCAAGTACGTCATGAAAACGGACCGCGACCTGTCCTTGGTTGATGTTGCAAGTGGTTCGACTGCGGCGCTGTTTAGCCGAGCGTCGGATGGTCTTTCCTTCAGCTCACAGCGACCGCTTCCTGTGCGTCAAGACCAAGACCATCAAGCCCTCACCTTCAGACTCGGCGATCTCGAATTGCGTGCGCCCAAGCCCGATCCGAAGGCTCCGGCCGCCTTTTCCTACGCGGAGCAGGCGATTGACGGACACTGGACCAAGCCCACCTTCCGCATCCCCGTTCCCCTCTAACTTCATAAGGCTCCTGGCGTCCAAGACCGCGCGGAGCCGCTTGAGCGAGAATCATCACCATCACGCAAGAGGACCTCAATGACACAAAAAGCACCGGGAGTTTTCATCGAAGAAAAGTCCGTTCTGCCGCCGTCTGTCGCCCAGGTGGAGACAGCCATTCCGGCGTTCTTGGGCTACACGGAACGAGCGGAGTGGAAGGGAAGTTCCTTGCACCTGGAGGCTACGGCGATCGCGTCGCTCAAGGAGTACGAGTTCTTGTTTGGTGGGCCGCCAAGCGTTGCTTCTGTCGTGACCCTCGACAGTGAGCAACGAGTTAGCTCTGTTGATTCGTCCCAGCCGTACCTCCTGCACGAGTCGCTGCGGCTGTTCTTCGATAATGGGGGAGGTCGCTGCTACATCATCTCCTTGGGGGGTTATCCCGACAGTTCGAGTGACGTTTCTCTAGGGGACTTCGAGGCTGGTCTCGCGGAACTGGCGCTTCATGATGAACCGACGCTCATCGTTGCCCCCGATGCCATCCTGCTCGGGGATGGGCTGTATCAATTTCAAAAGCTCGCGCTCATGCAGTGCGAGACGTTGGGCGATCGTTTTGCGATCTTGGACTTGCGTTCGGTCGACGCTGACGAGGAATTTTCCAAAGACAAGCTCGATTTCAACAACAACGTCGCGGCGTTTCGCAACAACATCGGCATCGCGGCGCTGAAGTACGGAGCTGCGTATGCGCCTTATCTCAAATCGACCATTCCGAAGAAGGTCACACTACGCAACTTGACACTGCAGGGGTCAGGTGGCGCGCCACCCAGCATCCCGCTGGAAACGCTCGTCTCCGAGCCGGCGCTACGTCAGCATATTTTCGACCTCAAAAATGCCATCGCAGCGGTCGACGCGCTGGATGCTGTGCCGGGAGAGGTCGTCACGGCAGAGGGAGCCTCGCTCCGCGACGAATTTGACGCCACGTCGAATGCGGTTTTTGCCGCGACAGGCGACGGCATAGCTGAGGTGGGGGCCACGTTTGCGTTGATTGAATCAGTCTTTGCTGAGTTGAGTGAGGTGATGACGCAACTGCCGGCGGTGGTCAGCGACCCGGTTGAACCGGCAACGCCTGCGCTGTCCGCGCACTTTAGCTTGGCCACAGACATCCCCAAACTGGCCAGAGCCTCCGGGCTCGTGGCCGCATACACTCTCTACGAGGCCAACAAACGCGCCTACGACGCCGCCTCGGCAGAACCAGAGCCTCCGGCTGATCCGCCCGAGGATCCGCCCGAGGACCCGCCGCCGCCTGAGCTGAGCGTGGGGACGGCTGCCATCTTAGGTGTGGAGACCGACGTCGACATTCCTCCGCTCAGTGACAGTCCGTATGGCTCCGACCAAGACGAGAACAACCAAGCGGCTCTGCGCGCGGCGTCTAGTTTGTTCAATGTTCTCACTAGGTACTACTCGATGCTGCGCTCGACCGCTGGCGCATTTGAAGCAACCTTCGAGGCTGGTCTCGAGACGGCGATGGGCACCTACAAGACCATCAAAGAGCAGGTTCAATCGGCGCTGTCAGTGGTTCCGCCCAGTGGTCCACTCGCCGGTGTTTATGCTCGCACTGACGCAACACGCGGTGTGTGGAAGGCCCCGGCAAATGTCAGCTTGAACTCGATTGCAGGGCCGGTTTTGCCGCTCTCCGCTGCCGATCAGGAGTCGCTCAATGTTGACCCCACCTCGGGCAAATCCATCAACGTCATCCGCACCTTCACTGGCCGTGGAACGCTGGTGTGGGGTGCCCGCACTTTGGCCGGCAACGACAACGAATGGCGCTACGTCAACGTTCGGCGCTTCTTCAACATGGTTGAAGAAAGTTGCAAGAAGGCCACCGAACCCTTCGTGTTCGAACCCAATGACGCCAACACATGGGTCCGCGTTCAAGCCATGATCGAGAACTTCCTCACGACCCAGTGGCGCGTCGGTGCGCTACAGGGCGCAACTCCGGGGGATGCTTTCTACGTCGCGGTGGGATTGGGCAAGACCATGACCGCCGTCGACATCCTGGAAGGTCGCATGATCGTCGAGACGGGGTTAGCCGTCGTACGCCCCGCAGAGTTCATCACGCTCCGCTTTACTCACAAACTCGCCGTTTCCTAAACGAGAGAGGCAATGACCCATGGCAGACCGTCCATCGTATCCACTATCCAAGTTTCATTTTTCAGTTGAAGGTGTTGGCGAACGCGTCGGATTCACCGAGGTCACCGGGCTCGATATGCAGGTAGAACCCATCGAATACCGAGAAGGCTCGAGCAATGAGTTTTCCAAGATCAAAATGCCGGGCATGGCCAAGTACAGCAACATCACGCTGAAACGTGGCACCATGGATAAGGATTCGGCATTTTTTGACTGGATCAAAGAGATAAAGCTCAACCAGATAAAAAGGCGCGACCTGGTGATCAAGCTGCTCAATGAAGAGCACGAACCAGTGGTCGCCTGGAAGGCCATCAACACCTTTCCTATCAAGGTGCAGGCGAGTGATCTCAAAGCGGACGGCAATGAAGTCGCGATAGAGACCATCGAGATTGCACACGAAGGCCTATCGCTCCTGTGAAGGGGATATGAATGTCTACCGGTGCCGGCGGATATTACCCTCCCGTCGCATTTCACTTCAAAGTGGAGTTCGTCGGCCTGGGCAATGACAACGACAGTCGCTTTCAGTCGGTCGGTGGACTTTCGGTTGAGTACGACACCGAGACCTTCAAAGAGGGCGGAGAGAATCGGTTTGAGCACAAGCTGCCAGGGCGAACGAAGTACCCCGAACTTGCGCTCAAGCGCGGGCTCCTCACCGATTCGAAAGTGATTGATTGGGTATTGGATGCTCTGCACAAGCGCAAGTTCGACCCAAAAGACGTGCATGTTTCGCTGCTCAATGAAGAGCATCAGTCCTTGCGCACTTGGCGCTTTCACCGTGCCTGGCCAAGAAAGTGGGCCGTCGCGGACTTCAACGCTCAGGAAAATTCCCTCGCCGTCGAGTCGCTCGATCTCTCTTTTAGCTACTTTAGTTTGGGTTAAGCCATGCCGCTCCTCATTCGAGAACTCAACATCAAGATCAACGTCGACGCTCCGTCGAGCACGCAGGCCGAGTCGCCTGGCGCAGCTGGGTCAGCTTCGCGCGAGGACCAAGCTGCGCTCAGTCGCAAGGTGCTGGACGAGCTTCTCCGCATTCAATCACTCAAGAAGGAGCGCTGAACCGTGGACAAGGGCGAGTTGGAGAAGATGCGCATTTATGCCTACCGCGATCCGGCGATGGGCAAAGATGCTGAAGTCGATGGTTCCCCGTTCATCGCGATGATGAACCCCGAGACATACTCCATCGAAACGAAGATGGAGTTCAACGACGAGCAAGGACAGGGCACCAGCGGCAATGAGCCCGCATTTCAGCTCAAGAACCCTGAAGAAATGTCGTTTGAATTTCTGTTCGATAACACGGGCATCATCGACAAAGCGCCGCGGGAGGACATCAGCGAGGAGCTAGACAAGTTCAAGGAATTGCTCATGGGTTACGACGGGGAAACCCACGAACCCAAGTTCTTCAAGCTGGCTTGGGGCACGCTCGTGTTCAAAGGGCGCTGCACCGGGCTTCTGGTCAACTACAAACTGTTCAATGCTGACGGCTCGCCCATGCGCGCGGTGTGCAAGGTGACGCTGAAGGCGTTCATCCAAGATGACGAACGAGTCGCAGAAGAGAACGCACAAAGTCCTGATTTGACCCACGTGCGTGTGGTCAAAGCGGGCGACTCGTTGCCGCTCATGTGCTTTGTCATCTACGGGGATGCGCGCCACTACATCGAGGTGGCCCGCTTCAACGGGCTGACCAACCTGCGCCGACTGGTCCCCGGCACTGAGCTGCTTTTTCCGCCCCTCGACAACTCGACCTCGCGGGAGCGGGCGTCATGAATGCTCGCAGTATCCCCACAGATCAGCCGCGTACGGTCTCTACTTACTCGCTGCTCAGCGAGGGCGAAGCCGTCCCGCGCACGGTGCAGGTGCTGTCGTTCATGAGTCACCATGAGGTCGGGCGTATTCCGCTCGCAACCCTCGTGCTCAAAGATGGGGAGCCCGCCGCACAGACGTTTGCAGTGAGTACGGGGCCTGAGTTTGCGCCGGGCCGCAACATCGAAGTCAAACTGGGCTTTCGTGGCAGTGAAGAGCCGGTGTTTTCTGGAATCGTCGTGCGCCAGTCCATCAAGGTCATGCAAGGAGGCTCGCTGCTCATCGTTGATCTGAAAGACAAGACCGAGAAGATGACCGCGCTCCGAGCGAGCCGTTACTTTCATGACGCAACGGACAGCGACATCATCGAACAGCTCATCGACGCGCACGGGCTAACCAGAGATGTCGAGGCGACGGAGCACAGGCATGTGCAATTCGTGCAGCATCATGCCAGCGACTGGGATGTATTGTGCTGCCGGGCTGAAGCGGCGGGAAAGCTCGTCTTCGTGCGCGACGGCCAGGTGCAAGTCAAAGCTCCGGCCTTCTCGGCCGAGCCAAAGCTCGCGATTCAGTTTGGTGCTACCGTGTACGAGCTCGATGCGAGCCTCGACGCTCGGCTCCAGTACCACGGCGTCACGGCAACCACCTGGAACCAAGCTGATCAAGCGGTGAGTTCGGATCTCGAGGCGACCCGGTCCGAGGCCCCCGACCCAGGAAACCTCAGCCCCGATGCGCTCGCTGATCTGTTCAGCGCGGACCCTTATCGCCTCGTGCACGGGGCAGCGCTGCCTGACGCTGAAGTGCAGGGATGGATCGAGGGCATGCTGCTACGGCATCGCTTGGCCAAGATCTGTGGGAAGGTGACGGTGGATGGGACGTCAGCGGTCAGAGCCGGAGACTTGATTGAACTATCCGGAGTGGGGGAGCGCTTCTCGGGAAAGCTTT
>Ga0315910_10002985_pt1 | contig 14574 bp, 8 predicted proteins | sample EdamamesoilMG_FD_204470 | JGI IMG/M metagenome (GOLD analysis project Ga0315910, IMG submission 204470) | Garden soil microbial communities collected in Santa Monica, California, United States - Edamame soil | ecosystem: Environmental > Terrestrial > Soil > Garden | place: USA: California...
GCTGCGGGGGGGGCGCTGTCGCGCGCCGCCGGCGCGAGCTCTGACGCAGACGGTGGTGGCGCGCTCGAGCGGCTGCGGGCCGCGGGCTCCGGTCGCGCGGCGGCGACGGAGGCTTGCGATGGTTCGGGATCGGGAGTGGCGGCCTGGTCTGGAACGGGGCGCTCCGACGGCAGCGACGGCTCCGAGGGGGCCGGAGCCGGTGGCACGCTCGAAACGCCAATGCCGAAGGCCCCTTTGCCCGAGGCGGACGCGGCGCGTTCGAGTTCGTCGATCGAGGTATCGCTGCTCGGGCGCTCGGAGGGGGCGGGGGTGCTCTGCGCTGCTGGTGCAGGCGAGCTCGACGCGCTCGGGCGCAAGGAGGGCGGCACGCTGCTCTTGCTGCCGAGTACCCCTACCGCTTCTGGGAGCTTGGCCTCATCTGGGAGCTTGGGAGCGAGTGGGATCTTGGGCTTCCTCAGTTGATCGTCGCTGACAGAATCATCGGGCCACTCCGAGTCGATCTCTTCCGTTGCGGGTGCCGCGCTGGTCTGCGCCTCTGGGGCGGTCGGGCTGCTCGGACTCGCGGCTTTGGCATGCGCTGCGGGGGGGGCCGGGGCGGCTTCCGCGTCGTCGGTTGCCCACTCATCGTCGATGTCGGCCGTGGGGGCCGCGATGGAAGAGATGGTCGGGCTTCCCGATTTTCCAGATTCGTCTGCCATAAACCTCTAGTGACCGTTGCCCGCGTCGGGGCTCTGTCGGACCGCTGTCGGAGCTTCAATCATGCGCCGAACTCATTCGATTTCTTGGGGGCCGCGAATATTGCAGGTTGGTGGCCACAATTCTAGTCATTGTCTCGTGTTCCGGCGTCTCGAACTGCGATCGACGCAGGTTCGACGAAGGAAATTTCGAACAATCGGGGCAATCGCGCGGGACGGCGTTCCACTCCGATTCGGAAACTCCAAGATGGCTACACACCACGCTGCCGGCGCGACCCAGAAGCCGGCGTATGACGCCGGCCCCACAGGGCCAACATCAGCGCGAGCCCAGCAAGGCTGCTCGCTGCTGTCGATGTGTGGTTGATGAGAGTGCAGGCGCAACCGCCGCTCTCGCTGGCGCGCGACGCTGTGCCCGGATGGGGCTTGGGATCGGCGCCGCCGCTGGTCGAAGTCCCGCCCGTGGCCGTCAACGTCGCCTCGGCTCCGGGCAACACGAAGGTACCTCGGAGACCGAGCGTGGCCTCGAAGTCGCAGCTGAGTGAGAAGGTGCCCGGCGCGACGCTAGCGCTGGCGACGGCGTCGATGCTTTCGCCCTCGGCTTCGAAGAACGTCCACAGCAGCGGGCGAACGCGTGACGTGAAGTCCACAGAGCAATTCGGAATCAGCAAGAGCGCCGGCTAACCTTGCCGGCCTGCGGGCCATGCCCAGGATTACCAGCAAACTCGACGTTGGGTTTGTGTCTTTACCAACCGGAACCGGTTCTACAAGACGCTATCCACCCTGGCGCCACGAATTCACCCCCATCAGACCGCAGCCCTGTACGCCCGAGCTCGCGAGCGCGCGAGTCGCGTCAAAGCCAGCCCCCGCTAGCGCAAGGGAACTGGTCTCACGAGCCAGTCCCTCGTGGCTCGAGTGTCCGATCGTCTGGCAGTTCGCGTTTCGCGCCAACGACGATGTTTGGTGCTGCGTCGTTGTGCCTTGCTGTGTCCGCGATCGACTGCAAAGCTCCGCGCGCTCCGAATTTTCAAGGCGCGTTGGATGTCGCCGCTCGCACCGGACGAGCTTGGAGCATCGGTTGGAACCTACCTTATCTCACTGCTATGTTGCCCTCACCGAAGTGTGATGGTGCCCGATGCCTGGTTGCGTCGGCGTCATCAGTTCGCACTTCTAGGCTTCTTCAACTCATAAAACGGATTTGGCAGAGGAAACGCGGATGAAGCACAGCACGACCCTTGTCGCCCTTGTGACGCTTATCTTGGCCGTTGCCTGGGGCTGTTCGGGCGGATCGAGCGATCCCACCCCGGGCGCTAACAACAACGTCAACACCACGACCGGCGGTACGCCCACCACCACCACCACTGGTTTTCCCACCAGCACGACCACCGGAGGCACCACGACCGGAGGCTTGGTCTGCACTGCGCCCCAGGTCGACTGCGGTGGCGCTTGCGTCAACACCCTCACCAGCGCGATCCATTGTGGTGGCTGCGGCATGGCCTGCGGTATCGGCGAAGCCTGCACCGACGGCATGTGTGGCTGCCCGGGCGGGGGGACATCGTGCAACGGCGCCTGCGTCGACACCACGAGCGATGTGAGCAATTGCGGCACCTGCGGCAATGCTTGCGGCACCGGCGCGACCTGTCAGGGCGGTGCTTGCGTCTGCCAAACCGGCCTCACCGACTGCAACGGCGCCTGCGTCAACACGATGGAAGACGTGGCTAACTGCGGCACCTGCGGCACCGACTGCAGCGCCCAGAGTCAGGTGTGCTCGGTCGGTGCGTGCTCCGCAACCTGCGCCGACGGACTCGAGAACTGTGGCGGCTCGTGCGTGAACGTGATGACCAGCGTCACGGACTGCGGCACCTGCGACAACGCCTGTGACGCAGGCCTTTCGTGCGCTGCGGGCGTGTGTGAGTGTGCGACGGGCCAGGAAGATTGCGGCGCCGGTTGCGTCGACACCCTGACCAGCGTCACGGACTGCGGCGCTTGCGGCACGGCATGTCCCACCGGCGCCACTTGTGCGGCCGGCTCGTGCGCGTGCCCGGAGGGCCAAGAGGTGTGCGGCACGGCGTGCGTGGCTGCTGGCACGCCCTGCAACGTCACCACCAGCCCGTGCGCCACGAACGCGAACAGCCTGATGCTCTCCGATTTCGAGGGTGATCCCACCACCGTGGCCCTCACCGTGGTCAACGAGGCTGCAGGGATCAACGGTCTCTGGGAGAACTTCAACGACGAAACCAGCACCCAAAACTTCGCCGTCGAAGTGGACGACGCCGCCGACACCGAATGCGGCCAAGCGCTTCACACCAGCGGCAGCGGCTTTAATTCTTGGGGCGCAGGTATCGGCTTCAGCTTTGCGGGAACACCCGAGGCGCCCACCGTATACGACGGCAGCGAGTGGACAGGTATCCGCTTCAAGGCCAAAAAGGGCAGCGGCGGCCTCACCCCCGTCCGGTTCAACATCGCACTCAAGAAAAGCGAAGGCATCCCGTCGGGCGGCACCTGCGACGACACCGTCGAAGGTCACGATTGCTACAACCACCCGGGGCGCTTCCTCGAGGGCGACTACGAGGTGGGCACGGAGTGGCGCACCTACCAGTTCTGCTTCGACCGCGATTTCTATCCGCAGTTCTTGCCGAGCACGCTCTCGAACGCGGACCGCGAATCGATCTCGTCGAACCTCTTCAAGATGCAGTTCATCTTCAACAGGGCAATCGATCCAGCGAAGGACGTCGAAGAAGATCCCAACGGCGGCCTGTACGAGCTGACCTCCGAGTTCGACTTCTGGCTCGACGATCTGGAACTCACCAAGGACCCCTGCCCCGAGGCCATCTTCGAGGGCACCGGCACCAAGAAGTTTCCGCAGAACAAAGCGCCTGGCTCTTGCGAGCTCGCGCCGAACGCCGCGGTCTTCAACACGGCGCTCAGCGAGTACTATGCAGAGTGGAAGACCCGCTTCTTGAAGAGTGACGGCAGCGTGTTCTCACCCGAAGACAACCGCACCATCTCCGAAGGTATGGGCTACGGCATGTTGCTGGCGGCCGCATTCGGCGACAAGGAATCGTTCGATAAGATGTGGGGTTACGTCTCTGGCAACCTCTCCGGCGGCCTCATGACCTGGGTGTCCGGCGGCAGCGGGTCTGCGACCGATGCCGACGCGGACATCGCCTACGCTTTGCTGCTCGCCGGCGATCAGTGGGGTGGGGACTACGGCACACGCGGCAGCTCGATGGTGAGCTCGATGAGTGCCGACACCACCGGCAACCGCATCAACGCAGGCAGCAACTGGGGCAGCCAGGACATCTGGAATCCGTCCTACTTCACCCCCGGCTACTACGGCGAATTCGGTGGCAGCTGGAGCAGCACCTACCTCAGCAGCGGCTACCAGATCTTGCAGTCGTGCAACTCGAGCTTCGGCAACGCCAACGACGGCCTCGTGCCCGACTGGTGCCAAGCCAGCAACGGAGCTGCGCTCGACGGCAATGCGGTCGCGCAGGTGACGAGCACCCTGTGTGCGCCGGGCGACTGCAAGTACTACGCGTTCGACGCGGCGCGCGTGCCGTGGCGTATCGGCGTGGACGCTTGCTTGAACGACCGCAGTGAAGCCAAGACCTACCTCGGTCAGCTCATTGGGCATTTCGTCGGCCTCTACGGCGCTGACAAGATCGACGCGGTGCGCTCGGGCTACCGACCCGACGGCGGCGCGCACGCCAACTCCGCCGAGATGCAGGCCTCGTTCATCGGACCGGTCGGCGTCGGCGCCATGTCGACGAACCCCGTGGCGTACCAGCGGGCGTTCCGCGCGGTCCTCGATATCCTGCGCGACCTGCGCTTCAATCGCACCTACTACCCGACGACGGTCGGTCTGCTCACGCTGCTCGAGATGAGCGGCAACATCCCGCACCGCTGAGCAGGCGGCGCACGGCGTGGACGCGTCGCTGTACGGCGCGTCCACGGTGGGGGGCACTTGGGGGATCAAAGAACCTGCGCCGTGCAGGTCGGCTCGTGTTCGTCGGCGATCACGTCTGGCCCCTCGGTTGGTCAGTTTCGACGCACGGGCCCTGCGATACGGTGGAGCGCTTCCACGAGACGCTTGGCGTGCGACTCGCTTCCGGTGCTACTGCTGCTTTGCAGCTTGCTCGCTTTTCGCAGCACTGAGGCGATCGAACCGCGACATTTCTGGGGTGTCCAGATGCGCAGCGGGGAGATGCGTCACCCTCGAGCGACTTGCTTCGAGTCGCGTCGGTTTTGTCCGAGACGGACTGAAAGACTCTCGTTAGTATCGGCCCTCGTCTTTTTGGAGGTCGGTAATGGCTGCGGAAAATCAGGATAAACAATCGTTCGTGTCTTCGCTCGGCGTGGGGCGCGAAGCGTTTCTAGCGGAGGTCTGCGAGTACAGCCTTGCGAACGGCGAGCGGTCAGCCGAAGACTTCTTGCGCCACTTCTCCGCCGCTCAGATCATGCAGGCGCTTGCCGATCGCCCCGAAGAGCGCGCGAAGATCCTGACCGGAGCGACGGGCACTCACGCGAAGATCGCGCCGCGCATGTCGGCAGATGCTGCGGGCGAAACCTTGCAGATCGCGCTCGACGAAACCCTCACGACGGCAGCGCAGGTCGTCGAGCTGTTTGCTCCCGACGACAAGCAGCGTTACCTGAACGACCGAGAGATCTGGAAGTTCGTCGTGTCCGGCGAACCCACGAGTTCGTCGCGCAAGGGCGAGGCGCTCGAACGCAGCAAGAAGTTCGTGCGCTACCTGCTCGAGCGCGCCCTCCATCACAAGCTGCTCGACCAGCGCGAGCTCGTGAGCTCGCTCACGGTCGCCAGGCTCACGACGCTGCTGCCTCCTTCGGTATTGGCCGCGATCATCGAGGCGAGCCTCGAGGCATCGAGCAAGTTCACGCACGCCGACGTCGTCAACGTGGCGCCCCCCGAGAAACTCGTGGCGCACGTGCCTGTCGACTACATTTGGCAGAAGGTCGTGGTTCCTCACATCGCAGAGCGGCACAAGTTCACGAGCAACGGCGGGGCAGGCGCGAAAGAACCGGGCGAGGGTGAGAAATCCTCCGCACCCCCGAGCCGGCCCAGCCAGCCGTCGACTGAAGACGCCGAGTTCGATGCAGCGCTCAACGCCGCGACCGAGGTCGTGGCAGCGCAAGAGTTCGGGCCCGACGAGGACGTGCTGCTCGATGACGACGACGACGAAGAAGTGCATACCGTCACCGACGACGACGACGTGTTCGACGACTTGCTCGACGAGGGTAACTCCGATTCGGACGCGCCTTCGGGTCCCGGCGTGAAGCGCACGACGTCGGACAGCTCTCCCAAGAAAGACGCCATCGTCAACTGAGTCCCCTCGAACCAGCGGGTGTGTCGCCGGCACACCTCGATACACCCGCACAAGGTTCTGACGCTCCGACCGCCCTTGCTGTGCGCGCGGCGTTACCAGAAGCCGCGCGTCGGAGCGGTTTTTTCCCGTCGCGCGGCTCGCTCGAGGCGGGGGGCACCGTTTGATTGCGTTTCGGCTTCGGCCTGGTGCTACGCTGAGCGCCGTTGCCCATGAGTGAGCGAAAGAAGTTGGCGGTGCTCATCGACCATCTCGATCCGATGGTTGGGGGTTACGCCGGCCAGCTCCAAGCGGCCTTCGATACCGAGTGCCGCAAAGTGAACCATGACCTGCTCATGGTCGTCGGGCGATCGCTCGGCGGACCGACCCCGCACGAGCTGGCCCAGAACACCGCGTACGACTTGATCCGACCGAGCAGTGTCGATGGCGTCATCTTGGTGGCCGGCGGTTTGGCATCGTTTTCGGGCGTGACGCGCCTGGCGGAATACTGTGATCATTTTCGACCGCTGCCGCTGTGCAGTGTCGGCCTCTCGATCCCGGGCGTGCCGAGCATCATCATCGATCCCCGTCCTGGCCTCTGGGACCTGATGGATCACTTGGTGCGCAAGCACTCGTGTTCGCGCATCGCACTCATCGCGGGGCCTGCGCAAAACCCAGAGGCCCGCCAGCGGCTCGATATCTACAAAGAGTGCCTCGAACGCCACGGGCTCGGCTTCGATCCGGAGCTCGTCGAACACTGTCCATTCACGCTCATCGGCGGGTCCGAAGCGACCTCGCGCATGCTCGCGCGGACGCAACGTCCGCAGGCCATCGTCGCGGCCAACGACGTGCTCGCGCTGGGAGTCATCAAGGCGTTGCAGAGCAAAGGTCTGAAGGTTCCCGCCGATGTCATCGTCACGGGCTTCGACGACCTGGCCTTCGCCCGTTTCTCGAGTCCGCCGCTCACCACCGTGCGCCAGCCGCTGGCCCGCATGGCAGCGCTGGCGGTTCGTTCGCTTCAAGGCCAACTGCAGGGCATCCACTCGCTCCGCAGTACCGAGCTACCGGTGGAGCTCACCGTGCGCGACTCCTGCGGTTGCGGCGAGCTCGAGGCGGAAGCGCCGCCGGTCTCGAACCGCGTCATGATGCACCCCTCCGATTACCTGGAAGCGCAGGCGTCGCGGATTCAGACCGAGCTCGCCAACAACCTCGATCTCAAAGCCGGGCTCCCTGCCGGCTGGTCCGAAAGTCTGGTGCAAGGGCTGAAGCTCGAGTTCGCCGGCGACAAGGGGGCTTTTGCCAGCTGTCTCGATGAGCTCTTGGCTTCGGTCGATGCGGGGCTCCAGCTCTACGACGAGCTGCAAAAAATGGTGACGCGCCTCCGGGACGGCCTTTCTGCCGTGGGCAGCCCCGCTCTGGAAGAGGTCTGGCATGCGGCGCGCCGCAGCATCGCGCGAGCCAACTCGCAGGGCCACGCGCGCCTGCGCCAAGAACTCGACCTCGTCTACCAACATCTGCTCTACACCGGCGAGCGCTTCGCGAGCGCCGGCGATCGCACGCGCCTGAAGGCAGCGATGGCCGAAGCGCTGCCGCGCGCCAACGTGAAGCAGGCGCTGGTGCTCCTGTATCAAGACAGCACGCGGGACACGCTGGTACCCTTCTTCTGCCTGCGCGAAGGCGTCCCCGTCGACCTCGAAGCCACGCCGTATCCGGCGGCGCTTCTGCTGCCACCGAACGCGCCCCGCAGCGCGGAGCGGACCACGGCCTTCGTGCTGCCGCTCACGTTCGGCTCCGAAGCGTTGGGCGTGGCCGTGTTCGGAGCGCGCTCGGGTGTGCACGAGATGCTCCGGGTACAGATCAGCGTGGCGCTCCAGGCGGTGACCATGCAGCAACGCCTCGAAGCACTCTCCGCGCTCGCGCCGAGCGAAGCCATGTCGCCCGACGAACGCCGCCAGTCGCACGAGCGCACGGTAGCCCGCCTCAAACAACTGAGCGGCGTGCTCGGCGCCGTCGCCCGAGACCTGGATCTAGCAGCCAGCGAATTCGCTGCAGCCAGCGACGACGAGCCCAGCTAACCGTGGGTCTCCGGGTAAGCGCCTATCCCAGTCTGATGATTGGTCACTGTGCCAATGGGGAGAGAAGAGCGGAAGGCGTCAATTTGCAGAGCTGCGCCATGTCGCACTACACATCGATGAGTGTTTTGTAACTCAATTCAACCGCCAAGACACGAAGAGCGCCAAGGTTGCCAAGATTCCTTTTTTTATGAGCTAGCGCTAAACCCTAGGGGCTACTGGGAGTGCTCTGCCAGTTTTGCGAAGTCAAGGCGCTGGCTTTTACGCAGGTCAGATACGCTGAGTTTGCCTGCGTCGGTCTCACGCAGCTCATGAGCGAGTGCGCGTGTGCGACCGGTAGAAAGAAATGTATTCTTGGCGTGACTTGGCGTTCTTGGCGCCTCTCATGATTGGTCACCTCTTGTCGCAGCGAGAGGCAGTCGAATGCAGCCGGTCTGCACGACTACGCCGCTCTTTGCTCCCAACCGATGAGTGTTTCATGATGTGGTGTTCAACCGCCAAGACACAAAGAGCGCCAAGTTCGCAAAGTTCTAATTTTCTTCTTATCTGTTTGAATTCAGCTGACTACTCGGCGTCTGGAGTGTCTGATGTGATGTGCGTGCCCTGCATGGGCTGAGCGATTCACGAAGTCAAACGCTGCCATGTGCGACCGGCAGAAAGAAGTGTGTTCCTTGGCGCCTTCTTGGCGTTCTTGGCGTTCTTGGCGTCTTTGCGGTTGTGATGCGCCTCCAGTTGCACGAGGGGCGACGAAGAAGAACTCGTGTGAAGGCAGGAAGGAGATGTGATGCATCATGAGTGGCGCCTTTGCGGTCGAAGCGTCTCGAGTAGCAGGAGCGGCAATGAAAGACCTCACATGACGCGGGAGAAGGGATGTGATGAGTCCTGAGACTGGGATCGGCTCTAAGCGCGAGGTTACGCGCGTAGGGCTCGCACCAGGAGCTCGATCGACTCACTGGCGCTGGTGCGAAATCGTGTGGGGGAAGCGCTGCCCAGCTGGCCCCCGACGTAGAGGCTCACGAGGCCGTGGAGCTCGGCCCACACGAGCGTCGCTTTGGCTTCGGGATCGCCGGCAGCGAAGACGCCCCCTTCGATGCAGTCTTCGATGCGCTCGGCCATGAACTTGAAGCTAGACCTGAGCAGTGTGTGGGTTTGGTTGCCCAGTTTCTCGAAGCCCTGATCACGCGTGTTCGTCAGGAACATCAGGGCGTAGTCTTGCGGGTGCTCGAGGGCGAAATCGAAGTAGCGCTCGAGCATCGCTCGAAATTGGTCGAGCGGCGTGGGGGCGTCGAGCGCGCGCATCAGAGTGCCGGCGAAGGCCCCGAAGCTCGTTTCGAGCAGCGCCGCCAAGAGCGCGTCCTTGTCCTCGAAATGGCGGTACAACGCCGACACCGTGAGCTCCGAGCGTTCCGCGACACGCCGCATCGATAGGGCTTCGAGCCCCTCCCGCATGAAGAGCTCCCGCGTCGCGTCGAGGATTCGGCTGCGTGTCTCGCTCATGTGAACAGTGTTCACACGGTCTTGCGGCCTGTCAAGCCCAGCTCCCGGCGGCACTGGGGTCACACCCGGCGCAGCAGGGCGGTCAGCGCAGCGAAACGCGCTTCGGTTTCGGAGAGCAGCCAGCCCCGCACGATGACGACGCGGTCGTGCCGATAGTCGTCGAGGGTGCGATCGCGGATGCGTTCGGCGAGTCGCAGCGGCAGCTCCGTGAGCGCGCGCCGGCGCTCCGCTTCGGTGGGGAACCACTCGGCGGCGATCTGGTCCGCAGCGGGACGCTCGCTCAAACTCGCAAGGTACCAGAGACCGATGCTGCGCAGCGATCGGCGCTCTTTCGGCAAGCGCACCAGCCGCTCGGCGAGCATCCGGTACTCGGGGTGCATGGGGCCGTTAGGGCCGCGGCAGCCCGCGGAGCTGCCGAGCCAGCCACTGCCGAGCACGAGAACTCCGAGCACATGCCGTCGCGTGGTCTTCATGCGTACTGCTCCAAGAGGTGTTTGCCGAGGCGCCGGGCGAGCGCACAGATCGTGAGCGTGGGGTTGGCGTAGCCCGCCGTGGCGAAGGTGGAGCTGCCGGCGCAGTACAGATTGTCGACGCCGTGGACCTTGCAGTTGCGATCGACGACGCCGTACTTCGGGTCCTCGCTCATGCGCGTAGCTCCGAGATGATGATGGCCGCCCCACAAGATGGGCCAAGCATCCACGGGCTTCTTGTCGGTGTGGGCGAAGCTGAGCACGCGTCCGATGGACGCCTGGCCCGCGCTGAGTGCGAGCCTGCGCACGGCTTCGCGCACCTGCTGGTCGAGGGGAGTGGGCACCCGCCAATCGAGCTCGATGCGAGGCATGCCGAGCGCGTCTCGCGATCGGCCGAGCTTGACCCGACTCTTGGGGTTCGGCGCCTGTTCGGCGCGCAAGAACAGACTCCAGGCGGTCTTGCCAGGGCGCGCGCCGACCTGTTCCATGAGCGACTCCACGCCGGGGCCTTCCTCCGGGTAGCCCTCGGCGCCCGGCGGATCGAGCGTGACGCTCATGCCGGGCATGCCGAGCTCGCGGCGCAACGCTTCGGTGAGGGCCCAGCTGAAGCGCACGTAGGTGCCGGCGCCTTCCCGGTAAATGTCCGTGTAGGGTCGCAAGTCGTGCACGCTGTTCGGCAAGATTTGACCGACCTTGGAGTGCGGGTGGTCGCTGAAGTAGCGGCCCACCGTGTCCAAGCGATTCCCCACGCCACGGGGCTCGACGCCGTTCGAGGCGAGCAGCATGCGTGGGTTTTCGAGGCCGCCGAGCGCGAGCACGTAGCTGCGAGCCGCCACCGAGAAGTTGGGACCGTTCAAACACCGCACGCGCCAGCGTTCGACGTGGCCTGCCGCGCGAGCGAGTTCGATCTGGGTCAGGTTGGCGTACAGCAAGAGCTGCACGTCGTCGCTCGCGACGAGTTCTTGGCGATACCTTTCGCCGAAGTGCGTGGGCGTGCTGAACTGCCACGCGATCGTCTCCCAACTGGCGTCGTCCAGCGGGATCAGGCGCGTCCGATAGCGTTCGGCCCAGAGGTTCGGGCGGTAGTCGAACTCCGCCAACTCACAGTCTTTTTGAGCTTCTCGGTAGTAGGGCAGCAGCTCTTGATAGCTGACGGGCCAGCCGCCGAGCATGCCCGGGCGAGCTTCGAAATCGATGGGATCGAGCGGGCGGCACCAGCCTGTCCAGTGGTTGGTGCTGCCACCGAAGAAGCGCAGCCGCGACGTGTCGAGTGCCCAGTAGTCCTGCCCGATGCTGCTACCGACGTAGAGCGCTTGCGTGGCTTCGTCGGGCAGGAACCCCCCGCTCTCGAGCAAGAGCACACTGAGGCCGCTGCCACCGAGAGCACGCGCGAGGGTGATGCCCGCAGCTCCGCCGCCAGCGATGCAAACGTCAGCCGTGAGTTCGCTGCCGTCGCGCAGCGTCCGTGAGTCCGTCAACATGTGGGGGCGCTGTCATCGCCCTACCCAAGAAGTTCAAGACCAGCAAGCGCACGCGTTCTTTGGCACGTACTTGTCACTTGTGTGCTGAGCGACGATCAGCGCGGCGTGCACGCCTGAGCCGGGCGCGCGAGCCGCCAGCGATCGTCGTGCGTTCGAACCTGCCCTCGACGTTCGGCGCAGGCGGCGTCGGTGGTGCGGGTCCCACCGATCGCTGCTGCGCTGGGGCCCGACAAGGGGTCCGGGTGTGCGACAGGCGAGGGTTCTCGAGCCCGCCTTGGGGGCGCGCGCTGCATCCCGCGACGAGCGGCCGCGCTACCGAAATTGGGTGATTTTCGCACAAACCACCGGCCTCGCTGCGATTCGGCCCCGTGTCCTCACGAATGCGCGACAGGGGGGTATTGGGGCATGGGCCGCTCGCCGTTGTGAAGTAGACTATGTGGCTCAGCGTGCTTCCCCTGCGCACGAAAAAGATGCCGAATCCGCCTGCTCAATCCTCACGCGATGCGCTGACCGTGCCAGACCAACCCGAGAGTGACCCGGCGAGAGAACGGGGGAACGCTGACGCGCACGGCATGCCGCCGACCGAGGCAGACGAGCTCGTCGGCCAGACCCTGAACAACACCTACGTCGTCGAAGGCATCATCGGCGAAGGCGGCATGGGTCGCGTGTATCGCGCACGCCACACGCGCATCAGTCAGAAACAATTCGCACTCAAGGTCGTGCGGCCGGAGTACACGCGCAACAGCGAAATCATCGCGCGCTTCCGGCGTGAAGCGGAAGCTGCCGCGTGCGTGTCGAACCCCAATGTCGTGGGCGTCTACGATGTCGGCCGCACCAACGAGGGCTGGGAGTACATGGTGTGCGACTACCTCGACGGTGTCGACTTGGCGGCGCACATCGAGAAGGTGAAGCGAGTCAACCTCGAGACCGCCGTGCACGTCGTGACCAAGGTGGCGGAAGGGCTCGAAGCCGCACACGAAGCGGGCGTGATTCATCGCGACCTCAAGCCGCACAATATTTTCCTGCTCAGGGACAAGAACGGCTTCATCGGAGCGCGCCCGGAGATCAAGGTGCTCGATTTCGGCCTGTCGCGCTTTCAAGACGCGGGTGACACGGCGCTCACGAAGACCGGTGTGATCATGGGTACGCCCGCTTATATGGCTCCCGAGCAAGCGCGGGGCGAGCGCGTCGACAGCCGCGCGGACGTGTATGGAGCGGGCGCGATTTTGTACGTTGCCTTGACCGGGCAGCCCCCCTTCAAGGACGAAACGATCCAGCTCATCGTGCTGCAGGTGCTCGGAAAAGATCCGGTGCGGCCACGCACACTGAATCCAGACATTCCCGAAACGCTCGAGCTCGTGATCCAGCGTGCGATGGCCAAGAACCCAGATGAGCGGTACCAGAGCATGGCGGAGCTCAGGCGTGCGCTCGAGCCCTTCGTGGGCGAAACGACGTCGCCACTCGTGCAAGGCGCGCGCTCGCCCATGACGACGCGCACCGCGCTCGGCGCCGAAGCGCACGAAGTCTCGTCTGCGCGCACGCGCTTGGTGCTGTTCGCAATCTTCGCCGTGATGATGGTGGCGTTCTGCCTGGCGAGCGCCGCCACCGGCATCGAGCTGCTCACGGGCAAAGTGACGCTCACGCCGACCGAGCTCGGTCTGTTGTTGCTTGGGATTTTGGGGACCTCGCTCACGCCAGCGGTGCTTCTGATCCTCAGAGTGAAGAGCCGCGTGTGGGACAACAACGCGCGCGTGCTCGAGGCGCTCGAGCGGGTGCGCGGTCCGGTGTTGATGGGCCTCATCGCGTATGGACTTGGCGGCATCGCGATCCGCCTGTTCGACGACGTGGTGGGACGTTTTGCATGGCAAGAAATGCTCGCCGTGCGCGACGGCGTGGGCTGGCCAGGCTGGAACCTGCTGTTGCCGTTGATCGCGTTCGTCACCGCGGGGGCGACGGTGCTCCGGCGCCGCTGGGTGTCCGGCGGGATCTCGGCCTGGCGCCATTTCCTGCTCGGGGGTCCGTACGTCACGCTGAGCGCGCTGGTCTGTGGCGTGGTGCTCTACCTCGGGTTCCTGTGGCGCGCCCAGAGCTCCCCGGCGGCGCGCGCGGTCACGCTCGCGCCCGTGGTGCAAATGGTCCCCGGGAGCGTCTCGAGCGATTCGAAAGAAACGCCTAAACCCGACAGCGCCAAAACGCGCGGTAGCCTGCCGGTGCTCACGCCCATCAAGGGTCCCATCAAACGCGCCAGCGCCGACGAGCTGGTAGCCGCGATGAGCCGGGGCGCCGAAGGTTTGCTGCCGCTCTCGGAGCGGTACCCGGAAGACCCCGCCGTGCTCAAGCCGTTGATCTTGGCGTTTGCGAGCCGCGCGACGACGCTCGCCGACGCGATGGCAGTGACCCAACGTTTGTTCGCAGCGGCTCCAGAAGAGATCCACGACCCCGATCTCCGGTTCTTGATCCGGCGAGGTGCGGTGACGCCAGGGCAGGCCTCGAAGCTCGCGTTCGAACTGATGACCGCCCACATGGGGACCTCCGGTCTCGACTTGCTCTACGACCTCTGGCTCACGAGCCCCAAGATTTCTGCGCGCGCCAAGGAAGCGCTCGACGACCCGAAAATCCAGGCGAAGTTCTCGCCGGCACTGGCGGTTGCCTACGAGCTACGCAAGGCCGAGTCGTGCGACGCGAAGCTCCCGCTGCTCGAGCGCGCGGGACAGCTCGGTGACGACCGCAGCGTCGCGATCTTGTCACCGAAGGCGACGGGCACCAAGCGCGGCTGCGGTCGCTGGAAGCGCAACCCCTGTCCGGCGCCTTGCAGCAAAGAGGCGCCGGAGTACCTGAAGGCGATCAAGCAGATCTCGGCGCGGAAGGTCGCGCCGAGCCCGTAGCGCTCGCCGCTGGAGCTAGACCTTCTCGAAGGTCTGGCCCGAGATCGCGTCTCGGAAATTGTAGAGCTGCTCGTTGACCGAGCCCCAGCTCTTCAGCTTCTTCATGTTCGCGACCCAGCGCGCGACGTTGGGGTATTCTTTGAAGTCGCAGCC
>Ga0315910_10002986_pt1 | contig 14574 bp, 9 predicted proteins | sample EdamamesoilMG_FD_204470 | JGI IMG/M metagenome (GOLD analysis project Ga0315910, IMG submission 204470) | Garden soil microbial communities collected in Santa Monica, California, United States - Edamame soil | ecosystem: Environmental > Terrestrial > Soil > Garden | place: USA: California...
GAACCGACGACCTCCACAATGCCATTGTGGCGCTCTTCCAACTGAGCTACGTCCCCACGGAGGTCTGAAGGGGCGGAAAACTCAGGATTTCGCCGGCAAAGGCAAGAGCTTTTTCGGCGGGAATTTGCGCGATGGGTCCGCGGGTTTTTCCGCGCCATCGTCCGGCGTTTTCGGCGCCCGCGCGCGCGGCTACGGCCTCGACTCGCCCCGGCGCGCGGGCAGGATGCCGACGGCGCTCAACCCCGCCTCTCCGTGAGCAAAGAGACCCGCATCGTCATCCTCTCGGTCATCGCCACGCTCGTCGTGGTCGGCGTGCTGCAAAACATGCGCACCATCACGATCCGGTTCATCCTCTGGGAAATGGGCGTGCCGCTCTCGCTCTTCCTGCTCTTCGTCGTCGGCCTCGGCTTCATCGCCGGGATGTTCTGGCGGCGACGTTGAGGCAGGGGGCAGAGGTCAGAGGTCAGAGGGCAGAGGTCAGAGGGCAGAGATCAGAGGGAAGTGGACGGTGGACGGTAGGCGGTGGTCGTGGCTATGATCGGTGGGCGGCCGCTTGGCGTCGCCGGTTCATGATTTTTCGATCTCCGTCTTCTGACTTCTGACCGCTGTCCTCTGACCTCTGATCTCTGAACCCGGCCTACGACGGCGGGTGTTTCGCCGTCCAGGCCTCGAGCGCGTGGCGGGAGATGCGGTAGAGCACGCCGCAGCGCGGGCACTGGGTGGCGATCGAATCCTCGCCCTGGAAGAGGCCTTCCGGATCCTGCCGCATCGTCGGAGCGAGGACCTTCATGATCCGCTCCTCCGAGCAGCCGCAGCGCCAGCGGTAGCCGCGCCGCTCGATCGGGGCGAGCGTCTCGGTCGTCGCGAGCTCGCGCACCTCGTCGAGCGTGACCGTGCGCAGCCACGCGAGGTCGCAGTCGGGGTGGGCGGAGAGCAGCACGAAGTTTTCCTCGCCGAGATCGAAGAAACGCCCGGGCCGCTGCTCGCTGCGTGCGTAGAACATCTCGACCGCCGCGAAGATGTCGCCGCCGTCGAAGTCGACGGTGCTGCGGCGCGGCGGATCGTAGCGGCCGCCCACCTGGCGGATCGTCTCGCAGAAGAAGAGGTTGTGCTCACCCTCCTTGACGTTCTCCACGAAGACGCGGCCGATGACGTGGCCGAGTTCGTTGTCGGCCGTGGCGAAGAGGTTGAGGCGCGGTGCCTGGAGGTTGATCGTCCACGCGATCAGCTCGTTGCGCGGGCGTGAGACGGCGTGCAGGACGAAGGCCGCGATCATGTCCTTGAACGGGCGATCGTGCTCCTCGGCGACGTGCATGCCGCAGTCGGCGAGGTGCAGGTAGTAGTCGAGGTAGAGATCGCTCAGGCGCGCGCGGGCGAGCAGCACGTTGCGGTGCCGCACGAACTCCGTGCTCGCGACGATGCCCTCCTGCGGGGCGGGTTGGTCCGCGTCGGCCATGGCGTGCGATGTGCGGGCGCCGAGGCTCCTGTCAACCGGCAATCCGCCGGCGCGGCCCGCCCGGCAGGTCGCTGGCGCGCACGCCGATCACGGCGTCGCTGCCGTCGCGCAGGGCGAAGACGTGGTGCACGAGGCGGGGAAACTCCGCCGCGATGGTCGCGCGCAGGTCGCCATGCTCGAGCACGAGCAGGCCGCGCGGCGCGAGGTGGCTGCGGGCGGCGGCGAGGATGCGGCGCACGCAGGCCATGCCGTCGGGCCCGCCGTCGAGCGCGAGGCGCGGCTCGCGGGCCAGCTCGGGCGGCTGGTCGTCGCAGATCGCGGCCGGCTCGTAGGGCGGGTTGGCAAGGATGAGGTCGTAGGCCGTCGGCGGCAGGGCGTCGAGGAGGTCGGACTTGAGCAGGTGCACGCGCTCGTGCAGGCCGTGGGCCGCGACGTTTTCCGCGGCCACCACGAGCGCGTCGTCGGACAGGTCGACGGCGTCGACCGCCGCCGCCGGCCAGGCGCGCGCGGCGAGGATGGCGAGGCAGCCCGAACCCGTGCCCACATCGAGGATACGCCGCGGCGCGAAGCCGCGCCCGGCCCAGGCCGTCACCGCATCGGGCAGAAGCTCCGCGATGTAGGAGCGCGGGATGAGCACGCGTTCATCGACGTAGAAGCGCGCGCCGCCCAGCCACGCCTCGCGCACGAGGTAGGGCACCGGCACGTGTTCCTCGATGCGGCGGCGCAGCAGGTCGCGCAGCTCGGCGCACTCGGCCGCCGTGAGCCGCGCCTGCGCGAAGTGCGGCAGGTCCTCCTGTTCGAGCCCGAGAAAGCGGCCGACGAGAAACATCGCCTCCTCCTGCGGCCCGTGCAGGCCCTGGGCAAAGGCGAGGGGCGCCCGCCCGAGCGCGGTCACGGCGAAACGCAGCCAGTCGCCCACGGTGGCGAGCACCTCCGTGCCGTCCACGGCCGAGGGGATGCGCTTCTTCGTCGATCGCTTCTTCGCGCTCATGGCCGCCGACGCTGCGCGGCCCGCGGGCCGGCGGCAAGCGCGGGATGGCCGAGCCCGGGAGTTGCCTCGGGCCGCGTGGTCGCGTCTGGTGGCCGGGTGCGTTTCCGATCCGTCCTTCCCATCCTGATCGTCCTGGGCCTCGCCGGTCCGGCTGCGGCCGCGCCCGCGGCCTTCACCCGCGAAGCGGCGCTCGCGCAGGCCCGCGCGGTCGACCCGGAGGCCGCGCTGCCGGCGGATGAGCTGCCCGCCGGCGTGTCGGCGCGCGAGGATGTCGCCTACGCGACGATGGGCGGAATCGAGCTGCGCCTCGACCTGTACCGGCCTTCTGGTGACGGACCGTTCCCGGTGGTGCTTGTGGTGCACGGCGGCGGGTGGGACTCGGGCGACCGCACGATGGAGCGCCCGTTCGCGAAGCGCCTGGCGGCGGCGGGTCTTGTCACCGCGTCGGTGAGCTACCGCCTCGGGCCGGCCGGCCGCTTCCCGCTCGCGCTGCACGATCTCAAGGCCGCGGTGCGCTGGCTGCGCGCCCACGCCGGCGAACTCGGGATCGATCCCGAGGCGATCGGCGTCGTTGGCGGTTCGGCCGGCGGACAACTCGCGGCCATGCTCGGCGCGACCAACGAGATCGCGCGCTTCGAGGGCGACGGGCCGCACCGCGACGTCTCGAGCACGGTGCAGGCGGTGGTCGACATCGACGGGCTGGCGGACTTCACCGGTCCGGCTCTCGTCGAGCAACAGCGTGCGCGGCCGAGCGCGCCGACGCGTTTCCTCGGCGTGAGTGTCGACGACGACCCGCAGGCCTGGCGCGACGCGTCGCCCGTCACGCACGTCGGCCTGCGCAGCGCGCCCACGCTCTTCATCACGAGCACGGCGCCGACGCCGCTCCTTCCCGGGCGCGAGGAAATGAGCCGCCGGCTCACCATGATGGGCATCGGCTCGCAGATCCTCACGATGGAGGACTCGCCGCACGTCTTCTGGCTCGTCGAGCCGTGGTTCACGCCGACGGTCGACGAGACCGCGAAGTTTTTCCGACGGTATCTGATCGGTGGCGACGAGCCCTGAGGCGAGGTGCCGTCGCGCTCAGGGACCGGAGGCCGGGGCGCCGCGGGCGAGCCGGTGGAGCTCCGCGCCAGCGAGAAGAAAGGCGCCGACGCCGAACGCATCCGAGTGGGTCGGATCAAAACCCTCGGGCGCGGCGCCGATCGGCTGCACGTGCTCGAGCCGCCCGTCCTCGCGCACGCAGGCCGCGAGCGCATTCCAGGCGCGACGCACGGCGGGCTCGACGAGGGCGCGGTCGAGGAGACCGCTGTTCACGCCCCAGGCGAGCGCGAAGGTATAGAACGAACTGCCGCTGGTCTCGCGCGCCGGATGTGCGGCCGGGTCGAGCAGGCCGGGCCGCCACAGTCCGTCGGGCTGCTGCGCCGCGAGCACCGCGTCCATCATGCGCCGGTAGAGCGCGACGTAGCGTGCGTGGTCGGGATGCTCGCGCGGGAACCGTGCGAGCGTGCGCGCGAGGCCGGCCGCGACCCAGCCGTTGCCGCGCGACCAGTAGAGGCCCCGGCCGTTGGGCTCGCGCAGGTCGAGAAAACTCTCGTCGCGCGCATAGAGGCCGTCGGCCGCGTGGTAGAGCGTGTCGGTGGTGACCCACCACTCGCGGTTCATGAAGTCGAGGTGACGCCTGTCTCCAGTCACCGCATACGCATCGAGCCACGAGGCCGGCGCCATGAAGAGCGCGTCGCACCACGACCAGCGGTCCTGCGATCCGGGCGAGCCCCAGTCGAGCGGCGTGGTGGCGGGGCGGGCGATGAGCCGCTCGAAGAGCGCGAGCGAGGGCGCGAGCATCCGCGCCTCGCCGTGGCGGCGGTACATCGCGGCGTAGGCCTGGGTGACGCAGTAGTCGTCCGCGTGATAGTCGCGCGGCGCCGGCATCCAGGCCATCTTCTCGAAGCGCGCGAGCAGTTCGTCGTGGATGCGGGGCGACTCCGAAAGCCCGGCCACTTCGAGCGCGCCGATGTAGAACGGCGCGATCTCCCAGCCACGCGGATCGCGGCCATAGGGTTGGTCGAGCTGCCATTGCGCCGTGCGCTCGATCTGCGCGAGGATCGCCGCGGGATCGAGCGGGTGCTCGAGCGCGCCGGCCGCGGGCACCGGCAGGGCGCCGCCGGTGCGGGTCGCGCGGTGGTCGGCGAGCCAGGCGAGGAACGGGCTCCAGATGAGCGAGGCGATCGTCGAGGGCGGTGTGTCGGCCGCGCGGGCGTCGTCGCCGTCGCGCTGCGCGACGGTCTGCACGAGGAGATGGAGCTGGCGCATGCGCCGCCATTGCTCCGGATCGTACGACGGCTCCCAGGCGCCGAGTGAATCGGCCGTCAGGTCGGTGATGCTCCACGCCGGCGAGGCGGCCTGGATGTCGGGGCAGCTGGCGACCACGGCCCGGCCGCCGCGCTCGTCGTCGCGATAGACGAGGTGGGCGGTCGTCGGCCGGCGCCACGCGGTCTCGGTCACGAGCACGGCGCGCGAGAGCGGCGGGCGTTTCGTCGCGGTGCCGGCGAGGCGAAACGGCGTGGTTCGCTGCGACACCTGGCTGACCTGCCAGGCCGCGCCGTCGAAGCGCGCGACGTGGTACTGCGGGATGTCGGAGCCCTCGGGTGTCCAATAGTTGGCGACAAGCGGCCGGCCCTGGTGGTCGGCCGTGACGGTCGGCGGGTTCATCAGGCTGCGGTCCGGCCCGATCCGCACGATCACGTCGGCGCCGGCCTGGGTGATGGGTGGCGTGAGGGCGCGGCCGGAGGCCGTCGTCCAGGTCGTGCCACCGTCGGTCGAGCGGGCGTAGGCGATGTCGTGGTTGGTCGCCACGTCGGGCGTCTCGCGCCACACCCAGGCGAGATGGATCGTGCCGCGCGCGTCGACGTGGAAGGCTGGATACGCGCTGCGCGCGCCCTCGCCGTCGATCAGGCTGGCGTGGACCAGCGCCCAGGTGCGCGTGGCGGTGGCGTAGCGGTGCAGCACGAGGTCGCCGCGGCCGGAGCCGCCGTCGCGCCAGGCGAGGAGCAGGTCGCCGTCGGGCAGGCGCAGAAACGCCGGGTAGGTCACGCGCGCCTCGCGGCTGCCGGTCACGGACTCGCGCGGCCCGAGCTCGAGCGAATCGGGCGCGGTGGCGCGCGCGTAGTTGAGCGGCGTGTTGTGGTGATCCCAGGCGACGTGCAGCACGCCGGCGCCGTCGACGGCGAGGGCGATGGTGTTGTGCGCGTCGGCGACGCGGCCCGTGTAGGCCGTGCGTCGGGTTTCCCAGGCGTCGCTTCCGATCGTGCGGCGCGCGAGCACGAGCGTGCCGTCACCGGCGTAGAACGCCGCGTACTGCGTGCGGCGGTGGGTGAAGAGCGTGTGCTGGGAGTTGGCGAGGACGTTGACGGAGCTCGCGGCAAACGCGTCGCCGGCGATCGGCAGCACGCGGATGGCGGCGGGGACCGCGGGCACGGCCGCGGCGAGGCCGGTGGCCAGCGCGGCGGTGAACACGGACACGGAGACAAGGACAAGACGGACGGGGTGGGGTGAAGGCATGGTGACGGCGCGGCAGGTCACGGGGACGCGCCTGTCCAGAGATGCCGGCGCTCCCGCGAAGTTCAACCGCCGAGGCTTCGCACAGTCCGCACCCCGCGGGGTTTCCGGACGAAAGGCGCCAAGACGAAGGCGGGCGGCTTTTCCGCTATACCGGCCGTCGACCCGGGCGTGCGAATGCAGAGAAATCGTATTTTCCCTCGACGATTCTCCTCCGGCGGCGCACTGAATAGGGCCGTGCGCCCGTTCACCCCGACTTCCGCCACCGCGGCGTCCTCCCGTGAGGACTCCTCGGCCGCGCACGCGCGCGAGCTCGAGCGGTTGACTCGGGCGATGCAGGCACTGCCCGAGCGGTGCCGGCAGGTGCTGACCCTGCGCAAGATCTACGGCCTCACCCAGCGCGAGATCGCCGTGCGCCTCGGGCTCGATGCGGCGGCTGTCGAGTCGTCCCTCGCCGAGGCGATGCACCTGTGCGCGCGCCAGCTGGAAAGGCCGGAGCGACCGTGAACTCCGCCGACTCCGCGCACGATCACGAGAGCGAACGCGCAGCGGCCGCGCTGTGGATGGCGCGTCGCGACCGCGGGCTCAGCGCAGCCGAGCAGGACGCGTATCTCCAGTGGTTGCTGGAGCGCGCTTCGCGCGCCGCATTGATGGACGAATGCGAGCGCGGCTGGTCGCGCCTCGACGCGCTGCGCCAATGGCGCCCGGCGCACAGCGAACATCCCAATCCCGATCTCCTCGCCGTGCGCCCGCGGCGGCGCGCGAGCCGCTGGCGCGCCGTGCTTGCCACTGCGGCCGTGCTCGCGCTCGGCGCGGTCCTGACCTGGCAGGTGATGCGCGATGCGCCCGTGCGCGGCGTGCAGATCGTGCCCGGCCCCGAGCGCCTGGTCCTCGCCGACGGATCGCTCGTGGAGCTCCATGCCGACGCCCGCGTCGAGGTCGAGTTTTCCGCCCTTGAGCGCCGCGTGCGCCTCGTGCGCGGCGAAGCCCACTTCACGGTCGCGAAAAATCCCGACCGCCCGTTCGTCGTCGCGGTCGACACCTACGCGGTGCGTGCCGTGGGCACGGCGTTTCTCGTCCAACAGGGCACGGGTGAAGTCGCGGTCATGGTGACCGAGGGCCGCGTGCGCATGAGCCTCGCGCCCGCGACGGCGGATGCTGCCGCCGTCGAGCCGCCGCCATCCGCGCACCTCGCCGATCTCCATGCCGGCCAGCTCGCCTCGGCCCGCCGCGTGGACGAGGCCTCCGCCCTGCCGCTCGTGACCGTGCGCGACCTCACCCCGCTCGAGATCGAGGCGGCTATGGGCTGGCGCGGCATCCGCATCGAGTTCGACGACCTCCCGCTGCACGAGGTCGTGAAGGTGTTCAACTGCTACAACACGCGCCAGCTCGTCATCGGCGACGCCGCCACGGCCGGGATCCGGCTCGGTGGCAACTTCCGGGCCGACAACCTCGATGCATTCGTGCGCCTGCTCGACTCGGGGTTCGCCGTCACGGCCGAGGATCGCGACGGGCGGATTGTGTTGCGCAGCCGTTGAGGCACGGCGGGCACGGCGGCGTTTCCCGCAGTGGGCGTCGTGGATGCGCGTGCGGGGTTGCGTCCACCGGGCGTTGCGTCGAGACTCCGGACCGTCCCCAGCCCGACTTCCCCCGCCCAGAGCGATGACTCGTTTGGATGCCAGCCTCCGACGTGTGGCCCGGCACGCCGCCACCTGCCTGTGGCGCGCCTGCCTCGTCTCCACGTGTCTCGTGGCCGCGTCGGTCTCGGGTGCGCCGCAGGCGATGAACATCCGGGGCGGCGACGCCACCCGGACCCTGCGCCAGTTCGCGCGGCAGGCGGGCGTGCAGCTGGTGTTTCCCGTCGAGGACGTCCGCGGCCTCAAGACCAACGAGGTGTACGGCCAGTTCGAGCCGCGCCAGGCGCTCGACAAACTCCTGCGCGGCTCCGGCCTGACCTTCGTCGAGGACCCGGGAACCGGGGCCTTCGTCGTGCGGCGTCAGTTGGCCGGATCCGGCGAGGCGCCGCGGGCGGGCGACGGGCCCGCCGTCGCCGTGGCTGTCGAGCCGGGGCAACCGGTCGCCGACACGCCGCGCGGCACGGACGACGTCGAGGTCGTGCTCTCGCCGTTTGAGATCCAGACGCGCAGCGACCGCGGCTACCGCCCGGCCAACTCGGTATCCGCCACGCGGATATCCGCGCCGATCAGCACCCTGCCGATGACCGTCTCGGCCTTCACCGAGGAATTCATCGCCGACCAGAAGGCCTACGATCTCTACGACGTCGTCAAGTGGACGCCCGGCGTGCACCAGGACAACGTCTCGCCGCAGGGCTGGGCGCGCTACGCCGTGCGCGGCTTCACCTCCGCCTCGATCCAGCGCAACGGCTTCGGATCGTTCCGCTTCATCGACACGACCAACATCGCGCGCGTCGAGGTCGTGAAGGGGCCGTACTCGCTGCTCTACGGCCAGATCAACCCCGGCGGCGTGATCAACTACATCACCAAGCGCCCGCAGCGCGTGCCCGCGACCGAGCTCACCGCGAGCACCGGGTCGCACGGCTACTCGCGCTTCGTCGTCGACGCGACCGGTCCGGTGCCGCGCACGGAGGAGAGCGTGCTCGTGCGCGCGGTCGCGATGACCGAGTCGATCCAGCAGTTTCAGCAGTTCGCCGAGGGCCGGAAGTACCTCCTCGCGCCGAGCGTGAAGTGGCAGGTCAACGACCAGGTCTCGCTCGTCGTCGACTACGAGCATTTCGAGCGCCGCGAGGACATGATCACCGGCGGCGTGGTGCAGATCTACCGCGGCGGCGTCGCGACCGGGCCGTACCCGGGGCTGCCCTGGGACTTCAGCTACGCGGGCGAGGGCGACTTCCAGGACTTCGTCTCCGATGCGCTCACGCTCGAGCTCGAGCTCCAGCTCAGCGACGCCATTCACGTGCGCGCCTCCTACCTCGACGCGAGCTGGGACCAGGAGTGGCGGGCGAGCGGGCAGGGTGCGACCGGCCTCGTGTCGCAGGAGACGATCGACCACGACTACCCGCCCCCGGCCGGGTTGACTCCACCGGATGCCATGATCCGGCGGAATCGCTGGGAGGACCAGCGCGGCGGCGAGCGTTCGCTCCAGGTCGACCTCACCGGCACGGGCGAGCTGGGCGGCGTGAAACTGCGCACCCTCGTCGGGGTGAAGAGCACGGTCGACACCTTCTTCCGCAACCGGCAGAGGAACAACTCCACCACGCCCGGGCATCCGCTCTACCTCCGTCCATGGGACCTGCGCGACGACTCCACCTGGGACCGGCGCGTGCCCTTCGCGGTCGACGACCTGGTGCTCGTCGCCGACAGCGAATCCGGGGCCACCGGCCAGTCCGCCTACGCCGTGGTCTCGGGCTCCGCGCTCGACGAGCGGCTGCATGTGCTCGGTGGATACGCGCTGCACACCGTGCGCAACGAGGCCGCCATCAACCGCATCACCGGGGCGGTCACGCCGGCGTCCGAGCGCTCGAAGGACGTCCCCCAGTTCGGCGCGCTTTACCGGCTCAGCCGCGAGGTCTCCGCCTTCGCGACCTACAGCGAATCGTTCCGCGCCAACGCGACCATGCTGCGCGTCGACAATGTGCCCACCTCGCCGGCGGCCCCCTCGGTCGGCCGCGGCTGGGAGGCGGGCGCGAAGCTCGAACTGTGGGACGGGCGCGTCTCCGGCACGCTCTCGGCCTACACCATCGAGGCCAGCCCGACGGGTGTGGTCATCGTCACCACGGGCATCGACACGGACGGCACCACGCTCTTCAGCGACATCCAGGGCGGGCGGCAGGAGAGCCGCGGCTTCGAGGCGGAGTTGCTCGTCGAGCCCGTGCGCAACCTCCAGGTCTACGCCGCGCTCGGCACGTGCGAGGCGATCTATGCCGAGCACCCCTCGATGCCGGTCCTCGATGGCACGCGCCTCGTGGCCGCGCCGGAGTTCACCGCGAGCCTGTGGGGCCGCTATACGATCGGGTCGGTCGGTTCGACGCGCTGGGTCGTCACGGGCGGCATGCTCCACGTCGGTGAGCTCGCGCTGGTCGCGAACAACCCGCGGAACACCGTGCCGGCCTACACCACGTTTGACCTCGGCGTGGGCTGCCACTTCCGACTCCTCGACCGTCCGTGGTCGGTCGACGTCCTCGTGAAGAACGTCACCGACCGCCACTACTTCGTCTCGGCCTCGAGCTGGGGTTTCCCACGCCACGCCATCGCGACGCTCAGCACGCGGTTCTGAGCCGGCGGTGAAGCCCGGCGACTCCTGAGGCGTCGCCTCAAACATGGAGCGTCGGCGCGAAGGCCGGCCGACTGCGGCGGTGTCTGATTGTTGAGAATCGTCTGCTCCCGACCCCGTTGGGGAAGAAAGCCGTACTGGAAATTTCCCGGCCGTTCGTTTCAGCCGTCGTTCCCATGTTGGCCCCCCTCACCTCAGGCTCGAGCGATCGAGGCCGAAGCCTGCCCGTACGGCAGACCCCGTGTGGTCGCGTCCGGTTCGCTGTCGGTCTTCGCCGCGGCCCCGGGCGGGGGGACGACGACGCGCACCGGAGCCTGTCGTCTGCCCGCGAGACGATCGGAATCGGTCGCACGGGGAGCGACGCGCCTGCGGCCCCATGACCGATCCCCGTCCGTCCCGGCGCCGCACCGCTCGAGAGAAAAACCCAAACCGCCAGTCCCAATACCCAGTTACGATGAATCGAAAGCCCATAGTCAGCGTATGCGCCGCCCTCGCCGTCGGCGCCTTCCCGACGTACCTTGCCGCGCAAGCCACGGCACCGGCGCCGGCCACGCCCGCCTCCACGGCACCGGCCGGTGCCGCCCCTTCCGAGGAGGAGACCGACGACGAACTCGTCACCCTCTCCGTCTTCGAAGTCTCCAGCGAAAAGGACATCGGCTACCAGGCGACCGAGACGCTCGCCGGCACCCGCATCCGCACCAACCTGCGCGACGTCGGTTCGGCCATCCAGGTCATCACGCCGGAGTTCATTCGCGATGTCGGCGCGACCGACAGCAGCACGCTCCTGCAATACACGACCAACGCCGAGGTCGCCGGCACACGCGGCACCTACGCGGGTCTCGGCAACGGGACGAGCGTGGACGAGACGGCCACGTTGCGCGCGCCCGGTGGAGCGCAGCGCGTGCGCGGCCTCGCCTCGGCCGACAACACGCGCGACTTCTTCGTCACCGACATCCCGTGGGACAACTTCAACGTCGACCGCGTCGACATCCAGCGCGGTCCCAACGCCATCCTCTTCGGCCTGGGCAGCCCGGCGGGCATCGTCAACGCCTCGCTGCGCAATGCGGACTTCCGCAACGCCGGCTCGGTCGAGTATCGGATCGGCTCGTACGGCTCGCAGCGCGCGAGCTTCGACGGCAATGTCGAGATCGTCGACAACGTCCTCGCCCTGCGCGTCGCCGGCCTGTGGGACCATGAAAAGTTCCAGCAGGATCCCGCCTTCGAGAACGACGAGCGCATCTACACAATGCTCCGTTTCGAGCCCAAGCTCTTCGACTTCGGCCGCACCAGCCTGAAGCTCAAGTACGAGAAGGGCGAGATCGAGGCCAACCGTCCGCGCATCATCCCGCCCTGGGACTCGGTCACGCCGTGGTTCCGGCCGGTCGACACGACCAGCCCGCAGGGTGGCATGGGCAAGTTCGCCGTCCAGAACGGCTACCAGATCGGCTCGGCGGCGACGACCTTCAGCCCGTGGCTCGCCGGCGTGGTCAACCAGCAGCAGCCCCTCTGGCTCATGGAAGGCACGAGCGGCCAGCTGCACCGCATCTACGGTGGTTACGTGAACACCGGTTCGCTCAGCGCCGCCGGCGTGCCCCAGGGCGCCAGCGCCAGCATCGTCGGGCAGCGTTATGCCGACGTGCTCACCGCGATCGGAAGCTTCAGCGGCTACGCGACCAACGCCCGCCTGCCCAACTACCAGTACGGCCAGTACCGCAACATGGCGCTGACCGACTCATCCGTATTCAACTTCCATGACAACCTCCTCGACGGGCCGACCGCGGGCCAGTTCGAGGACTGGGATGCCGTCAATGTCGATCTTGCGCAGACGGCCTTCGACGACCGCCTCGGCGTGCAGTTCAGCTACGATCGCCAGACCTACATCCGCGGCGGTCAGAACCTGATCACCAACCCGACGCTCAACATCGACGTCCTCCAGAACTTCCAAGACTACGTGATCGGGCCGAACAACGCCAGCAATGGCAACGTGGCCAACGCCAACTTCGGCCGGCCCTTCGTCGCCGGCGGCCCGGGTGGCGGCAACTCCTACGACAGCGACCGCAAGTACATGCGCGCCTCGGTCTTCGGCGAGCTCCGCCCGACGGACTTCTTCGAGGAGGACAGCTTCCTCACGAAGCTGCTCGGCAAGCAGCGCCTCAACGGCGTCTACAGCAAGGAGGAGTACGCCACCGAGAACCGCCGCTGGCAGATGTATGCCAACTCGGCCGCCTACGCCTCCTACAAGCTCCAGGGCAATCCTGACGGCCTGACGAATCTTCCGCCGGTGGCCGTGATGTACCTCGGGCCGACGCTGCGCAACGCCACTTCCGCCACGGGCGCGAACATCTCGCGCGTGCGCTCCAACATCGACCTGCCCGACGGCAACATCTACCAGTTTGACTCGACCTGGCGTCCGCAGCCCGGCGTCGTCTTCAACGACCCGTGGAACGTGCCGGCCAACCTGGCCAACACCTCGCCCGCCGGGCAGCCGATCGTGCCGATCTTCAACGGCGCCCCGGTCATCAATCCGACCACCGGCCTGCCCTACGCCCAGCTCACGCAGGTGTCCAATCCCGCCAACTACATTGGCTGGAACAGCAACTTCCACAACGAGCTGGTCCGCTACAACAACGGCGCCGACGAGAGCCTCGTCATCGGGGCGGCCAAGAGCAAACGCCAGACGACCTCCTACGCGGTCAGCTGGCAGGGCTACTTCTGGAACGACGCGATCGTCACGACGCTCGGCTGGCGCACCGACGAGGTGAAGAGCAAGGGCGTGACCGCCCAGCCGCGCCTGAGCCGCGGCGCACTCGACCTGAATCCCGCCGTCTACCGCCTGCCCGACACCTACCCGCAGGATCAGATCTTCGAGGACGACTCCACCTCGGGCAGCATCGTCCTGCACCTGAACCGGCTCCTCGGGAAGGATGACTTCCTGCCCATCAACGTCAGCCTCTCCTACAACGAATCGAGCAACTTCCAGGTCACCGACACGCGCCGCGACATCTACGGCACGCCGATCGCGAACCCGACCGGCGAGACCGAGGAGATCGGCGTGCTGCTCTCCACCAAGGACGGCAAGTACTCGTTCCGCGCGATCAAGTACGACACGAAGCTGACCGGTGCCTCGACGCAGCTCGACCACAGCGGCATTTACAACACCGTCCGCGACGCCCTGAACTGGCGCAACATCAAGACGTATTACATGTCTGCATACGCCTGGTCGACGGCCGGGCAGACGGATACGCGCCACTACGCCGGCCTGCGCTACATGTGGGACGCGGTCTATGTCGACAACACGACCGGCCGCCCGGTCGCCTCGGGCAACCTCGCCAGCGGTCCCGCCAACTCGCGCCTCGAGACGCAGGCCGAGGCCGACATCCGCCGCGATGCGGCCATCCAGGCGATCAACAACTTCCAGGTCTGGCTGGATGATCGCGGTTACTTCGATGCCTGGAACTACGGTGCGGGCCCGACGACCGAGTCGGCCCTCCAGACGCGCGGCCAGTACGAGGCCAACCCGATCACCCCCGACCCGGCGAGCGTGTATGACTACCGCACGCACCCGCTCATGCAGGGCTTCGCCGTCACGGCCGACACGCAGTCGGAAGGCTACGAGTTCGAACTCACCGCCAACCCGCTGCCGAACTGGCGCATCGCCTTCAACGCCTCGCAGTCCGAGGCGGTCCGCACCAACGTCGGCGGCCCCGTGCTGGATGAGCTTGTTGGATACATCGACGAGATGATGGCCGGCCCGGCCGGCGACCTCGTGCGCTTCAACTCCGACTACTCCGCCGGCAACGAGCTGCGCATGGCCTGGAATCCCTGGCGCGGCCAGTACACGCTGCTCAAGCTGCAGGAGGGCTCTGCCGCCTCGGAACTGCGCGAGTGGCGCTACAACGTCGTCACGAACTACATGTTCCAGACCGGCGCGCTCAAGGGCGTGGGCGTCGGCGCCAGCTACCGCTGGCAGGACAAGGTCGTGATCGGCTACCCGGTGGTCCCGGGGACCGGCGGACTGGCCAGCTTCGACCTCGACCAGCCCTACTACGGGCCCTCGGAGTCGGGCATCGACCTGTGGGCCAGCTACGAGCGCAGGCTTACGGACAAGATCAACTGGCGCATCCAGCTCAACATCCGCAACGCCTTCGCGAGCGATGATTTGATCCCGATCTCCGTCCAGCCTGACGGCCAGACGTGGGCCTCCGTGCGCGTCGCCCCCGTGCAGGAGTGGTTCGTGACGAACACGCTCTCATTCTGATCTGTTCCGGTACTGGCATTCTTGCGGGCGTCCGGGAGCCGACTCCCGGACGCCCTTTTTCTT
>Ga0315910_10002988_pt1 | contig 14571 bp, 13 predicted proteins | sample EdamamesoilMG_FD_204470 | JGI IMG/M metagenome (GOLD analysis project Ga0315910, IMG submission 204470) | Garden soil microbial communities collected in Santa Monica, California, United States - Edamame soil | ecosystem: Environmental > Terrestrial > Soil > Garden | place: USA: California...
TTCACCGCATTCGATCATCCGACTGGGTGCAGGTCTTGCCGATCACGACCGGCGGCGACGCCGTGCTCGTTCGGCAGTATCGGCACGGCTCACAGCGCATGACGCTGGAGATTCCCGGCGGGATTCTGGATCCGGGTGAGGACCCGGCGACCGCCGCGCTGCGCGAGTGTCTCGAGGAGACCGGTTATCGCGCGCGCGACGCGATTCCACTCGGCGTCGTGAATCCGAATCCGGCATTGTTCGCGAATCGACTCCACGGCTTTTTCGCGACCCACGTCGAGCTGGAGCGCTCCGTGCAGAACACAACCACCGAGTTCACGGAGCCGGTGCTGGTTCCCGTCGGGGAGCTCGAGGGCATGTTGCTCGACGGTCAGATCGAGCACGCGCTCGTGGCCGCCACGCTCTGGCGTTACCTGCGCCTGTACGCGACACGATAAGCTCTCGCGATGACCAGCACAGTCGTGCGCACTGCCGGCGCAGCCGGGGTTGCCCCTTGGTATCTGATCGTGTTCTTCGGTGCACTCGCGGCGATCGGGCCGCTCAGCATCGACGCGTACCTTCCCGGCATACCGCAGATGGCAGACGCCTTCGGCGTCACAGTCGTGAGCCTGCAAAATACGCTGAACGTGTTCCTCGTGGGCTATGCGCTCGGCCAGTTCTTCGGAGGTGCGCTGTCCGATCAGATCGGCCGCAAACGAGTCGGGTACGTCGGTCTCTCCGTGTACATCGTCACGTCGATGGCGATCGCGTTTGCAGCCACCATGGAGCAAATGCTGACGTTGCGATTCCTGCAGGCAATCGGTGGCGGATTCTCGACCGTGATCTGCATGGCGACTGTCCGCGACATTTATCCCGTGGAGCAGCTGGGCCGCCGCTTCGCGACCGTCACGATGGTGCTGCTCGTCGCGCCGTTGGTCGCGCCTGCGCTCGGCGCAGCCGTCTTGCCGTTCGGATGGGAGATGATTTTCGTCGCCAAGGCTGCCTACGCCGCGGTGCTGCTCGGGCTCTACGCGGCGTTGATTCCGGAGACGCGCCCGGGCCAACTCCGTAATCTGTCGTTGCGCTCGGTGTTCCGGCAGTGCCTGCAAGTCGTGCAGCAACGCGTCGACACGCGGCGGCTTCCGATTCGCTATGCGACTGCGATGGCGTGCTCGGCGACGGTCCTAATGATCTTCGTGACCAACTCGTCGTTCATCTACATGGAGTATTTCGGCGTCTCGCCGAGCCGTTTCCCATTGGTGTTCGCGTTCAGCGTGTTGGGGTTCATGTCGATGAACCTGTTCAGCATGTGGCGGCTCAACAGCCAAAACGCGGGAACGTTCTTTCGCGCGGGACTCACGATTCAGGTGCTGATCGTGGCCTGTCTCCTGGCGGTAATAGTCGCGGGCTTCGCAACGCTCGTGACCGTCGTTCCGCTGATCGTGCTGACCGTGTCGACTCTGGGTCTCGTCGGCCCTTCCGGCTCAACGCGCTACATGGGGTTTTTTCGTGAGCTCGCGGGCAGTGCTTCGTCGGTCTACACGACTTTGATGTTCCTGCTCGGCGGCGTGTTCGGCTGGCTCAGCGGCGTACTCAACGACGGCACTCTGGTGCCGATCGCCGCGATGATGCTGGGCGCGTCGCTGACTGCGAACCTGATCAGCTGGCGGCTCGCGCGACACGGGGCGGCGCCGGTCGCGTAACGCAGCCCGGCGTAGGGCTGGCGCGACAGCTTAGGGGCCGCCGGCCGTCAGCATCGTGATCTCACGCCGCGACTCGTGGCGCCTCTCGCTCGCGGGGTCGATTGTGAGGACGTAGGTGCCGGTCTCGCCGGTGTCGTAGCTCGTGACGAGCACGCGATGCGTTCCGGATTCCGTAAGGTCGATTTCGAGGTTGCTGTGACCGACGGTTCCGTCGTCGGCGTCGTCGTTCTCGGTTTGCTCACCGTTGGGATCGCGCACGATCAGATACGTATCGAAAGTCGTGGAGTGCAGATCGATCGACACGTGCTGGCCGGGTGCTCCCTGGAACTGGTACTCGTCGACGTACTCGCCGGACGTCAGCTTTTCGTCGCCGGCCTCGAGCTTGCCCGTGTGGTCGACACGGACCGTGATCGTGCTGACCGCGCCGACGTCGATCGACAGCGAATACGCGCCGGTCTCGCCTTGAGCGTAGCTCGTGACCGTGATGTGGTAGTTGCCTTCCTCGGTCAGGTCCAGCGACAGCAGCGAGCGGCTGGAGTCGCCGCCGTAGTCGTCGTTGTCCAACTGCTCGCCGCTCGGCGAGCGTACGAACACATACGGGTCGAACTCCTCGGAATGCAGCTCGATGACCGCGCGTTGTCCCGGACGGCCCGCGAACGTGTACACGTCCGCGAACTCACCGGATGGCAGGCGGTCGTCGCCCTTCTGCAAGCGGCCGCGCTCATGTCGCGTCTCGTTGCGGTAGTCCTCGCGAAGCTCGATGCGTCCCGCGGCGAACAGAGCTCGGCAGTCCGTGGCGTCGTGAAACAGATCCTCGTCGACGAGCGTCGAAGCGACGCCGTCGCCTTCGAAGCGGGGGTCGTCGCATTCGCCGTCGCGGGCCCATTCACCGCGGTCATCGCCGAAGTCGACGTCCTCGGTCGCTCGAATCGTGTCGGGGCCGCGTAGCGCGACGCGGCCCGCGTTGAAGAGCTTGCGGCAGTCGCTGGCGTCGTGGCTGCGATCCATGTCGAGCAAAGTATCGGCAGCGCCTTCACCTTCGAAGCGCGGGTCGTCGCACTCGCCGTCGTGGGCCCAACGGCTGCTGTCGTCGCCAAAATCGGGCTGTGCATGCGACGCGGTCGACCAGGCCGCGCAAGCTGTAAAGACCGCGAGGGCGAAGGGCAGCGAATACGAGCGAGCAGCCATGCGTGGAAGACCTCGTTTGTGAGCGCGCTTGAGGCACGCGGCGGGGATAGTGCCATAGGGCGTAACCCGCGGACCCATGCACAGTTCACTGTCCGGTGGAATGACTGGGCGGACCGAGATCACACGTGCCGGAGCGGGTAAGATGCGCGGCTGATGACGAGCGCATGGACAGCTTTGGTGCCGACCCCGGTCCACACGGTCGTCTCGGCCGAGACCGGCGGCCTTGGCAACCGGCTCAAGTCCTGGGTGTCGGCCATGCACGTCGGCACGGATTCGCGGGTTCTATGGCCCGTCAGGAAGAACATGCCGGCCACGTTCGGCGAATTGTTCGCGAACGATTGTGCCGTCGATGCCGTGCCGGCGGGTGTCCCCGAATATTCGTCGTGGCGATTCGCGGTGTTGCCAGCGGACGAGCCATACCTGCCCCTCGGATTCGCAACGGTTGGCGCGGGCGCGCATCCGCTCGTGCGCGGCATCGGCAAGGCTTGGTGGAACCTCACGGGTCGCCAATCCGATCGTTACCGGTTCATGCTGTTCCCGAAGCAGCACTCGCGGCGCTCGACACGGCGCGATGCTCGGCATATCGACCTCGAGTACGAACGAATCCCCGAGCATTTTCGCGAAGTCTACGGCGCCCTGTTCAGGCGCATCGACGTGCGCCCGGAGATCGCGGCAGCCGTCGCGGAGTGGGCTTCGACCCATGTCGATGACGAGCTGATCGGCGTGCAGGTTCGAACGTGGCGTGACGATCCGCGGCGCTACCGGAAATATCACTTGCCGTCTTGGCGACGGTTGACCCATCTGCTCGATGCTGCAGAGCCCGGCGCGCGGTTCTTCGTGGTCAGCGACAGCGACGACATCGCGCCGCAGCTCGCGCAACGTTACGGATCCAAGCGAATCCTCTGTTATCCGCGGGGCACGTCGCGTGCCGACAGTTGGCTCACCGCTCGTGGCATCACCGAGGACTTGATCGATATGCTGCTCTTGGCGCGGACGCGCAGGCTATTCGCGAGCTACCTCAGCACGTTCAGCGAAGTAGCGTGGTGGCTCGGCGGCACGAAGGCTCGCGTCGACGTGTTCTGACGTGCCGAGCGGTCAGCGGCCCGCGGCGTGTGTCGCGTTTTTCAAGTACCACTCGTAGGTGGCGCGAATGCCGTCGTTGAGCGACGTCTTCGCACGCCAACCGAGCGCTGCGCATTTCCCGACGTCGAGCACCTTGCGCGGAGTGCCGTCGGGCTTGCTGCGATCGAACACGATGTCGCCGCGGTAACCGACGATCTTGCCAATCGTCGCAGCGAGGTCCGCAATCGTGCCGTCTTCGCCGCAGCCGACGTTGATGATCTCGGGGGAGTCGTAGCGCTCCATCAAGAAACACACCGCGTCCGCAAGGTCGTCGACGTACAGGAACTCCCGGCGCGGCGTGCCCGAGCCCCATACCGTCACTTGTTCGTCGCCGTTCTGCTTGGCCGTATGAAACTTCCGCAGCAGCGCAGGCAGCACGTGCGACGTCTGCAGGTCGAAGTTGTCGCCGGGCCCGTATAGGTTCGTCGGCATCACCGAGATCGCGTTGAACCCGTACTGGCGCGTGTACGCCTGGCACATCTTGATGCCGGCGATCTTTGCGATGGCATACCACTGATTCGTCTCTTCCAACGGCCCCGTCAACAGCGACGATTCCTGGAGTGGCTGGGGCGCGAGGCGCGGATAGATACAGGCCGAACCCAGGAAACAGAACTTCGTCGTCCCATGGCGGTGTGCGGCGTCGATGACGTTCGTCTGGATCTGCAGGTTGTCGCGAATGAAGTCGGCAGGGTAGGTGTCATTCGCCATGATGCCGCCGACCTTCGCGGCGGCCATGAACACATACTCGGGTCGCTCGGCCGCGAAGTAGCGTTCGACCGCAGCGGCATCGCGCAGGTCGAGAGTGCTCCGGGTTGGGCTCAAGAGTCGGCCGAAGCCGCGCGCCGTCAACGCTCGGCAAATGGCCGATCCCACGAGCCCGCGCGCGCCGGCCACGAATATTGTCGAATCGGCCTTCATTCGTGATGCTTGTAGCCGCCGAAGCCTTCGCGCTCGACCAACGCATCGCGTTGGGCGAGGCGCAGGTCCGAGTCGACCATCTCTCGCACGAGCTCGCCGAAGCTGACCTGCGGCGTCCAGCCGAGTTGGCGTCGCGCTTTCGACGCATCGCCGAGTAGGGTGTCGACCTCGGTTGGGCGAAAGTAGCGCGGATCGACGCGCACCACGACGCGTCCAGTGGCGTCGATCGCGTGCTCATCCACGCCCGCACCGCGCCAATTGAGTGGCATGCCGAGCGCTTCTGCCGCGCGCGTGACGAAGTCGCGGACCGAATGCTGCTCTCCGCTCGCGATCACGTAGTCCTCGGGCTGCGCCTGTTGCAGCATCAGCCACTGCGCACGGACGTAGTCCCGTGCATGCCCCCAGTCGCGCAAGGCCGAAAGGTTGCCCAGGTAGAGGCAGTCATCGAGACCGGCTTGGATCCGAGCGAGGCCGCGCGTGATCTTGCGTGTCACGAAGGTCTCGCCGCGCACCGGGGACTCGTGATTGAACAGGATGCCGTTGCAGGCGAACAGCCCGTATGCCTCGCGATAGTTGACGGTAATCCAATACGCGTACACCTTCGCAGCCGCGTAGGGCGAGCGCGGATAGAACGGCGTCGTCTCGCGTTGCGGAGTCTCGGCGACCTTGCCGAACATCTCTGAGCTCGAAGCTTGATAGAAACGCGTCGTCTTGCTGAGGCCGCAGATTCTGATGGCTTCGAGCAATCGCAACGTGCCTAGCGCGTCGGAGTTCGCGGTGTACTCGGCAGTCTCGAACGACACCGCAACGTGGCTCTGGGCCGCGAGGTTGTAGATCTCGTGCGGTTGCACCTCCTGCACGATGCGAATCAGATTCGTTGCATCGGTGAGGTCGCCGTAGTGGAGAATCATGCGGCGATCCTGCTCGTGCGGATCGCGATACAAGTGATCGATACGGTCGGTGTTGAACGACGACGCACGGCGCTTGATGCCATGCACGTCGTAGCCTTTTTCGAGCAGCAACTCGGCTAGATAGGCACCGTCTTGCCCCGTGATGCCCGTGATCAACGCTTTCTTGGCTTGCCGATCAACGTTCACCGGAAGCTCCAAGATACAAGCTACGCAAAACGTGCTCCTGAATGAAACGGCCGCCGCTCAAGTCCTTCAGGTAGTACCGCGGAATTCCGAAACCTTTTTTGCGGCGGTCGAGAATGTGATCCGGCAGGATGCCGCGATACGCGTGGCGCAGCAAGCCTTTCGGCTCGGCCCCGTGGTAGCGCAGATCCTCGTGAATGCCGAACGAGAATTCGATGACGCGGCGCGCGAGCAACGGTACGCGGGCTTCGAGCGAGACGGCCATGCTGGTGCGGTCGACTTTCGTGAGCACGAGGCCCGGCATGAACGTGTGAAAGTCCACGTACTGCAGGCGTGTCTTGAGCGGCAAATCCTCGCGCCAAAATTCGCGGTAATGCCACCAATCATCGTAGTCGCGAGGGATGCCGAGCTCACGCGCATAGTCGCGCTTGGCGGGCGTGGACATTCCTCCCATGAGCTTGGCCCACAGGTTCGGTCCCGTGCTGAACGACGTTTCGAGCAGCATCATCGCGCGGCTCACGGCGTGCTGGCGTGCGAACGGTCGGCGCAACGCGTAGGTGAGGTACTCCATGCCTTGCGGCCAGTTGGGGTAGCGCGAGTAACGCGCGTAGCGCGGGTAGGTTCGGTAGCCGCCGAAGACTTCGTCACCGCCGTCGCCGGTGAGCACGACCGTAACTTGCTCGCGCGCCGCCGCGCAGACCAGGTAGGTCGGCATTGCCGATACGTCGGCGAACGGCTCGTCGAACCAAGACTTCAGCTTCGGCAACAGCTCCTGCGCATGGGCTTGCGAAAGAATCCGTTCGTGGTGATCGGTCGCGAACTGCGTAGCGACTTCGCGCGCGAACGGCGTCTCGGACACCTCATCGGCATCGAATCCGATCGAAAACGTCGCAAGGCGCCGGCCCGTGCTCGCGGCCGCCGCGACGACGACGCTGGAGTCGACGCCGCCCGAGAGGAAGAACCCGAGCGGCACGTCGGCGATCATCTGCTCCTCGACCGACGAGGCGATCAACCCACGAAGCTCCTCGCAGCAGGTCTCGAGCGGTGGTGTGCGCGGTTGCTCGGGAATCGGTAGTTGCCAGTAGCGGCGGGGTGCTTCGAGCACTCCGGTCGCGGGCGTGTAAACGAGCTGGTGCGCGGGCGGCAGTTTGAAGCAGCGCTTGTACAACGTCTTCGGCGCTGGGACATAGCGGTATCCCAAGAAGTCATAGCAAGCAGTCGGGTCGACCGTGAGCTCGTGCGCCCCCAACGCTTTCTCGAGCGCCTTGAGCTCGGATGCGAATGCGAAGCGCTGACCGTCGTAGAAGTAATAGAGGGGTTTGATGCCGGGGCGATCGCGGTAGAGCCTGAGCGTCTGCGTGCGCGCGTCGAAAATCACGATCGCAAACATGCCGTCGATGCGATCGACGAAGCTCTCGCCCCATTCGAGGTACGCGTGTAGCACGACCTCCGTGTCGGAATCGGTCAGGAAGTTGTGGCCGTGCTTGACGAGCGCGTTACGAAGCTCCTTGTATCCGTAGATCTCCCCGTTGAAGACGATCCACGAGGCGCCGTCGGGCGCGATCATGGGTTGGTTGGCCGACGGACGCAGATCGATGATGGACAGGCGACGGAAGCCGACGTGCACGGGTGCGACGAGGCGAAGCTCGCTGGAATCGGGGCCGCGATGAGCGATCGACGAAAGTGCGGCGGCGTAATTCCAATTGGGATCGGTTCCACCGACGAAGCCGCACACGGGATGTCCTCGCGCTCCGAGCGCTGTCGAATGCTCGGCACTTTAGGGAGTTGACGCGCAAGCCGCAACGAGTTGGCGCTGGCAGCCATGGCGTGCAGCTGTGCTAGGCTGCGATACCGCTGCGCGCGCCTGATTCCGCCACGGTCGATGACACCGAAGATCGTTCACATCAACACGGTTCGCGGCTATCGCGGTGGTGAGCGGCAGACCGAGCTCTTGATCCGCGGGCTCGCGAGCCAGAATGTACGCCAAGCCCTCGTGGCGCGCCGAGGTGACATGCTCGCGCGCAACGTCCGCGCGCTCGGCGTCGAGGTGCGCGAGGTGAGTGGCGGACGGCTCTCCGTCATCGGCGCGACGCGCGACGCCTCGCTCCTGCACGTGCACGAAGGGCGCAGCGTTTACGCGGCGTATGCACGCTCGCTGCTGTCGGGCACGCCATACGTGATCACGCGCCGTGTCAACAACCCTATCCGCAACCACTGGTTCGCGCACCGGGCATACGCCCGCGCGGCAATCGTTGCGGCCGTGGCGCCACAGGTCGCGGAGATCGTGCGCGCCTATGACGCGAATATCTCCGTGACCGTGGTCCACAGCGGCAGTAGCGGCCTGCCCGTCGACGCCGCCGTCGTCGAAGCGATTCGGGAAGAGTTCGCCGGCAAGTTTCTGGTCGGTCATGTCGGAGCGCTCGACAACGCGCAGAAGGGTCAGGAGTTCATCATCGAAGTGGCGCGGCAACTCGAACGCTCCGAGCCAAATCTGCATTTCGTGCTCGTCGGCGGTGGTGCGGATGAGGCGATGCTGAAATCGATGGCAGCCGGCCTGCGGAACCTGACGTTCATGGGTTTCAAGAACAACGTCGGCGACTATCTCGCCGCGTTCGACGTGTTCATTCTGCCGTCGAACCGCGAAGGCATTGGCAGCATCCTGTTCGACGCGATGGACCAGGGCTTACCGGTGGTCGCCAGCCGCGTCGGCGGAGTGCAGGACATCGTGCACGATGGCGACAACGGGCTGTTGATCGATCCCGCGAGCCCGGATCAGCTGCGCGAGGCGATCCTCAAGCTGCGCGACGAGCCCGAGTTGCGGCGCGCGTACGGAGCGCGGGGTCGCGAGATTGCCAAGGGTTTCACGAGCGAAGTCATGTGGCGCAAATATCTCGCGCTATACGAGTCGGTGCTCGGTACCCGCGTGGAACGGGAACGGCCATGACGCGGCCGATCAAATCATTGTGCATCACCGAGGATCCGGATCGGCCGACGACGGCGATGTTCGCGGGGCTCGTCCGCGCCGGCGTGGACGTGAGCGTGATCTGCCCCGAGCACAGCGAGCGCCGCCAGTGGCTCAAGGACAACGGTGTGCGAGTCCTAGACTTCTCGCTGCACAAGCGGTTCGACCGCGAAGGCATGCGGCAACTTCGCGCAGAGATCGTAGAGGGCGGCTACGACATTCTGCACCTGTTCAGCAACACGGCTCTGCAGAACGGGCTCGCGGCGAGCCGCGGCTTGGCCGTCAAGATCGTCGCGTACCGCGGGATCGTCGGCAACGTGAGCTTCTTCAGTCCCGTGTCCTGGATGCGATTCTTGAATCCACGAATCGACCGGATCGTGTGCGTCGCGGATGCCGTGCGCGACTACTTCTTGGCCATGCAGCCGAAGTTTCTGCGCTTGCCGCCGGAACGCTTGGTTAGGATCTACAAGGGGCACAGTCTCGACTGGTATCGCGCCGTGCCCGCCGATCTGACGACAGTTGGTGTGCCGAAAGGCGCGTTTGTCGTCGCGTGTGTTGCGAACTATCGGCCGCGCAAGGGCATCGAGGTGCTCGTCGACGCGTTCGGCAAACTTCCGGCGGAGTGGGGTGCGCACCTGTTGCTGATCGGCGCAGGAATGGATGCGCCGGCTCTTTCGCAGCGGATCGCGGCGAGCGCCGCAGCAGCGCGGATCCACGCCCTCGGGTTCAGGTCGGACGCGCCGGCGCTCACAGCGGCATGCGACGTGTTCGTGTTGCCGTCCACGAAACGCGAAGGGCTCGCGCGCTCGCTGATCGAGGCAATGGCCTATGGCGTGGCACCGGTGGTCACGGATTGTGGCGGGAGCCCTGAGTTGGTCATCAACGATGCGTGCGGTCTCGTGGTCCCGGTCAACGATGCGGCCGCGCTGGCCGACGCGATCCGCCGCCTTCACGACGACCGCGAGTTACGCGCGCGTCTCGGCGCGGGCGCGCGCGAGCGCATCCGACGCGACTTCAGGATCGAGGACACGATCGCGAGAACTCACGAACTGTATCGCAGCCTCGTGGCACGCTAGCGGCCTCAGGAGTACCAGCAAGCGGGGAGCTGCAGCGGTTCTTTGGCGACGTTCGGTCGGTCCAGCGGGTGCGGAAACGTGGTCTGGAATCGCGTGGCGCCGAGCCTGTCTCGCCGCAACAGCGTGAACTCGGCGATCCTCGGAATCTCGATGCCCGCGCTCTTGACCGAGCCGCAGCAATTGTTCGGGTGGATGTGCACGACGGCGTGCGTAGCCAGGAGCTTGCGAAACACGGGCTCGACCACGGCGAAGAACGGCTGGTTCCAGAGCTGCGGCAACCAGTGGAACTCGATGATCATGATGCGGAACCGACGCAGCAAGTCCGGAGATGCGGCGAGTAGCGTCTCGTACTCCGCGCCTTCGATGTCCATCTGCAACAGCAGGTCGGAGTCGTCAGCGCCGGCTTTGGTCGCATGCCAATCGTCGAGCGTGATGAAACGCTCGTCGGTGATGCTCCCGACGAAACGCTTGTCGAACACGAACCGCGGGTGCCGTACCGCGGGTCCGTCCACCGAGTAATCGGCAAGAAACACATCGATGCCGCGGTTGGCGAGCTCCGCTTCGAAGCCGGATTCCGTCGAGACTCCGGGCGAGAACGCGTAGCGAATGCCGTCGAGATCGTTCGGAACCAGATAGCCGCCGTCCGTTTCGGGGCCGATCCGGATCAGCTCGAAGTCGCCCGCCAGCGGGCGCAGCGTTTGCATCAGGTCACGTATGGCAGCCGCCTTGGTGCGCGGCGCGGCGTGCATTCCGAGCGGGCCGACCAAACGCACCCCTGCAGCCTTCAGTGTCTTGCGGCGTATCACGCGTGTCGACTCGTCGAATGATCGAAAACTGCGACGATGGTGTTTTGAACGGCGTCGTTTTGCAACGGGTGATCACTCGATCCGCGGTGCTATGCTGCGCGGCGATGAAGCTATTGCGTCGATTGCGACGACTGTTCGGCCCGGACCCGAACCGGTTCTTGCGCGACGTGCGCGGTGTCGTGCACGTCGGTGCCAATATCGGCCAAGAGCGCGACCTCTACCGTCGCTACGATCTCAATGTGTTGTGGGTCGAGCCCATTCCGGATGTGTTTGCGACGCTGAAGGCGAATCTCGTGGGCTTTACGCAGCAGCGCGCAATCGAGGCCCTCGTGACGGATCGCGATGGCGCGTCGTATGAGTTCCATGTCGCGAACAATCGGGGAGAGTCGTCGTCGATTCTCGCGCTCAAGGATCACAAAGACGTTTGGCCGAACGTGGAGTTCACGAGCACGATCACGCTACGCAGCGTGACGTTGGCAACGCTGCTCGTGCGCGAAGGAGCTGCGGCGTCCGATTACGATGCGCTCGTGATGGACACTCAGGGCTCCGAGCTCACCGTGCTGCGCGGCGCAGAGCCCGTGCTGTCGCAGTTCAAGTTCATTAAGACTGAAGTGCCGGATTTCGAGGCGTACGAGGGTTGCGCGCAGCTCAAAGACATCGACCGCTTCCTGACGGAACGAGGGTTCACGGAGGTTTCGCGGCATCCTTTCGCGCAGCATCCCGGTGGCGGCCGCTACTACGACGTCGTGTACAGACGTGTATCCTAAGGCCGTGCGATCGCTGGTCCAGTTGTTGACCGTCATCGCTGCGTTCACCGCAGCCAACGTCGCCCGAGCCCAAGAATGGCCGCGATTCCACGTCGGTGGAGCCGTCGGCATGCCTGACTGGCGCATGGACATTTCCCACGCTGGAGTGCCGGTTCCAGATCCCGTTCTCGCCGGCAACACGTCTGCGGAGCCCGACTCGGCGTGGAAGCTTGTCGCCGGGTTTCGGCCAGCGCGCGTCATCGGAGTCGAGCTCCAATTCGTCGACTGGGGGGAGGGGAGCGCGAGTGGTTACGGGGGGACCCACACTCAAATCGGCACTCGAGTGGAGTACTGGCAGTATGAAAGCCATATGACGGCTAGCGCCGAGGCCACCGTTCTGAGTGCCGTTATCTTCATCTCCGAGGCCATGCCGCGACTCGACATTTATGGAAAAGCCGGCCTAGCGGACCTCCACACATCGCTATCTGGCAGCGCCATCAGCCGCGTAATTCAGTGCCCGCCAAACAGCGTTCCCGCGAACGGCGGAACGACTGGGCCTTGCTTGTCGACTAGCGACGTCGACGAAAGCGAGTCCGCGCCTTACGTCGGAGTCGGTGTGCGGTTCGCGATCGGCCGTTCTTGGGGGGTTCGTCTGGAATACGAGTCGATCGACAGCGATGTCTGGAGCACCATGACCATGGTGTCCGTTGGCGTCGCGTGGGAACGCTAGGCGGCTAGTCGGCTTAGCGCCGAGCAGTTACCTAGGCTGGATTGGCCAAGACTTGGCATACTGGATGGATGACAACCTCATCCGCGAAACCGAAGCTCGTCCCCTGCCACTTCACGTTCGAAGATCTGCAGCTCATCGAATGGTCGTGCCGGGAGAAGGCGCAACGCGCGCGCAGTGACGCCAAGCGTGAAACGACGCCAAGCTCGATAGAGACATTCACGTCCAGCGCGACGAAGTACGAAGCCCTCGCCAGCCGTATCCAGCGCCTGAAGGAACTCGGCGCGCGCTGATCTCGGGCCGTCTCGTCCACTCGCCGCTTTGACAGAAGCGCGGTTACACGCCAGCGCCGCCGGTGCAATCGCTCCCGATTGAGGCATCTTGAGAGAGCATCTGGGGTGGCTTGCTAGAATCTCCTCCTGGTATGGGGTTTTCAGGCCCCTTTTCCGGGAGAGCTCACGTCCATGTCCGCGATTCGACTGTTCGCACTGGCCGCCCTGCTGGCCACGCCCGCCGCTTACGCCGACGATGCCAACGGCGATGCCGCCAACGGCAAGGAACTGTTCATGGCCAGTGGCTGTCCGGCCTGCCATGGCGTGACCAAGGAAGACAATTCGAAGGTGGGCCCCAATCTCGTGGGCGTCGTGGGGCGCCAGGCCGGCACCACGCCGAGCCTTTTGGGCCCCAGCGACAACATGAAGAAGTACGGTGTGATCTGGAGCGCTGAGACGCTGGATGAGTTCCTCGTCAACCCGAACGCCAAGGTGCCGGGCACGGCGATGGCAGGCGTGCTGACCGATCCGCAGCAGCGCGCCGATGTGATCGCCTACCTCTCCACGCTGACGAACTAGGACCGTCGACGATTCACGGCTCGCCTCGCGTGCGGCTCGTCGACGCTGACCTCGTCCTTTTCTGAATTGCTTATCGGCTTACCGTAATGCTGGTTTGAGTGTCCAACGGGCCAAACTGATCCCTGCCAACGCCGTTGGGGGCGGTCGGGATTACCAGTTTCACCCAGATGGCATCCGGACCCTTGAAATACGAAGTCTCGGTCGCCTTGCGCAGGGCGTCGATGCTGTCCTGCTGCTTCCCGGAGTCCGCGTTGGCGAAGCCCGGCAGCTCGAACACGACCCATGAGTCTTTGGCCATTTCACTCAAGCTGAGAGCAAGCTCCGGTCGTTCGGTCTTCACGCGGATCTCGGTACCGGCGCGCACAGTGCTCTGGTTGGCCGTGATCTTGAAGTCCTTGCCATTGCGGCTCAGGGTAATTGGTTGTTGAGGAGCAGCCGCCCGCGGAGGAACAGCCGGCGGCGCAGGCGCAGCCGCCACCGCAGGCGCAGCTGACCGCACAGCAACATCTTTTAGCGCAAGACCAGCACCCCTCGTGGGTCCGGGCCTCGTGATGCTGAACCGAAGGCGTCCGATATCACCCGCGCACACAGAGGCGTTCCAGGTGCGCTGAATGTCGCAGGTGTCGTCCGTGGCGACGCTGTCGTTCTCGCCGTCGTGGAGCAGAACATAGGAGTCAGGGATGCCGGTCGTCGAGCCGTCCAGATCGTGGATCGCCAAGCTCCGGTAGGCCACACCACCCCGGTTGTCACTATCGAACCGGGTGTCGATTTTCGGAAAGTACACGGGCTTGGCATTGACGAACTTCGCACCCGTGACGGTGTTTTCGGTGGTAACCCCGGCGCCCGTAAACAACAGCCATGAAAGCGCTCCTGATCCGCGCTGTTTGTTGTCCTGGAAATTCACGAAGGTCGTGTCAACAACGTCATGGCGGTAGTCGTAGTACTCGTAGGCGCGGATCGGGAAGTCTGGAATCAGGCGCTTCGGCAGGCTGCGACCGTAGGCCTTTTCCTCCGGCGTTGCGGGGTTGCCGACGTTGTCGGTTTCGCCCACGAACAGCGAATCAACCACCAGTGAGGTAAACAAATCATCGCCGAAGGAGCCGGTTGAATGCGTAAAACCGATGGCATTGTCCGCCGACTTCAGGTTCCTGAAGACGTGCCGTTCGCCTCGGCCCCAGACGCCGCCATTGCGGTTCTTGTAGGCCGTGAGATTCTCGAGGAGCGCGTCCACGCTCTTGCTGTTCGGGTCAGCAGGGTTTTCCTTGGGCATGTACGAGGGGCCGGCCAACCCGAAGATGTCTTCCACATTGATGTTCCGGTCGAACATGAACCCGTCGAAGTTGGAGTGGGCCGTGTTGTTCCTGAATTCGCGGAACTTGGTGCGGCGTGGCCAGATGTT
>Ga0315910_10002989_pt1 | contig 14567 bp, 12 predicted proteins | sample EdamamesoilMG_FD_204470 | JGI IMG/M metagenome (GOLD analysis project Ga0315910, IMG submission 204470) | Garden soil microbial communities collected in Santa Monica, California, United States - Edamame soil | ecosystem: Environmental > Terrestrial > Soil > Garden | place: USA: California...
CTTCGACGAAGGTCTTGAGGCCCAGGTTCTCGGTGTACCAGCTCGGGCGCGGCAGCGAGCCCGTGATCGTCGTCGGCAGGATCTTGGCCTTGGTGGCTTTGAGCATTTTTGCTTTCTTGTGTGGGTTGTCGCGGAGCCGAGCAAGCTAACCCAAACCAGCCGGCGTTGACAACCGCAATGCCCGATCTGTTGCGTTTCATCCTCAATCTCCCACGAGCGGTAATGAACGCGTGTTGTGATAGTCATCCTGATTTGCTATAAGCCCCATGTCGTCCTCGGAATACGTCAGGGATTGAGTCCTGCGACAGGATTTCGGCTCCGGGGACAGCGGTTTGTTGCTTTCGCGCACTCGAAGGCAGCGCGCCGCCCGGAGCTGGTTTCATAGTCGTATCGGTCACTCTTGTTGTTTCCGGGGGGGAACATGAAGCGTCATCTTCAGCGCCATTCGCTGGCGCTTGCCATCGGCACCCTGATGGCAGGCAGCGCCGCAGCTCAAGTCGAAACCGTCATCGTCACGGCGGAGTTCCGCGAAGCGGACGTGCAGGACACGCCGATCGCCATCACGGCCGTCAATGCAGACATGCTCGAGGCCCGCAGCCAGACCAACATCTTCCAGGTCGCCGCGCAGGCGCCGAACGTCTCGCTGCAACCCTCGGGCGCCTCGGTCGGCCCGGCATTGACCGCGTTCATCCGCGGCATCGGCCAGACCGATTTCAACTACGCACTCGAGCCCGGTGTCGGCGTCTATATCGACGACATCTACTACCCGACCCTGACCGGCTCGCTCGTCGACCTGCTCGACCTCGACCGCGTCGAGGTGTTGCGCGGGCCGCAGGGCACGCTCGCCGGCAAGAACTCGATCGGCGGCGCCATCAAGATGTACTCGAAGCAACCGTCCGGCGACAACGGCGGCTCGGTCGAGGTGACGATGGGCTCGCTGAACCGCGTCGACGTGCGCGGCAGCGCCGATTTCACGCTGGCCGACAATCTCTACGCGCGCGTCGCGGGCGTCAGCCGGCAACGCGACGGCTATGTGACCCGCTACGACTACGGCTGCGTGGTCCCGACCTCGAACGTGCCCAACTTCGGCACGAGCCGCGTGTCGGACTGCGTCATGGGTACCGAAGGCGGGCAGTCGTACACGGCCGGCCGCGTGATCGTGAGCTGGGAGCCGTCGGACGACTTCACGGCCACGTTCTCGGCCGACATCACGAACGACGATTCCGAGGCGATTCCGAGCGTGCTCATTGCCGTCAACGAGGCGTTGACGCTGCCCGGTGGCGCTACGGGACCGTTCTCGATTCCGGCCCAGCCGCCGCTTTATCCCGCCACGGGATTCAACGGCACTTACATCATGGGCCGGGATGGAGTCACTCCGGTTTACCTGACGAACGCGTTCGTTCCATACGGCCAGTTCCGTCAGCCGGGCACTCCGTTCAACGACGGCTACATCAACTTCGGCACCTACATGGACCCCTGGCAGAACGTGCCGACGACGCACCAGCGGTATTCGCCGAGCGCGATCCGTCCGCAGACGACGCTCGACCACGAGGGCTTTTCCGCGACGTTCGACTGGAATTTCGACAGCATGTCGCTGAAGTGGATCAACTCCTGGCGCCAGTACACCTCGAGCTTCTCGCAGGACGAGGACCGCACGCCGATCAACAGCCAGTTCCTGCTCCAGCACCTGGACCACGACCAGTGGAGCACGGAGGTGCGTTTGAGCGGCGGCAGCGATCGCTTCGATTACACCACCGGCATTTTCTGGTTCGAGCAGGACGGCACGCTGGAAGCGAACGTCAACCTCTTCTACGTGCAGTTCAACTTCATCCACGGCCCGGACCCAACGCCGTCGTTCAACCACGCCGCTTTCGCGCACGCCTCGTTCGACCTGTCGGACAGCATGCGGCTCTCGGCCGGCGTGCGCTACTCGGAGGACGAGAAAACCTATACGCACTTCCGGCGCAATCCCGACGGCACGCTGCCGGCCGGCCCCTGCGTCGGACCGCCGCATAACGTTGCCAACCCGTCGAACTGCGCGCTGATCGGCCTGTTCAACCAGGGCGCGACCTTCGCCGACGAGCGCATCGACTGGCGCGTGGCCTTCGACTGGAACCTGGGCGACGACGGCGACAGCATGATCTACGCGAGCGCCTCGACGGGATACAAGGGCGGCGGCATCAATCCGCGGCCCTTCATCCTGGCGCAGCTCCTGCCATTCAACAACGAGGAGCTGACGACCTACGAGATCGGCTGGAAGTCGACGATGGGCGACGGCAACGGGCGCCTGAATGCCGCGGTGTTCTACAACGACTACACCGACATCATCATGACGCTCAATCCCTGCTTCCAGACGACGCCGGATCCGACCGACGGCCCGGGTCCCTGCGCTCTGCCGATCAATGCGGGCTCGGCGACGGTGCCGGGCATCGAGATCGAGTTCGAGTGGCATGTGGGCGACAGCTGGCTCTTCGACGCTTCGGCGAGCTACATGGACTTCGAATACGACGAGACGGTCGCGCCCGTGAGATTGACCGACCAGCCGACCTATACGCCCGAGACGAAGTGGAGCGTCGGCATCCAGTACGACATCTCTCTGGACTCCGGCGGCTATGTCGGCATCCGGCTCGATACCGCCTATCAGTCGGAGATGTTCACGCTGCCGCTCAATGACTGGACGAACCGGATCGAGGAGCGGACGCTGTCGAACCTGCGCCTGATGTGGCACTCGTCGGACGAGCTCTGGGAGTCGGCGGTCGAGATCACGAACGTGACCGACGAGTACTACTTCCACACGCTCTTCGACCAGTACGCGAGCGGCGGCGGCACGCTGGCGGGCCAGCCCGGCCTGCCGATGCAGTACGCCCTGACGCTGCGTCGAAACTTCTAGACCGAATGCCGAACCGGTGCCGGCGGGCCTCGAGCCCGCCGGTTGCCGGCAAGGCCCAGCAACCGCAAGTCTGATGCCCGGCTCGTCCGGGCTTTTTTTCGTCCGCGCATTGGCGAGGCGGCCGACGTTCTTGCGGCCGCACCGGTGCCCGGGCACGCTACAATGACCCCCGCGCGCCGCGGCGGATACGAATTCACCAGAGCCGGCCGGCCCGCACCTCTATAAGGGAGAAACCGATGGATTTAGGCCAAGGCCTCGGCCATTTGACGTACTCGACCCTGGTCCACCCCGGCGATACCTGGCCGGAGATGTGGAATAGCCTCACGACCTACGTGCCGAAGGTGAAGCAGCGCGTCTGCCCCGACAAGCCCTTCGGCGTGTCGCTGCGCATCTCCAACGCCTCGGCGGAGACGCTGACGAACGACCCCCGCGAGCGGGAGAAGCTCAAGGCCTTCCTCAAGGACAACAACCTCTACCTCTATACCGTCAACGCCTTCCCGTACGGCCCCTTCAAGAACCAGATCGTCAAGGAGCAGGTCTACGAGCCCGACTGGAGCACGGACCAGCGCGAGAGCTATACGAAGAAGGTCGCGAATATCCTCGCCGAGGTCGCGCCGCCCTTCGTCGACCCGACGATCCAGAGCCCGCCGCTCGGCTTCAAGCCCAAGGCGACGCCGAAGGTCGTCGAAGGCTTCACGCGTCACGTCTTGAGCACCGTCGCGCACCTCGTGAAGATCCACCAGAGCACGGGCCGCACCGTGCGCCTCGCGCTCGAGCCCGAGCCCTACTGCTTCCTCGAGACGACCGACGAGGCGCTCGACTATTTCAAGAACCACCTCTACGCGCCCTCCGCGGTGAAGACGCTCGCCGGCGCGACCGGGCTCAACAGCTCCGACGCAGAAAAGGCACTCCGCCATCACCTCGGCATGGTCTACGACATCTGCCACCAGGCCGTCGAGTACGAGGACATCGGCGCATCGCTTAAGGCGCTCGCCGACGCCGGCATCACGGTGTTCAAGCTCCAGGAGGCCGCGGCCTTGCGCGTGCCCGAGGTCACGCAGGAAAAGGTGAACGCGCTGAAGCGCTTCGCGGACACGGTCTACCTCACGCAGACCGTCGAGCGGCGCAAGGGCGAGACGACGCTCACGCGCTACCTCAACCTCGAGGACGCCTTTGCCGCCTGGGACAAGGATCCGGGCCCGCGCGAATGGCGCACGCACTTCCACGTGCCGGTGTTCCTCGACGACTTGGGCGACTTCAAGACCACGCGCTTCGCGATCGAGGACGCGCTCGCCTTCCACCGGAAGCACAAGCTCTCGCCGCAGCTCGAGATCGAGACCTATACCTGGGACGTGCTGCCGGCGCATCTCAAGACGGGCGACATCGTCGACTACGTCTGCATGGAGATCGACTGGGTGCGCGAACAGCTCCTCGGCACCCAGGGCGGCGCGAAGAAAACCGCGAAAGGATAAGCATGAAAATCGGATTCATCGGGCTCGGCCGCATGGGCCTCGCGATGTCGAATCGCCTCGTCGACGCCGGATTCGACCTTGTCGTCTACAACCGCACGCGCGAGAAGGCCGCCGAGCTCGAGAAGAAGGGCGCGAAGGTCGCGGGCTCGATCGCGGAGGCCTGCAAGGGCCGCGATCTCGTCATCACCATGCTCGCCGACGACAAGGCGCTGGCCGAGGTGGTCGACGGCGGCCTCCTGTCCACGCTCGCGAAAGGCGCGATCCACATGCCGATGGGCACGCACAGCGTCACGGCGCTGACGGCCTTGAAGGAGCAGCACGACGCCGCCGGCCACGCCTTCGTCGCGGCGCCGGTGCTCGGTCGCCCCGACGCCGCGGCCGCGGGCCAGATCGGCATCGTGCCGGGCGGCAATCGCGACGCCATCGCGAAGCTCGAGCCCGTCTTCAAGACGCTCGGCCGGCGCGCCTTCGACGCCGGCGAGAACCCGGCGGGCGCGGCCGCGGTCAAGCTCGCCAACAACATGGTGCTCGGCTGCGCGGTCGAGGCCATGGCGGAAGCTTTCGCGCTCACGCGGAAGTTCGGCGTGCCGCCGCAAGTCTTCAACGAAGTGCTGACGGACGGCCTCTTCGCCTGCCCGGCCTACAAGGTGTACGGCGGCATCATCGCGAACGAGAGCTACGACAAGGTCGGCTTCGCCGTGAAGCTCGGCTTCAAGGACAGCAACCTGATCATGGCCGCGGGCCAGGCCGCGAGCGTGCCATTGCCGAGCGCGAACGTCTTCCGCGACACCCTGATCGAGGCGCTCGCGCACGGCGAGGGCGATCTCGACTGGTCGGTGATGGCGCGCGTCCGCGCGCGCGCCAGCGGCCTCGAATAACGCGACAAGGAAAGGATTCGCATGATCAATGCAGCCATTGTCGGCATGGGCTGGTGGGGCCGCACCCTTGTCGAGGCGGTCTCCGGGACGAGCGACAAGATGCGCTTCGTCGCCGGTGCCACGCGCACGCACAGCGACGAGATCAAGGACTTCTCGAAGCTGCACAAGCTCGCGCTCCGGCAGACCTTCGAGGAGGTCATCGACGACCCGAAGGTCGACGCCGTCGTGCTCGCGACGCCGCACTCGATGCACGCGAAGCAGCTCGCGGCGGCCGCGGCCAGAGGCAAGCACGTCTATTGCGAGAAGCCGTTCGGCTTGACGAAGGCCGAGGCCGTGGCCTCGGTTGAGGCGGCGAAGAAGGCCGGCATCACGCTCGGCCTCGGCTACAACCGGCGCTGGCATCCCGAGATGATGAAGCTCCGCGACCAGATCGAATCGGGCGCGCTCGGCGTCGTCCTGCACGTCGAGGCGACGATGACCTTCCCGAACGCGCTGATGCTCAAGGCCGACGCCTGGCGCGCGAGCCGCGAGGAGACGCCCTGCGGCGGTCTCACGCCGATGGGTGTGCACGCGATCGACGGCATGATCGACCTCTGCGGCTGGGTCGACGAGGTCTATTGCCAGAGCTTCCGTCGCGCCGTCGAGATCGACGCCGACGACACCACCTCGATCCTGCTCCGGATGAAAGAGGGCATGTCGGGTTACCTCGGCACGATGACGGCCACGGGCGGCGGCTTCAATTTCCAGGTCTATGGCTCGAAAGGCTTCGTCAAGCTCGAGGGCATGACCCACGTCGCGGGCGCGCCCTCCGAAGAGCGGCGCACGAAACTCTTCGGCCGCTGCACATTCAAGCCCGTCAAGGGCCCGGCCGAGGTCTGGGAGGCCGCCTCGCTCGACATCGTCAAGGCGACGCTCGAGGATTTCGCCATCGCGGCCAGCGGCGGCAAGCCGTTCATGATCACGACCGACGAGATGATCCACGGCGCGGCGGTGACCGAGGCGATCGTCCGCTCGGCCGCGTCGCACCGCGTCGAGAAAGTGCCATAGGAGATATGCGAATGAGACTATCGGAAGGGGTTTCGCGATTGTCGGCAAGGACGTCGCTCGCGGCCGCGCTCGCGCTCGCGACGGTCGCGGCAAATGCCCAGGACTTCGCGAACGCGCGCATCGTCACCGAGTCGCTGGGCAACGGGCTTTACGTGCTCTTCGGGCAGGGCGAGAACGTCATTGCCGGCAACATGCTGGTTTCGATCGGCGAGCAGGGCGTGCTCGTCGTCGACGACATGGTCGACGGCATCGTGCCGAAGTACAAGGCGGCGATCGCCGATCTCGGCGGCGGCGCGATCGACTTCGCGATCAACACGCACTGGCATTTCGATCATTCCGGCGGCAATCCGGTGCTCGGTCCCGAAGGCGTCCGGATCGTCGCGCACGAGACTTCGCGCGAGATGATGCGGCGCGCCAACGTGATCAACCTCGTGTCGCAGACGATCGACCAGCCCGCGTACGCGCTCGCGGCCTTGCCCGCGATCACCTACGACGACGCGATGCGCATGCACTTCAACGGCCACCGCATCGATCTCCTGCACCCCGGCCCCGCGCACACGACCGGCGACACCGCCGTGATCCTGCGCGACCGCAACATCGCGCATCTCGGCGACGTCTTCAACACGGGCGGTTACCCCTTCATCGACGCCGACAACGGCGGCACTCTCGAAGGCGTCATCGCCTTCTGCGAAGCCGTCCTCACGGAGCTCGAGCCCGGCGCAATCGTGATTCCCGGTCACGGCCCGGTATCGACTTACGACGGGCTAGCCGAATACGTGAGCATGCTGAAGACCATTCGTGATCGCATGTCATCGTTGATCCGCAGCGGAGCGAGTCTGGAGCAGGTCGTCGCCGCGCGACTCACTTCGGACTGGGACGCCGCCAAAGGCGACCCGATAATGCTGCTCGACCGCGCCTACGCGAGCATGACGCGGCGCTGACTGAGTCTGGCCTGAGCCAGGCTGACCGGTCCAGAGCGCCGGCGGAAGTCGCGCTGGCTCAGACATCCTCGCGCGCCGAAGCGGCGCGCTGCGGAACTCGCCCTCGCGACTGCTGCCGACACTCCGGACCTGCGGCGGTGGATCAATCCTCCCGCGCAGTTACCTCGATGAGGTGATAGCCGAACTGCGTTTTCACTGGGCCCTGCACGGTGTTGACCGGGGCGCTGAAGACGACTTTGTCGAACTCCGGGACCATGGCGCCCGGGCGGAAGGAGCCGAGATCGCCGCCCTTGCGGCCTGACGGGCAGGTTGAGTGCTTGCGCGCTACTTCGGCGAAGTCGGCGCCGCTTTCGATGTCGGTCTTGAGCGCCGCGCAGGCGGATTCGGATGCGACGAGGATGTGACGAGCGGATGCGCGGGCCATGACGACCTCCCGGAAACCAAGGGGGCGGTCATGTTAGCAGAGCCGCTCCGCCGAAAAGCGCGCCCGCCCCGTCGATGCGGGCGAGGTGCGACATGAACTCGCCCGTCGCGGTGTCCCAGGTGCGTTCGAGTGCCGCCTCGCGGCAATCCGTGCGTGAGAGATTGAGTGCCCGGCGCGCCGCGGTGGCGAGGTCCGGGTCGAGGCAGCCGCTGACGCCGTCGCGGACGACGTCGATCGGGCCGGTCACGGGATAGGCCGCGACGGGCGTGCCGCAGGCCATCGCCTCGAGCATGACGAGACCGAAAGTGTCGGTCAGGCTCGGGAAGACGAAGACGTCGGCGGCCGAGAGATGCCGCGCGAGCTCGTCGCCGAACTTGTAGCCGACGAAGTGCACCGCGGGGAAGCGCGCGCGGAGCTTCGCGAGATCCGGGCCGTCGCCGACCACGACCTTGCTGCCCGGCCAATCGAGCGACAGCATGGCCTCGAGATTCTTCTCGACCGCGACCCGGCCCGCGTAGATCGCGATCGGTCGCGGCAGGTTCAGCGTGTCGCGATCGAGCGGCCGGAACAGCGCGGTGTCGACGCCGCGCGACCAGATCACGACATTCGCGAATCCCTGGGCCACGAGCTCGCGGCGCATGTGCTCCGTCGGCACGAGGGTGCGCGTGGCGCGGCCGTGAAAGCGGCGGAGCCAGGCGTAGCTCAAGCCCTCGGGGATCGGCAGCCGCTTGCGCAGGTACTGCGGAAACTGCGTGTGATACGAGGTCGTGAAATTCATGCCGCGGCGGAGGCACCAGCGCCGGGCCGCGCTGCCGAGCGGCCCTTCGGTCGCGATGTGGATCGCGTCGAGCCGGGCGCCGTCGAGCGTGCTTCCGAGGCGCCGGCCGGGCCAGGCGGCGAGCCGGATCTCGGGGTAGGTGGGGCAGGGGAAGCTCAGGTAGTCGCCGGGATGGACGACCGTCACCTGGTGACCCCGGGCCTCGAGGCCCTCGCGCGTCCGGCCGAGAGTCGTTACGACGCCGTTAACCTGCGGCCGCCAGGCATCCGTAACGATGGCGATGTTCATCAGGCTGCAGCTTGCACGCCTTTCTAAATGTACAGATTACAGGCCCGGACATAAGTCCGTCAGCCTGAAAGAAAAAGTTCAAAAATCTGCCATTGAAGCGCAACCCGGCGGGCGCATGTTGTCCCCATGGAATCGCGCGTCGCACACGCTTTTCAGCGCTTCGACCGGGCGGAGCTCCGATTCTGTCGCTATCTCAACCGGTCGAGCGGCTATACGGCCGTCCGCGGCTTCTTCGCCGTCGTCTCCCGGCTCGGCGACGGCTGGTTCTGGTATGCCCTGATGCTCGCGCTGCCCTTCATCGAAGGGCGCTGGCTGCCGTCGATCCAGATGGCCGTGACCGGCGCCGTCGGCCTCCTGATCTACAAGCTCATCAAGGAGCGGGCGGTCCGCGAGCGGCCCTTCATCACGCATCCGGCGATCAGCTGTGCGGCGGCGCCGCTCGATCGCTACAGCTTCCCCTCGGGCCATACGCTGCATGCGGTCAGCTTCACCTGGGTGGCGTCGAGCTACTACCCGGAGTGGGCGCTTCCGCTCACGGCCTTCGCCATGCTGGTCGCGTTGTCGCGCGTGATTCTCGGCCTGCACTATCCGACGGATGTCGCCGCGGGCGCCATCCTCGGCGGCACCATCGCCGTGGCGAGCCTGGCGATCTTCTAGGCGACGACGACGGGCCGCCCGCGCGGCCCTTTTCCTGGCTAGTAGAACCGCTCGACGATCACGAGCACCCAGACGAGCAGCGTCAGCATCAGGCTGACGAAGACCGCCGCCGACCCCAGGTCCTTGGCGCGTCCCGACAGCGTGTGATGATCGGTGCCGACGCGGTCCACGGCCGACTCGACCGCGGAATTCAGGAGCTCGACGATGAGCACGAGCCAGCAGGTGCCGACCAGCAAGGCGCGTTCGACGGCCGTGCGGCCGAGCCAGAACGCCGCGGGCGTCATGACGATGGCGGCGAGGCACTCGAGGCGGAAGGCTTCTTCGTTGCGCCAGGCCGCCCTGAGCCCCGCGATCGAGTAGAGCGTGGCGTTGATCAGGCGCCTCAGGCCGATGCTCGGCTTGTTTTCGGGGTCGAGGGGCTGATAGCGCGCGGACGCATCGGTCCCCTGTCGGCGTTCGACAGTCATCGGGCCATTCTAGGAGATCGCTCAGGCGGCGTCGCGGAGCGGCACGGGCACTGCGGCAGCCGCCGGAATCGCGGCCGACTGTCCCCAGTGCAGCAGGGCGAGCTCACCGGCCGGGCTCTCGACGAGCGCCGTGCAGCTCTCGACCCAGTCGCCGTCGTTGCAGTAGACGAGGCCGTCGCGCTCGATCAGCGCGGCACGGTGGATGTGGCCGCAGACGACGCCGTCGACCCCTGCCTCCCGCGCCCGGTTGAGACAGGCGGCCTGGAAACGCTCGACGTAGCGGGCCGCGCGGCCGATGCGCATCTTGATCGCCTGGGCGAGCGACCAGTAGGGCCGCCGCAGCAGGGCGTTGACGGCATGGCCGACGCGATTCAGCCCCAGCAGCAGGCCGTAGCCCGCGCCACCGAGCAGCGCCATCAGGGCCGAGGACCGGATCACGCCGTCGAAGCAGTCGCCGTGCAGCACCAGCAGCCGCCGCCCGTCGGCCGTCTCGTGGATGAGCTCGCGGTGCACCTCGACCGGCCCCAGCATGAGGTCCGTCATGGCGCGGAAGTCCTCGTCGTGGTTGCCGGGAACGTAGACGACCCGCGTGCCCGCGCGGGCCATGGCGAGGATCCGCTCGAGCGCGACGGTGTGCGACTTCGGCCAGTAGAAGCTCCGGCGCATGCGCCGCAGGTCGATGATGTCGCCGACCAGATAGAGCTGGTCGCAGCGATTGCGGTCGAGGAAGTCGAGGAGCAGGTCGATGCGGCAGGCGCGGGAGCCGAGATGGATGTCGGAGAGCCAGATTGTGCGATGGCGTGCAGCTTGACTCATGCCTTGCCCCGGTTTTCGCAGATGGCTCATAAGCTAAGCCCCGGGCATTACCGTTTTCTTGCACTTTGTTGGCCAAGATATTGCAGCGAATGATGTTTCATAAGATCGATACGCTGCTGTCACGGCGCCGTAGCAAATCCGTAGCAGAATCCCGCGATGCCCCTGCCCGAATCCCTGCCGCGCGTCCTCATGGTGTCGGACGTGTACTTCCCGCGCGTCAACGGCGTCTCGACGTCGATACAGACCTTCCGCCGCGATCTCGCGACGCTCGGCTGCGAGTCTCTGCTGATCGCGCCCGCCTATCCGGTCGAGCGCGTCGACGAGCCCGGCGTCCACCGCGTGCGCTCCCGCTACGTCCCCTTCGATCCCGAGGACCGGATGCTCCGCCGCGGCGATTTCCGGCGCGTCGCGGCAGGTCTCGCGGGCCGATTCGACCTCGTGCACGTGCAGACGCCCTTCGTGGCGCATTACCTCGGCGCCGCAATCGCGCGAAGGGCGGAGGTGCCGCTCGTCGTCAGCTACCACACCTATTTCGAGCACTATCTCTACCATTACCTCCCGCTTGTCCCGGACGCCTGGCTCAAATGGCTCGCGCGCAGCTTCTCGCGCTCCCAGCTCGCGGCCGTCGACCAGGTCATCTCGCCGTCACCGCAGATGGCCGAGGCCCTCGCGGGCTACGGCGTGACCGCGCCGATCGAGATCCTGCCGACGGGGCTCGACATGGAGCTGTTCCGCGGCGGCGACGGCGAGCGCTTCCGGCGGTCGCACGGTATTGCGCCCGGGCGCCCCGTGATCCTCACCGTCGGTCGCGTCGCCTTCGAGAAGAATCTCGAGTTCCTGATCGACGTGCTCGAGCAGGTGAGCCAGGAGGTCCGGGACGTGCTGCTCGTCGTCGCGGGCGAAGGCCCGGCGCTCGACAAGCTCCGCGCCGACGTCGCCCGTCGCGGCCTCGCCGGCAATGCGCTCTTCGTCGGCTACCTCGACCGCGCGACGGGACTGCTCGACTGCTATCGCGGCGCCGACGTCTTCGTCTTCGCCTCGCGGACCGAGACGCAGGGGCTCGTCCTGCTCGAGTCGATGGCCGTCGGCACGCCCGTCGTCTCGACGGCCGTCATGGGTACGCGGGCAGTGCTCGACCGCGCGCCCGGGGCGATCGTCGTCGAGGAAAATGTGACGGACTTCGCGGGTGCCGTCGGGAGCCTGTTGCGCGATCTCGACCGGCGGCGCGCTCTCGGCGCCGCGGCGGCGAAAGACGTGGCGCTTCGCTGGTCGGGGCCCGAAATGGCCCGCCGGCTGTTATATCTCTACTGCCGGCTCGTGGCGACGAAGCCACGGCAGGCGGCCGCGAGCAAGGCGCGGAGCCTTCCGGGAACCTGATTATTCTTGTTGTTTCTAAAGAGACAGCCCCCGAAGGGCTGCGCTACCGTTAACATCGTTAATTGCCTGAATCCAGGACCTTTGCGACCGCCCGATTCAGGCGTTCGCCCCTAAGCGCAGAGTACCAAGACCATGGAAAACAAATCGACCGATGCCGGGGATTTCGGCGCCCAGTTCCTGCGGAGCCGGAGGGAGCGGCGCAATCGACGCCTGATGATCGCCGCCGGCGTCATCGTCGTGCTCGGTGGCGCTTACTACTGGCAGACGCAGCGCGTCGTCGAGACATCGGAAGCGCAGGACCTGATCGTGACGATCGGCTATGGCGACATCGAGAATGCGATCCCGGCGGCGGGCACCCTGCAGCCGAAGGAAGTCGTGCCGGTCGGCGCTCGGGCCTCGGGGCAGCTCACCGATATCTACGTCGAGCTTGGCGACTACGTCGAAGAGGGGCAGGAGCTCGCGAAGATCGACGCCTCCGAGCAGGAGCTTCGCGTCCAGAACAGCGAGTACAGCCTCGAAAACCAGAAGAACCAGATTCCGCAGCGCGAGCTCGCGCTCGAAATTGCGGAAGCCAGTATGGTCCGTACCCAGAAGCTGTACGACGAAGGCGCTGCGACCGATCCGGAGCTCGAGAATGCGCGGAACAGCCTGCTGAGCGCTCAAACCAATCTGCAGAATCTCCGGATTCAAATTCTGCAGAGCGAGACCAGTCTGGAGCAGGAACGCGTTCAGCTCGCCTACACCACAATCACCGCCCCGCTGGCCGGCACGATCATCGAGATCACGCAGAAGGAAGGCGCGACCCTCAACGCCTCGCAGACGGCGCCAACCGTCATGCAGATCGCGGATCTCCGGACGCTCACGGTCCAGACCGAAATCTCCGAGGCCGACATCGCGCAGATCGATCTCGGCGTCGAGGTCTACTTCACGACGCTCGGCAGTGGCGACCGTCGCTGGTACTCGACGCTCCGCCAGAAGGATCCGATGCCGGCGAACTCGAACAACGTCGTCCTCTACAAGGGCAGCTTCGACATCGACAACTCCGACGGCGAGCTTTATCCGGGCATGACGACACAGGTGTTTTTCGTCACCTCGTCGGCGCGCAACGTGCTGACCGTCCCGCTGGGAGCCCTGACCTTCACGGGCGGCGCCCAGGGCGGCGGTCCCGGTGCGACGATGTCGGGGCGCCAGGGTCGCGGCGGTGAAGGCATGCCAGGCAGCGAGGAAATGGCGGCGCTCCGGGAGCAGTTCCAACAAGGCGGTGGCGAGATGACGCCCGAAATGCGCGAGCGCATCGCACAGATGCGCGCCGGCGGTGAAGGTTTCGGCGGCCGCGGCGGTGGCCGTGGGGGCCGTGGGTTCGCCGAAGGTGGCGGCGGTTTCCAGGGCGGATACCCGGGTGGTGGCGCGCAGAGCGCACAAGCTGCGCCGGACGCAGTGGCTGCAACGGAAGGCGGCGAAGCGTTCGTGGAACCGCCCCGGCTGGCCGCAGCGTATGCGCTCAATGAGCCGCGCAATGCCACGGTGCAAGTCGTCCTCGCTGACGGGACGCGCGAGACGCGTGAAGTCGTCATCGGCGCTTCCGACCGCGTCAATGCCGAGGTCATTTCCGGGCTCGTCGAGGGAGAGCGGGTCCTCGCGGGCATCATCGAGGCGCGCGTCGAGGAGGAAGAGGCAACCAACAACAACAACAACCAGAACAACTGGGGCGGCCGCGGTTTCACTGGCGGCGGCGGCATGGGCGGGATGCGGTTCTGAGCCATGAACGCTGCGGTACTGGACGGTGGCGGCATTGCGGGTGCCGGCGCGGGCGAGCGCGATGAGGCTTCGCTATTAAGTCGCGACGTCGCGATTCCGCTCATTGACCTCCGCAAGGTCTGCCGCACCTTCGTCACGGACGGCGGCGTCGAGGTGCGGGCGCTCCGCGATATCGATCTCAAGATCTACCCCGGCGAGTTCGTCGCCGTCATGGGGCAGTCGGGCTCGGGCAAGTCGACGCTCATGAACATCCTGGGCTGCCTCGACCGTCCGACGAGCGGCAAGTACTACTTTGCCGGACGCGACATCGAGAGCTTCGACTCCGACGGTCTCGCCTGGCTGCGGCGCGAGGCCTTCGGCTTCATTTTCCAGAGCTACAACCTGCTCGCCACGGAAACGGCGGAAGAGAACGTCGCCGTGCCGGGCATCTACGCGGGTCTCTCGGCAGCCGAGCGGGAGCTCCGGGCGCAGTCCCTGCTGAGCTCTCTCGGCCTCGGCGACCGCATGGACCACCGGCCGAACCAGCTCTCGGGCGGCCAGCAGCAGCGCGTCTCGATCGCGCGCGCGCTCATGAACGGCGGCAACATCATCCTCGCCGACGAGCCCACGGGCGCGCTCGACTCGCGCAGCGGCACCGAGGTCATGGCGCTGCTCAAGGACCTGGCCCGCAAGGGCCACACGGTCATCATCATCACGCACGACAGCAAGGTCGCGAGCAATGCCGATCGCGTCATCGAATTCAGGGACGGCGTCATCGTCAACGACTCCGGTCAC
>Ga0315910_10002990_pt1 | contig 14566 bp, 15 predicted proteins | sample EdamamesoilMG_FD_204470 | JGI IMG/M metagenome (GOLD analysis project Ga0315910, IMG submission 204470) | Garden soil microbial communities collected in Santa Monica, California, United States - Edamame soil | ecosystem: Environmental > Terrestrial > Soil > Garden | place: USA: California...
GGCGTACTGCACGCCGAGGGAGAGGAGCACCAAGCACGCGCCCGGGACGACCCACCGGAGGTGCGATCGTTGGTGCTTGAACGCCTCCCAGCCCAGCACCAGGAAGACCGCCGGGTAGGCGAAAACGAGATCTTGGGCGAGTACCGTTCCGACGCTCGCGACAATGATCGCCAGCAACAGATCCCGGACGCGGCGCGTGCCCACGTAGCGAAGCGTCAGAAACAGCAGGCTCACGTGCAGCGCCAAGCTCACCGAATACGGCTTGAACTCCTTCGAAAAATCGATGGCCGCGGGATGGAGCGCGAGCACGGCCACGAAGAGAACGCGGGCAGCGGGCGGGAAGGGGAGCCGACGTGCGAGGAACGGTGCGATCAGCACGGTGACGACGCCCGCGGTCCACGGCAGGGCTCGCAGCACGGACTCCCAGGGTCCGAAGACCGTGGCGAGCACTAGGCTCAGCTGCATGAAGCCGATCGGCCGTAGGTTCTCGTCTCCGAACCGCCCGTCGAACAGGAACACCGCCCAGCTGCACTCGTCGAGCCAGAACGGGCGCACACCGAAGAAGAAGCCTCGGGCGCGAAGCGCGAGGCCGATCACGAGGATCGCGACCTCCACCACCAAGAACACCCGCTCCACGCGGGTGGCGCCCCGGGTCCAGCCTCGAAAGGATCGTCCCAGCCCCCCGATCGCGGCGCGCCCGAGGGTCCGCCCCGCCCGAACGATCGCGAACGGCGCCCCGCCCGTCACGGCGACCGAATCCCGCGGGTGCAGAACGACTCGGCGCTGTTCGACCCACCTGGGCCGAAAGGAAACGGATCGACCCGAACGGCGCCTCGCGCGAGCCTCGAGGTTTGCTGAGTGGGATGGCATGCATCGTGCTGCCGATGTCCGATCGTGACCCCCTCACCACTCACGACGTTCGGCAGCGCGATCACCCTCCTGCTTCTGGCGCTCCCGCTCGCCTGCGCCAGCAGCTCGCCTCCACCGCGCGCGCCGCGTGCCTTTTTCGATTCGACTCCGGCACCTGCTTCACCGCCGGCGCCGCCCGATCCGGTCGCGACGTCGAATGTCGTGATTGCGGAGGACATCCGGAAGGCCTGCGGTCTGAGCGAAGGAGAAGCCTTTTTCGAGTACAATTCCTCGCAGATTCGAGGCTCGGACAAGTTGATTCTCCAGCGCATTGCGGAATGTTTCATCGCGGGCCCGCTCAAGGATCAGGAGATGCGTCTCGTGGGGCGAACCGATCCACGCGGAGACGAAGAGTACAACTACGCCCTAGGCCACCGCCGTGCCGACAACGTGAAAGGTACGCTGCTCGGGTTCGGGATGCGGGGGGAACGAGTCTCAACGACTTCACGCGGCGAAAATGATGCTACCGGAATTGACGACACCGGGTGGGCCACCGATCGTCGGGTCGACATGTTGCTCGGCAGCGACAACAAGCAGGCCCAAGGTGGGTCAATCTGACCCATATCCATGCGAGGAGCTGATCGTGCACGAGTGCTTGGAGTCCTCGATGCCGAGCTGCTAAGTTTGATCTTCGGATCAGCGCGCTCACAGGTCGCTCTGATTCCCTTTCCGGGAGCGACGCCCAACCCTCCGGGCGCGCTGATCCGATTCTTATCCGTAGCCAGCTTCACCGCCGTCGCCCGCGGACGACGCGCCCGCGTCACCACTGAACCCCGAGCTGCCCGCATCGCCGGAGCCGCCGGATCCACCTGAGCCGGCTCCCGCGCCTCCGTTACCGCCCGCGCCACCGCCGGACGAACCACCGCCAGACGAACCACCGCCGGACGAACCACCGCTGGCGCCGCTCCCTGCGGCACCTCCGCTACCGGCAGTGCCACCGGTTCCGATCCCGCCGCTTCCTCCGGTTGCAGGGCTTCCCGCGGTTCCACCTTTCCCGCCTTTTCCGCCGCTTCCGGCTTTTCCTCCCGTACCTCCCGAAGTCGTGGGATCTCCGGCCGCTCCGGCCATCCCAGCTTCGCCCCCGCCGTCCATGCCGCCGTCATCTCCACCGGTGCCGGCGCTCGCGCGCCCACCCGTGCCACCGCGTCCGGCGGTTCCGGCCGTTCCCGCGGTTCCGGCACTGCCCGCCGTGGCGCCTGTCGTCCCCTTGAAGTCGCTGTCCCCGCAACCCGGGGTGCTCGCCCACGCAACCAAACTCGTCAGAAGGATACCTGGACCAAAGCTAGTCTTAGTTTTCATGTGTTCTCGCTCGCCAATCTCCCACCCAGCCGCGAACGTGCTCAGCACGATGCGTGCCAGGTCCCTGTCTTGCTTGTTGACGCACAGCGGTGCGCCTCCGGCACGAGTCGTGAACCTGGTGGCTACGCGGCGCCGCTCACTGCGAAGAGCTTCCTGAAACGCCGCTGCTTTCCGGGTGGTATTACGCTAGCGGTCGAGCCAACGGATGCGCGGCGCATGCATCTGCGAGACGAGATACGGTGCGCCGCTACACTGGCCCCCACGCGACCCTACCGAGCGCCACGAAGTGGATCCGGCCGGCTCGAGGCCAGCCATCCGGTTGCGGACCGAGTGAAGCTAACCATCAAGCGCTCGAGAGATTCGGCGGGCTCGAGTAGTCGCAGTCGGTTGGCCCGTCGAATCAGGTCAGCCACCGCCGCTCGAGCCTCCCCGTCGCCGAGTTCGGAATCACAGAAGACGACACGGCGATGCCCGTTCGCCAGGGACAACACCGCCACCGACACCATCGCCGTTGTCGCTGCCACACGACAGGCGCTGACCCGTCGTTCTATCCATTCCTTGTCGAAGAACTCGTCCAGGGCCTTGATCCCAGCTGCTCGTCGGGTCTTCACGCTGAGAGCCCAGGCCCCATCACCTTCTAGTTCGGCCGTGACCACCTCAAGCCCAATCGACTCACCGTCGCGTAGACGAGGCCTCGCGCGAGAGACAAGATGAGCAACTGGGCGCAGGCCCTCTCCGTCGCCTGCGTCATCCGAGGCGTACACAATCCGTTTCCGCCCATCAGCGAGCGACAGAATCGCGGACGCGAGCATGATTCTCGACTTGCCGCGACGCGCTTCGGAAATCAGCCCGGCTTCTAGCGACTTGGAGATCTGATCCCAGGCCCGCCTGTACTCGAGTTCGTCCATCTCGAGGAGGGGCTTGTCAGGTGGTTGCTGATTGCGCCTGGCCAATGTCCCCGCGGTCAAGCTATCTCCGGCTCAGCGTCTTGATCAAGGGGCGTTGGCCGGAGTCCTGCTAGGACCGGAAGCTCGGGTCGTGCTGGCCGGGCGTGGCAATGTCAAAGGACGGGTCTCTCACTCGACGCTGGGCGGCGAATACTCCGCGCGCCTTTTGGATCGCAAGGTAAACGATGGCGACATCCGCAGCCTTGCGGGCGCTGCGAAATGGCGCGAGGTGCTTCGTCGACTGGGCCGATTCGGCCTTTTCGACCTGTATCTCGACGTCGTTCGGCCGCGCGACATCCTCGCCTGGCGCTCGGAGATGGCTCGGTTGGTGAAGGAAGGGACGTATGCGCCCACCACCGTGAACATGGACCTGTCCGTGATCAAGGTGATCTTTCGCCATGCCAAGCTCGACTTCGAGCTTCCCGAGAACCCCGCGGCGGACATTCCGCCGCTCGACACGTCGCAGCACCGGACGTACACGCGCGAGCAGCCAAACTCGCTCAAGGCGTCCGAGCTTCGGGATTTTCTCGCGTGCCTGCGCGAGCGCTTCCCGCAGCACTTCGCCATGTCGTTCACGGGCTTCGTGACGGGGCTTCGACCCTCCAGCCTTCGACCGCTCCGCCGTGCGGGCGATACGCCCGACGTACTCTGGGACGAGCGTGTCCTTCTTGTACGTCGGTCGCACACGTTCGGCGAGGTGACGATGGTCGGGACGAAAACCGGCGTGGATCTCGAAATCACCGTGCCGGAGGAGCTTTGCGACGTGCTCAGGTGGCACGTCGCGACCCAGCTCCAGACGGAAGCGCAGAAACAGTCCGAGCTCTTGTTCCCCTCGGAAACGGGTGGGTTCAGGGCGAGGACCGTGCTCGACAAGCCGTTCACCGAGGTCGCCAAGGCGATCGGCTTGAAGAAGCGCATCACGGCGCGGGCCATGCGGCGGACGTTTCAGGACCTCTGCCGCGAAGCCCGCGTAGCCGACGTCGTTGCCCGCTCGATCTGCGGGCACGCGACCGAGGCGATGCAGCGGCGCTACAGCACCGTGAGCGGCACCGAGCAGGCGGACGGACTCGCGAGGGTCATCCGTCTCTTCGAGGCTGCGCCCCAACTGCTCCCCACCTCGAGTGGGGAGGGAAGTGGGGAGGGTGCTTCCAAGGCACCAACGGTCGACGAGGTGGCAGGCTCCAAGCCCTCGTCGGTCGATCGTTCCAAGCTCGCGTAGTGGAACGAAAAAAGCCGGCCTCGTCGGAAGCCGGCTTCAGAGCGGGAGAAGGGATTCGAACCCTCGACGTCCACCTTGGCAAGGCGATTTCGAGCGTTTCGGTCCGTTCCTCCGCGTTTCGGATCCTTGAAATAACTTAGCAACCCCAACCGAGGCGTTTCCCGAGCGTTCCACTCGTTACGCCTTGGTGGGGAGGGGAGAGGGGAGGCGCTCGTCTCTACTGCGCCTTGGAGTGTCCCACGCCCCGTGTGGCGAAACGCGAGCAGCTTTCAGGGTTCGTGATGCGTTTTGCCGCCCACACCAGCTTCCGAAGCGAAGAAAACTGTCGATGTCAGAAGCTCCCTAGCTGCACGGAGGAGGGCGACCCGCGGTCAAGCGTCTCCCGAAGGGCTCGGCGCAACGTGTCAGCGGTGATTCCTCGGATAGGGTCCTCGCTGCCGATGCTTTGCACGCGATTCTCGCCGTGGTGTTGAGCCTCGACCAATCGCTCCGCCCACCACAGATTGTCCAAAACGCTCGCCTCGTGCGCGCGCCGCAACTGCGCATGCACTCGGGGCAGCTCGTCCGGTTTCAGCCCCTCCCGGGCGATGAGCCGGAGCTCGTCAAGCAAGAGGGTGCGGATTGTGGCAGTGTCGCTCGGGAGGCAGTCCATCGCAATGGTCAACGACTGCGCAGCCAGGGGGTCACGCAGCACGGCTGCTCTGACTGAAATACTGTAGACGCGTCCGTCCTCCTCCCGAAACCGTGCTCGCAGGCGGAGTTGGAGCGCCGTTTCAAGAGCCGCAGCTGTTCGCTCCGCGTCACTGCTCCAGCCTTTTGCAGTAACAAACTGGACCCATATCCGGTGAAGCGGGCGCAGATGTCTGGGTAGTGACTGGAAAGGCGGCCCTCGAACGTGCAGGTGGCATAACCCACAAGATGACCTTCACTCTCACCCCGCTGGGCCCTTCGTTTCCCCTCGGCAGCGACCGACAGACGCGGACCCGGACCAAACGGATCGTATCGAGAACCTAGTGACTACTCGCCGTCGGCAGGCGTGATGAGGACTGCGGTAGCGGCGAGTGCGACGATAAACGGCGCCTTGCCCTGTGCGCGTAGCAACGCGTCCCGCATAGTCAAGCGCTTGGGGGTCGGCTGTGTGACCAGGTCTTCCACACAGGTTGTGCAGCCAGCGAGCTGGACCACGGCGTCGTAGATGAGGTCGGTTGCAACGGCTGAATCGATGGCCTCGGTCGTTGCGACTACGGGCCCCTTGGCGATATCAGAGACGTTCGCCGTACAGCATCCTATCGCCCAGAAATGACCCGGGCTTTTCACGCCTGACAGCGCAACTGCACTGCCATTCGGCATGATGAGCCCATGACCACCTTCCTTGAGCGCGTCAACGTGAGCCAAGACGATGATCATCTCGTCCGGTTGGGCCTTCCTGAGTCTTGATGCGGCTAGGTCCGATGTCGGCGCGTAGTGTATTTCGACCGGAACCGCTTTTTTCATCTTGCTGAGCGCGTCGAGCTTGCGCTTCACATCTGCGTGCGCTGCTTGAATCGCGCTTGCCTTGTCGAGCCCCGTCTTCTTGAGCCTTTCGGCCCCGAATACCTTCCGCGCCTCGGCAAGGTTCTTAGGCAGCGCTACGAAGACCGTGACCTTCGTCGGCGCTTGGTCGAGGCGCGCGACGGCGGGATTCGGATTGGAAGTCGCGGCAACGACGAGCAGCTTGCTTTTCGCGTTCGCATGCGCACGAGCGAGCCTGACGTCCTCCGGTGTGTCGACCAGTACTACCGGACCGGGCGCCTGGTCGATCTTGGCTACGAGCTCTTTCGTCCGCTGCTCGCGGACGGTCTTGTCCAGGTCCTTCGTTAGGGCCTCGAGTGTGTCCCTCAAGCACCCCTTAGGACATGATTGGACCGTTCGAGGCTGGAGAAGGAACAGCAGCGTGAACGCGATCGAAAGCAGCTTCATCCAGATCCCCTTCGCAACATCCCTTCCCGCGACACTACCACGACAAGCAGCATTGTCACTCACCCGAGGATCGACACTTCTTCGTCATCTCCGTCTCTCCTTTCCGGGACCCGTGTCCAGCCGGAAGGGGCGGCGGCGTTACCTATTTTCGACCTGGCTATTGCGTTCATCAACTGGTGCGCTCCACAGGCACACGTTGCGCCTCGTTTGCACAAGAGTGGCCGCTCCCACCCTGGGATGAGCCAGTTGTCCGAGATGCGGTTTCGATGGTTGCTGCGACAACGCGTGGCCGCCTGTCGGGTGCAACCGCTTGGCACCCCAATTGCACGAGCACAGCACGATGCGAACCGTGTTCAGTGCTGTGTTCGTCGCGTTGGCCGTCTTGAGCGCGCTCCCCACGCGCGCCGTGGCCGCGCCCAAGGAAGCCGGGACCCAGCGATCGGAGCAGCCTCCGCCGTGGTCCTTTGGGCTCGATCTGGCAGCGGGCATGCCCCTGGCGACGGCGGACGAGCGGCTCCTCGTCGCTCAGGGGTACGGCGGTGCACGGCTCGCCGCGATGGTCTCTGCGGCACGCCGCGTCGTGCGGCCTCTACACGCCGGCGTCGTTGGTCTCGCGGGGTTTCGGACGATCCGGTCCACGGCCAACGGCGGCGCGACGTACCAGGAACGATTTGGGGCCATGGGACTAGAGCTGCCGGTCATTTGGATGCTGCCCGCCCGTACGCGAAGTCCGTTGCCGTGGATGGAGATCTCGCTCGTGCCCTGGGGCGGGGTCGGTGGAGGGACTGCAAGCTTCCATGGCCGTGACGCGTGGCAGCCCGCCGCAGCGTTCGGAGCCAGCACGAGCATCACCTTTCGTTCGCGCCAGGCTGGCGTGGGCGGTGCATTGGGCGCGTACTCATTGCGCTTGCGGCCGGCCGGAGGAGCCGTCCCGGAACGTGAGATGGGCATGGTGTACCTGTCAGTGCGCGGAGTGTTCCATGCTGGGTAGCCTGCGGACCTTTCTGGTCCTGCTCGGCCTCTCGTCTTCCGCCTGCGTCGGTTTCGACGAGCTGGAGGCGGACAGCGGAGCCCGCTCGCCTGGGCGGTGGATGGATATGCTGTGCATCGCCAACGCGTACGAGGTCGAGGGCGCAGCAGCACGCACCACGGGACTCACGGCGGATTCGTGCGGTTTCGTGCTCGGTCCAGGCTTCGGCCGCGTCACGTTCTGGGTAGAGCGGGAGTCGCTTGCGGACTCGTATTACGCGCTCGTGGAACAAGTCGTTGGAGACGAGATCCGCGACCCGGAATGGGTACTCCTGGTTCCGCCGTCCTTGGGCCCTGGGCCCGGTGCTTTCGATTCGGATCCTTCGACCAGCCCGATGGCTGAGCCTGTCGTGACGGTGTCAACAACCGCTTCCAAAGCCATCGTCATCGACCTCAAGAGGACCCGCGATGCCAACGCCATTTCCCCGCTCTGATCGGGCCACAGGGACGACGGAGAGGAGGGCAGCGTTCGGCTGGGCGATACTCCTTGGTGCGTGCACCGCAAGAACGGAGGCGCCCCTGTGCGGCCCGGGTACCGTTCTCTCCGGCGACCACTGCGTGGGAGCACCGGAAACGGATCCACTGCTCATCGATGACTTCGAGGACGGCGATCCCATCCCGGCTGCCGCCCAGTTTGCCCCATGGCAGTGCTACTCGTACAACCCGGGCTACCAGCCGGTAACGTGCGGGCTTGCTACGCCTGGCGCGGACAGCAACTTCGGTCAGTACCTCGCGTTTCGACTTGTGGACCCCCTGGACGGCGCGCCGAACGGAACCGGCGCAGGGTTGCGCACGGTCGTTGGCGCGGGAACCGTCGACTTGGCCGCGTACACCACGCTGGTCCTCCGCGTGGCGCTGCTTTCCGACAGCCCGCCCCTGCCGGATGAGACAGTGGTTCTGGTCCGTTTCGGATGCAGCCGAAGCATCGGAGCAATCGCAGTGGAAATCGTGCCGACGGTGGAGTGGACGACCGTCGAGGTGCCGATGAGTGATGTGCCGGAAACGTGCGCCGCCTTCGTGGACGGGCTGGATCTTCAGATCCAGCCTGCCCTAGCCGACGGCCAGGAGACAGCCGGGGTGCTCTGGGTGGACAGCGTGTACCTGGAGTAGCTGTGCAACGTAGTGCACAGCGTGTGCACCAATCGAGTCACCGCACGCAATCGTTTGTTGGGTGAAGGCACCGGCATGGTCGTTGCTGGGTCGTACAAGGTGCATCGATGACGTTCCCTGTGGTCTATACTGCGAAGCCATGGACGGCCATGGCGTGATGACGGTGTTTGCCTGCGCCGGTCATCTCGCGTTCGGGTCGCTCGCGTTCATGCGGCGGACGAAGACCGCACTCGGCGAGCTGATGGCGCTGCTTTTTCTGGACGCCTTTGGCTGGAACTTCGCGAGCCTCGCCCATGAGCTCTCGGGAGCGAAGATTTGGGCTTCGGTGGACCACTTCTTCTCCGCCATGATGGCTGCGATTGCGCTTCATGTCGTGATTGTCTTCGTCGGTCGAGCGCGTGCGCTACGAGCACTCGTCGTCGGCGCGTACCTACTGTTCGCCGCGATCGGACTCTTCGTTCCGGATGCCTGGTGGTGGAAGGCTCTGCTTTTTTCTGGTCCCGCCGTGATGTCCGTCGCGATCGTGCTCCTATTCCTGCATCGGGGGCAGAGCCAGGATCCCGACGAACGTGCTCGGACCGATCTCCTCCTCTTCGCGTTCTCCATCGGAACGCTGCTTGGAGCCACCGATCTCCTGTACGGGCAGACCGAGCTACCCATTCCGCGGCTCGGCGCGATCGGAACGCTGATCTCGATGTCCCTGATTGCGGTGGCAGCCCTGAGGCTGAGCCTCTTTGGTCGTGAGCTGCCGCCCGTGTTGGCGATCTACGCGCTCTTCCTGGGGCTCTTCTGGGTGTTCGCACACCTCGCGCTCACGCGCCTGCTGGACCCGCGCTCGAGTCCCTGGGTGCTAGGCGGCATCGCCTTGGCGCTTCTGGGCATCGCCTCCGCGCGCGAGATCGGGCGGACCGCCGCGCTCAACCGCGCGAGAGGAGAAGAGCTTGCGACGCTCGGTCGATTCTCGCAGCAGCTCGCTCATGATCTCAAGAACCCTCTGGCTGCCCTGAAAGGCGCCGTCGAGTTTCTCGAGGAGGAGCGTCGCGCCGGACGCTCGCTCGACGCCCAGACCCGATTTCTGTCGCTGATGGCCGAGCAGGTGGAGCGGGCGCAGCGCACGGTCGATGACTACCAGCGCATCGCCAAAGTCGAACCGCACTTGGCACCGATGTCCATCAACGCCCTCGTTCGTAGCGTCCTCCCCCTGCAGAGAATCGCCGTCGCGCCTGGCGTTTCGATCGTCGCGGACCTTTCGGACGACGTGCCCGAATGCCCGCTCGACCGCGAGCTCGTCGTCACGGCTCTCGAGAACGTGCTCCGCAATGCCTGTGAGGCGATGCCGGACGGGGGTGACATCACGGTGCGAACGACCTACGATCCGGAGGTCGAAAGGGTTACCCTTGGTGTGGAGGATCGAGGGAAGGGGATGAGTCCGATGGTGCTCGAGCACGCGTCGGCCCTATTTTTCACGACCAAGGCGAAGGGGACTGGTCTGGGGCTGAGCTTCGCGGAGAGGGTGGCCAAGGCGCACGGCGGCGTGCTCCGCGTGGCGAGCAAGCTCGGCAGCGGTACGACCGTGACACTGACCTTTCCGACTGGTGAGGAGGCAACATGACCGATGCATCGCAGTGCGTCTTGCTCGTGGACGACGATGAGGCGGTGCGGGTCGTGCTTTCGGCGCAGCTCAGACAGGCCGGGATCGACTCCGTCGAAGCGGCGAGCGCCGAAGAGGCGTTGGAGCGGCTGGCATCTGGCGCGATCGACGTGATGGTCACCGACCTTCGCATGCCCGGCATGGATGGGATGGAGCTTCTCCAGCGGGCTGTGAGATTGTGGTCCGACGTGCCCGTGATCATGCTGACGGCGTTCGGCACCGTGCCCGATGCGGTGGAGGCGATGAAGCGGGGCGCAACGGATTTCCTCCTCAAGCCGTTCGAGCGAACAGCCGTGCTGGGAGTCGTCGAGCGCGCGCTACGGATGGCGCGGCGCCCGAGTCAGCCCCCTCCGCTCCCGTCAGGCGAAGGTCTTGCGATGGTCGGGGCACTCGATCATCTCCGCGCCGACATACTCCGTGCCGCGCAGGGCACCGCGACGGTTCTCGTTCACGGTGAGAACGGTACGGGGAAGGAGCTGGTGGCTCGAGCCATCCACGACTCGGGCCCACGGGCCCGCAAGCCGTTCGTTGCAGTGAACTGCGCAGCGCTGCCGGAGCAGCTGATCGAGAGCGAGCTCTTCGGCTACGAGAAGGGAGCCTTTACCGGGGCAACGAAAGCCAAGCCCGGGCGCGTGGAGCTCGCCAACGGCGGAACGGTGTTCCTGGACGAAATCGGTGAGTATCCGATCCCCATTCAGGTCAAGCTGTTGCGCCTGCTCCAGCGAGGCGAGTTCGAAAGGTTGGGCGGGACGGAAACGCTGCGCGCCGACGTCCGATTCATTGGCGCCACGAACAAGAAGCTCGAGCAGGCGGTCAAGCAGGGCGAGTTTCGAGAGGACCTCTACTTCCGTTTCGTGATTCCCATCCGAGTGCCGCCGCTGAGGGAGCGCCCAGGAGACGTGCGAGCGCTGGTTGCCCATTTCACCGCGCGCTCGATCGAGGCGAACGGAAGCCGCCGCATGGGTGTCGACGCAGGCGCAATGTCTCTGCTGATGGACCAACCGTGGCCGGGCAACGTGCGACAGCTCGAGAACTTCGTCGAACGGCTCGTCGTTTTTGCGGACGGCGATTCGATCGGCCGCTCCGACGTCGAGCGTGAGCTAGCGCGCGATGCGGCGCGCGGCGAGGGCGCTGTCTCCGGAGCGCTGGACCTGGCAGGGCGAATGCGCGACGCCGAGCGACTGGCGATCGTGGAGGCGCTCACCCGCACGGGGAACAACCGCGCGAAAGCTGCGAGGCTAATTCCGATGAGCCGCCGCTCCCTCTACAACAAGCTGAAGGAGCACGGCCTCCTAGAATGGCACCCTGGCCAAGAGCTACCTCGGTCGAAGCAAAGGCCTCGCACCTAGTCCAGGCTGAAGCGCGGGTGGGTGACCAAGCCGGCGCTTGGTAGGATGCCGAAAACCTTTCCTACGGCGTTCGTGCGCAACGGAAGCCGATCCCGGTCATTCGGGTTGTCCAGTCTGCATAGTTTCGGTACGCGGCGGTGAGATACTGCCCAGGGGTCGTCCAGTCACCTCCCCGAAGGCTGCGATTGAAGTCCGGCTCGACGTTCGCGTAGTCGACGCTCGGATCCAGCGGGTAGGCGGCGTGGGCGTCAAGAACCCATTCCCAGACGGATCCGGCAAGGTCTCGCTGACCAAACCGCGCCTCCCCGCTGGGTTTGGAACCCACGTCCAGAATGTCGGCAAACGCGGGGAACCCGGTGGTGACTCCGTCGCCGCCATAGTCAAAGACAGCGAGCTCGTCGGTCGGGACCGAGTCACCCCAAGGATAGAGCCTGTCCTCGCTCGCTCCGACCGCTGCGTATTCCCACTCCGCCTCTGTGGGAAGCCGTCCTCCGTCCCAGATGCAGAAGGCGAACGCACCGTACCAGCTCACACAGTTGACCGGCAGGCGATTGCGCCCAGAGTCGTCCCCCCACGTGGAATAGAGTGCGTCGCACTGGAGACGCATCACCTCCGCCCCGGCGTCGGGCGCAAGCCACTCGTTCCAGGAATTGATCCAGCCACTCATCGGGATCAGCGGATGAGCTCCAGCGCCCGACATCGGATTGCCGTTTGCCCGCCAATCATCGTAGGCGGCAATAAACTGTCGAAAGCGCCCGACCGACACCTCGAACTTGTCGAGTCGGAAGTCACCGACGGTGGACTCGAACGCATCAGGCTCCCCCTGGCTAAACACCCCGCCGGGCACGAGAGGACTCTCGCAGCAATCCGCTCCCCCGCATTCGAACACCGACATGCCGACGCACGAGCGCTGCGAGCGGGATTCTGGAGTACATACCGATGGAGAGTCACCCAGGCACACCCAGTCGGGCTCCTCGGTGCACGCGGAGTCGCATCCGTCCGCCTCCGCAGCGTTCCCATCGTCGCAGGATTCGTGCGCTTGCCAAACAAACCCGTCACCACATCGCGCCGCTGTGCAGATCCCGGTGCACGCGTCCGTATCGACTGCATTCCCGTCATCACATTCTTCGGACGCCTCGAGAACACCGTCGCCACACTGGACGGCAACGCCGCCGGTTCCGGCCTCTGATGCCTGCCCAGCCTCCCCAACGGTACCACCCACTGACCCCCCGCTCGAGGAAGGTGCCGCCCCTGAGGAACCCCCGCCGGATTGGAGGCCGCCACTGCCGCCCGATTTGCCGGCCGTGTTCGACGGCGTTCCGCCAGTAGAGTCTGCCGGCTGTCCCACGCCGCCGGTGCCTGTCGATCCGGCAGCCTGCGGGGCACCTCCAGGCATCCCGCCCGAGCCGGAGCCCCCTTCACCACGCTCGCTCGCGTGCTGACTCCGTCCTCCACAGCCCAGCAGGATGACGGCGAGGCACCATCGGTGGACGAGCCCCGTAGGTCTAGTTGCCGAGGGAACGACAAACCGAGCGGTGGCACTCAGTCCCATGAACATCCTCTCGGTGAACCTGCTCAGGGCATCATACGCGAAATCGGCACCCTGGACGCGATTCGCGGTGCAGGCTGCTCAAGCTAGCTAGTCGCGACCGATGACGATGCGGACGCCGTAGTGATCCGAAAGGTTGTACTCGAGGCCCCCCAGATCGACGGGAGTGTCGAGGATACGGGACGCGGTCGTCCTGTGCGCCGGAAAGGCAGTGATCAGTGCGTGGTCAATCAGGGTGTCATCGTAGTCGGCGCTCGACGCGTGAAATGTGTTGTCGGAGCAATCGGTGCAGAGCGCAGTCGGCTCCTCCGCGTAAGGATTGGAGAGGTTCGCGTCGAGGAGCTCCTGGTACTGGTCGTCCAGCAGCGCGACGGAGGTGCCCACGGCGGGCCCCATGTTCAGATCGCCCAGCACGATGATAGGAAGACCGTCGCTCGCCTTGCTGGTGACGAACTCCGCCAGCATCTCGACCTGGGCAGCGTGCTCGCCATCCCAGGAATCGTGCGGCCCGGCGTATGGGATCACGCCGAGGGGGGATCCGAGGTGCGTGCAGACGGCATGAACGGGACCGAGGCCGGGGACCGTGACCTTTGCGTGGAGGGCCGCAGCCCGCACGAAGTACGCGTCGAGGGGGAGCACCTCCACTTCCTCGAGCGGAAAGCGACTGAGTAGGGCGACGTCATAGGTGCCACCAAAGATCGCCGGGTCATTCTCTTCCGAACCGTCGCCGAGGCACGCCTCGAGGGGTGCGCCCAGCGAGTCGAGAATGCACCCGAGGCATCCGCCGCTGAGACCCCCGATCTCGGCTCCACAGGCTTCTTGAGCACAAGCGGTGAGCTCGACCCCCTCTGCCGATCCGCACATGGCTTGCAGGCAGCCACCGACGGACGTGAGCTCCTCACCCGAGCAGGCCCCGCTACCCGGCAACGCCTCCGGTCGCACGGTGTTCGGCAGGTCTACGGCCAGTGCCTGCTCGAGCGTCTCCGCGTCACTGTCCAGCCAGAGCTCTTGCACGCAGAGCAGGTCCAGCTCGGGCGCCATCTCCGCCAGCGCGCCGACGACGAGCGGCGCGCGCTCTGTCGCGAACGGCTCGAAGTTCGGTGCCAGAGCGGTGTTGAAAGTGAGCGCGCGAAGCTCGAATGGTTCTTCTGGCTCGCGCGAGCCCACTGTCGTGCCCTCGTTCGTACCCCCGCACCCCGCCACGAATACCATCGAATTCAGTCCCACGACCGACATGAGCTTGAGCATGATTCCTCCGTTTCCGCACGCTTCAGCAACGACCGTGCCAGTCGAGCTCTCGCGGAATTCGTCGACATCGTCTTGACAGTCGACTCCCGCGCTCAGCGGATGGTGGCGCCGTCGCGGCTCACCTGAGCACGAGGGTGCACAGTCGAAAGGTCGTCAGGAGACTTTGCCTAAGCCCCGTCAAGGGATGCTCCCACGTCATGTCGAGTCCCATCACGCAAGCGGCACGGTTGCTGCACTGAGGCCGCATGGCCCCGAAACCTTTGTACGCCACGGAAGCGGATGGGCCCCGAGGAGAGG
>Ga0315910_10002991_pt1 | contig 14565 bp, 11 predicted proteins | sample EdamamesoilMG_FD_204470 | JGI IMG/M metagenome (GOLD analysis project Ga0315910, IMG submission 204470) | Garden soil microbial communities collected in Santa Monica, California, United States - Edamame soil | ecosystem: Environmental > Terrestrial > Soil > Garden | place: USA: California...
ACAGATTTCAAAATGGTCCGGACATTTACCACGGTGATGGCCGTTCTGACGGCTGCATACCTTGCCGGTTGCCTGTCTGGGTGTAGTTCGAAAAAGCGCCCTTCGTTCACAACTCCGCTCCCTAATCCTGCCGGATCACTCATCGCCCCGGCTATTGCCACCAGTGGTGCGCCCAGCGTTCGCCCAATCAGTGCCACTGCTGGGCCGGAAGAACTCTGGATCATCTCCCGCCCGGCTGCCGCTACTCCTCGATCAGCTGATGACACAGCCGGCTCCGGCGCGTTGATGACCGAAGTCGAAGGCGAAAATGTCCCGCTACCGCTAAAACGCACGGAGGTTAATGCTTCCGTCGCCGGTTACATCGGTTCGGTCGAAGTTGTGCAGCAGTTTCACAATCCCTATTCGAGCAAGATCGAAGCGGTGTATGTGTTTCCCTTGCCCCACAACGCCGCCGTGAACGAGTTCATCATGACCATCGGTGAGCGACGCATTCGCGGAATCATTCGCGAGCGGAAGGAAGCAGAGGAAATCTATCAGGCCGCCAAGAGCCAGGGCTACGCTGCGTCGCTCCTTACTGAAGAACGCCCCAACATCTTCACGCAATCCGTCGCCAATATCGAACCCGGCAAGGAGATTGACGTCACCATCAAGTATTTCCACACCCTCGATTACGTGGACGGTTGGTATGAGTTCGTGTTCCCGATGGTCGTCGGCCCACGCTTCAATCCGCCCGGCATGACGAACGGCATCGGCGCCGCCGCACGCGGTAGTCCCAAATCGACCGGCCAGAATACTGAAGTTCAATACCTCAAGCCCTCAGAGCGCAACGGCCACGACATTTCGCTTAAAGTCGAAGTGAGCGCTGGAGTACCCATCGAAGAATTCCAATGCCGCACCCACGACACGTCGCATTCTACTTCTTCGCCAGAGCGACTCACCGTCGCGCTCAAACCTCACGACAACATCCCCAATCGCGATTTCGTCCTTCGCTACCGCGTTGCGGGTGACAAAATCAAAACCGACCTCCTAACCCATCGCGATGAGCGTGGAGGCTATTTCACGTTGATGCTGTATCCGCCCGCTGAACTGAAACAACTCAGCCGACAACCGCTGGAACTTGTCTTCGTGCTCGATTGTTCCGGCAGCATGAACGGACTGCCATTGCAGCAGGCCAAAGCTGCCATCGAGCGCGCCTTGCAACTCCTGCGCCCCGGCGATTCTTTCCAACTCATCACCTTCTCCCTCAGCGCGGTGCAACTCGGTAATCATCCACTCGAAGCTACGCCGGGAAACATCCAGCGTGGCCTGCGATACCTCCGTTCGCTCGACGCCGAAGGTGGCACGATGATGATTGAAGGCATCAAAGCCGCGCTCGATTTCCCGCACGACCCCGACCGCCTCCGTTTCGTCTGTTTTCTCACGGATGGTTACATCGGCAACGAAGCGGAAATCCTAGGTGAAGTTCACAAACGCCTTGGCGCGACGCGCATCTTCAGTTTTGGCGTCGGCTCGTCGGTGAATCGTTATCTGCTCGATCACATGGCCAAGGCCGGTCGCGGCACGGTCGCATATCTCGGTCCGCGCGACGACGGCGCAAAAGTCATGGACGCGTTCTTTACGCGCATCAGTTATCCCGGCCTGACAGACATCGCGTTTGATTGGGGCGGCTTGCAAGTCAGTGAGGTCTTCCCGCACCTCACGCCGGATTTGTTTGTCGGTCGCCCAGTCATTGTGACGGGCCGTTTCCAAGGTGTTGCGACTGCGCCAATCCGCGTCACCGGCAAAGTCGCCGGTCAGTCCCTCGATTTCAGCATTCCGGTTGACCAAGAAACCGCCGCCGCCCACACAGCGTTGCCCAGTGTCTGGGCGCGAATGAAGATCGCCGACCTCATGGACGAATCCACCTACACGCCAAACACTGAGTTACCCGAGCAGATCAAACAAGTCGCACTCGATTACGGCTTGATGTCCGCATTCACTGCATTTGTCGCCGTGGATTCATCACAACAAACCGCCGGCACTGAAGGCACAACCGTTCCTGTCGCCGTGCCGGTGCCTGAAGGTGTGAAGTATTCCACCACAGTGCCGGATAAATAACCGTCCCTCCCAACACCATTCCAATAATGAAAACGACTCAACTCGTCACGCTATCGCTCTGTCTCGCGCTACTCGCCGGCTGCGCCAAATCTACCCGCTCCCTTTCCAATTCTGGCTATCGCGATCCCGGCAACACCGCTCACTTCGCTCCCCGCCAGAACGATTCTGATCCGGGCTTCGAGTATCGCGGTGAGTTAAGCGAGTTCGACGTGCTCGGCATCACACGCACCGAAACCGCCTCCGACGCCGACATCGAAAAAGCCCTAGCCGCTGCGAAACGAATTCGTCTCAAGTCCGGTGACTCCATTCTGCTCGTCCAATCTGGCGCCATCTTCCCCGACGCGCCGATGGTCACCGAACTGACCAAGCAATTCCGAGTTGTACCATTTACTGGCGTGCCGCCGGTTTCGCGGCGCGGCACGGACGGGCAATTTGAACGATACGACGCTGGAGATTTTTCCAAATCGCTACGGCTCGCTGCCGCACGCGGTGGTTGCGAAACGATCCTCTGTTACTGGGGCATCCTCGAGTCAGCGAACGCCAAGCTCGTCACCAAAACGGTTTCCTGGGTGCCGGTCGCAAGCTGGTTCATTCCCGACGAAAACCAACACATGCGCATCCGTCTCAAACTCGCCCTGGTGGACGTACGCACCGGCGATTGGGCGGTGCTTAGCCCAAATGCCATTGAAGACAGCAAACTCAGCGTCTCGCCGCGTCGGGGTGTTGTGGATCAAAAACTTGTCGAAAGTTTGAAACGGAGCGCCTACGAGTCTGTCACAAAGGAGTTGGTTGAACGCTATTCGGAAATCGCAGCCAGGTGATATCGCGTCAGTTTGAAGGTCTGGCGGTTGGCGGAGACTGTTGCCCTGAGATGCATTTGATGAGTCCGCAGGTGGAACTTGGCAGACAATAAGTGTTTACACACCATAGGTTTGAGCTACTGTTAAATCGCCATGAAGACCGTCTCGATCGTCGTTGCCATCTGTGCAATTCTGGGACTGGCGCTCGGCTCCAAGGTCGTATCATCCAGTCATCGCACTGCCGCAGAACTTCGCCGCAACAATCAAAGCCTTCAATCCGATCTGCAGAATGCGCGCGCCCGCGCGGATGCTTTGACCGCGGAGAAAAAGGAGACAACGCAACAGCTTGCCGCCATCGTCACCCGGCATGGGGAATTGACCTCCCGTATCCGCGAGTTGGAAGCAGCTGAAATGCAGGACTTGGCTCTTGCCACATCGTCCGCCGCATTGAAACCGTATCAGGCCGAGGCTTACCTCGGACGCAAATCCCTCGGTTTGGTCTGGATTGTCCCGCGCAACCACCGTATGGACACAAACAGCCAGCGTTATGTTTATGAGCCCGTGGTGTGCCTGGATGAGAAACTGCGGAAGTTTTTCGAAGTACACCACACCAACATCGTCGAGCGGGTGGTGGAAACACCCGTTTATGTCAACGATGTTTACGTCCAGGATGGTTACTCCTATCCCGTGGGATATTGGCCGAGGCAGACAAACAACTGGCCGTCAGCACCGGGCGCTTCGCCCATGCCAACACCGCCACCAGCATTTAACCCTGGTAGTGGCAAGGTCATCAACCAACCGCTAGGAACGCCGGCCGGCCAAATCAAAACGTATCCTTCCGCTCCCAGACCTCCTGCGAATCAGCAACCGAGGCAGCCGCAGACCACGCCCGCGCCGGCGACCTCACTGCGCACAGCGAGTCTTTAATGGCGCGAGCTGGTGAGATTTACTTCTTCTCTGTGTGCCAGATGTCGCCCTCGCCGTAGCTGAACCAACGGCTCGTCGTCACCTTCTGTTGCGTGTAGAACTGCACACCTTCCCTGCCCTGCATGTGCAGGTCGCCGAAGAATGATTCATCCCAGCCGTTGAACGGAAACCACGCCATCGAAGCGGGCACACCGATGTTGATGCCGATCATGCCGGCCTTGGCGCGATGCTTGAACTCCCGCGCCGCCTTGCCGCTACGCGTGAAAATCGAAGCACCGTTGCCATACATGGACTTGTTCGCCAATTCAATTGCGGCATCCAGATCTTCCATGTGCATCACATTTAGCACCGGACCAAAGATCTCTTCTTTCGCCACCGTCATACCGTTCTGCACGTGACCGAGAATCGTCGCACCGACGTAGAAGCCATTCGGCGCTTCGGAAACTTTCACGCCGCGGCCGTCGGCTAAAACTTTTGCGCCTTGTTGCTCGCCAATGCCAATCAACTCTTGCACGCGATTGGCGTGTTGCTTGGTGATGACTGCGCCCATGTCTGGCTGCGCTTCGCGGTCGGTCGGGCCGACTTTGATGCGCTTCGTGGCTTCAACCAGTGTCGGCAAAACTGTCTTCTCCGCGTCGCCAACAACCACTGCGGTTGAGCCCGCCATGCAACGTTCACCCGCGCAGCCGAACGCCGCCTCGATGACGCCGCGCGTCGAGTTTTCCACGTCGGCGTCCGGCATGAGAATGACGTAATTCTTCGCGCCACCGTTGGATTGCACACGCTTGCCGTGCTTCGTCCCGACTTCGTAGATATAGCGGGCAATCGGTGTCGAGCCGACGAACGAAATCGCCTTCACCTTCGGATGCGTGAGCAATGCGTCCACGACATCGCGTCCGCCGTGCACGATGTTCAGTACGCCCTTGGGTAGGCCGGCCTTCTCCAGCAGTTTCGCTATCTTGATGGCCGTGAGGGGAACTTTTTCGCTCGGCTTGAGGACGAACGTGTTCCCGCACGCGATGGCAATGGGATACATCCACAGCGGCACCATCGCAGGAAAGTTGAAGGGCGTGATGCCGACGCAAACGCCGAGCGGCTGGCGGATCGCTTCGCAATCAATGCCCCGCGCGACGTTTTCCAGCACCTCGCCCATCATCAACGACGGCACGCCGAGCGCAAACTCGACGACCTCCATCCCGCGTTTCACATCCCCGCGCGATTCGACGAGCGTCTTACCGTGCTCGCGCGTGTTACTGCGGACGATGTCCTCGAAGTTATCTTCGAGCAGCATTTTGAACCGGCCGAGGATTCGCGCGCGCTCGACCGGCGGTGTTTCCATCCACGCCGGAAATGCCGCGTGCGCCGCATCAACCGCAGCGTTCACGTCCGCCGCGGTTCCGACGGGACATTCCGCGATGACTTCACCAACGGACGGATTGAAGACCGGCGTGCCGGTAACTTTGGGTGTCAGCCATTCGCCGCCGATGTAAAAGGGACAAGGTTCAAGTGTCTTCGTCATATCAAAGCTCCAGATAAAAAATTTACCTCTTTGCCAACGGCGCAACGCTGCGCTGCCCTGGCCCGGTGTAATTCGACAGCGGACGGATCAGCGAATTGTTCGCCAGTTGTTCCATGATGTGCGCCGTCCAGCCGGTGATGCGGGCCATCACAAAAATCGGCGTGTACATGTCAATGTCAATGCCCATCATGTAATACGCCGGCCCGCTCGGAAAATCGAGGTTCGGATGGATGCCCCTCTGCTCGATCATCGTCGCTTCAAGAATGTCTGCGATGTCGAGCCACTTTGATTGCCCGGTGAAGTCCGCCATCTTGCGCGCGTATTTTTTCATCGTTGGCACGCGCGAGTCGCCCTGCTTGTAAACGCGATGCCCGAAGCCCATGACCTTCCGCTTGTCGCGCAGCGCAGCGAGCATCCAGACGCGCGCCCGCGCTGGCTCGCTGATCTCCAACAACATCTTCATTACCGCTTCGTTCGCGCCACCGTGCAACGGGCCTTTGAGCGACGCGATTCCCGCGGTCACGCCCCCATGTAAATCCGCCAAACTCGAAACCACGACTCGCGTGGTGAAAGTCGAAGCGTTGAAGCCATGCTCCGCATAAAGCACCAAAGAAGCCTCAAACGCGCGCACCACTTCTGGCGCGGGCACTTTACCGAAGCAAACGTGAAAGAAATTCTCCGCAATGCTGAGATCATCACGTGGCGGGATGACTTCCTGGCCTTTGCGGAGCCGATAGAACGCGCCGATGATGGTGGGAATCTTTGCGAGCAGTTCAACCGATCGCTGCAAATTCGCTTCGGCATCCTGGCGCTCAGGTTTGGCCGTTTCCATGCCGAGGAAGCTCACCGCCGTCCGCAACACATCCATCGGATGCGCTTCACGCGGAAATTTTCCGATCACTTCCAGCAGCGTCGGACTTATCTCACGTCGCGCCCGTTCGTAGGTTCGGAACGCTTCCAGGTCACGCGCGCCTGGCAGTTCCCCGTGCCAGATAAGCCACGCGACTTCTTCAAAACTGCATTGCTCGGCCAATTCCTGCACTGGATAGCCAAAATAGACCAACGAATTGATCTCCGGCATCACCTTCGAGATGCGCGTCGAATCCACGACCACGCCATCGAGGCCTTTGTGAATCGTGTTATTGTCGGACATAATCAAAGTTTGAAATTGAAAACGTCTTTGTCGAACTTGGCGTAATCCTCGTAGCGCAACAATTCGTAAAGCTCCGCCCGCGTCTGCATCCTGCTCACGACCGACTCCTGCGTGCCTTTGTCTTTGATGGCCGCGAGACCATCTTCAATCGCCTTCATTGCCAAGCGTAGCGTCGTCACCGGATAAATCACGATGTTGAAGCCAAGATCAGAAAGCTGCTTCGCCGTCAGCAATTTGCTTTTACCGAACTCGGTCATGTTCGCCAGCAACGGGACTTTGACGGCCTTGCGGAATTTTTCAAACTCGCCTTCGTCCGCCAACGCCTCGGGAAAAATGGCATCCGCGCCGGCATCCACGTAAGCTTTCGCCCGAGCAATTGCCCCGTCGAGACCCTCGGAAGCCCGCGCGTCGGTGCGGGCCATGATGAGGAAATTTTTGTCGCGCCGTGCACCGACTGCCGCGCGGACCTTTTCCACCATCGCTTGCGGTGTAACGAGTGATTTGCCGTCAAGATGGCCGCAGCGTTTTGGATTTACCTGATCCTCGAGATGACAACCGCAAAGTCCCGCATCTTCGAGCGTGTTGATAGTACGCGCCATGTTCAAGGGTTCGCCAAAGCCAGTATCAGCATCAATCAGCGCCGGCAAATCGGTCGCCCGAGCAATCGCGCCGCCACGTGCCGCAACTTCGGACAACGTCGTGAGACCGATGTCAGGCAATCCAAGATCGGCGGAAAGTGCTGCGCCAGAAACGTAAACCCCATCGAAGCCGTGCCGCTGAATCGCCATCGCCACGAGCGGCGAGAAAGCGCCGGGCATGCGCAGCAACTTATCGGATTTGAGGGCGGCCCGGAATTCCTGGCGTTTATCCGATGCAGATTTGCTGGCTTGGAGCATGGTTAAAAGATTCCCCGTTGGTCACGCACGGAGCAAGTCAGTTTGTCCGGCGGTAGTACCACGTTCAGTGCGCCCAACTCACCGGCTTTGAGTTCGCCGAGCCGTTGCGCGGCTTTGAGAAAGCGCTCACTCTCGTCGGCGGAAACTAGATCTTCCGTGAGCGTCTTGAACTTTTGGATGTAGTTCGCCCGCGCAAACGGGCGCGCCCCCAGCGGATGCGCGTCGGCCACGGCAATTTCATCCGTGAGCTTCTTGCCGTCGTTGAATGTGATTTCGACACGACCGCCAAAAGCTTTTTCCCTTGGATCAATCGAGTGGTAGCGCCGCGTCCATTCGGCGTCTTCGCGTGTTGTAATTCTCTTCCAGAGCGCGACCACGTCCGGATGCTTCGCGACTTCGGGCGCGTAGCTCTTCACGTGATGCCAGAAGCCGGTGTGCAACGCGGCGGCAAAGATGAACATGATGCTGTGGTCGAGCGTCTCACGGCTTGCGTTCGGGTCGGATTTCTGCGGGTCGTTCGCACCCGTACCGATGACGAAATGCGTGTGGTGGCTCGTGTGGATGACGATCTCGCGAATGCTCTTCAGATCGGCGATCTGTTTGCGCAGCTTGAACGCGAGGTCGATCCACGCCTGCGCCTGATATTCGGCGGAATGTTCCTTGGTGTAGGAATCGAGGATGGCGCGGCATGGCTCACCGGGCGCGGGGAGCGGCACGTCGTAGCTCGCGTTTTTGCCGCCGAGCATCCACGCGATGACGCTGTCCTCGCCCTCGTAGATCGGCGACGGACTTTTCTCGCCGCGCATCGCGCGATCCACGGCTTCGATGGCGAGCTTGCCGGCGTGCGCGGGCGCATAAGCCTTCCAACTGGATATTTCGCCTTTGCGCGATTGCCGTGTGGAAAATCCGACATGCACCGCCTGTTGAACCGCCTGATAAATCGTGTCGGTGTCGAGGCCGAGCATCGCGCCGATGCCGGCGGCGGCGGACGGACAAAGATGTGCGATGTGATCCTTTTTGTGTTCGTGCAGACAGATCGCGCGCACGAGGTCCATCTGGATTTCGTAGGCGACGACGAGGCCGCACAGCAGTTGTGCGCCGGTGCAACCGCATTGCTGCGCCACAGCGAGCAGCGGCGGGATGTTGTCGCCGGGATGCGAATAATCGGCGGCGAGAAACGTGTCGTGCATGTCGAGTTCGCGCACGGCGACGCCATTCGCCCACGCAGCCCATTCACAATCGAATCGCTGCTCGCTCGCCACGCCGAACAACGCCGCACCCTTTGCGCGCGGATGCGCCAGAGCCTGCGTGCGGGCATTGGCAACCGGCTCACGGTTGATGGCGGCGATGGCGACGCTCGCGTTGTCTATGACGCGGTTGATGACCATCTCGCCAACAGCGGAATCAATCAGTGCCTTGTCCGAAGCGACGGAGGCAATTTTCCAAGCGAGTTGTTCCGTCTTCGGGAGCGGAACTTTGGACGGATAGACTTTGACTTGGTGGGTGCTCACGGATGCGGCGGAATGGGCTTCATCTCACCGCGCGAGACTTTCGCCTGATAATCGCTCCACGACATCTTGGCGCGCTTGGTGTCCACGCTCACCATCGTGATGCAGTCGTCCACGGGGCAGACGAGCGAGCAAAGATTGCAGCCGACGCACTCGTGCTCCTTAATTTCCGGAATCGGTTTGCCGGGCACACGGCCCGGGCCGAGGCCGTGACCGTTCGGATTGATCAACGCGATGGCCTGATGCGCACCGTCTTCGCAGGCGATGTAGCAGAGGTTGCAGCCGATGCATTTGTCGTAGTTGATGCTCGCGATGCGCTTGTAATGCAGGTCGAGCGTCTCCCATTTCTGGAGCGTCGGCACGGCCTTGCCGATGAGTTCGTTCACGCTTTTCATGCCCTTTGAGTCGAGGTAATCGCTCAAGCCTTCGCACATGTCTTCCACGATGCGAAAACCATAGTGCATGATCGCGGTGCAAACCTGAACACTCGTCGAGCCCAACGCGATGAACTCCGCCGCGTCGCGCCAGGTCGTGATGCCGCCGATGCCGGAGATGGGAAGCTGAACTTCCGGATCAGCCGCGCAACTCTGTACCATGTTCAACGCAATCGGTTTCACCGCCGGGCCGCAATAACCGCCGTGCGAACTCTTGCCCGCAACGAACGGCTCGGGGCAAAAGTTGTCGAGATTGACCTGCGTGATGCTGTTGATGGTGTTGATGAGCGAAATGCCGTTGCTCTTGGCACGTTTGGCGGCGCGGGCGGCATAAGTCACGTCGGTGATATTGGGCGTGAGCTTGGTCAGCACTGGAATCTTCGCCACCTCCATCACCCAACCGACGATGGTTTCGGCCACCTCTGGTCGCTGACCGACGGCCGAACCCATGCCGCGTTCACACATGCCGTGCGGGCAACCGAAGTTCAATTCGATGCCGTCCGCGCCGGCGTCTTCGGAGCGCTTCACGAATTCATGCCAGCGTTCGCGCGTGTCCACCATGAGCGAGGCGATGACCGCGTGGTTCGGCCAACGCTTCTTCACTTCGGCGATTTCGCGGAAGTTGGTTTCCGGCGAGCGATCGCTGATGAGTTCAATGTTGTTGAACCCGACCATGCGTGACTGCCCAAGGTTCAATGCCGAGTAGCGCGACGAGACGTTGACGATGGGGTCGCCGATGGTTTTCCACACGACGCCGCCCCAGCCGGCGTCAAAGGCGCGTTCGGCCTGATAACCGGTGTTGGCGGGTGGGCCGCTGGCGACCCAGAACGGATTAGGTGACTTGATGCCCGCGCAATTGATGGATAGGTCAGCCATATTATTTTCCTCCGTTCTTGAAATATTCCTCTTCAAGCTCCGGCACGCGGATGGGCTTGTCAAAACCTGAACCGATCGGCGGCGCACCCTTCACACCAAGCCGTGAGGCTTGTACCGGACCGGAAATCTTCTCGTTGGCGAACATCGCGTGGATGCCGCGTGCGGCTTTCTTGCCTTCAGCCACCGCGTTGACGACTTCGCGCCCGCCGTTGGCGCAATCGCCGCCGGTGAACACTTTCGGGAGATTCGTCTGGCCAGTATCGGCATTGCGCACGACTACACCGCGCGAATCAAGTTCGAGACCCGGGAAAAGCTTCTTCAGCAGACCGGCTTGTTTTTCTTCGCCGATGGCCTTGATGACCATGTCGAACGGCTCGACGAACTCTGTGCCGGGAAGGATCTGCAATTTGCCGTTCGTGCTGGCGGTGCGGGCGAGTTTGAGTCCAGTGACGTGGCCGCCGCTGGAGAGAACTTCCACCGGCACGACGTTGAACATGAAGCGCGCTCCGTCCGTGCCCGCAAGTTCCTGCTCAAATTCGTAAGCCGACATGTCGCTCTGCGCGCGGCGATAAACAATGGCCGCATCGCGCGCTCCGAGACGCTTCGCCTGCGTGACCGCATCAATTGCCGTGTTGCCGCCGCCGATGACGGCGACGCGTTCGCCCACGGCGACTTGATGGAGCGGGTTGCTGTGAATCTCCTCGATGAACTTGAGTGCATCCACGACCTCGGGCAAGTCCTCGCCGGGAATGCCAAGCTTCGGACTGCCGCTTAAGCCGACGGCCACAAAGATAACGTCGAAATCTTTTTCGAGCTGCGCGACAATGATGTCCTTGCCGACTTCGGCGCCGCAGCGAAATTCCACGCCGAGCGACTTGATCATCTCGACTTCATCGAGGCTGACCTGCGGCGCCATTTTGTAATAGGCAATGCCGTAGGTATTGAGCCCACCTGCCTGCGATTTCTTCTCGAACACGACTGGCGAGTGACCTAGTTGGGCGAGTTCTGCCGCGCAACCAAGTCCCGCCGGTCCGCCGCCGATGATGGCGATGCGCTTGCCGGATTTCTTTGCTGGCGCTTTGAGCACGGAGATCTTCTTCTCGGTGACGTAATCCGTGGCGTAGCGTTGCAGCCGGCCGATCTTCACCGGGTCGCCTTCACGATCGAGCACTACGCACGCGCCTTCGCAGAGTACTTGGGTCGGGCACACCCGCGCGCAACTCGCGCCGAGGATGTTCGCGCTCAGAATGGCTCGCGCCGCGCCGGTGGGATTGCCGGTGGCGATCTTCTTGATGAACGACGGGATGTCGATGCCGGTCGGGCACGCCTGAATGCACGGCGCATCGAAACAGAAGATGCAGCGATTGGCTTCGATGAGAGCTTCCTGGGCATTGTAGGCGGGCTTGTAATCGGCCAGGTTGGCCGCTGCGGTCGCCGCGTCGAGTCGAGGACTGATAGGCATAAATGAATTTCTGCGCCCTGTGCGCAGCTTTAGTGGTTGCTTTGTGGCCGCAGATTGGCGAAGCGCGGGCAAAAATGGAAGGAAATCTTTGCCGCGCTCAAGTTGTGAACGCTGGCCGCGGTTATGGCCTGGCCGATTTCACCGTGAAGCGCCAAGGCCGCGAAACCAAAGGTTCACCTGCCGCACTGCGAAAACCGCCCTTGGTATCTTCATTCTTGTTCAACCGCAGGTGATAATTGTGCCCACTCGTAAGTTTGACGGGAATCTTCAGAACCGTTTTGGACTGATCCCAAGCCGGCTTGCCGGTCACCTCGGGCGCATCGCCATAGACGGACATCGAGCCATCCATGGGCCGGTCGAAGTACAACTCCAGCGTGCCAAGATCTGGGTCAACCTGCGTGTCGCCATCGGCCGGAATGGCCTTCAGGATCTGCGGACCGTGTGACAACCGCTCATGCTCGGCCGCCTCGTGGCGTGATTTCGCGGCCGCAATTTTTGCGGCAGCGGCATCACCCCATTCGTCAAAGAACTTGAACACCGCGTCGGCGGCACCCGGGAATCGCGGCTTGGTTTGCGCCGTCACACCCAGGACGGCAGCCAGATCCTCCGTCCAGAAAAAACTACTGGCAACATCGGTATCCACGCACGACTGGGCGGATCTGGGTTCATTGTGATCGAGGAAATAGCGGATGGTGTTTGCGCGGACCACACTCTCATAAAGTACCGTTCGCGGGCTGCCGTATGCCTGTTTCCGCATGGCCGACTCGACGGGCTTGAACAGCTTCTTTGCTGCCCCGTCCAGATGCTTTGCGTTGGCGTCCACCCACGGATTCACGAACGAGTGGGCGAACTCGTGAACGATCAAGAGCATCATCTGCTCCACGGTATAGTAGAGTTGGTTGCCGGCCTTGACCCTCGGCGTTCCGACCACAGCTAGGATTTCGGTCGTGCCATCTGCCAATCGCACCTCACAGCCGTAGTTCTGCGGCCCGTTCAGCAAACCGGGCACGATCTTGAAGTGCGTGTTGGTCGTCAGGCCGAATTGCTGAGCATACCAACCCAAGTCGAGTCGCGGGCGAACGCCAGCCTCCAGATTCTTTTCCGCCGCACGCCATACTTCCGCCTGACTCGCAAAAAATCCGGTGGCCTTGGTGTCTTCGGCAAACTGCTTCAGAGCCGCCAGAAATTCCCGCGCACTGGATGATGACCAGCGCGCGTCCAGCCAACTAGGCAGCGGATTGAGTTTGACGCGCGGAGCAAAAGTCTGTGGGTCAGCCGCGAGGGCGAGTCCTATCGGTGCATTGTAACCGATACCCCGAGAGCGATGAAGTTTCCGGATGACTTCGACCGAGGGATGATTGGTGAACGAACCAAAATGGGCGCGGACGGCGCGGTCGTAGGTCTCGACGCCGTCGTTCTGGAACTCCGCCAGCCCAGCCAGCCGGCAAATCACGGCGCAAAGTTCCACGCGCGGATCCACGTTGACCCCGAAACTGGGTGCGGGTGATTCGGCGGCGATCCCCGGCCAACCAGCGGCCAGAATGACGATCGCAAAGAATGATCTGGCAACTTGTCGAATTCTCATGTGATTGAATCCATCGCCAGCGGCGCCGGTGGAATCATGTCATTGATTCAGCTACACGCTCGATTTTCAGTGCCCGGCCCGTGACGTCTTCCACTTGAATCACCGCCCCGTGCAACATCACGCGATTGCGCGCGACCTCAAAGCGCTGCGGCATACCGGTGAGGAAGCGCTTGACGACGGGCTCGATCTCGCGGCCCAGCACACTTTCCTGTGGACCAGTGAAGCCGGCGTCACTCAAGTACGCGGTGCCACCGGCGAAGATCTGTTCGTCCGCCGTTTGCACGTGCGTATGCGTGCCGACCACGGCGCTGACTTTGCCATCGAGCAACCGCGCAAAAGCAATCTTCTCCGAGGTCGCCTCGGCATGGAAATCCACGAAGATGATCTTGGTTTGCTCGCGAAGCTTTTCGATCACCGGTGGAACCAACAGAAACGGATTCTCCAGCACCGACATGAATGTCCGGCCTTGGGCATTCACGACCGCGACTACCGGCAACGAGCCCTTCTGCAACACCGTAGCTCCCTGCCCGGGCGTCCCGGCCGGATAATTCAACGGACGCACGAAGCGTTTCTCGCTGGCGAGCAGTTCCATCACTTCCTTTTGATCCCAAAGATGATCACCGCTCGTGATGGCATCCACGCCGGCGGAAAAGATTTCTCCGGCAGTCTTGGGCGTGATGCCGTTGCCCCCGGCGGAGTTCTCGCCATTGGCGATGACGAAATCCAAACCATGACGATCGCGTAATTTGGGCACCAATTCTTTGACGGCTTTGCGCCCGGGTTCGCCCACGATGTCGCCGATGAACAGGATCTTCACGTGGCAAAGCTAGCTGCAAACCCAGCCGAATACACGCAAGAAAACCAGCTGTTCATCGCGATTGCGGTTGCCTTTCCTTCCGACTTACGGTGTCCTGCTGCCGATGAGATTCCGCCAGATCATTCCACTCCTTGCGGTCTTGGTTTTCTTTTCCAGAGATCTTCACGCCCATGGAGTTGCTGAAGAAATGGCGCTGGCCACGACGAATCTGCTCGCCGCACTCTCGCCCGAGCAACGGGCGCAAGCCACATTTCCCCTCGCTGACACGGAGCGTAAGAACTGGCATTTCATTCCGCGCGCCCGCAAAGGGCTGGCGATCCGCGAAATGTCGCTCACGCAACAAGGACTCGCGCACATTCTGATCTCAACGCCGCTGAGTCATCGCGGATTCTACAAGGCTGAAACCATCATGAGTCTCGATCAGGTGCTTTACGAACTCGAGAACCACGCGCCCCGACGCGAGCCGGGTCAGTATTACATCTCCATCTTCA
>Ga0315910_10002992_pt1 | contig 14563 bp, 13 predicted proteins | sample EdamamesoilMG_FD_204470 | JGI IMG/M metagenome (GOLD analysis project Ga0315910, IMG submission 204470) | Garden soil microbial communities collected in Santa Monica, California, United States - Edamame soil | ecosystem: Environmental > Terrestrial > Soil > Garden | place: USA: California...
GAGATTACAACCCGGACCTCCTGTTCCAACATCGCTGGGCGGGCGTGGGAGTGGCGGTCATCTCCGTCGTACTGCTGGTGGTTCATCAACGGCATCAGGTGCGACTTTATCGTTGGTTGCTGGTGGTCCTGGTGGGCTTGATCGCTATTACCGGGCATCAGGGTGGTTCGTTGACCCATGGGAGCGATTATCTGGCGAAGCATGCGCCCGGGCCGTTGCGTGGTCTGCTGGGCGGCGGGAAGTCGGCGGGCGCACCGCAGGGTGGCAGCGCGTTTGCGACCGCGGTGTTCCCGATCTTGGAACGCAATTGTGTCTCATGTCATGGCGTCGAGAAAATCAAGGGTGGCCTGCGGATGGATACGTTTGAACATCTGATGAAGGGCGGCGACAACGGCGTGATCGTGGTAGCAGGCAAGAGCGCCGAGAGCGAATTGCTGGTCCGCTCGCGATTGCCTTTGGAGCACGATGACCACATGCCGCCCGACGGCAAGCCCCAGCCTACCAGCGATGAACTGGCCGTGGTGGCCTGGTGGATCGATGCGGGCGCGTCCCCGGACAAACCGGCCGCCGAGTTGAACCCGCCGGAAGTCATCACGCGGATCCTGCCAACGCTTGCGAGCACGGCGACAGCGAAGTAACTTCGCGCCTTCTGGCATGCTCGACTTTGAGTTGATTCCGGCGACCGAGCGCGGTTCCCGTCGATTGATGGTGATGCTCCACGGGTTGGGCGACAGCATCGAGGGGTATCGCTGGTTTCCGCCGGTGATGGATCTGCCGTGGCTGAACTACGCGTTGGTGAATGCGCCGGATGAATACTACGGCGGTTACTCGTGGTTCGATTTTCCCGGCGACGCAAAGCCCGGAGTCGTCCGCAGCTACCGATTGCTGGTTGAACTGTTGGATGAATTTCGCCAGCAGGGCTTTCCTACGGACCAGACGACCTTGGGCGGATTTTCACAGGGCTGTTTGATGGCTATCGAGGTCGGCATCCGCTATCCCCACCAACTCGCGGGCATTGTGGGCATCAGTGGTCGGGCGTCGGATCCCGAACTATTGGTCGCCGAACTCTCGCCCGTGGCAAAGCAGCAGAGGTTCTTCATCAACCACGGCACGCTGGATCCAGTCATTCCCTTTGCCATCGCACACGAGCATGTGAACACCCTCAAAGCCGCCGGCTTGCACATCGAATGGCATGAATTGGTCAAGGCGCACACGATTGCGGGCGAGCAGGAAATGGAACTGATCCGTGATTTTGTGAGGCAGGGTTACGAGCAGCCGTAGTCCCGGGGAGCGCCCGGTTTGACTTATCGGGCCGAAATCCGCATAGTCAATGCCGTCATTTCATCAGGCCTTATCTTGAATCTAAACGTCGTATCGTGAGCAACATTCCCTCTCGCAAAAACCAGTGGTGGGCGCTTTTGGTCCTGTCGTTTTTGGCGGCAAGTTCGATCAACCTTTTGGCGCAAGGCCAGTCAGGTCAGCAGATGTGGCGGCGACTCGGGCGGGTACCGGAAAATCGTCCGGCGGCCGAGACGTGGGTGAAGCCGGACAAGTTCGACGCGGTCACGCTGGATCATGTGGCGATCGGTCGTGAGCTGGCCCGTGCCCCGAAGGAAACCGTGCCAGGATTTGTCGTATCGGACTTGGAACTAAGTTTGCCGATGCCGGAGGGGACCACGCAGCGGTTCCGCATCGTGGAATCTTCGGTGATGGCGCCTGAACTGGCTGCCAAGTATCCAGAAATCAAAACCTACGCCGGGCAGGGGATCGATGACCCGCTGGCGACGGTGCGTCTGGACCTGACGCCCGCAGGATTTCACGCGCAGATCCTTTCGCCGCGAGGGGCCGTTTACATCGACCCTTGCTTCCGGGACAAATCAGTCTATACGTCCTACTACAAACGCGATTATCGGCGCCAGGCCGATCGGTTTCGCTGCCTTGTGGAATCGGCTCAAACTGCCGGGATCGATCGAGATTCGGCCACGGATCTGGCGCGCTCCGGCGGAAATCTGCGGACCTATCGTCTGGCCTGCGCTGCGAATGCCGAGTACACCGCCTTCCACGGGGGCACCGTGGCGGGTGGTCTCGCCGGAGTAGTATCAGCCGTCAACCGCATCACCGGAATTTACGAGACTGAGCTGGCGATCCGGCTGGTCCTCGTGGCAAACAATAACCTCATCATTTATACCAACTCAGCCTCTGACCCGTACGACAACACGCCCAACTCAACGGTGTTGTCACAGAACCAGGCGAACCTGACCACGGTCATCGGCACTACCAATTATGACATCGGTCACGTGTTTGCCACAGGTGATGGTGGAGTTGCAAGCTTGGGGGTTGTGTGTGTAGCCGGAAGCAAGGCGCGAGGCACGACCGGCTACCCCAGCCCGACGGGCGATGCGTTCTGGATCGATTATGTCGCGCACGAGATGGGCCATCAATTCGGCGCCAACCACACCTTCAACAGCACCACTGGTAATTGCGGCGGAGTGAACCGGAATGGCGGAACGGCTTACGAACCCGGCAGCGGCTCGACGATCATGGCCTATGCGGGTATCTGTGGAAGCGATGATCTTCAGCCGCACAGCGACGCTTACTTTCATTCGATCAGTTTCGACGAGATCATTGCCTCGATCGACGGGGATTGTGCGGTGATGACCAGCACGGGCAACACCGCGCCCACGGTTAATGCGGGCGCGAATTACACCATCCCCGCCAGCACGCCCTTCATTCTTACTGCCACCGGTTCTGATCCGAACGGTGATACTTTGACCTATTGTTGGGAAGAACGCGACCTCGGTCCGGCTACGACCCTTACTGCAGCAGACAATGGCAGCAGCCCGCTCTTCCGCGTATTCAATCCAACGACGAACACCTGGCGCACTTTTCCAAAACTCTCCGACATCCTGAACAACGCCACGACCCTGGGTGAAAAGCTGCCCACGACCAGCCGCACCATGAATTTCCGCGTGACCGCCCGTGACAATCGCGCGGGTGGCGGTGGGGTGAACACAGATGACATGAGCGTGACCGTGGTTTCCAGCGCCGGGCCGTTTGCCGTGACCTCTCAACCCGGCGGCGGGACGTTCTCAAATGCCATCACTGTGACTTGGAACGTGGCCAACACCACCGCCTCGCCCATCAACTGCGCGAATGTCACGATTTCGCTTTCAACCAATGGCGGTCAGTCTTTTCCAATCACTCTGGCGGCCAGCACGCCCAATGATGGATCGCAAGTCGTGGTGTTGCCGAACCTCAACACCGCTCAAGCGCGCCTCAAAGTGCAGGGGGCGGGCAACATTTTCTTCGACATCAACGGAGCGAATTTCGGCATCGTCCCGGGCGTGCCGACGCCGCTGGTCACGATTGATTCTTTTGCGGTCACCGCAGAAGGCTGCGCGCCGGGCAATGGCGCGATTGATCCCGGTGAAACGGTCACCGTATCGGTGGGGTTGCGTAACGTGGGTTCGGCGAACACCACGAATCTGGTGGCCACCCTGTTATCAGGCGGCGGCGTGACGGTGCCGAGCAGCGCCCAAGCGTACGGCGCACTTATCGCCGGCGGCGGCGTGGTGATGCATTCTTACACGTTTACGGCAACGGGCGCCTGCGCCGGCGCACTAAGCGCCACCTTGCAATTACAGGATGGCCCGACATCGCTTGGCTTTGCCGCCCAGAATGAATCGCTGGGGGGATTCACGAACACCAGCTATTCCTTCACGAATAGCGCGACGGTCCTGATTCCGGCTTCGGGTAATCGCGGCAAAGGTGGGCCCTATCCCTCGACGATTTCGGTCGGAGGCGTGAGCGGCACGGTCTCGAGAGTTACGGTCACGCTCGTTGGCGCGGGCCATGAATATTCGGATGACCTGGATATTCTCCTTGTCGGTCCCGGTGGCCAGAAAGTGATGTTATTGTCAGATGCTGGGGGTGGATTGACCAGCAGCGGGTTGACGATGACGTTCGACGACGCGGCGCCGGCGACCGCTCCTGACACGGCGGCGTTGACCAGTGGAACGTTCAAGCCGACGGATTTTGATACTGCGTCGGATGCGTTTTCTTCGCCAGCGCCGGGATCGCCGTATGGGACAAGCCTGGCCGTGCTCAATGGCGTGAACCCAAACGGCACGTGGTCGCTCTATACGCAGGATGATCAGCAGCAGGACACGGGCGCACTGACCGGTGGCTGGCGGTTGACCATCAATACCATGGAAGGAAGTTGCTGTTCCGGCGCGATCGTGAACAACCCACCGAACTTTCCGGCCATCCCAGGCAAACAGGTGGCGGAATCGCAGACTTTGGTATTTACCAACACGGCCACGGACCCGGATGGCAATGCGCTTTCATTCAGCCTGGTGGGCGCGCCTACGAATGCATCAATCGCGGCTGCCACGGGTGTGTTCACCTGGACGCCGACCGAGGCTCAAGGGCCAGCAACGAATATCTTGCAAGTCATCGTGACGGACAATGGCACGCCGAATCTGAGCGCGACGCAATCGGTGACGATTGTTGTGACCGAGATCAACAGTTCTCCCACCTTGACGCCCATCAGCAACAAGACGGTGGCTGAAGGTGGTTCGGTCAATTTCACCAACACAGCCACTGACGGTGATCTGCCGGCGAATGGATTGACGTTCACCTTGCTTCAAGGACCGGTCGGCGCGGCCGTTCATCCGACGACGGGTGTGTTCTCGTGGGCGACCACCGAGTCTGATGGGCCCGGAACAAATCTTATGTTTGTCGTGGTCACCGACAATGGCACGCCGAATCTGAGTGCGACGCAATCACTCACCATCGTGGTCAGTGAGAGCAACGATGCTCCAGTGCTGACACCGATCAATAACGTGACAGTGGTTGAAGGTGGTTCGGTCAATTTCACCAACACAGCCACTGACGGTGATCTGCCGGCGAATGGATTGACGTTCACGCTGCTTCAAGGACCGGGTGGCGCGGTGGTTCATCCGACGACGGGTGAATTTTCCTGGACGACCGGCGAATCTGATGGCCCCGGAACCAACCTTATTTCCATCGTGGTTGCCGATAATGGTTCGCCAAGCCTGAGTTCAACCCAGACGTTCACCGCCATCGTGCTGGAGAGCAATCTGCCGCCAGTCTTTCCCGCGATTCAAAGCCGCGTGGTCCATGCCGGTGCCGTAGTCACGTTCACCAATAGCGCCACCGATCCTGATCTGCCGGCAAACTCGCTTACATTCTCGCTTGATCCTGGAGGGCCACTCGGGGCAACAGTCAGCCCAACGGGTGTGTTCACCTGGTTGACGAGCGATGCTGATGCAAATACGACCAATCAGTTCACAGCGCGCGTGACGGACAACGGAGTGCCAGCCTTGGAGGCAACGCAGAATTTCTCCGTGACGGTCCAGCCACGCCCGATGCTCACGAGCATCAGCGCTGCCAGCGATATGGTGACGTTGACCTGGTCGGCAATCAGCGGAGAGTCCTATCAGCTGCAATCCTTGCAGGATGTCGCGAGCACCAACTGGACCGATGTCGGTAGCAGTGTGTTGGCCAGCGGCGATTCGGCAAGCCAGACGAACGCGCTGGATGCACAGCTTCGTTACTTCCGCGTGCGATGGGTCGTTCCGTGAGCCGTAAATCAGGTTGCCGCTGGCATGCCTTTTATCCGGCCTCCGGCCAGAGTGCCGACCACGCCGATCACGGGCATGAGCAACGCCACCCAAACGGGTTGCTTGGCATTCATCATGGCCTCCATGTTCGGGACGCCACCGGTGCGCAGTTTCGGATCGGCTGCGGGCGAAGTGAGCGCTGGAATGGCAGACAGCAATCCTAGAACGAGAACAAGTCCAGCGAGGCCGAAGACAGCCTTTTGACTCTTTCCGATCAATGCGCAAACCTTGCCGCCGACCAGCGCGGCGACAATGCTGACGATGAACATCACCGCCAGCCAAAGGGTGGTCACTTCGTAAAGACCCGGCTTGAACGCCCGGTCCGCACCCATCCCGAGGTATGCCGCAGTTAGTGACGTGAACACCACGATGAACATGGCGAGGTAGCCGACGATGACACCAATGATGATCTTCAGCATAGGCATTTGGTAGGTTGAGGGTTGTTGTGCCGGTTTCTACTCTGTGAAAGCCTGCGCGCCTTCACTTGGACTTCCGTTTTGCAGCGCGCTTGTCGCGATCGGCCCGGGCTTGTTCTGCAACCGCGATCCAATCCTTCACCGACACGCGTCCGATCAGCTTGCCGATGACATCGAGCGGAATGTCCTCCAGCTTCTTGAACCGGATGCAGCACTTGCCCATGTCGAGTTTCTTGCCTGTGGTGGCCCAGGTTTTGCGAAACCATTTCTCTGTGTCGTTGTCGCCATAGACTGACATGACGTAGAGCGCCATGTGATTTTTCTGTGATGCCAGCCCGGCGTAAGGCATCGGCACCTTCGGATCGCAGTGATAGCCTGCCGGGTAAATGCTGTGGGGGATGACGTAGCCGATTATCCCGTAGCTCATGCATTCCTCGTAACCTCTGGGCAGGTTGTCGAGGACGACTTTGCGTACGGCGCTGATAGCCGCGCGGCGGTCAGCGGGCAGGCCCTTGATGTATTCGTTGACGGTTTTAGCGTTGCTGGTCATCGGGTGAAGCCGTTAGGAACTCAGCCAGTGACGGTGCTGTCCTCTTGCATCATTCCGAAGATGTTGCCTTCGGTGTCCTTGCAGTAGGCCAGCCAGCCCACGCCGGGAATGGGCATCTTGGGAACTACGACGGTCGCGCCAGCCGCGGTGGCCTTCTGAGTATATTGATCCACGTTCGGCACGTCCACGGTGCAGACGTACGCGATGACTGCCTCACCATCGATGGTGCCCCGCCGCGGCAGCAGACCGCCGTTGATTCCGGGTTGGGAGTCGGGGCCGGTGATGACCAGCCAGTAAGGCATGGGACCGTCCCACTTGTTAAACGTCCAGCCAAGGACATCGCCGTAAAACTTGATGGCGCGTTCGGGGTTTTCAGCGTGGATCTCAAAATGTATGACACGAGGCATGGTGATTCTCTTTCAGGTTGGTTTGGATTGCGCGGAATTAAGTGCGCAAGGCTGCTGAACGGTCAAGCCGGGATTTGCGGTTTGTCGCGTCCACGGGTTGACCGTGCCGGAATTGCGGGCAGACTGTGGCCCGTGAAAGTTCAGCACATTTTCATCTCGCCGGGTCACAACTACTACGGGCGGCACGACCAGATGCCGGATACCCATCCGACGATCGAAGTCACCAAAGTGGAATGTGTCGCGGGGCAGGGGATTCGGGGCGATCGTTTCTTTGGTTATCGCGCGGATTTCAAAGGCCAGATCACGTTCTTCGACGCCGACGTATTCGCGGCCTTGCAGCGTGAACTCGATCTCCCGGGCGCGAAACCACAGGGCACCCGCCGCAATGTGTTCGTCACCGGCGCGAATCTTACTGAACTCATCGGTCGCGAGTTCGAACTTCAAGGTATTCGTTTTGCCGGCACCGAAGAAGCCTCGCCGTGCGAATGGATGGATGTCGTGCTGGGAAACGGGGCGCGCGAATGGCTGGAAGGCCGGGGCGGATTGCGGGCACGCATTCTGACGGACGGTATCTTGCATCGCGAAATCTGATCCGGCTCAACTCAGCGCGGGAAACAATTGCCGAAGCCGACAGGCCCGGTGGGCAAAAATCTTTTCCACATCTCGCTTCACGAACAACCGGTGAGTCAGCCAGCCGCCGGGCATAGCATATTGAATGGAATCAAAGCACCGCGTGCCGTTTGCCTCGGCGACGAAACGATGCTCGTGAATCCACTGCCGATAGGGTCCGCGCTTCTGGACGTCCACAAACCGATGCGGCGGCTCCCAAACTGTGATTTCAGTCTGCCAGCAGACCGGAACGCCGTGGATGCGCAGCCGGTAGTCAATCAGCGTCCCTGCTTGCATCGCAATCGGGGTAGGCGTCAGAATCTGAAAGTTGAGCCACGACGGCGTGATGACTTGTAGATTCGCTGCATCGCCAAAGAACGCAAACACCTCTCCTGGCGGGCGTGACAGCCAGAGATCAGTTTCGTGCCGGAAGATTTTCATGCGCGGGTTAGCGTGAGGTTTGCACGCGCAATGAATCGTGCTATCCAATCAGCATGAAGGGGTTCTTCCAACCCAACCTCGACCGCCGCGGTCGGTGGATGCGCGCAGGGCTCGGCGTGTTGCTTTGCGGCGGTGGCGTGTGGGCAGGGCTTCACATCTGGTGGTTTGGCGGGCTGCTGATTCTCTCTGGTGGATTCGTTCTGTTCGAAGCCGTGCGCGGCTGGTGTGTGATGCGCGCCTGTGGCATCCGCACGCGGGTCTGATCACGCAGCTCCTCGAGGCGTTTGGAGCGATTCCAGGATCGGATAAAGTTCGCTCAAGTCTTTCGCCTCCTGAATTCGCAACTCGTGTAACGCCGTCCGATACGATCCCGCTGCCCGTCCGCCCGCGATGACACACGTGTCCGGTGGCAATTGTTCGCGCAGCACTGCCAGCTCCGCCGGCAGACTCGCGTCATCGGCCGGGAACACAATGCTCAACGCGACCGCGCGCGCCTGATGTTGATTCGCTGCGCCCGCAATTTCCGCCGCTGGCAGACTGGTGCCTAGATAAACCACCCGCCAGCCCAGGTCATTCGCCGCCGCCGCGACCATGACCGCGCCGAGTTCGTGCAATTGTCCCGCTGGAGTCGTCACAACAATCGTCGGCGTATTTCCCTGCAAGGCGAACGGGCGCGAACTGCGGACCAGAAAATTCCGGATCACCGCACTGGCGAAATGTTCGTGCGCCGCGGTGATGTCGCCGCGCAGCCAGAGTTCGCCGACCTGCGTCGCCAACGGGGCGATGACACTCTCCAACATGCCGTGCTGCCCGTGAGCGGCTGCCGCCTTGCCGAGCAAGAGTTCCAGTCCTGGCGAATCCATCTCCCGGACCCTCTCGACTGCCATTGCTATCGCGGTTGTCGCTGAAGGGGGTGCTTGCAGTTTCCTTTCTTGCGCCGCAAATGAACTCACGAGATCACGCAGCTTCTCAGTAGGCAACCGAGCGATATTACCGATGCTGTGTCCCGCCACCGTTGCCATTCGCAACAGCCCCAGCCGTTCGATCTCTTCTTCCGAATACAGCCGCCGATTTGTGTCCGTGCGATTCGGCGACACCGCGTCGTAGCGCTTCTCCCAGACCCTGATGACATGCGTGCTGAGGCCGCATCGCTTTGCTGCGACTTTGATCGAGTGCTGAATCTCTTCCATCAGACGAATCATAGACAAATAATAGACGACAAGCAAACACCTAGAATAGTCTAAGTAATAAACATAAACAAAACATTGACACAAATCGAACAACTGGACAAATATTAGACATGATTAGCACTGAGGTTTGCAAGCGAGGCTTAACAAGCCGCAGCTTTCGCCACAGCAGCAACCTAGCTAAGCAAATCAGGCGGCGGCGAATCACTCGCTCGGTCGCGGCAGGGCGAAAGAGCGATCTCCTAGCTGGCGTGCGCTCCATCGTTTCCGCTCAGCCCAACTTGGCGGTCAGAACAGGGCAAACTCACGCGCGGCTGGTACGTCCGCCATCGGAATCCGACTCAATCCTCTCTCTCTACCTCCGTGAAGCCGGGCAGGTGGAATTGCTTTCCGCAGCCCAAGAAATTGAACTCTCTGCGCGGATTCGCTCAGGCGACGAAGCCGCACGTGAACAAATGATCCGCGCCAATCTTCGTCTCGTTGTGAAGATCGCGCGCGAATACGAATTCCTCGGCCTGCCGCTGCTCGATCTGATCAACGAAGGTAATCTCGGCCTTATGAAAGCCGTCGAGCGGTTTGATCCCAGGAAGGGTGGCAAGCTGTCAACTTATGCTTCGCTCTGGATCCGGCAGCAAATCCGCCGGGCACTGGCCAGTCAAGGCAAGACCATCCGCCTGCCGGTTCATGTGGCTGACAAGATTTATCAATTGAGTCGCGCCGAGACGAGGCTGAGTGGAGTTTTGGGGCGTGAGGCATCAGACGACGAAGTCGCGGGCGAGCTGGGCGTGACTGTACGCAAGATTGCTTGTTTGCGGCGGGTTGCCTTGCGCCCCTCTTCACTCGATGCCCCTTTGGGTGAAGGAGAAACCGGGACGATTGGTGAACTAGTGGCCGATGAGAATGCGGTGAGTCCCTTTGAACAACTTCGCGACCGCACGGAGTCCGGCCTCATCGCCGAATTGGTGAACCGCCTTCCACCGCGGGAGGCGAGCATCCTCAGATCTCGCTTCGGTTTGGATGACGGTTGCGAGCGCACGCTCGAGACCATTGGCGCGAAGTTCAAGTTGACCCGTGAACGCATCCGGCAGTTGCAGAACCTCGCACTCAAGAAATTGCGGCGAATGTTGGAGGAACCCGGCGCGTCGGCTGCGACTGCATAATTCGGCGTCACATCCATGAGCAAGGAAGCCATCATAATCGGCGCGGGCCCGGGCGGACTTGCCACCGCCATTCTGCTTGCTGCCGCTGGAGTACGGGTGAAGGTTTTTGAACGGCTGCCAATCATCGGTGGCCGCACCTCGACCATCGAGTCAGGCGGTTTCAAATTTGATCTCGGCCCGACTTTCTTCCTCTACCCACGTGTCCTCGATGAAATTCTTCGCGTCGCGGGTACGGGTTTACAACAGGAAATCGAAATGGTGCGGCTGGACCCGCAATACCGCATTACGTTCGGCGCCGGGGGGCAGTTGGATTGCTCGCCGGACGTTTTGGCCATGGAGCGACAGATTGCCCGGCTCGCGCCGGCTGATGCCCCGAATTTCAAAAGGTTCCTGGCCGAGAATCGTACCAAGCTTGCGCTCATGGAGCCGTGCCTGGAGACGCCGTTCTGCGGATGGCAGGATGTTTTCAATCGCCGTTTACTTCAGTTGTTGCCGTGGATCCGCCCGCACCAGTCGCTGAATGATTATCTCAGACGCTTCTTCAGGGACGAACGTGTGCGGCTGGCGTTTTGCTTTCAGTCGAAATATCTCGGCATGTCACCGTTCCGGTGTCCGAGCTTGTTCTCCATCCTTAGTTTTCTGGAATACGAGCATGGCGTCTGGCATCCGCTGGGTGGTTGCGGCGCGGTTACGGCGGCGATGGCGCGGGTGGCGACACGTCTGGGCGTGGAAATTCAACTCAACCAACCCGTTGCAGAAATCATATTTGCGAAACGCCGTGCCATCGGTGTGCGAACGGCGGATGGGATTCATCATGCCGACGGGGTGGTGGTGAATGCTGATTTCGCCCGCGCCATGCACAAGCTGGTGCCGAATCATCTGCGGCGCCGCTGGACGGATGAAAAACTGGCAAAGAAAAAATTCTCCTGTTCGACGTTCATGATGTATCTCGGCGTGGAAGGAACATTCGACCTGCCGCATCACACGATCCACATCGCGAAGGATTACGAACGCAATCTCGAAGAGATCGAGAGCCAGCACGTATTGAGCGACGATCCGAGTTTTTATGTCCAGAACGCTTGCGTGACGGACAGGTTGCTTGCGCCGCGCGGTTGCAGTTCGCTATACGTGCTTGTGCCGGTGACGCACCAGCATCCGAACGTGGATTGGAACGTCGCGCGGGAGAGATTTCGCGCCCTCACGCTCCGCCAGATCCGGAAGGCTGGATATCCTGACCTGACGGATCGGATTCGTTACGAGCGTGTCATCACGCCGGTCGAGTGGGATACACGCTATGAGATCCACAAGGGAGCAACGTTCAATCTGGCGCACACACTCGACCAGATGTTGCACCTGCGGCCCCGCAACCGGTTTGAAGATCTCGACGGCATGTATCTTGTGGGTGGCGGCACGCACCCGGGCAGTGGATTGCCGGTGATCTTTGAATCCGCCCGCATCTCCAGCCGGTTGCTTTTGGAGGATTTGGGGATTAGTGCCACTGCCAGAACTCCCCTGACACGAACTACTGCCTCGGAACAGCCATATGATTCGTCCCCAAATGCCCTCCGGTGAGATGCCTAAAGAACGACTTTCATCCGCCATCCTGGTCCTCGCAACGATTCTGGGTGCCCTCTTGCCGATGGGCGCAAGGGCGACGACTAATCTCACCCTGCCGGGGTTCACATTGCAGAACCAGTTCGACAAGCCGCGTACCGTGACTTTCCCGAGAACGAACGTCCTCATCTTGGCCGTTGCCGGACGTCAGTCATTTCCTCAGTTGGACCTATGGATCCAGGCGGCTAAGGATAGCGGGATCGGACCGGTTGAATTAGTCGGGCTGGCAGACCTGACTGAAGTTCCGCGCTTCATGCGCGCCTCGGTGCGAAAGAATTTCCGGCAGACACCCGAGGTGTTGCTGGACTGGGACGGGATGATCACAAGCAAACTTCCTGTGACCCGGCACGAGGCAAGTATTTTTGTCTTCACTGGATCTGGGAAACTGAAACTGCATCTGACGGGTGTGGCGACGCCAGAAGCGATTTCCAGGTTGCGCCGGGCGACAGCGGCAGCTGCGGAAGATATCGAGCAGGACTCATGAGTGACTCCGTCCAATTGGTCTGGTTTCGCCAGGACCTGCGCTTGACTGATAATCCGGCGCTGACGGCCGCGATGAAAATCCGCGGCATGGTGATTCCAGTCTTCATCTGGTCGCCTGTGGAGGAAGGCAGTTGGCCGTCCGGCGGAGCGAGCAAGTGGTGGCTCCATCAGTCATTGATGGCGTTGGAGGCATCGTTGCGAAACACCGGCTCACGGCTCATCGTGCGGCGGGGGCCGACACTGCCGGCGCTGCGGCAACTTTGTGAAGAAACCGGAGCAAAGGCAGTCTTCTGGAGCCGGCGTTACGAACCGGCAGTCATCACCCGCGATTCGAGCATCAAAGAAGCGCTGCGTAAGGATGGTATCGAGGCCGAAAGTTTCAACGGCGCGCTGCTGCACGAGCCGTGGACGGTTCAGAACCAGAGTGGCAGGCCGTTTCAAGTGTTCACGCCATTCTGGAGGCATTGCCTTGGCAAAGCCGATCCTGACAGCCCCTTGCCGGCGCCAAAGATGATTCCCAGTCCCAAGCAGTGGCCGAAATCGTTGCTACTCGCCGAACTGGAACTGGAACCGAAGATCAACTGGGCCGAAGGCATGTGCGCCGCGTGGTCGCCGGGCGAAACTGGTGCGCAGGAGAACCTGAAACGGTTTGTTGCCAGTGCGTTTGACCGTTACTCCGAGCAGCGTAACCGCCCGGACCTTGTCGGCACGTCGCGGCTTTCGCCGCATCTGCATTTCGGCGAAATCAGTCCGCGACAAATCTGGCATGAAGTCAGCCGGGCCAGCGAAAGGCGGAAGCTAACCGTCGCGGCTTGGCGCAACTCACAATTTCTCGCCGAGGTCGGCTGGCGCGAGTTTGCGCATCATTTGCTCTACCACTTTCCGAAGACACCGACGGAGCCGTTACGTGAGGAGTGGAAGAGCTTTTCGTGTCGCAGGGACGCGAAATGGCTCCGAGCGTGGCAAAGGGGTCAGACCGGTTTTCCCATTGTAGACGCGGGAATGCGCGAACTGTGGGCGACGGGTTGGATGCACAATCGCGTCCGCATGATCGTGGCGAGCTTTCTCGTGAAGGATCTGCTGTTGCCTTGGCAGGACGGCGCAAAGTGGTTCTGGGATACGTTGGTGGATGCTGATCTAGCCCAGAACACCCTGGGCTGGCAATGGACGGCCGGTTGTGGTGCAGACGCCGCGCCATATTTCCGTGTGTTCAATCCGCAAAGCCAGGGCGAGAAGTTTGATCCCAACGGGGATTACGTCCGTCGCTGGTGTCCTGAACTCGCGAAGCTACCCACGGAATACATTCACGCTCCGGACAAAGCCCCGGTTGATGTGTGCGCACAAGCGGGTGTGAAACTGGGCATGAATTATCCCGAGCCCATCGTCAGTCACGCGATTGCGCGGGAGGTAGCCTTGGAAGCATACGCGAAGCTGCGTCAGGGGAGAGGATGAGTCGCCGGGCCGGGGGCCGAAGCACGTCATTGCAGGCTCTTGGCGGGCCGGACAAAGAGGCGATACGGTCCACAGGTCGCATCATTTTCTCGAGAAGCATCCCGGGCTGCTTGGATTTCGGATGACCCGGCAAAGGATTGGTCGATCGACCACTGCACCTGCACGCGGAAGAAACTGCGTGGGGCGTTCGTCAGCGGGATGGTGAAAATGCCGTGACCGTAAGGCGTGGATTGAATGTTCGCCGGTTGATAAACCTGCCAGTTGATGTCACTGATATTCGTCCGGACGAGCAGTTGGTAACCGCGATTGGCAAGGTAGGGCCAGAATGTGACGCGCACGGCGCTGGCGTCGGTCTGAGCCACCATGCGCAATGACGATGTCGCGTCCGTCGGCGATGTGCCGATGAGGTATTCCTGAGCCGTAGTGTAACCATCGCTATCCGGATCACCGTCCGGGTCAGTTGGACCGCCGAAAAAAAAGTTGCGCCACCAGGTCGGGATCGTTGAGTTCGTGGGAAAGTCCTGCGATTCGACATAGGTAAAACGCGTGGCGTCTGCGATGACCACAGTGGGGTTCGCATTATTGGCGAGCGTCACGTT
>Ga0315910_10002993_pt1 | contig 14561 bp, 10 predicted proteins | sample EdamamesoilMG_FD_204470 | JGI IMG/M metagenome (GOLD analysis project Ga0315910, IMG submission 204470) | Garden soil microbial communities collected in Santa Monica, California, United States - Edamame soil | ecosystem: Environmental > Terrestrial > Soil > Garden | place: USA: California...
CGCGAGCTCGATCACGCTCGACATGCCGCAAGCCTCCGCGCTCGGCGAGCACACGCTGAGCGTGTTCGACGCCAGCAACGGCGACACGCTGCTGGTCGAGATCGTCCCGCCCGCCACGGCCCAGCTCCAGGTCGGCACGGGCGACGCGGCCAATCCCGTCGACCACGACGACGGCCTCGACCTCGTCGTCTCGGGCGCCGTGGGCGAGCTGCACGTCGTGCGCGCCGCGCCCGGCGCCGCGCCGCAGCTGGACCGCTTCCTGAACCTCGCGCCGGGCCGGCCGGCGACCGTGCTCTTCAACGGCGTCGGGCTCGTCGTCCCCGCCCAGGGCTGGGCGGCGCACCACCTGGCGCCCCTGCCCGATCCGGCGCTGGTCGGCTCGGCCTGGACCTTCCAGAGCTTCGTGCTCGGCGGGCCGCGGCCGTTCCCAACCAGCAACCTGCAGACGATCACGCTGCTGCCGTAGGGGACGGATTCCGGCACTGAGCCGCTCCGCGGCTCAGTGCCGGAAGTGGCGCGTGCCCGTGAAGGCCATGGGCACGCCGCGCGCGTCGCAGGCGGCGATCACGTCCTTGTCGCGCAGCGAGCCGCCCGGCTGGAGGATGGCCGTGACGCCGGCGTCCATGGCGGCCTCGACCCCGTCGGGGAACGGGAAAAAGGCGTCCGAGGCCAGCACCGCGCCGCGCGCGCCCGCCCCGGCCTTGGCCACGGCCAGCTTGACCGAGTCCACGCGCGACATCTGCCCGGCGCCGACGCCCAGGACGCGCGTCTCGGTGGCGAGCACGATCGCGTTCGACTTCACGTGCTTGCACACCTTGTTGGCGAACAGCGAGGCCGCGCGCTGCTCGGGCGTCATCGAGGCCCGCGTGACGACCTCGAAGCGCTCGCTGCCGCCGACGGCGAGGTCGCGGTCCTGCACGAGGAAGCCGCCGCGCAGGGGCTTGACCTCGAGGCGCGCGTGGCCCTTGTGCGCCGGGCCGATCGGGCCGCAGGCGAGCAGGCGCACGTTCTTGCCCCACTTGGCGCCGGTCTTCAGGCGCTCGAGCGCGTCGGGCTCGAAGGACGGCGCCAGGATGGCCTCGACGAAGCGGTTCTCGGCCACGAGGAAGTCGGCCGAGGCCCGGTCCACCGGGCGCGTGAAGCCCAGCACCGAGCCGAAGGCCGAGAGCGGGTCGCCCGCCCAGGCCTGGGCCAGGGCCTGCGCGATCGTGCGCGCCGAGGCGGCGCCGCACGGGTTGTTGTGCTTGAACACGCCCACGAAGGGCTCGTCGAACTCGAGCGCCAGCGCCAGCGCCGAATCGAGGTCGACCAGGTTGTTGTAGGAGAGCTCCTTGCCCTCGCCCACCACCTCGGCCCGCGCCGCGCTCGGGCCCGGCTCGCGCGTGACGAAGAGCGCCGCGCGCTGGTGCGAGTTCTCGCCGTAGCGCAGGCCGCGCGCGCGCGTCCCGGCCAGCGCGAAGGCGGGCGGGAAGTCGGCCGCGGGCTCCTGCTCGAAGAGCCAGCGCGCGATGGCGGCGTCGTAGCGCGCCGTGAGCGCGAAGGCCTTCTGCGCCAGCTCTCGTCGCAGCGGCTCGCCCACGCCGCCGCCGTTCCTCTGCATCTCGTCCAGCACGCGCCCGTAGTCGGCCGGATCGGTGACGACCGTCACGTAGCGCTGGTTCTTGGCGGCGGAGCGCACCATCGAGGGCCCGCCGATGTCGATGTTCTCGATGGCCTCGGCGCGGTCGACGCCCTCCTTGGCCACCGTGTCCTCGAAGGGATAGAGGTTCACGGCCACCAGATCGATGGGCGCGATGCCGTGCTTCTCCATGGCCGCGCGGTGGCCGGGCTCGTCGCGCAGGGCCAGCAGGCCGCCGTGGATCTTGGGGTGCAGCGTCTTCACGCGCCCGTCCATCATCTCGGGGAAGCCCGTGACCTCGGACACCTCGCGCACGGCGATGCCGGCCTTGCGCAGGAGCGCCAGCGTGCCGCCCGTGGCGAGCAGCTCCACGCCCTGGTCGGACAGAAGGCGCGCGAACGATTCGAGGCCGGTCTTGTCGGAGACGCTCAGCAGGGCGCGCTGGATCTTGGGGGCATTCATGGCGTTTCGCGCGGGGTCCAGAGCGCCCCATGGTACGCCAGGCCGAGGCCCCTTCTAGAGGTCTTCGCCGCCGCCGTAGCCCAGGGCCTCGAGGTCGGCCTGCAGCGCGGCGTCCGCCCCGGCGCGGCCCTGCTTCTGCTCGGCGCCGGCGCGGGCCAGGCCCTCCAGGCGCGCGGGCCAGTCGGGACGCTCGCCGCCGCGCTCGGCGTACACGTCCGTGAGCTCGCCCGGATCGCGCTCGAGGTCGTACATCTCGAAACGGCGCTCGTCCGGGAAGTAGAGCAGCTTGAAGCGCTCGTCGCGCAGGGCGAGCAGGGTGCGGTCGGCCTCGGGCGTGTGAGTCTCGCTGATGAGCAGCGCTTCGTGCGCGCCCAGCAGCGACTGCCCGCGCGCACCCGGCAGTGGCGGCAGGCCCACCAGGTCCAGGATCGTGGGCGCGAGGTCCATGTGCGGCGTCAGGCGGCCGGCGCGCTCGGCCAGGCGCGCGCGGCGCGGGTCGCCGGCCGGGAGCTTCACGATCAGCGGCACGTGGATCTGCTCGTCGGTCAGGCCGTCGACGTGCCCGAAGTGGCCGTGCTCGCCCAGGCTCTCCCCGTGGTCGGAGGTGAACACGATCAGCGCGGCGTCGTAGCGTCCCTGCGCGCGCAGCTCGTCCAGGAGCTCGCCGATGGCGGCGTCCGACGCCGCCACCTCGCGCGCGTAGCGCACGACCTTCTCGGCGTCGCTGGGCACGTCGTTGATCCACAGCTCGAGGTCGACCCGGCGCGCCGCGTCGCCCTGCACCTCGAGCGCGAGGCGCGCGCGGCGCGTGGCCTGCATGCGCTCGCCCTCGAGCCAGGTGACCTCGAGCTCGTGCCCGCCGGCCCGGGCCGCGAACCAGCGCGGGCGGAAGCGCTCCTTCGAGCGCAGCGCGAACTCGTGCCGGCCGGGCGCGAGCTCCAGCGTGTGCAGCCACTGCGTGGCCTCGGAGGTGGGCAGGCGCTCGAGCGTCTTCCCGTCCAGGGTGAGCTCGGCCTCGTTCGCCTCGCTGCCGTGCGCATCGTAGGGCTCGTGCGGGTCGCAGAAGTGCGCGAAGTAGAAGGCCGGGCGGCCGGGGTCCAGCGCCTCCAGCCCGGCGCGCGCGCGCGCGGCCGCGGCCGGGCCCGTCACCATGCGCCAGAAGCCCACGTCGTAGCTCTCGAAGCCGCGCGACACGCCCGGCTGCCCGCGCCCCAGGCTGAGCGTGGCCAGGCTGATGACCGCGCGCGTCTGGTAGCCGTGCCCGAGCATCCACTCCGAGAGCAGCGGCAGCGTCCCGGGCACGGGCTCGCCGTTGTTCCACACGGTCGTCTCCAGGGGTGGGCGCGAGGAGAAGAGCGCCGTGTGGGCGGGCAGCGTCATGGGCGCGTGCGTGAACGCACGCGGAAAGAGCGTCCCGTCGGCCGCCAGGCGGTCGAGGTTGGGCGTGTCGTAGCGACCCTCGGGATCGAGCAGCGCGTCGCCGCGCAGCGTGTCGCACACGATCAGGAAGACATCGCGCGCGCGCGGCGGCGGCTCGGCGCCGCAGGCCGCCAGCAGGACGGCCGCGAGCGCGAGCCACGCGGCCCGCGCGCCGCGCTCACTTGACCTCGCCCGCCTTGCGCCCGCCCGTGCGCCGCAGATAGGCCTGGATGAAGTCGTCGAGGTCGCCATCGAGCACGGCCGTGATGTTGCCCTTTTCGACGCCCGTGCGGTGATCCTTGACCATCTGGTAGGGCTGCATGACGTAGGAGCGGATCTGGTAGCCCCAGGAGATCTCGCCCTTCTCGCCGTACAGGGCCGTGAGCTCGGCGTCGCGCTCGGCGTCGCGCAGCTTGGCCAGCTTGGCCTTGAGCAGGGTGATGGCCATGGCGCGGTTCTTGTGCTGGCTCCTCTGGCTCTGGCAGCGCACCAGGATGCCGGTCGGGATGTGCAGCACGCGCACGGCCGACTCGGTCTTGTTCACGTGCTGGCCGCCCGCGCCGCCGGCGCGCATCGTGTCGATGCGGATGTCGGCCTCGTTGAGCTCGATGTCGCCCGCCTCCTCGACGTCGGGCGTCACGTCCACCGAGGCGAAGGCCGTGTGGCGCCTGTTCTGCGAGTCGAACGGGCTGATGCGCACCAGGCGATGCACCCCGGCCTCGGCCTTGAGGTAGCCGAAGGCGTACTCGCCGTGGATCTGGATCGTGGCCGAGCGGATGCCGGCCTCGGGCTCGTCGATGCGCTCGACCTCCTCCACGCGGTAGCCGTGGTTCCCGGCCCAGCGGACGTACATGCGGAAGAGGATCCCGGCCCAATCGCACGAGTCGAGCCCGCCCGCGCCGGCCGAGAACTGCACGAAGCAGCCGGCCGAGTCGAGCGGACCGCCCAGCAGGACCTGGAACTCGAGGTCGGCCGTCTGCTTCTCGAGCCGCTCCAGCGTGGTCGCGAGCTCGGTCTGCACGTCGCCCCACGAGCCGGGATCGTCCTGGCCCATCTGCAGCAGGAGCTCGCCCTCCTCCAGCGTCTTCTCGACGCTGCCGACGCTGTCGACCACGCGCCGCAGGGGTTTCGTCTCGGCCACGACCTTCTGGGCGCGCTCCTGGCTGCTCCAGAAGTCGGGCTGGCTCTGGAGCGCGGTCAGCTCCTCGAAGCGGGCGGCCTTCTTCGGGTAGTCAAAGCCCCTCCTTCAATTCCGCGAGGCGCTGTCGGACGACGGTGAGGCGCTCCTGGAATTCGCTGGGGCTGGGCATGGCGCGGGGAACTATACGCGCCCCGGCCGCGCGCGCCAACGGCCCGGCGCGCGCGCCCTATTCGCTCCCGCGCAGGCCGTCGAGCAGGCCCGGGGCCTGGACCAGGGCCTCGACCTCGGCGCGCTCCTTGGGCGCGAGCTCGCTGATCACCTCGCAGCCGTCGGCCGTGATCACGACCACGTCCTCGATGCGGATGCCGATCCCGGCCTCGCGGTCGTAGAGCCCGGGCTCGACCGTGAAGGCCACGCCCGGCTCGACCGGCTTCCTGTAGTTGCCCGGATCGTGCACCTCCATGCCGATGAAGTGGCACGCGCCGTGGCGGCGCAGGTCGAGGAAGCCGCGCTCCTTCAGCACGGCCGTGCAGGCCTGGTCGACCTCGCGCAGGGTGACGCCCGGCTTGCAGACGGCGATGCCCGCCTTCTGGGCGGCCAGCACGGCGTCGTACAGCTCGGCCGCGCGCGGCGTGAACTTGCCGTCCACGGGCCAGCTGCGCGTGATGTCGGTCGTGTAGTGGTCGACCTCGGGGCCGTAGTCGATCAGCACGACCTCGCCCTTCTGCATGCGGCGCGCGTTGTCGGTGTAGTGCAGGATGCAGGCGTTCCCGCCCGAGCCCACGATGGCCTCGTAGGCCTTGCCGTAGGCGCCGGACTGGACCTGCACGAAGCTCATGAGCCCGTCGAGCTCCCACTCGCCCAGGCCCGGGCGCGTCGAGCGCATGGCCTCGATGTGCGCCAGCGCCCCGGAGCGCGCGGCGCGGCGCATGGCCTCGACCTCCTCGGGCGTCTTGACCTGGCGCAGATCGACCAGGGTCGCGTTGACGTCGAACACCTCGACGCCGAGCTTCTCCTTCAGGCGCGCGGCGAGCTGCTTCTCCCGGCTCACGCGCCCGTCGAGCTCGTCCTTCTCGACCGCGTCGTCGTAGGGGCCGGCCGAGTCGTAGCTGCCGGACAGGCCGAAGGAGGCGCCCAGGGTCGTGCCCACCTTCGTGCGCCCGGCCAGGAGCTCCTTCAGCGTGTCGACCAGCTTCTCGTTCGGGCGCACGTCGGCGAAGCCGGTGAGCTCGCGCACCCAGGGATCGTTCGAGTCCCACAGCTCGCCGTCCCAGCCCTCCTGGGCCGGGTTGGGCGCGGGCAGGAACAGGATCTCGGCCTTGGTCTTGCCGTCGAGCACGAGCGCCGCCTCGGGGCTCTCGACGCCGGTCAGGTACCAGAAGGTCTTGTCCTGGCGGAAGGTCAGGTTGTCGCGCGGGCCGGGCAGGCCGCGGAAGACGAGCAGCTCCTCGCCCGCCTTCTCCATCAGCGCGGCGCGCCGGCCGGCGTGGAACTCCTTCCCCAGGCCGCACACGGGCTTGCCGTCGCCGCGGCGCGCGAGCGCGCCCACGCCGCTCCACTCGCCCTTGGACGCCGCGCTCGCGGCCTGCTTCTCCTGCGCCGGCGCGGAGGCGGGCTCGGCCCGGACGGCATGACGGCTGGCGCTGGCCGAGGCCGCGGGCGTGACCTTGGCATCCTTGTCCCACACGACGATGCAGGCCGGAGCGAGGAGGACGACGAGAGCGAGGATTCGGGGCTTCATGGCGCAAACAGGATAGCGGCGCGCTCGCCCGCACGGGGTCAGGGATCGGTATGGGGGCTATCCTCTGCCGATGCGCTTCGACGCACTCCCGCGCGCGGGCCGGCTCGTGCGCCGCTACAAGCGCTTCTTCGCCGAGGTCGAGGCCGAGGACGGCGAGCGGGTGACGGCCCACTGCCCGAACACGGGCAGCCTGCTGGGCTGCCTCGCGCCCGGGAGCCCCGTGTGGCTGCGCGACTCGGGCGATCCGGCGCGCAAGCTGCGCTTCACCTGGCAGGCCGTGCGCGTCGGCGCGAGCTGGGTGAACGTCGACACCGCGCTGCCGAACCGGGTCGTGGCCGAGGCCGTCGCGCGCGGCGACCTGTCCGAGCTCGCCGGCTACGCCGCGCTCCGGCGCGAGGTCGCCTACGGGCGCGCGAGCCGCATCGACCTCCTGCTCGAGGATCCCGCGCGCGCGCGCTGCTTCGTCGAGGTGAAGAGCACGACGCTGGTCGAGGGCGCGGCGGCGCTCTTCCCCGACGCCCCCACCGAGCGCGGACGCAAGCACCTGGCCGAGCTCGCGCGCGTGGTGCGCCGCGGCGAGCGCGCCGTGCAGCTCTTCTTCGTCAACCGCGCCGACGTCTCCGTCTTCCGCCCGGCCGACGCCATCGACCCCGAGTACGGCCGCGCGCTGCGCCGCGCCGTGCGCGCCGGGGTCGAGGTCCTGGCCTTCGCCGCGCGCGTCGAGCCGCGCGACCTCGAGCTCGCCCATGCCCTGGAGGTCGACCTCGCGCCGCCGCGCAGGCCTCAGCTCCCCGCCGGCGCCGCGCGGAGGTCGAGGGCCGCGCGCCCGGTCAGGGAGCGCCGGTAGATCGCGTACGAGCTCCAGCACAGGAGCGGCAGGAGCAGCGCGCCCACCAGCGGGATCGGCTGCAGCGCCACGGCCAGCACGTGGATCACGCGCACGATCCAGCGCGTCGTGAAGCCGCGCAGGGGCGGCAGGTAGCCGCGCAGCCCGGCCACGAGGTTCAGGCGGTAGAGCACGACGGCCGGGATCACACCCAGCACGGGCACGAGGCCGAGCGCGAAGGTGAGGAAGAGCGTGCGCGGCAGGCGTGCGCGGATGTGCCCGAGGTAGCGCTCGAACTCCCCGGCCGAGCCGAAGGTGACGCGCCGGCAGCCCGGGCAGGCCTGCGCGAGCGCGCGCAGGCGCAGGCGCGTGGCGCAGCGCGGGCAGCGCTTGCGCGAGACGAGCTCGAGCGCGTGCTCCTCGCCGCGCGCGTCGGCCTGCGCCTTCGGCTGTCCGAACACGCCCACGGCGCGCGGCGCCTCGAGCTCGCGCCCGCAGGCGCCGCAGGCGCTCGCGTGCGGGAACACCGCCGCACCGCAGGCCGCGCACGGGACCTTGGAGCGTAGCTCGCGCTGCTCGGAGAGGCGCCGCAGGCCGGCGACGGCCGCGACCGTCAGCGCGGCCAGGAGCAGGGCCGCGAGCGGGAAGACCAGCACGAACAGGACGCCCAGGACCGCGGCGCTGTTCTCGGCCCAGGCGAGCAGCGTCTGCAGGCCGAGGTCGTCGCCGTCGTCGAGATCGCTCACGAGCTCGACCACGCCGCGTCGCAGGAGCGCCGCACCCCAGGTGGCGCCGCCGATGGTCATGGCCCAGGTCGAGCCCAGCAGGCTCGCGCCCTGGATCGCCCCCACCGCGCGCGCCGTGTCCGCATCGAGCAGCGCAAACGCGACTCCGAAGGCCACGGCGCCCTTCACGATCCCGTCGACGCGGTCGAGCACCTGGCGCACCTCGGTCGAGCTGGCCGAGGCCACCTCCGCCGCCGCGAGCGCGCCCAGCACGACCAGCGCGGTCGTGCTCTGGAACCAGGCCGGGCTGGCGTGCAGCGCGAGGACGATCGGGTTGTCGCCGATCCAGGGCAGCTCCGTGCCGAAGCGCGCGACCAGGGCCGTGAGGAACGCCGTCAGGAACGGGCGCGAGGCGAAGAGCGGGATCAGGGACAGGGAATAGAGGATCGCCGGCAGGGACATGGGGCGCCCTTACGATAGGTGAGGGACATTCTTCACGGGGGCGTGGGGTCGGTTCCGGAGCACGGCTCCCGGATCCTTTTCCGGTAGGGTGTGCGCCCCCACGTCCGCACGCCGCCGATGGAAGATTTCGAGAAGCTGGGCCTGTTCTATCTCGGCCGCCCGCTCGACGAGGCCGGAGCGGTGCTCCACGAGCCGCTGCTCTACGACGCGCGCGACCTCGTGACGCACGCCCTGTGCGTGGGCATGACCGGCAGCGGCAAGACGGGCCTGTGCCTGGCGCTGCTCGAGGAGGCCGCCATCGACGGCTTCCCGGCCATCGCCATCGACCCCAAGGGCGACCTCGGGAACCTGCTGCTCACCTTCCCCGAGCTCCGCCCCCAGGACTTCCGGCCCTGGATCGAGGAGTCCGAGGCCGCGCGCGCCGGGCGCACGCCCGACGAGCACGCCGCGGCCACGGCCGAGCTGTGGCGCAAGGGCCTGGCCGAATCGGGCCAGTCGCCCGAGCGCATCGCGCGCTTCCGCGAGGCCTGCGAGCTCGCGATCTACACGCCCGGCTCGAGCGCGGGCCTGCCGCTCTCGCTGCTCAAGTCCTTCGCGCCGCCGCCGCCCGCGGCCTCGGCCGATCCCGACCTCGTGCGCGAGCGCGTGCTGACCACGGCCTCGGGCCTGCTCGGCCTGCTCGGCATCGAGGCCGACCCGATCCAGAGCCGCGAGCACATCCTGTTCTCGCTCCTGCTCCAGCGCGCCTGGGGCGAGGGCCGCGCGCTGACGCTGGCCGACCTCGTGCGCGAGGTGCAGCAGCCCCCCATCGAGCGCGTGGGCGTGCTCGACCTCGAGTCGTTCTTCCCCTCGCGCGAGCGCGGCGCGCTGGCGCTGCGCCTGAACAACCTGCTGGCCTCGCCCGGCTTCCAGGCCTGGACGCAGGGGGAGCCCCTGGACATCCCGCGCCTGCTGTGGACGCCGGAGGGCAAGCCGCGCATCGCCATCCTCTCGATCGCGCACCTCTCCGACGCCGAGCGCATGTTCTTCGTGACGCTCGTGCTGGAGGAGCTCGTGAGCTGGATGCGCACGCAGTCGGGCACGACCAGCCTGCGCGCGCTGGTCTACATGGACGAGATCTTCGGCTACTTTCCGCCCACGGCCAATCCGCCCTCGAAGACGCCGCTCTTGACCCTGCTGAAGCAGGCGCGCGCCTACGGGCTGGGCTGCGTGCTCGCCACGCAGAACCCGGTCGACCTCGACTACAAGGGCCTCGCCAACTGCGGCACGTGGTTCCTCGGACGCCTGCAGACCGAGCGCGACAAGCTGCGCGTGCTCGACGGTCTCGAGGGCGCGACGGCGACCTCGGGCAAGCCCTTCGACCGCGCCGCCATGGAACGCACGCTGGCGAGCCTCGCCCGGCGCACGTTCCTGCTGCACAACGTCCACGAGGAGCGCCCGGCCCTGTTCCAGACCCGCTGGGCGCTCTCCTACCTGCGTGGCCCGCTGACCAAGGGGCAGATCGCCACGCTGATGGCGCCGCACAAGGGCGCGCCGCCCGCGCCCGCCCCGGTCGCCCCAGTAGACGCCGCACCGCCCGCGGTCGCCGGGGCCACGAGCGCGTCCACCGCGGCCCCGCGCCCGGCCGTGCCGGCCGGCGTGGTCGAGCTCTTCCTGCCGCCGGTTTCGAGCGCGAGCCCCGCGCCCGTCACCTACCGGCCCGCGCTGCTCGGCGAGGCGCGCGTGCACTTCGTCGACGCGAAGAAGGGCGTGGACGTGTGGCAGTCGGTGGCGCTGCTGGCGGCGCTCGAGGAGGACGGCGGCAATCCCTGGGACGGCGCCGAGGAATTCGACGAGCACGACGGGCTCACGCACGCGCCCGTGCCCGCGGCCGGCTTCGGTGTACTCCCGGCCGAGGCCCAGCGCGCCAAGACCTTCGAGTCCTGGTCGCGATCGCTGGCCCTGCACCTCTACGGCAAGCGCACGCTCTCCCTGTGCTCGTGCCCGGCGCTGAAGCTCGTCGCACGCGCGGACGAGCCGCGCGGGAACTTCCTCGTGCGCGTGCGCCAGGCCGTGCGCGAGGAGCGCGACCGGGTCTTCGAGAAGCTGAAGGCGCGCTACCAGCCGCGCGTGGCCACCGCCCAGGACCGCATCCGCCGCGCCGAGGAGCGCGTGCGCCGCGAGACCGCCCAGTACGAGGGCGCGCGCACGCAATCGATGATCTCGGCCGGCGCCTCGCTGCTGGGCGCGCTCTTCGGGCGCAAGCTGGCGAGCTCGGCCAACGTGGGCCGCGCCGCCACGGCCGCGCGCGGCGTGAGCCGCGCCGCGCAGCAGAAGGACGACGTCAGCGGCGCCGAGGAGGCGCTGCGGGCCGCCAAGCAGGAGCTGATCGACCTCGAGCTCGCCTTCCAGAAGGAGGTCGACGAGCTCGGTGCCCTGCCCGAGCCCGAGGCCCTGGGCCTGCTCGAGCTGGCGGTCAAGCCGCGCAAGGCCGACACCGTCGTCGAGCGCGTCGCCCTGGTCTGGCTGCCCTGAGACCGGACGCTAGCGCTCGAGCAGCTCTTCCGCGATCTGCACCGCGTTCGTGGCCGCGCCCTTGCGCAGGTTGTCGAGCACGGTCCACAGCCACAGGCGGCGCGGGTGCGAGGGGTCGCGGCGCACGCGGCCGACGTGGACCTCGTCGCGGCCGGCGACCTCGAGCGGCGTCGCGTACTCGCGCGGTCCGCCGGCCACGACCCCGGGGAAGGCGCGCAGCGCCTCCAGGGCCTCCTCGGGCGCGAGGTCGCGCTCGGTCTCGACCAGCACGGCCGCCGAGTGGCCGACGGCCACGGGCACGCGCGCGCAGGTGGCGCTCACGGGGAGCCCGGGCAGCGCGAGGATCTTCCGCGTCTCGGCCACGAGCTTGTGCTCCTCGGCCGTGCCGCCGTCCTCGAAGAAGGCGTCGCACTGCGGCAGCGCGTTCCCGGCCAGCGTGCGCGGGAAGATGCCGCGCGGCGTGCCGTGCAGCTCCTCCAGCGCCTCACGCCCGGCCCCGCTGGCCGACTGGAAGGTGGTGACGACCACGCTCGCGAGACCCGCCGCGCGCCGCAGCGGCTCGAGCGCCATCACGAGGCCGATGGTCGTGCAGTTCGGGCAGGCGACCAGACCGCGCTGGCCGGCGAGGGCGCCGGCGTTGACCTCGGGCACGACCAGCGGCACGTGCTCGGCCATGCGCCAGGTGCTCGACTTGTCGACCACGAGCGCGCCCTGCTCCACGGCGACCGGCGCGAGCGTGCGCGAGAGCTCGCCCGTGGCCGCGAAGAACACGAGCTCGACCCCGCGCAGCATGGCCGGTGTCGCGGCCGAGACGGCGTGGTCGTGCCCGCGGAAGCGCACGCGCGCGCCGGCGCGACCGCTCCCGAGGGCGACGAGCTCGCGCACCGGAAAGGCGCGCTCCTCGAGCACGCGCAGGAGCGTCTCGCCCACGATCCCGGTGGCGCCGACGACGGCGACGCGCGGAGCATGGGCGGGAGCGGCGCTCACGGGAGCGATGCTAGCAGCCCGGGCGCTCTAGGCGATTACGGTCTTCACGTTGACGAACTCGCGCAGGCCGAAGAGCCCGAGCTCGCGCCCGAAGCCCGAGTCCTTGATGCCGCCGAAGGGCAGGCGCGGGTCGGAGCGCACGAAGTCGTTGACGAACACGCTGCCCGCCTCGAGCTCCTCGCGCGCGAGGCGCAGGCCGCGCTCGACGTCGCGCGTGAACACGGCCGCGCCCAGGCCGTAGCTCGTGGCGTTGGCGAGCTCGAGCGCGTGCGCCTCGTCGCGCGCGCCGATCACGGCCGCCACGGGGCCGAAGGTCTCCTCGTCGAAGGCGGGCATGCCCGGCACGACCTCGGTCAGCACGCTCGGGGGATAGAAGAAGCCGGGCCCCGCGGGGAGCCTCCCGCCCAGCGCGAGGCGCGCGCCGCGGTCGACGCTCTTCTCGAGCTGCGCGTGCAGGGCCGCGCGCAGGTCGGCGCGCGCCAGGGGTCCCAGGTCGACCGCGCCGCGCGGGTCGCCCAGCGTGCGCTGGCCGAGCTCGGCCACCAGGCGCTCGGTGAACTCGGCGCGCACGGGCTCGAGCACGATGAAGCGCTTGGCGGAGATGCACGACTGCCCGCCGTTGATCAGGCGCGAGGTGGCGCAGGTGCGCGCGGCGAGCTCCAGGTCGGCGTCCTCGAGGACGAGGTAGGGGTCGCTGCCACCCAGCTCGAGCACGCACTTCTTCAGGGCCGCGCCGGCGAGCTCGGCCACGCTGCGCCCCGCGCGCGTCGAGCCCGTCAGCGTCACCGCGCGCACGCGCGCGTCGCGGATGAGTCTCGGCACGGCCGCCAGGCCCACGCGCAGGTTGACGAAGAGGTCGGGCGGGAACCCGGCCTCGGCGAACACGGCTGCGAGCGCCTCGGCGCAACCCTGCACGTTCTCGGCGTGCTTCAGGAGCGCCCCGTTGCCGGCCATGAGGTTCGGCGCCGCGAAGCGCACGACCTGCCACAGCGGGTAGTTCCAGGGCATGATCGCGAGCACGAGCCCGAGCGGCCGGAACACGACGCGCTCGCGCACGCCGACCGGCTCGTCGGAGAGCGCCGCGGGCGCGGCGGCGGCGAAGTGCTCCAGACCGGCCGCGCACTTCTCGGCCTCGGCCCGGCCCTGGGCCACGGGTTTCCCCATCTCCTCGGCCATGAGCCCGGCCAGCGCCCCGGCGCGCTGGCGCAGGAGCGCCGCGGCGGCGCGGCAGCGCGTCGCGCGCTCCTCGAGGCCCGTGCGCGCCCAGCGCCGCGCGGCGCTCTCCGCGCGCGCGAGCCGGGCCTCGAGCTCGGCGGGCGTGAGCTCGGGCCAGGTGCGGAGGCGCGCGCCGCTCGTCGGATCGACGGACTCGAGCGCGCGCGCGGCCACGTCCTACACCGAGACCCCGTAGTCGTCGGTGAGGTCGATCGGGTACTGCGGCCCGCCCGGCCCGCCCACGCGCCCGGCCCACGGATCGGGCTGCGCCAGGGGCGGCACGAGGGCGCGGCTGACCTGGGCCGCGGCGTGGTAGCGCGCGCCGCGCGCGATCCCGCGCCACATCAGCGCCATCTGGCCCAGGCCGAAGAGCAGGAACAGCGTGCCCTTGCCGCTCTCGAAGGCGATCCCGTTGCTGACGTCGCGCGCGAAGGTCCCGACGCCCAGCACCACGGCCGCCTCGATGGCGAGCAGGAACAGCATGGGCCGCAGCGTGCGCACGGGGTGCAGCAGGACGAGCCCCCACGTGCACAGCCCGGCCCACACGGCCGAGCGCGTGTCCTGCAGGGCGAGACGCGTGCGCGTGTAGTCGCCCCAGCACATGGTCAGGCCGAAGAGGAGCGCGTACAGGCCGTCCTGCGTCCAGGTCACGAGCACGGCCGAGCGCTCGGAGTCCAGCACCTCGAGCTCGCCGTCCTCCGCGCCGATGAGCAGGCCCAGCACGAACTTCCACGGCCAGCCGTACATGATCCAGCCGAAGAGGGCGAGCGTGGCCAGCGTCACGAGCCACACGCGCGCGAAGCGCCAGAAGTAGCGCGCGCCGCCCCACAGGAAGCGCCGCAGCGAGTGACCCTGCGTGCGCTCCAGGAACACCTGCAGCCAGCCGCCGCTCGCGAACACGCCGAAGAGCATGACCACCAGCGCCAGCGCCGCGGCCACGCCCGAGGTGCCCTGCTTGAGCGCGGACAGCTCGTCGGCGTGGTCGACGCGGAAGTTCTCGTCCAGCTCGGCCAGCACGCTGCCCGGCTGGTAGCGGTGGTCGAGCACCTGGTCGAACCACAGGCGCCAGGGCACGGACAGGACCAGCGCCAGGCACAGCGGCACGACCCAGCAGAACAGCCACACGGGCGTGCGCCCGAGGGTCGTGCGCAGCGCGCTCCAGAACACCGCCTGGCGCGGTGCGGTCAGGTCCTCGTCCACCAGCGGGTTCATCCGCCCAGCCCCTGGATGAAGTGCAGGTAGTGCTGGTACTGGGCCACGACGCGCTCGGCCCAGCGCCAGGGCGAGAGCGAGTCGGTCTCGTCGTACCAGCGGTTGTCGGACAGGTCGCGGTCGATGTAGTAGCCGCGCTCGGGGTCGATCACGGCCGAGACCAGCTTCTCCTCGCTCTCGAACTCGAGGCGCTTCCAGGCCTGGGCCTCCTGCTCCTCGCGCGTCCACACCAGCTCGCG
>Ga0315910_10002994_pt1 | contig 14561 bp, 11 predicted proteins | sample EdamamesoilMG_FD_204470 | JGI IMG/M metagenome (GOLD analysis project Ga0315910, IMG submission 204470) | Garden soil microbial communities collected in Santa Monica, California, United States - Edamame soil | ecosystem: Environmental > Terrestrial > Soil > Garden | place: USA: California...
AGCATTGCCACCACCACGAGGATGGGTTTGATAGAGGAGGGAAGCAGGTTGCGAGATGTTCCGATGCTCGCCAGGATGAACGCAAACTCGCCGATTTGCCCAAGTCCAAGGCCCGCGGTGAGGGAGCGTTGGAACCCGCTGCCGCTGACGATGCCGCCCAAGAAGACGGTGAAGAGCTGTGCGAACACTACCGTTGCGAGTACGGCCAGCGCCTGAGGGAGAAACTTGAGGGCGAGCAAAGGATCGACGGTCATGCCCACCGACACGAAGAACACCGCTGCAAATACGTCGCGTACGGCCTGGGAGGCGCGCTCGACCTGGTGCCCTTGCCCGGACTCGGCGACCAACACGCCGCCAATGAAGGCCCCCAATGCTTTTGAATATCCCAAACGCTCGGCCAACACCGCGGTGGCAAAGCAAATCCCCACTGAGCCAACCACGAGCGTTTCTTTGCTTTGGGTAGCGCTGAGGCCGCGCACGAGGCGCGGAATGATGAACATGCCCACGGCAAAAAAGACAGCAAGTACGAGCACAAGACGGCCCAGAATGGAGAGGATCTCCACGAACGAGGCCTCCATTCCGCGCGCGAGCGCGGTCATGACAGCGATGAGCACTACGGCCGCCACGTCTTGCAGCACGAGTACGCCAAAGACCAACTCACGGGTGGGTGGCGTGACCGGCGAGCGCACCAATATCTTGGTCACTGCCATGGTGGACGAGACGCAAATACATGCTCCAAGGAACAGTGCTTGCAAGTCCCTCCATCCAAACCACAGGCCTAGCGCGTAACCCGCGCTAAATAGACCGGATATCTGAAACAACGCGGTGAGACCAGCGGAGGGCAGCACGCGCAGGAAGCGCTCGACTCGAAACTCGAGACCCACGGCAAACATCACCAAAAGCACACCGAACTCGGAGAGTGCTTCGACGCGCTGCGGGTCGGCGAACAGCGGCACGGACAGATATGGGCCAACCAACAGGCCAGCAAACAGGTAGCCCAGCACGCTGGGTTGTTTCAAACGATGACTGAGCAAGCCAGTCAGTCCAGCCACCCCCAGTACCATGGCGAGATCTTCGACGAAACTTGGCCCGTGCACGTGAGCATCATAAGGAAGTCCGTTGAAAACGCTTGTGCGCGTCTCGGCTGCCTGCGGAGAGCGGGTGCGAAGCTGGTCCTTCCGGCGCAGCACGCAAAAGTGAGGGATTATCCCGGATGTGGGGCGCAGTCACACGCGCTCGGACATGGAGGACGGCAGGAGCAAACAGCGCTTAGGCAACCAGGAGTGCCGCTGCATCGTGGCTTGAGACAGCGCTTTCTCTCTCAAATAAAACGTCTACATTGACCTGTTTTACATGGAAGCGACTTGCGAGCGGGTGAAGATGGGTTAGCTTCTCTACAGTCGAGATTTCTCGAGCTCTTCCTGATTGTGATAGGTTGAGGAGAATTGCAAATACTAGAAACGCAAGGTTAGGTTGGGTGAGTGATGCGTGCGAGAGAAGTGATGAATCAGTTTGTGCCACATGTAGGCGTTGACCAAAATGTGAAGGACGTGGCACGTCTGATGAGGGATGAGGGAGCTGGCTGTGTGTGTGTTTGTGATGAACAGGGGGTCCCTGTTGGCGTGATCACCGATCGCGACATCGTGGTGCGTGCCTGCGTTGGAGAGACAGCGCTGGGGGAGCTCAACGCTGGTTCGATCATGACGGAAAGGCCCGTGGTTTGCGGTTTGGACACTGACTTGGAGCAGGTGCAACAGACCATGCACGTCCACAACATCTTCCGCGTGATCGTCGTGGATGAGCGCGGAGTGCTCCGTGGAGCGGTGAGCCTGGCGGAAATTTGGCATCATCAGAACGCGCTCGCTGCCTCGGCCCTCAGCAGGAAGCTGGCAGGCCGACACCTGCGCCTTGCGCGACCTGGTGGACACTTTGTCATCGGCCGGCACTCTTTTCCTGTGAGGCCGTGAGCCCGGCTACGCTGGGGTGTCTTCGTCGTGCCGCAAGATGTGCGTGACGTCGCTGCCTGTATCGACCCAACTTTCGTTGAATTCAGAATCGTGATGCGGGCCGTCGTGCAAGGGGGGGAGGGAACAGTTCAACGTCTTCCGATCCCGGGCGATGGAGGTTGATGTTCCGTCGACGGTCGTGGTGACAATCAGGACTGCGCGGTGGGGACACGCCATGGCTTGAGGATAGTCAAAAATTTCCGCACTGTCCCTCCCTGAATCGTTGGACCCGACAGGCGGATGGCGCGCGTCGACGACCTGCGCTGAGCAAAGTCACGTTGGGTGTTGCGGAAGCAGGCGGTTGCACCGAAGAAATCAGGGTCGCACGTCGAGCGACAGGCGACCCTGATCTTGATTTTCGGGCTCTTCGAATTCAGCTCTTCTTTGGCGGAAGGGGCTTGGCTTCCGCTGCGTCGGTCGGCTCCGAGGCGAGCGACTTGAGGTCGAGCATTTCTTCCATGTTGGGCATCATGATGAGCTCGACACGGCGATTCTGCTGGCGACCCTCTTTGGATTCATTGTTCGAAATCGGATCCGTGTCGCCGTAGCCGGATGCGCTCCACAAGCTGGCGTCGAGACCACCACCGGGGTCCTTTTCAGCTTCAACCGGCTGGATGAGAAACAAAAGCACGGTGCGCGCCCGCATCAGCGACAAACCCCAATTGTCCTTGAACTCCTTACGCGTGGCGGCAGACGCAATCTTTTCGCTGTCCGTATGGCCCGCCACTTGGTAGGTGCGACGTGCCAGCTCGTTGTCCTCGCGGATGACGGTCGCTACCTTGCCTAAGATCTCGGTACCCTGGGTCTCCAGCTTGTCCTTGCCGCTGGCAAACAACACATCGCCAGGCAACGAGATCACCATGCGGTTCTTGCGGATGTCGATGTTCAAGCCGAGCTTCGTGAGGGCATCCAACTTTTGCCGTAAGCGCTCAAAACGGGCCTTGATGCGCTCCAGGGCGGCCGCGCGCTTCTTGTATTCGTCCAAGGCTTCGAGCAGCTTTTGCTTCTCTTCACCCTCGGCGTTGAGCTTGAACCCCATCGCTTCCAGTTGGTCCTCCAACTTGGCCGTGTGCGCTTTGAGTGCTGCGAGCTCTTCTTCAGTGGTTTTCTGCTTACTGGCCAAGTTGTTGTACTTGTCCAGCTGTGCTTGCCATTCCTTTTCGCTGTGACCACAGGCCACCGTCATCATGGCAAGACTGCCAAGGAGTAGATGACGTAACCTGAGCCCAACCCTCTTTGTTGATGTCATGGGCGCGTGGGTACCACGGAATGAAACCGTCCAGAATGGTGGCAGAAAAACCCCAGAAATTGCTGCACCCGGTGGCGCTGGGACCAAGCGCCGCTATTGGGAGCACATTGTGACGGTGACTTGCCTGGCGCATGTGCTCGGTAGGCGCCGGGGCCTGCCGTCATTCGGGTTTCATCTGGCCGCTCAGCGCCATCATGCTCAGCATATAGATCATGCCGTCATAGTAGCGATACTGACCGGTCGGGATGGGTTGCTTGAGCAACGCCTCCAAGAAGGGGTCGTACTTGCGGTTGGGGCTTGTTCCGGCGGCTAGTGCCACCAAAGACTGATGCGCCAACGTGTTGTAGGTGAGCAGCGGCTGACCGTCGATCGTGTAAGAGGCGACGTACGCATTGAGTCCCTTGCTCAGGAAGAAATTCAAGATGCGTTCGTTCTGTTCCACCGCCCAATCGTGAGGGCCGTTCCACATGTGGTCGAGCGCCAAGTTCAAGAGCGTGCGCGCCGTCGTCACGGAGTAGTTGTTCAGGTCTGCCACGGGTTCACCTTCATAGGTGATGAACTCGGGGTACAGGCCCGTCGTGGGATCGGAGATTTTGGACAACAAGTCGCGCGCGTTGTCCGCCATGTCTCGCCACACATCCGCGCGCTCGGGGTCATGCGCGGCCCAAATCTCGTAAAAAGCGGGCGTTAGATAGTCCACAGGCGTGACCGCGTCAGTCGTGACCGAATCTTCGCGCGGCAACAGGGCATCCATGTCAAAGCAGTTGACGACGCCATCCACTACGCCCCCGTTGCGCTCTTCAATCGCGGTCATCGCGTCGAGCAGGTCGAGGGCGTCGCTCTGATAATCATGCGCCCCAGCTTCGGCCCAACGGGTCTCGGCGATGAACAAAGTCGTCGCGATGATGGTTTGCGCGTCGGTGGCGGCGACGGGCTCACATTCGGTCCCCGTGGTGTCACATCGCCAGCGCAAGAGTCCTTGTGAAGCCCCACTGGGGCTCATCATGTATTGCTTTGCCCAGGCCCAGAGCTTGTCGAACACTTCGCGTTGATTCAATTGGACCGTGGTGAGGAGCCCGTACGCCATCGAGTCGGTGCGCACGTCGCCGTTGGCGATGTCTTCGATGTAACCGCTCCCGTCACCCAAATCCACGAACACCGCCTGGGTGTTCGGATCTCCGAAAAACAGCTGCGAAAACGCGTCATTGAGCTGCGCGTTGACCTGCGAGAGCGGGATCTGTTGGCGCTCTTCGAGCAGGTTGGGGTAGCTCGTCTCCTCGGTCTCTGTCGTTTGATCAGTGGTCTCGGCAGCCGAGTCGTCACCGTCTGTCGGGTCGTCTGTTTCTGCGCTCGTGTCGGGAGACGTATCGCTGTCAGTACTGTCCGTCGCGGGCAACTCCTCGGTTGTCTCCGGTGATGAATCAGTCGTCTCAGTCGCCTGGGTAGTGACCTGCAGGGTTCCCAAGACATCGATGCTCGACGAACATCCTCCTAGGAGGAGAGCGGCACAGATGTGGGTATGGGCTTTCATTCTCGCAGGTAGCGCTTGGCACGAGCCCCCAATGGACTCTTGGGGTGTCGCTGCAAGAAGGAGCGAGCCCGTTGCTGAGCGGCTGCTACTGAACCACTCTCGTACAGAGCTTGAATCGTAAGCACTTCAGCTTCAAGGCCCAACTTTGGTCGAGCAAACCGTGTACGGTAAGCGGCCAGCAGCGAAAGCGCTTCCTCTTGTGCTCCTGCGCGGAGTGCGGCTTCGACCTTGGAGATGTGTGACAGCTCCTCGCGGAGCACACTGGTGCGGCTGTCCCCGGCGCCTCTCACATCGCGTCGAACGGTAGAGCCGGCCTCCGGATCACTGACCTCAGACGCCGCCGGATCGAGCACCTCAGGATCGAGCCCATCCACCGTCGGAGCGTCGGCTGGGGCTGGTACTTTGGCCTGGGCCTCGCTTTCGCCTTGCGTGTCGACCGTGGGCACTTGGGAGCTATCCCGCACATCCATGGCGCGCGAGCGAGTCGCGTCCGATCCGGACTGGTCTGCGCCTGGTCCTTGAGAGAGCCCCAGGGCTACCACCGCGCCACCGACACCCACCAACCCAACGACGCCGCCCCACACCACGCCGGCCTTTCCCGTCAGGGAACTCCATGCGCTTGCCTTGGCAGTTGTCGTGAGCGCCACGCCAGCCGTTGCGATGCCCAATGCCGTCAAGGTCTTGGCCTGCAGATCGGCGGACATCCCGACCTCACGCCCCGCACGCAGCAGCGCTTCTTCAAGCTCCCTGTGCTCTGGTTCTAAAATGGGATCCATCACGCGGTCTCCTGCTTAGTGCGGAGTTGGTCAGTGCGGAATTGATCGAACAGCTTCAATCGAGTCATTTCTTGTCTGAATATTTCACGCGCTCTGCGCAGCCGTGAGGCGACTGTTCCAGGTGGCACGCCAAGTACATCGGCAATTTCCGCCATGGTCATCTCCTCAAAAGAATAAAGAACGAAAGTGGCGCGGATGTTTTCATCCATCGTTTCCAGCAGTTGATCCAAGATTTCACGATACCGTTTGCGGTCCGCCAGTTGGTCCGGCAAAAGTTCAGGATCGGTACGATCCACCAGGGCGTCTTCAGAAACTTCACGTTTTCTCGCCAGACTGCGCCGAAAATGCGCGGCGGTATTTTGAGCGCAAGAGAACAGAAACGCGCGCTCCTTACCCAGTTCAATTTCAGGTAGGCGCCGCGCCGCAACGAGAAAAACCTTCTGCACACAGTCGTCCAATTCACCACCCCAAACGCCTAAGTTGCGGAGCGACCGAGCCACGAAATCCCCTTGCTGGAGCACAAGCTCCCGCAACCGTTGGTCCTGGCCGTGCCGCCGATCCTGACTCTGGCTCATGACGGGCTGCTCAAGGATAAGGCCGCGGTGGTCAGCAGAACCGCGGTGGTCCTGGGTACTGCAGTGGTCGGAGTGGCGGCCATGGTTGGAAGCGTGGCGCTGGTCAAAAGCCTGCTGTTGGCCGAAGGCCTGGCAGGTCTCAGAGTGGAGGGACTGAGATGGGGGGCGAGAGTCAAAGCTAAAGTGGCTGTCCAGTCTAGAACCACGGTCCATGGTGAGCATGCTGCCCGACGGGAGCCGTCGTTGCCGCGCATGAGCCGCGCGATGCTGGGAAAAAAGGGCAAGCAGAACCATGGGATAGTCTCCTATTCCCGCGAATGGCGCCACTGATCATTCTTAGCAAAAAAACAGTATTTCTAGAATGTCCAGCCAAATCCGAGAGTCGCGCTCCAAGCTACATCGACCGTCGACGCCAGTACAACGGGGCCCGGATCGACCGCAAACTCCCGTTGGGTGAGGGGAAAGACCAGCGCCGGGGCGGCCCACAGTGTCCAATGCTCAGCGAGCAATAGGGCGAGCCTGCCCTCCATGCCCGCCGACGCGTAAAAACGAGTGACCTGGCTCTCTACTTCGGCGTCGGACTGGTCAAACCCGGTGCTTTGGGCGCTGAGTGCACCAAGGTCCAAGCGGCCACAGGCTGCAAAACTGAGCTGAGAACCGATGTGGATGGGGCAATAGCTGAGTTGAGCCACATAGAGTCGGGTGCTGATGCGCGGTGGGTCATCTGGAGCCGGCTCGAACAAAACCTGCAGGGTCAAGTGCGCCTCGAGTGGGAACAACACGCGTCCGCCTGGCTCACTGAGACTCAGGCTGACTCCGCCGCCCAAGTGTGGGCTGTTGTCCATGATGCGGGCGAATGAAAACACTCCGCCGAGCGTCGTGCGCAGCCGCGAAGCCGAGCCAGGGGCTGAGTAACGAAAGCGGCGTCGGGGAGCGTCGGGGGAAAGCGCGGACTCCGCGGGCTGTTCGGTTGGGGGCGCGGGCTGCTCCACGGCAGCTGTGCCGTCTTCGGGCGAGGCTGTGGGCGGCGCAACATCCTCCGCTCCCGGTGAGCTGAGGGTCAATGTCGCGTTGGGGTCGATGCTGAGCGCAGCCGTGAGCGCGAGCGCCTCGACCACCTCCGCACAGTTGGCGCCCTTCATCGAGCGCCGTTCCGAAGCGGCGTCGGCGCGGGTCACTGTGAGGGTTCCGTGATATCCGGAGCGGTCGCTGGAAATCTCTACCAGCAAGCGCTGCGCGCTCGACTCGTCCTCTGCGCGAACGACGCGTTCACTGCGGCTTTGCAGTAGCGTAAACGCCCGCTCTTCAATCGGACAACTTGGTGGTGCGTCGTACTCAAAAGAAACGAAAATGGGTTCAGCGGGCGTCTCCTGCGCCACGGCGAGACCTGCAAATAGCAGCGCGCACGCCGCAAGTCCGATCCTCGATGCGCAGTAGGCGCTCCGCATGATGGAGAAAGACAACGGTGTCGACATCGGTATGCTGAGCAGAACCCTGCTCCGCAATCAAAGCACATTGCCTGACCAACCTCATCGTTTGGTCACACATCCTGGCGACGAATTGTCTCGGCTTATGGAACTGGTCGACCCAGCTCATCCATCAGCCAGGTGAGGGCGGCCCTGGGCTGACCATTGCGGATGAGCCCGCTGTTTGGCGCGCTGCTCCACGTTTTGCCATAGATCCAGCCCCAAATCGTGATGCCCGGCACGAACTCTGCGTCGCGGAACATGGGGAAATACGTCTGGTACGCCTTGAGCTGTTGCTGGTCGTCCGTGTAATCCAGGTCCATTTCCGTGATGTAGACGGGTAGACCCGTGTCATCGTGCAGCTTGTTTAGCAAGTTGGACACCTGCTGCGACGTCATTTGCGCGTGATCGAGATCGTGCGACTGAGCCCCGAGCGCATCGATGGGACCCCCACTTTCGAGCACGGTATTGGCGATATCGATGAAGTGCTGATTGTCGTTGGGCCACTCGATGTTGTTGAAGTCATTGAGAATGAGCACGGCGCCCGGGCAATGTTCTCGAGCCCACTTGAAGCTGTTGGTGATCCAGGCCCAATCTCCGTTGGTGCCGCCGCCGATGTTGTTCGTGTAGTTGGGGTCCGTGTGTGGCGGCGGCTCATTGACCACATCAATCAGCTTGGTGTTCGGGTAGCGTTCGCAGAACGACTGAATCCAATTGATTACCTGATCTTGCGTGGGTACCCCGCTTGGCTGTTGGCTGCCCCACACGAAGGCGTGCTGCTTGAAGATGATGCCCTTCTCCTCGCTGTAGTCATAAATGGCATCCAGCGTGCCCCAATTGAAACCGCCGCCGGGCGTGCCCTGGACCGAGCCCCACTTGCCCGCGTTCTCCGGTGTGATCTGGTCCCAATGGTTGGAAAATGTCTTTCCATCCGTGTCCACTTGGTCTTGTGTGGTGATGTTGCCGACGAATTTGCCGTGGTCACCGCCGCCGTTACTGCCACCGGTACTCCCACTGCTTCCGCCGCTGCCGCTTGCGTCGGGGTCACAACGTCCGCAACTTTCATTGCAATAGTTGTTGTCGACCATCCAGTCCTCCGCACACTCGGTGGTGTCACTGGCCCATTCGTCGCAGGTCGCTTCATCCCAATCCGTCCCGGTGGGACGGACATTGGTGCAGCTATCCTGGCCGCTTTGACCGCCGGAGCCTGAACCAGCACGACCCCCGGACCCGTTGTCGTCCGTGGTGGAGTCACCATCGCCTGGGCCCACGTCGTCCGTGGTGTCGCTGGTCGTTGGCTCATCCGTGTCGATGGGCACGACACACGCAGAACACAGACCTGTCAAAAGCAAGCTAGGAAGCAAAGTGCGAACCATTCAAATCCATCCTTAAGTATAATTTCAACGCGGGCAAGCTGAGTGGGACCCCGGCGGACCACCGCGAGTCCCGTGAGTATTCCCACAATCTACCGGCACGATCACGGATATTTCCTTAAAATTCTTCGATTATCTTCGATGCCGCTCCGATAGGGACTAGGGGCTGAGGTAGGTGCTCGGCCCCTGCTGCCCCAGTTCCGGAGCATCAATGATTACCCACCGTGGTCAAGCTTCAATCTCGAGGCCGGTCTGCACCCTAAGCAGACGGCACGCTGCGTGGGGTCCATCTCGATTGTGATGGAGTCATGATGGGCTCGCTCCAAGCAATGGGTGGGGGCCGCGGGGCCACTTCGCCGCGTTCAAGCGGCTCTCGAGCTGCGGAGCGGTGTGCGAGAGGCCCGGCTCGGACGTGGAGCGGACAGGACCGGAAAAGGGGTCAGTGCGCGGGGCGCTCACTTGCCGGGGCAGGCTGAGGAGTGGTGTCCCCACGCCCCAACGAGGACGGGACGGCCCACCGAATCAGGGATTTTTGCGTCCACCAGGCATTGAAAGTTTTGATCTGTGGGAAAAAAGGTGGTGTCGCCAAAATCTAGATCATTTTCCACTGTAAGTGATCTCCGGGTAGGGCAAAATGAGATATAAGAACGCCCAACATGCTTCACCTTCCGACCAAGAAATTTTTAACCTTAGTTTCGGGTCTTGTCCTGGCCATAGCGGCCTGCTCCCCCACGACGGTTCCACCCTATCAGCAACAAGAGCCCACCTGCTTGGCCACGCAGCGTGACTGCGGCGGCGTGTGCGTCGACGTGACCACCAACGGCGCCCATTGCGGCATGTGCAACAACGCGTGCGGGCAAGGGCTGTTTTGTTCGGGTTCGGTATGCGGGGCAACCTGTGCTGCTGGAATGCCCTGCGGCAATAGCTGCGTGGACACGCAGACTGATTCCTCCAACTGCGGGTTCTGCGGCATGTCCTGCGGCAACGGTGTGGCCTGTGTCGGTGGAGTCTGTGCTGTGAGCCAAAGCGGCGCCGGTGGGACGTCCGGTGGAACCGGCGGCGGAGCCAACAACACTGGCGGCCAGACGGGTGCCGGCGGTGGCGGCTTGGGAACGGGCGGGGGCAACACTGCTTCGGGCGGCGCCGGAAACAGCTTGGTTGGTGGTTATCACGTGCACGGCGACTGGGCCGGGTTCGCGTTCACGTTTGCTGACGGTGGCGCCACCATCACCCCAGAGAGCTTCGAGGACATGCTCGACACGGACGGTCCGTATTGCGTGAAGGGCCAGGTACAAGGCACCCCCGAACTCTACAATTCGATCGGCGCGCTTGGCTTCAACGTCAGCCAACCCAAGATTGAAGATGCACCGGTCAACAAGGTCGCCTCCACGGGTGACGGCGTGTTCGTCGACATCACGGTCAACAGTGGAGACACGGGCATCCGCGTGCAGCTGGAAGACGGCACTGATCCTTCGGCTGCGGACGCTGCCGAGCATCGTTGGTGCGCGAACTTGACGGTGGACGCGAGCGGAAAGTTTCAGGACACCATCCCCTGGGACGCGTTCAACACCACGTGTTGGGACGCTGCGGAAGGTACGCCCTTCGACAAGCGTGAGATCGCCAAGGTCATTCTCTACGTACCCGATCCTGGTGAAGCCGATCCTTCGCTCGATTTCGATTTTTGCGTGAACGACATCGGTCCGGCCAACGTGCAAGGGCGCGGCACGGGTGAAATCGTGGCCAGCTGCAGCAATTCAGTCAATTGGAGCGGCACGCAGACGGACAAGTACGCCAACATCGACGGCGGTTCGTACCGCTTTCAGGCCAATGGTTGGAACATGGTCAACGGCAATATGGTCATCGACCTGCTGCCGGGCGCTGGATTCAAGATGTCGACCCAGAGCTGCAACACCGACAGTGATGCCCCGTGCTCGTACCCTTCAGTGTATGTGGGAACCAGCGCGGACGGTAAGCGCTCCGGCGGCTACAGCGCCAAGCAGATCAGCGCCATCCAAAGTGTGCCTACTTGCTTGGGATGGAATTCTGGCGGCACGCCCGCGAGCCATGAGTACAACGTGAGCTACGACGTGTGGTTTGCCAGCAGCTCGGGCGCGCAAAATGCCGAGAAATTCTTGATGGTGTGGTTGCGCGATCCACCCAGCTTCCAGCCCGGCGGTATGTTCCCGGTCCAAGACGGTGCGGTCATCGGCAGCCAAACTTGGCAGGTGTGGAACGGCCCGAACCACGCGCAACAGTCCGTGACCAGCTACGTCGCTCCTAACGCGCGCGCTGATGGCAAGGCCTATTCGTTCAACCTCAAGGACTTCATCGATGACGCGGTGGAGCGTGGTTACCTGAGCCCCAACGATTACCTGATCTCGATCATGGGTGGCATGGAGATCTGGGGTGGGGCGCAGGGTGCCAGCATCACCGGCTTCAGTGCTCAGGTGCAGTGAGCTCTCGGGTGCAGTGAGCCAGGGCTCCGGTTGAAATGAAGGGAAGCGGCCGTCAGGCTGCTTCCCATTTTTCTTTGCGATGGACCCCAGAGCCGCTCACCTTGGTTGAGTCAGCTTCGCCGCGGGCCCGTGGCTGTGCGCCGTGTCTTGCCCCGACGGGGCCGCGCTTGCAGCTTGGGCAGGGTCGTTGCCGGCCTCAGAAGCAAAGACTCGACCTCACCAAGCGCTCAGCTTGATGCCACGAGGCAAGACACTGCCTGCGAAGCTGGGGTGCGTGTGACAGCTGACCCTCAGACCGTCAGAACGCAGCGCTGTCAGACGAGCCCGTCGAGCGCACCCGTACGGTCGGTCTCTTTGGGTTGAGAGCCGAACTCGTTCTCATCCACATCAAACGCTTGCAGGATGGACACCAGGAGGTGATTGTTGGTCACGCCCGCGAAACTGGCCTCACCTGCCGCGCACCACGGACCTCCGTCCGCGCAATCGACGCTGGGCATGCGCAACCGGCGCCCCATGCGGAACTTGCCGTTGACGCCACCGGCGAGCAACGTGGGGACGTTGCGGGTGCTGTGCAAGGCGGGGTTACCCATGTCGCTGGAGGCGTAAATGAGCGTGCTGTCCAGCATGCCGTACTCGTCCAGACGTTGCATCAAGCGGGCAATTTGTTGGTAGTTGTAGTGATTGATCTTGGCGAGCGGGAGCCAGGTGGAGGCCACGCCGTCCCCGGGGATGCCGTTGTTGCCGATGGCCGAAGGGTTGTAGGTGTGGGCCACGCTGCCGTGGTTGTCCGCAGGCAGGCCCAGCGCATTGCCGTCGTAGCTCACGTCGTTGAGAAACAGCGTCGCGAAACGGGTGATGTCGCAGGCCATGGCTTGGGCCAGGATGTCGACCATGAAGTTGGAGATGTCGGGGAAGTAGGGCTCGCCGCCATTGTAGCGTTTGACCTTGGGGAACTCGGCTGCGGTGGGCGCTGTGGGCACCGTGCAACTTGCACCGATGGTGGGCTCTTCGAATTGCTTTTCCAATTCGCGCAGTGAGGTCAGATGTTGGTCGAGCTTCTGCTGTTCACGGCTGGCCAAGCGCGGATGAAGGCGGTTGATGTCGGCGGTGACGAAGTCGATGATGCTCTTGCCGAGCGCGCGCTGGCGCGCCGCCTTTTGTTGTGCCTCGGGGTCATCGCCCACCACAAAGCCGGTGAAGAACAAGTCGAACGCCTTGACCGGATCGATGATCTTGGGCAGGGGTGCCCCGCCGGGGCCGTAAGAGAGCGTGGTGCCCGGCTCGGAGCCGTCCTCGCCCACGGCGAGCGACGCTGAGGCCAGGCGGGTTGCGGACCCCAGGCCCTTGTCGATGGCCAAGTACTGATCGATGGAGAGATTGGACGGCTTACCCGACACGCGACTGCCGGTGAGGATGGTGGCGGCCGTCTCATGACCGTTGGCGGCTGATGCCAGGTCGATCCCCTCAATGAGCAGGATCTTGTCCTTGAAGCTCTTGCCGTAACCACTGGCATCGTCAAACGGTGCGAGCGAGCAGTTTTGGTACGTCAGGTCGAAGCTCGTCTCCGTATCGGCGCTTTGCATCGCCCAGTACTCGGCGGAGACGCCGTGCGGGTGATAAGCCCCAATGAACCGCAAGGGCAGGGTTTCCCCGGCCGCTTGGGCGACTGAATCCGCCAGCATGTTGATGAAGGGCAGCGCTGCGGCGGTTCCGCCGATGGCGCGCAAGAAAGCGCGACGATTGACGGACAGGATGCGGTTGTTAGGTGAACCACTGCGGTTGGACAAGCTCATGGGGCTTTGGGGGCGGGCTTTGGAATGGGAAAAGCGGCTCATGGTGCGCTCCTTTGTACGGCGGCATCGGATGCGGCCAGTTGCACCAAGATCTCGATCAGGCTGCGCTGATTTTCGTCACCGAGCGCGGACCAGGCATCGATGAATAAGTCTTCTGCTGCGTCGATGCCGGAGGCTTCACCCACGCTGGCGCGGAAAATCTGCCGCGCGAAGCATTGCCGCACGTCGCTGCTCTGGGAGAGCGCCGTCGCTAAGTCAGAACTACTGTTGTAGCTGCCGTCGAAGTCGTAACCGAGGTCAACGGTGGCCGAGCTGTCGATGGCGTGACCGTTCTCCTCGGTCTGCACTTGGCCTATGGTGTCAAACTGTTCGAAGGAGAAGCCGAGCGGGTCGATCATGTTGTGGCACTTGGCGCAACTGACGTCGGCCGAGTGGATGTCGTAACGCTGACGCGTGGTGAGTGTGGGGTCAGGCGGTGGTGGAATGATTTGCACCTGCAAATTGGTGGGCAGCTCGATCTCCTTGCACGCGATGCGACGCAAGACGGCGGTGCCACGCTTGATGGGGCTGTTCTCGTTGGCGTGCCCGTAGATGGACAAGAACGCTGCGCGGTTGAGCAAGCCCGGGCGCTCCGACAATGCTTCCCCCACCTGTCCGCCGTAGAGCGAGACTAGGTCTTGGGACGCGACATTGAGGGTGGAGCCCAACAGCGCGCTCACGTCGCCGTTTTGGTTCGTCAGGATCTCGCGCACAAAGGCGTCGGTCTCCTGATCCATGTCCTCACGCAACCCATCAAAGCCGTTGAAGAGGTTGGCATCTTTGGCCGTGACCAGCATGCGATCGATACCGAGCCACTCACGCACGATGCGCAAGCCGCGATCTTGTCCGGCCGTGGTCTCCAGTAGTCGGCGCGCCTGCGCGGCGCGCTCGTCGGGAGTGGAGAGCTGACCCGCGTCCGCGGCCTCGAGCAGCGCACCATCTGGGGGGCCGCCGGTGAGCAGGTACGACAAACTGGCGGCCACTTCATGCCCGGTCATGGTGACAACGTCGCTGCCGCTGCCGTCACCAATTTCAGTGATGTAGAGAAAGCCGGGCGATTGCAAGATGCCGCGCACCACCAGGTGGATGGCTTCATTGTAGTCCCCACCCTCGAGACCCAAGTTGAACAAGCCGAGGAGCGCGTCGCGGTCCTCGGTCGTGAGGGGGCGGCGGTAGGCACGGGTCGCAAAGTCGTCGATGAACCGGCCACCGCACTCCTCAAACGCTTGATCGGGACAGGGCTCAAATTGGTCCAGCTTGGTGAGCACTTCATCGGCGAGCAGGGTGGCCGCGTCAT
>Ga0315910_10002995_pt1 | contig 14559 bp, 12 predicted proteins | sample EdamamesoilMG_FD_204470 | JGI IMG/M metagenome (GOLD analysis project Ga0315910, IMG submission 204470) | Garden soil microbial communities collected in Santa Monica, California, United States - Edamame soil | ecosystem: Environmental > Terrestrial > Soil > Garden | place: USA: California...
TCTTCGTCTTGCCGTCGGGGAAGAACTCGCTGCCCACGGGCGGCAGCACCTGCACGCGCGAGCGCCCGACGAACTCGCCCGCGTCCGAGAGCACGAGCGCGCGCGCGCTGGCCGCGGCCGCCGCGCTCGTGAGCACGGGCGCGGGCAGGGCCACGACCGCGCCGTCCTCGCCGCGCACGACGACATCCTTGGGCACCGTGATCGGGCGCCGCATCGCGTAGCGGCCCGGCCCGAGGACCAGGGTGCCGCCGCCGCGGGCGAGACGCGTCACGGCCGCCTGCAGCACCTCGTCGTCGCTGCCGATCAGCGTGCTCTCGTCCGGCGTCCCCGACTGGCGCACCGTCAACGTGACGGCCTGCGGCGCGGGCGCGCCCCCGGCCGGCGCGGCCGGGGTCTGCGACAGCAGCGACAGGAGCAGCGGAGTCACGCGCAGCACGCGGCGGGAGTCTACCCGCGCGCCGCGCCGCAGGCGGTTTCCGGCCCGCAAGGGGCCCGGGCGCGGTATCGTTGTCGAGGTTCGGGACTCGCCACCGAAGTCCTTTCTCGCCATGCGCCACACGCTGCTCGCCCTCGCCCTGCTCGTCGCCACCCTCTGGCCCGCCCGCGTCGCCGCGCAGTCCCAGGAGGACGAGACCGACGCCCACGGCTACGACAAGGTGCGCATCGAGCAGGAGGACAAGCTGCTCGTGCCGCCCGACCTGGTCGAGGAGGTGTGGCAGCACCTGAAGAAGCGCCTGGTGGACGACCAGGAGTTCGTGCGCTCGCTGGACCCGAAGTTCAGCTCGTCGTGGAGCGAGGAGCAGTTCACCGACACCTACTACGACACGCCCGACATGAAGATGTACGCCCTGAAGAGCGGCGTGCGTCACCGGCGGCGCGTGAGCCTGTCCAACCCCGAGGACCGGAAGAGCGGGCGCGAGCTGATGCAGATCAAGCTCAACGACGTCTCTTCCAACGAGCTCGAGCGAGCCGAGATCAAGTTCGACATCGAGTACCCGCGCAACCCGAGCAGCGCCATCGACCGCCATCCGCTGCTGGGCATCGTCAAGCCCGAGCACCGCGAGCCGTTTCGCGAGCGTCTGCGCGAGATCGGCGTGGACGCCGAGGTCATGCGCCCGGTGCTGACCGTGAACGACCTGCGCCGGCGCATCTACCTCCTGCGCGACGGCAAGCCCTTCATGTCGGTGTCGCACGACCAGGTCTCGTGCGGCGTGTGGTGGGCGACGACGCAATTCTGCGAGATCGAGCCCGAGCTCAACGAGATCGGCTTCACCGAGGCCACGCCCGAAGAGCGCGCCTACATGGAGACGGTCCTGGCGAAGATCGTGGGCGAGATCGAGGGCACCTTCCCGCGCATCCAGCGCGACCTGACGCCCAAGTACAACAAGTCCTTCGACCGACTCGAGGCCGGCAGCCTGCCCTTCTTCCGCACGCTCGTGCGCACCGGCCTGCAGGACCAGGACCACATGTACATGGTGCTCGGCCTCGTGGTCGCGGCCCTGGCCGGGGCGGGCTGGTGGCTCGGGCGCCTGCGCTCGCGCCGACGCGCGCCGCGCGCGCGCGTGGCCGACGCGCCCGCCACCTGAGCGCCAGGCGCGGTTGCCCGGCCTTCGGGGGACGGGTAGAGTCCTGAACCGCTCGTCGAGCGCCACGCAGTGCCCCAGAACTCGTTTCTCGATCCCAGCCAGGACCCGACGAGCACGCGCACGCTGCTGGTCAACCTGGGCCTGGCGCTGCTGCTGGGCCAGGTGCTGGTGTGGCACTACCTGCGCTTCGCGCCCGTGCTCTCGAACAAGCGCAAGTTCGGGCGCGTGTTCGTGTTCATCGCCGTCACGACCATGCTGGTCATCTCGGTGGTGAAGAGCTCGCTGGCCCTGTCGCTGGGCCTGGTGGGCGCGCTCTCGATCATCCGCTTCCGCACGCCCATCAAGGAGCCCGAGGAGCTGGCCTACCTGTTCCTCTCGATCGGCCTGGGCCTGGGCCTGGGCGCCGACCAGCGCCTGGTGACCTGCATCGTGTTCGTGGTCGTGCTGGGCTACATGGCGCTCATCAGCCTGGGGCGCTCGGGCGCGCTGCCGCCGCGCATCCTGCTGCACGTCTCGGGCGAGATGGCCGCGGCCGGGGCCGACATCGAGGCCACGCTGCGCGACGTCCTGCGCTCGGCCGAGGAAGGCGCGCGCCGCGTCGACCTGCGCCGCATCGACACCGAGGGCACGACCTTCCAGGCGACCCTGGTGCTGGATCTCGCGCGCACCGAGGAGGTCGGGCCGCTCCTGACGCGCCTTCAAAAGGCGCTGCCGCGCAGCTCCGTCAGCGTGGTCGAGGGCAACGCTCTCGACTGAGAGCCCCGTGAAGCCGGCGAGGCCCGCGCCATGCTCACCAAGAAGGAACGCACGGGAGGGACCTGGGTCGGACTCCTGATCCTCGCCCTCGGCATCGCCATCGGCAGCCTCGCGCGTCCGTCGCGCTGGCGTTCGGGCGAGTCGAGCGCGGACGCGACCGTCGAACGGCGCGCGCTCGCGCCGGAGCTCGTGCCCGCCGCCACGCGCGAGACGCCGGCCGAGAACGGGCTCGAGACGATCGAGCTCGTGATCCCGGAGAGCTCGGCCGCCGCGCTGCAGGCCGTGCGCGACGCGGCCCTCGAGCGCGGCATCATCCAGCAGTCGGGCGAGCAGGGCATGGTGCCGGCCGAGCTGGTCCATCGCGGCCGGCGCATGGCCGCCGAGCTGCGCATCAAGGGCGACTGGACCGACCACGTCGAGGGCAAGCGCTGGTCGTACCGCATCCACCTGACCGAGGCCACGTTCCTCGGCATGCGCGAGTTCTCGATCCAGGCGCCGGCCACGCGCGGCTACCTGTGGGAGTGGCTCGTGCACCAGGCGGCGCGGCGCGAGAACGTGCTCGTCCCGCGCTCGACCTTCGTCGACGTCGTGCAGAACGGGCACGCCATGGGCGTGTACTTCGTCGAGGAGCACTTCGAGAAGGAGCTGCTCGAGGCCCAGGGCCGGCGCGAGGGCCCGATCGTCGTGTGGGACGAGAGCACGCTGTGGAGCACGCTCCTGCTCGAGGGCGCCGTGCCCGCGCGCGGCGGCCGCCCGCTCGATTCGGCGCTGACCGAGCCGGCGCACACGCTGGCCGCGGCCGAGACGCGCGCCTACGGCGAGAAACCGCTCTCGCGCGTGGGCGACCTGAACCGCGCCCTGTTCGCGGCCCTGGACGAGCTGAAGGGCCTGCGCGCGCTGGCGCTGGCGCAGGAGAGCGAGGTCGAGCGCCTGCGCGTGCAGCAGACCATGGCCGACCTGCGCGGGCGCACGCTCGAGGAGCTGGTCGACGTCGACGCCCTGGCGCGCGCGCACGCGCTGGCCTCGCTGTTCCAGCTCGAGCACTCGCTGGCCTGGCACAACATGCGCTTCTACCGCGACCCGGTGCTGGCGCGCCTGGAGCCGATCCTGTTCGACAACGCCGCCCAGGACCCGGGTGGACGCGACCCGGTGCCGCTGCGCGCCGAGGGCCTGCTGGGCGCCTTCGCCGCCAGCCCGGGCTACTACGACGGTCTGTTCGCGCACCTAGGACGCCTGCTGCGCTCGGACTGGCTGGACGACTTCTTCGCCGACATCGCGCCCGACCTCGCGCGCTTCGAGCGCGCGCTTCTCTCCGAGGGCCCGCTTCCGACCGGCGGCACGGCCGAGGAGATGAAGCAGCGCCTGCGGGCCGAGACGCTCTACCTGCGCACGGCCTGCCTGCCCGACGACGCCATCAGCTTCGAGTCGAGCTACGCCCTGGCGGGCCAGGGCGAGGATCCGGGCTCGGGCACGCTCGAGGTCGCGGCCTGGAGCACGACGCGCTCGCCCGTGGCGCTCGAGCGCTTCCTGTTCAGCAACGGCAGCTCGTCCCTGGCCGCGGACTGGATCGCGTCGGGACAGGTGGGCGCGCGCGCCTGGCGCGACCCGACGCGGCCCGACGCCGAGCCCGTGGTCGTGCTGCCTCCTGACGGCCGGCCGATCACCTTCCGCTTCCCGATGAACGCGCGTCTCGCCAACCTGGAGACGGTCGACAAGGTCACCCGCGCGGTGCGCCACGAGCTCGAGGCCGACACGAAGCTCGACCTCGACGTGCGCGCCGCCTACCGCCTGCTCACGGCCGAGGACGGGCGCGAGGAGCGCCTGCACTTCCGCAAGAAGCCCGGCACGAGCGTGCTGGTCGACCGTCCGGCCGCGCCCGAGCTGGCGCAGGCGCTCGAGCGCCATCCGTACCTGCACTACGACGCGGCGCGGGCCGAGCTCTCGATCGCGCCGGGCAGCTGGGACATGAGCGGCGACCTCGTGCTGCCGAGCGGCCTCGGCCTGCGCCTCGGCGCCGGCACGACGCTGCGCTTCCCGGCCGGCGCGCTCCTGCTCGCCGATTCACCGCTCGTGTTCGAGGGCACGCCCGAGGCGCCGGTCGTGCTCGAGCCCGCAGCCGGCGCCGCGGGCTGGCAGGGTGTCGTCGTGCTCGGCTCGGCCGGCCGCTCGCGCTGGACGCACACGATCGTGCGCCGGGCGGACGCCGCGGCGCGCGGCGGCTGGCGCGTGAGCGGCGGCGTCACGTTCTACCGCGCACCGCTCTCCATGGTGGGCGGCGCGCTCGAGAAGAGCACGGCCGAGGACGCGCTGCACGTGTTCGCGGCCGACGTCGCGCTCGAGGGCGTCGCCTTCCTGGATGCCGCCGGGGGCGGCTTCGACGGCGACGTCGTCACCGGGCGCCTGGCCGGCTGCCGCTTCCAGGGCGTGGCCGGGAACGGCATCGACCTGCGCGGCGGCTCCCTGGTCGTGCTGGGCGGCACCTTCCGCGCGCTGGGCGGCACGGCCTGCGCGATCGGCGCGGCCGGGCGCGCGCGCATCGAGGGCATCGCGGTCGAGGACGTGCTCGGCGCGGTGGCGAGCCGCGACGCGGCCGAGGTCGAGGTCGAGAGGATCACCGTCCAGGGCGCGCGCGGCTACGCGCTCTCGGCCACGGTCGAGGAACCGCAGTTCGGGCCGGCGCGCCTGGACGCGCGCGCGGTCACGCTCACGGGCTCGGGGCGCGGCGACGCGTTCGCGGAGAGCGGCTGCACGCTCGCGATCGACGGCGTACCGGTGCCGACCACCGCGGATGCGGAGGGCGGACGGTGAGCGAGCGCCCGGGCCTGCGGCACGAGCTCAAGTTCGTCTGCGACGAGGCGGCCCATCCCGTCCTCCGCATGGCGCTGCGCCTGGACCGCGCCGGGCTGCGCCAGAGCTACCCCATGAGGCGCGTGCACAGCCTGTACCTCGACACGACCTACCAGCGCGCGCTGCAGGAGAACCTGGCCGGCATGGGCGAGCGCACCAAGGTGCGCCTGCGCTGGTACGGCGCGGCCGAGGGCGAGGTCACGGCCGTGCTCGAGCGCAAGCGGCGCGAGAACACCCTGGGCTGGAAGGAGACCTGGCCCGTGCCCGGGACCCTCGTCGTCGCGGGGGCCGAGCGCCGCGCGCTCGTGCGCGAGCTCGCGCGCCGCGCGGAGGGCGCCTGGCGCGAGCACCTGGCCGTGCTCGAGCCCGCCCAGTGGATCAGCTACCGGCGCGAGTACCTCGTCAGTGCCGACGGGCGCGTGCGCGTGACGCTCGACCGCGAGCTCCGCTTCTCCGACCAGCGCCTGCCCGCGCGCCTCTCGCCGCTCGCGCGCACGCCGGCGTCGCGCCTGCTCGTGCTCGAGGTGAAGTGCGCGCCCGAGCACCTCGGCGAGGCGCGCGAGATCGTGTCGCGCCTGGCCATTCCGATGGGCCGTTGCTCCAAGTACGTCCTGGCGGCCGACGCGAGCGGCGGGCCGCTGCCCTCGGTCCTGGCGGTGTAGCGTGCGCGCCGTCCTCGCCCTCTCGGTCGTGCTGCTCGCGCTGACCGTGGTGATCGAACGCGACCTCTTGCCCGGGCCGAGCGCGCGACCCGGGGCCGACCGCGCCCTCGCGATCGTGGTCGGCGCCAAGGGACCCCTGCTCCCGGCCGGGTTCCTCGGCGGCGGCGGCGAGCGCGTGGGCGAGGTCATCCGCCTGGGCGAGCGCACGCTGGTCGCCCCGAGCCCGGTCGACGGCCTGCGCTCGGCGCTGCTCGACGCGCAGGGCGCGCTCGTGAGCCAGCGCGCTTATGCCATTGGCAGCCGGGCCGAAGAGGTGCGCGCGCTGATGGACACGGTCGCCTCGGCGCCCGCGGGCGCGCTGCTCGTCCTGGCGTCGAGCGGGAGACTCGTGCCGCCCGACGGCGCGGGCACGGCCGGGCTCGCGCTCGTGCTGGACGAGCTGGGCGCGCGCGCGCGGCCGGGCACGCACACGCCCGAGAGCTGGGCCCTGATCGCGCTGCGGCGCGAGCGCGGCTGGGAGCCGCTGGCCGAGGGCTACTCGGTCGACTCGGGCGTGGCCCTGGCGTACGTGCTCGGCGCCGACGTCGAGCGCGAGCGCAGCGGCGACGCCGTGCTCGTGCGCGCGCCCGCGCAGCACGAGGTGTTCCTGGACCAGGAGCTCGCGCACGCGGCCCTGCGCTCGCCCGGCGTCGAGCTCGCGCCCGACGCGCGCGTCGGCGGCCGGCGCCTGGCCGCGATCCTGCAGCCGGCGCTCGAGCCGGCGCCTGAGGTGGGCGGCGAGGGCGCGCCGAGCTCGATCCTGTGGCGCGAGGTGCACCTGGGCGCGAGCTCGGGCTTCCTGTGCTGGCTCGGTCTCTCCGACGACGCCGCGCCGGGCTCGGACGGCGTGCGCTTCCAGCTCCGGATCGACGGCGAGCTCGTGCGCGAGGTGGCCGTCGCGCCGGGGACGCCCTGGCGCACGCTGCTGGTCGACCTGCGGCCCTTCGCCGAGCGCACGGTCGAGCTCGAGCTCCGCATCGAGCCGGGTGCCAGCGCCCGCGGCGACGCGGCCCTGTGGGGCCGGCCCATGCTCGTGCACGGCTACACGCGCTCGCCCCTCGAGGTGTGGGCGGCAGCGCGGTGAGCGCGCGCCGCTGGACGCTCGTCCTGTGGGGCGCGACCGTGCTCGTGGTGCTCGTGCTGTGCCTGAAGTTCTTCGTGGCCGACGTCTACCGCGTCGAGACGGGCTCGATGCGGCCCACGATCTTCGGCGGGCGCGATCGCCCCGACGGGCCGGAGGACGCCGAGCACGTGCTCGTGCGCTACGCGCGCGGCCTGACGCCCGCGCGCTTCGACCTGGTCGTGCTGCGCGCGGAGGACGGCAGCGCGCCGCTGGTGAAGCGCGTGTGCGGCCTGCCGGGTGAGGACTTCGCCATCCGCGACGGCGACCTGTTCGTGAACGGCCGCCGGCTCGCGCCCGATGCGCCGCGCCCGGAGCCCATCACCGTGTTCGACGACCGCTGGCTCGACGTGGAGCGCTTCTTCGAGTACCGCCACGACGGCTCCGTGCGCCGCGAGGCCGCCGAGTGGGTGATCGAGGGCCGCGCCCCCGGCGGCAGCCTGCTCTTCTTCCATCCGGGGCTGCGCGACGACTACCTCGACCGGCGCCACCAGCGCGTGGCCGGGCTGCGCGAGGTCAACGACGCCGCGCTCGAGCTCGAGGTGCGTCTGGACGAGCTCTCCGGCCAGCGCATCGTGCTCGAGCTGGTCGAGGAGGGCGACGCCTTCACGCTCGAGCTCGTGGCCGAGGCGCCCACCGGCAGCCTGCGCCTCGTGCGCAAGAACCCGCGCCCGCTGCAGCGCATGCGCGACAGCGAGGGGGCGCTGCCGCCCGAGCAACCCCTGGCCGCGCTGCCCGTGAGCCTCGTGGCCGGGCGCTGGATCGACCTCGCCTTCTCCAACATCGACAACCGACTGGCGCTCACCTCGCGCGCGCTGCAGGTGACGCTCACGCACGACTACCCGGAGAACCAGCCCTGGCCGACGCTGCTCGCCCCGGGCCAGAAGACCCTCGGCCCGCGCGTGGCCTTCGGGGCCGAGGGCGCATCCGTGCGCCTGCGCGCCGTGCGCATCCGGCGCGACCTCTACTACACCGACGTGGGCACCTACGCCGTCCTCGACCCGGTGCACCTCGGGCCGGACGAGTACTTCCTCCTGGGGGACAACTCGGCCGCCAGCACCGACAGCCGTCACTTCGGGCCCAAGGAGTCGTCCCAGTTCCTGGGCCGGCCCCTGGCCGTCGTATGGCCCGCCTGGCGCCGCCTGGAGGGCGTCGGGCCGTCTCGCTGAGGCCCGCCGAAGAAAGCCCGGCGCGCGCGGAACCCGGAGCGGGCAGGATGGTTGAGGGCGAGCCCCTCACCGGGCGAGCAGGCATGCTGGCCAACGAGCTCGAGCGCGCGCCCGGCGACGATCCGGGAACGGAATGGATGCTGCGCTACCAGCGCGGCGACGAGCAGGCCTTCGACCTCCTGGTCGAGCGCTACTCCCCGCGCGTCTACGGGCTGCTCACGCGCTTCCTCGGCCCGGCGCCCAACCGCGAGGACCTGGTGCAGGAGGTGTTCCTGCGCGTGATCCGGGCGCGCCAGCGCTACCAGCCCGCGGCGCGCTTCTCGACCTGGCTGTACTCGATCGTCTTCCACCTGTCGGTGAACCAGGGCGAGCGGCGGCGTCCGGGGCGCTCGCTCGACGCGGCCTCCGAGCACGAGGAGTGGAGCGACGAGCGCGCGCCCGCCCCCAGCGCCGCCCTGGAGGAGCTCGACCGCGTCGAGGCCGTGCGCGCGGCCGTGGAGGCCCTGCCCGCCCGCCAGCGCATGGCCATCGTGCTGGCGAAGTACGAGGGCCTCGCCTACGACCAGGTCGGCGTCGCCCTGGGGCTGAGCGAGAAGGCCGTGAAGTCCCTCATCCACCGCGCGCGCGAGAGCCTGCGCGAGCGCCTGGCCGCCTTCCTCGAGGAGACGGCATGAGCGCATGCCCGGAGTTCCGCGCCGAGCTCGCGCGCCTCGGCTCCCGACCTGTCGCCCCCGTCGCCCCCGTCACATTGGACGCGCACTGGCGCACGTGCGACGAGTGCCGCGCCCTCGTCGAGCGCGACGAGGCCCTCGTGCGCCTGCTCGACGTCGGGCCCGCGCCGGCGCCGAGCGGGCTCTCCGCGCGCGTCCTCGCCGGATTGAGCGCAGCCCGCGCGGAGGACGCGCGCGAGGCGCGCCTCGACGCCCTGCTCGACCAGCTGGCCGCGCCCGAGCTCCCGCCCGAGCTCGCGCGGCGCGTGCTGCTCGCCCTGGCGCCCGCCCGACGGCGGCGCGACCTGCGCCGGCCCGTGCTCGTGGCGGCCGCGGCGGTGCTCGTGGCCGCGCTGGGCTTCTTCGCCTGGCGCGCGCGCACGGGAGCGCCGGGCGCGCCGGGGCTGGTGCAGCGCGAGCCCGAGCTGCGCGAGCTCGAGGGCGACGAGGAGCTCGTCGCCTACGCGCTCGAGCGCTGGGACCTGCTCACCGACGACGACGTCGACCTGTGGTTCGCGAGCCTCGATCCGCTGGACGAGGTGCTGCTCGAGTACGCCGGGCCGGAGGCGCTGCGCGACTTCGACCCGGAGACGAAGCGTGACCCCGAGGCCGAGCGTGAAGAGGGCGGGCGATGATCGGGCTCGCGCGCCTCGCCCTGGCCGTCGTCCTCGCGCTCGCGTTCGCGCCCCAGGAGAACCCGCTCCCCGCCGAGCACCTGCGCCAGCGCTGGAGCCAGCTTCCGAGCGAGGAGCGCGCGCGCCTGGAGCGACGCCTGCACCAGTTCGAGGAGCTCCCCCCTTCGGCGCGGCGCGCGCTGCTCGCCCGCGCGCGCTCGCTGCGCGAGCGCGAGCGGGCCCTGCGCGAGGGCCTCTCCGCGCCGGAGGAGGGCCCCGCGTCCGAGCCCGAGCCCGGTCGCCAGCGCAGGCAGGCGCAGCTGCGCGAGCACTTCCGCGAGCACGGACGCGAGCTGCGCACGCGCCTGCCGGCCGAGCTCCGGCGCATGCTCGAGGCCGGGCCGAGCGAGAAGCGCGCGCGCTTCCTGGAGCACCTCGCGCGCGAGCCCGACCGCTGGAGCCGGCACGCGCTGCGCCAGCTCGGCCAGCAGCTGGCCCTGGACGAGCCCGAGGAGCGCCGGCTGGAGGAGCTGCCGCTGGAGCGACGCCTGGGCGAGCTGCGTGAGCTCGGCCGGCGCGCCGAGCGCGCGCGCCGCGCGCCGGCCCACGATCCCGCGCGCCCCGAGCTGCGCTAGGGCGCCGGGGGCCGGCTTAGCGAGCCTGCTAGACTGCCGCGCTGCACCATGGGCTCCGGAACGCTCCCGTCCGTCCCCATGGCCGATGCGCAGGAAGTCCTTGAGCGCGGCCCGCGCCTGCTCGTGGACCTGCGCAGTCCGGCCGAGTACGCCGAGGACAGCCTGCCCGGCGCGCACAACGTGCCGCTGTTCGACGACGGCGAGCGCGCGCTGATCGGTACGCTCTACCACCGGAGCTCGCCGGGCAAGGCCTTCGAGGAGGCGCGCGGCCTCACGCGCGCGAAGATCGGCGCGCTGACCGCGCGCGTGGCGGAGCTGGCGGGCTGGGAGGTGCCCGAGGGCGACCTCGGGCGGCGCGTCGAGCTCATGACCGAGGGCGGCATCGAGCTCCTGGAGCGCGAGCTCGCGCCCGTGCCGGTCCCCCCGGCGGGCGATGCAGCGGGCGACGAGCCGGGCGACGTGGTGCTGTACTGCTGGCGCGGCGGGCTGCGCTCGCGCGCGGTGGTGGCCTTCTTGCGCGGCCTGGGCTTCGGCTCGGTGGTCGGAATCGCCGGGGGCTACCGCTCTTACCGCGCGATCGTGCGCGGTCGCCTCGACGCCTGGGTGGCGCCGCCGAGCTTCGTCCTGCGCGGGCTGACGGGGGTCGGCAAGACCCTCGTCCTGCGCGAGCTCGCGCGCCTCCGTCCGGAGTGGGTGCTCGACCTCGAGGGCGAGGCCGGCCACCGGAGCTCGGTCCTGGGCGCGGTCGGCCTGCGGCCCGCGACGCAGAAGCGCTTCGAGTCGCGCCTGGCCGAGCGCGTCGCGCGCGGCCTCCCGGGGCCGTGCGTACTCGAGGGCGAGAGCCGCAAGGTGGGGGACATCGTCCTGCCCGCCTGCGTGTGGCGCGCGATCGACGGCGGCGTCGCGCTCGAGCTGACGGCGCCCCTCGAGCGCCGAGTCGACGTGCTGGTCGAGGACTACCTCGCCAGCGCGGACAGCCGCGCCGAGCTGGCCGCGAAGCTGCCCTTCCTCGAGGCGCGCCTGGGCGCGCGCTACGCGGGTGTCCTGGTGGGCCTGCTCGCGGCCGGGCGCGAGCGCGAGCTGGTCCGGCTCCTGCTCGAGCGCTACTACGACCCGCTCTATCGCCACTCCGAGGGCGCGCGCCCGATTGCAGCGCGCTTCGACGCCGGCGTTCCGGCCGCGGCGGCGGGGGAGCTGCTGCGCTGGATCGAGCGCGCGCTCGCCGAGGCGGGGCCGGCCGAGGCGCGGGAAGCGCGCGCGGCGCCACCCGCGCGGCCGCCGGGGTTGTAGGTCGAATCGCCGCGGCGTATCCTCATCGGTTCCTCCGCTCCCTCCGCAACTCGCGCCAGCCACCCAGTTCCCATGTGCGGATTCATCGGTGTCTACGGTCCCGACGGGGTCGACGTCGCCCCCGAGCTCTACGAGGGCCTGCTGGCCATCCAGCACCGCGGCCAGGACGCGGCCGGGATCATCACGTTCACGGACACCTTCCACGTGAAGAAGGGCGCCGGGCTCGTGCGCGACGCCTTCAGCGAGGCCGACATGCTGCGCCTGCGCGGCAACCTGGGCCTGGGGCACGTGCGCTATCCCACGGTCGGGATCGGCAGCCTGGACGATGCGCAGCCGTTCCACGTGAACTTCCCGCTGGGCGTGGCCATGGCGCACAACGGCAACGTCACGAACTTCCTCGAGCTGAAGGAGTTCCACGGCCAGAACAGCGGCACGCGCCTGAACTCCTCCTGCGACCTGGAGGTCATCCTGTACGTGTTCGTGCGCGCCCTGGCGGAGCGCGTGCCGGCCGGCCAGCTCGTGCGCCCGGCCGACGTGTTCGCGGCCGTGAAGGCCGTCCATGAGCAGGTGCGCGGGGCCTACTCGGTGGTGGCGGTCCTGCCCGACGTCGGCCTGGTGGCCTTCCGCGATCCGTTCGGGATCAAGCCCATGGTCATGGGCGTGAAGCGCGGCAAGGACGGCCCCTGGTTCGCCGTGGCCTCCGAGAGCGTGGCCCTGGACGTGTGCGGCTACCGCGAGCTGCAGGACGTGCACGCCGGCGAGGCCGTGCTCGTCGACGCCGACCGCGAGGTCCACCGCCAGCAGGTCTCGAACAAGCCGCACCGGCCCTGCATCTTCGAGCTGGTCTACTTCGCGCGCCCCGACTCGATGCTCGACCGCATCTCGGTCTACCGCACGCGCACGCGCTTCGGCCAGGCGCTGGCCCAGCAGTGGAAGGAGCGCAAGGCGCCCCTGCCCGACGTGGTCATCCCCATCCCCGACTCGTCGCGCGACGCGGCCATGGCCATGGCCGCCGGCCTGGGATTGCCCTACCGCGAGGGCCTGGTGAAGAACCGCTACATCGGGCGCACCTTCATCATGCCCAGCGAGAGCTCGCGCCAGACCTCGGTGCGGCGCAAGCTCAACGCCATCCCGCTCGAGTTCCAGGGCAAGGACGTGCTCCTGGTCGACGACTCGATCGTGCGCGGCAACACCGCCCGGCGCATCGTGCGCATGGCGCGCGAGGCCGGCGCCAAGAAGGTCTACCTGGCCGTCTCGAGCCCGCCGCTGGTCTCGCCCTGCCCCTACGGCATCGACATGGCCACCAAGACCGAGTTCGTGGCCAGCGGCGCGGGGCCCCAGGAAGTGGCCACCCTGCTCGACGCCGACTACGTGCTCTACCTCGACCGCGACGCCATGAACGAGGCGGCGCGCGCCGGCAACCCGGCCATCGAGCGCTTCTGCAACGCCTGCTTCACGGGCGAGTACCCCACGGGCGACATCACCCCGGCCGTGCTCGATCGCATCGGCAGTGAGCGCGACCACAGCCGCCAGAAGGTCTTCAGCTTCTCGCGCTGACGCCCCGTCGGGCATCATGGCGCCCGCCATGAAGCCCTTCGCCTTGCTCCCGTTCCTGGCGCTCTCCGGCGCCTGCCGAGCCGCTCCCGCCGCCGCCCTGGAGGGCGCGCGCTGGGTCGACCTGACGCACGCCTTCGACGAGCGCACGATCTACTGGCCGAACAACCCGTTCGGCTTCGAGCTCGAGGTGCAGACCCGCGGAGAGACCCCGGGCGGGTTCTTCTACGCCTCGAACGCGATGCGGGCGCCCGAGCACGGCGGCACGCACCTCGACGCGCCCGTGCACTTCCACGAGGGGGCGCTCACGGCAGACCAGGTTCCTATCGAGCGCCTCGTCGGCGAGGCCTGCGTGATCGACGTCAGCGCGACCGTCGGCGAGGACGCGGACCACCTCGTCTCGCTGGCCGAGGTCCGCGCCTGGGAGGGACACCACGGGCCCATCCCCGAGGGCGCGATCGTGCTCGTCCGCACCGGCTGGGACCGCTACTACGACGATCGCGTGAAGTGTCTCGGCACGCCCAAGCGCGGCAGCGAGGCCATCCCCGAGCTCCACTTCCCGGGCCTCGACCCCGAGCTCACCCAGTGGCTCGTCGACGAGCGCCGCCCGAAGGCGGTCGGGATCGACACCCCCAGCGTCGACCGCGGCCAGAGCACGGATTTCCGCACCCACCGCATCCTCGCGGCGCGCGACATCTGCGGATTCGAGAACGTGGCCAACCTGGCCCAGCTCCCCGCCCGCGACGCCTTCGTTCTCGCCCTTCCCATGAAGATCGCCGGCGGTACCGGCGGGCCCCTGCGCATCGTCGCCTGCGTCCAGGACTAGGCCGCGCTCGGCGTCGCATCCATCACGGCAATTCGAGCCGCAGCTCGGCCAAGGCCTTCGCCGCCAGGGCAGCGGACGAGGGCCCGAACTCGAGCTTGCCGTTCGCAAGCTGCGGTTTCGACTCGAGCCACTTCGTCCAGCGCTGGCGCGCCCATTCCTGGGTGGCTTGCCATTCCTGCGGCTCGGCCGTGAGCGGGCGCAGCATCCGGCCCTCGTGGTCGCTGGTCGGCCTCAGCGGGCCCTCCCAGAGGAGGGGCGCGTCGGAGGCGTATTCGGTCAGGGACAGATACGGCGTGCCGCCGGCGTTGCGCGACCGCGGGCCGGCCAGCGCTTCCGACTCGTTCTCGATCGGGATGACGCTGACGGCGATCAGCTGGTGGTTCGGCCAGGAGGCTCGGCCGCGCGTCGACTCGACCGGGTACCAGCCGAACCCCGGCACCCACGCCTCGACGATGTAGTGCGTCGAGAGCGGGCCGCTCCCGAGCGGATAGCCCGCGAGGATGCGCGCGGGAATGCCGGCGGCGCGCAGGAGCGCTGCGACCAGGTTGGCGCAGCTCGTGCAGTTGCCCGCCTTGTCGAGCGCCTCGACGGCCGTCATGTTCCGCGCGTACCCTTCGCGCGCTTCGGCGGCGGCGAAGATCTCCTGGGAGCGGCGCAGGACGGCCTCGACGATCGCGACGACGCCGCCGCCCGCCGCGCGGAGCTCGGACCCGATCGCGCGGATGCGCTCGTTCCCGGAATCGCAGCACCA
>Ga0315910_10002996_pt1 | contig 14558 bp, 10 predicted proteins | sample EdamamesoilMG_FD_204470 | JGI IMG/M metagenome (GOLD analysis project Ga0315910, IMG submission 204470) | Garden soil microbial communities collected in Santa Monica, California, United States - Edamame soil | ecosystem: Environmental > Terrestrial > Soil > Garden | place: USA: California...
AGCGCATGGACCGTCGGGCTGCGGCCGAGTTAAAGGCGGAACCGACGGCAGACACCCGCGGGCGGATTGCCCTGTTCGCCACCTGCTACGGCAACCGTTGCGCACCGGGCACCACGGAGGACCTGGTCAGGATTCTCGAGCACAATGGCGTGCCGGTGACGTTGACCGGGCGCGAGCAATGTTGCGGCATGCCGAAGATGGAACTGGGGGACCTGGAGGCGGTGGAGCGCGCGAAGAACGTGAATGTCCCGGAACTGGCGCGGCTGGTGGACGCCGGGTATGACCTGACCGCCCCAATCCCGTCCTGTGTGCTCATGTTCAAGCAGGAGTTGCCGCTGCTGTTTCCAGATGACCCGCAGGTGCAGAAGGTCGGACGGGCGTTCTACGACCCGTTTGAATACCTGATGCTGCGCCACAAGGCCGGCAAACTGCGCACGGAATTCAGGAATCGCCTCGGGAAGATCAGTTACCACGTGCCCTGTCACCAGCGCGTGCAGAAGATTGGCATGAAGACGCGGGATGTACTGCAACTGGTGCCGGACACCACGTTCGACATCATCGAGCGCTGCTCCGGCCATGACGGCACCTACGCAGTGAAACTGGAGTACCACGACATATCCATGAAGATCTGCCGCCCGGTGGTGGACAAGGTCAAGGCGGCGCAGGCGGACCATTACGTCAGCGACTGCCCCATGGCCGGGGATCAAATCCAGAATGGCCTGCGCGACGGATCCCGCGCCGAATCCCCATTCTCGCTGCTGCGGCATGCCTACGGGATTTGACATGGAAAAGCTCAAACGCGGCGACCTGTATCCGCTGGAAAAATACGCGGAGATGCGCCCGGAGTTTCGTGCCCGGGTCATGGCGCACAAGCAGAACCGGCGGCTCGGCATCGGTCCCCATGCGATGCTGTACTTCGAGGATCGACTGACCATCCAGTACCAGGTGCAGGAGATGTTGCGCGCGGAGCGCATCTTCGAGCCGGCCGGAATCGAGGAGGAACTGGCTGCCTACAATCCATTGATACCGGACGGCGGCAACTGGAAGGCCACGTTCATGATCGAGTACGCGGACGAGTCCGAGCGGCGGGAGGCCCTGAAGAACATGAAGGGCATCGAGAAGGCCGTGTGGATGCGTGTGGAGGGTTGTGAAAATATCGTCCCCATTGCCGATGAAGACCTTGAACGTGAGGACGAGGAGAAGACCTCGGCGGTCCATTTCCTGCGCTTCGAATTGACGCCGCCGATGATTACCGCGTTAAAGCGCGGCGCGGCGTTATATGCCGGCATTGACCATCCTGCCTACCGCCACCACGTGCAACTGGTGGCGCAGGCAATTCGCGACAGTCTCGTCGCGGATCTGGATGCCTGAGCCGCATCCGGACGACGCGTTTGCGGTATTCTATCCCCCGGGAAATTTGATCGGGCCTTCGCTGCGGTCCGGCTTGTCCCGCTCAGGCAAGTCACGGAGAAACTCTTGAGCAACAACTACGACGCCGCAGATATCGAGGTTCTCACCGGGCTCGATCCGGTGCGCAAGCGTCCGGGCATGTACACCGACACCTCCCGGCCCAATCACCTGATCCAGGAAGTCGTGGACAACAGCGTGGACGAGGCCATTGTCGGCCACGCCCGCACCATCAGCGTCACCCTGCACCCGGATGGATCCGCGACCGTCAGCGATGACGGGCGCGGCATGCCGGTGGACAAGCATCCCGGAGAAAAGGTTTCCGGTGTCGAAGTCATCCTGACGCGGCTGCACGCGGGCGCCAAGTTCTCCGGCAAGAATTACCGCTTCTCCGGCGGCCTGCACGGAGTTGGCGTGTCCGTGGTCAACGCGCTGTCGAAAAATCTCGAGGTCTGGGTGCGGCGTGACGGCAGGGAATACAACATGTCCTTCGCCGGCGGTGTGCCGAAGTCGAAACTGGAAGTGGTGGGGGAGGTGGGCAAGCGCAACACCGGCACCACCATCCGCTTCTGGCCGGATCCAAAATATTTCGACACCACAACAATCCTGATCCCGAAGTTACGCCATCTGCTACGTGCCAAGGCCGTGTTGTGCCCGGGGCTGACTGTGCGCCTGGAGGACGAGAAGTCCGGCGAGAAGGAGCAATGGCATTACGCGGACGGTATCCGCGGCTATCTCACCGAGGCGCTGGGGAACCAGGAGCTGCTGCCCCCGGAGCCGTTCATCGGCTCCATGGAGGGCGACCATGAGGCGGTGGACTGGGCCGTGCACTGGTTGATCAGCGACGGCGAACTGGTGCAGGAAAGTTATGTCAACCTGGTGCCCACGACCCAGGGTGGCACCCATGTCAGCGGCCTGCGCCAGGGATTGATGGAGGCGGTGCGGGAATTCTGCGAGTCGCGCAGCCTGTTGCCCCGGGGCGTCAAGCTGTCCGCCGAGGATGTGTGGGAGCGGTGCTGCTACCTGTTGTCGGTGAAGATGGACGAACCTCAGTTCGCGGGACAGACCAAGGAACGGCTCACGTCCCGCGAGTCGAGCACCTTCATCTCCGGGCTCGTGCATGACGCACTCAGTCAATGGTTGCACCAGCACGTGGAAATGGGCGAACGCATCGCCGCGCTGGCCATCGAACATGCCCAGCGCCGGCTCAAGGCGGATCGCAACGTGGCGCGCAAGAAGGTCACCGGCGGGCCGGCATTGCCCGGCAAGCTGGCGGACTGCGCGGTGCAGGACCTGGCGGTAAGTGAACTGTTCCTGGTGGAGGGGGATTCCGCAGGAGGTTCCGCCAAGCAGGCGCGCAACCGGGAATTCCAGGCGGTCATGCCGTTGCGCGGCAAGATACTCAATGCCTGGGAGGTGAGTCCCTCGGAGGTGCTGGCCTCGAAGGAAGTGCACGACATTGCCGTGGCACTGGGCGTGGACCCCGGTTCCGCGGACCTGTCCGGACTGCGTTACGGCAAGATTTGCATCCTGGCCGATGCGGACTCGGACGGCCTGCACATCGCCACGTTGTTGTGCGCGTTGTTCGTGAAGCACTTCCGGCCACTGGTGGAGAATGGCCATGTCTTCGTTGCGATGCCGCCCTTGTATCGCCTGGACGTGGGCAAGGATGTGTATTACGCGCTGGATGATTCCGAGAAACAGGGTGTGCTGGACAAGATCAGCGCGGAAAAGAAACGCGGTTCGGTGAATGTGCAACGCTTCAAGGGATTGGGGGAAATGAACCCGCTGCAACTGCGCGAGACAACCATGGCGCCGGAGACCCGGCGCCTGGTCCGGCTCACGCTGGCCGCGGGCAACAAGCCGGACGAGATGCTGGATATGCTGCTGGCGAAGCGGCGCGCGCCGGACCGCAAGGACTGGCTGGAGTCAAAGGGTCACCTCGCCGGCGTGTGAGGCCACGCGTCACGCAGAGGTGGCATTCCTGTCAGCGCAGGCGGTCATAGCGGCCCGGGCGCACCGCTCAGGCAGTGCAGCGTTCCGGGTTGAGTCCCGGTTCGTTGCGGGAGTTGAGGGCTTCCAGCAATTCCTGGATTTCCTGCATTGGCACCGTGTGAGCATTCGGCGTGCGCAACAGCAATTGCAGGTACATCAACGTCAGTTCCTGTTCCTGTTCGCGGTTCATCATTGTTTCTCCTCTTCTGGTTCCGGTGTGCATGCTGCCCGCGGGGCATGACAGGCGATGGAATCCACTATGAAGCTTTCGTGACAGGGGTGATGGCGTACCGGCGGGAAATTTTCCCGGGGATATTTTCCGGGGGTCCGGTTCTTCTTTTGGTTCAATGGCTTATTCTGTGACCGGCCGGAAATGGTTGCCTGGACAATGGAGAAGTAGGAAATGACTGGCGGGGGACTTCAGGGCGTATTGGCATGGGCTGCAGCCGGCATGCTGCTGGTTTTCTGCCCGGCCTTTGCCGCTGACAAGCTCGAGGAAGTGATCGTTATCGGCGTCACGCCTTCCCATGGCGCGGCACTACCGGAGGAAAAGATCCCTTACAGCGTCCAGTCGGCCACCAGCGAGGATATCGAGCGTTCAGAAAGCCTGGGCCTCGCCGATTTCCTGAACCGGAATCTCGCCAGCGTGTCGTTGAACGAGGCACAGAACAATCCGCTGCAGCCGGACCTGCAGTATCGCGGTTTCACCGCCTCCCCGCTGTTGGGACTGGCGCAGGGACTTGCCGTGTACCAGAACGGCGTGCGCATCAACGAACCGCTGGGCGACACCATCAACTGGGACCTGTTGCCTGAGGAAGCCATTCATTCCCTGGAACTCATCGGCGGCGCGAACCCGGTGTTCGGCCTGAACACTCTCGGTGGCGCATTGTCAGTGCGCATGAAGGACGGGTTCAACTCGCCAGGGCACGGCGCCGAGTTGTGGGTCGGGTCGTTCGATCGCTGGGTTGTCGATGCCGAGAGCGGTGGTAACAACGGCACCTGGGGATATTACGTCGGGATGAACTGGATCGAGGAAGACGGCTGGCGCGAGCTGTCGCCCTCGGATTCCCTGAACGTTTATGGCAGTGCCGGGTGGCGCGGCGCCCGTTCCACGCTCAACCTCAACCTGCAACACGGCGGCAGCGATCTTTTTGGCAATGGCCCACTGCCGGCCGAATTGCTGGCCATGGATCGCGAAACCGTATTCACGGCGCCGGATATCACCGAGAACGACATGTTCATGGTCAGCATGGACGGCAACCACGAATTCTCCGACACATTGAGCGTGTCCGGCACGGCGTATTACCGCCGCAATGAAACCGATTCCTTCAACGGCGATGGCACCGAGATGTTGCTCTGCAACCTCGGCGGCGCGCAGCGGTTGCTGGAAGGGCTGGAAGAGGATGAACTGGAAGAGACCGGCCTGGAAACGGATGACGTGTGCGGCAATCAGTTTGCCGACGTTGACGTGCTCGAGGACTTCCTGAATGCAACCGTGGGCGCCGATGAGTTCAATGTCGAGGACCTGACTGACGATATTTCCGGCAGCGGCGTACTGTCGGACCAGGCCATCAACAACCAGAGTAACCGCGTGCAGAAGAGCCGCGGGTTCGATGTGCAGATGGCGTGGCGCAAGGATGTCTTCGGCCATGACAACCAGTTCGCCGCCGGCGGCGCTTGGTATCGGGGCACGACGGACTTTCACGCGGTTGTGGAACTGGCGCGATTCGACCCGGACACGCGCAGTTCGCTGGACCTGGGCACCGGCGCATTTCTCGATGCGGCCGCCACCGATATTCGCACGGCCACGGAGAGTTGGAGCCTGTATTTCACCAACACGCTCGATGTCACGGACCGGCTGGCGCTGACGTTGTCCGGGCGGTACAACAACACCGCCGTGGATCTCGCGGATCAGTCCGGGGAACGGCCCGAACTCAATGGCGAGCATGATTACCAGCGGCTCAATCCTGCCGTGGGCGTCACCTTCGACGTCGTGGAGGATCTCAATCTCTACGCGGGCTACAGCGAATCCTCGCGCGCACCGACGCCCATCGAGCTGTCCTGCAATGAATACGTGATCGGGCTGGCCATTGCCAATGCGGTGGCGGCAGGCGAGGACCCGGGTGACGTGGAATTCGAATGCCGCCTGCCCAATGCCTTCCTCGCCGATCCGCCGCTGGACCAGGTCGTGGCGCGCAGCTGGGAGGCCGGGATGCGCGGGGACCTGGGACAGTCAGTCCGGTATCGCGCGGGCTTTTTCCACACCGTGAACAGCGATGACATCATTTTCCAGTCCACGGGCAGGTCCACGGGGCTGTTTGCCAACGTGGATGAGACGCGCCGCATGGGCTTCGAAGGTTCGTTGCTGGGCGTCTTCGGTAGTCTGGAGTGGTTTGCGGCATACAGCTATATCGAGGCCACGTTCCAGGATCACCTCGCCGTGCTGAGTCCGAATCATGAATTCGCGGACGCGGAAGACGGCACAATCCAGGTGGAATCCGGGGATCGCATTCCGGGCATCCCGGATCACCAGTTCAAGCTCGGCGCCGATTACTACTTCAATGACGTCGCGAGCCTGGGGTTCGACCTGGTTTACAACTCGTCCCAGTACATGCGCGGTGACGAGTCCAACCAGATGGACACCGTGGACGGATATGCACTGGTCAATCTTCGCGGTTCATGGTCCATCACGGATCACGTCGGCCTGATGTTCCGGATCAGCAACCTGTTTGATGCCGAATACGAGACATTTGGTCTCTTGGGCGAGGAACCCAGCGGCATCAAGCTGCCGGAGTTTCAAAACTTCTCCGACCCGCGGTTCTTCGGTCCTGGCGCGCCACGGGCGGGTTTCGTCGGTATCCGCGTGACTCTGTAACATCTTGTCGGAGCGGGCGGGTCCAGTCCCCAGGTCGTCCAAATCCCATGTTCGCAATCGACGCGCCGGCTTGCCTGCGGCCGCTCCGGACATCCTGTCCTCTCGCGGCATACACCACGTCCTGTGGATAGCCGCTCCGATCGCATTTTGTCGGACACGCCACGAGTACATCCCTGTAGGCCGTGCGACGGACAGGAGTCCAAGTGCCGCGCAGACCAGGGATGGTCGAGAGCGGCTTCCGACAGCGGAAAACTGCTCCCTGCGTTTGCCGCCGGCCGAACCCGAGCCCCGCAGGGATGCAGCTTTTGGCGTGCCCGCGAAACAATCATCGGAGCGGCGGGCACGCTACACCGATGACAACCGGGTGGCGACTCCGACCCGGCGGAAGGGCCCGGCCGCTCGGAATTGTTGCTACAGCAATGGTCCCTTGTCGTCCGCGCCCAGCATGGCTTTTCGCAACATCGGGATCGGCGGTCCGCCATGGGACAGGAATTCGTCGTGGAACGCGCGCCAGTAGGTCTTTGGATCGGCGCCCGGTTTGCCCGCCATCTGCTTCGCCACCCAGTCGTCGCGCAGCTTGCGGATCATGAGCTTGCCCAGCGTGTAGTTGAGATACGCCGGGTCATAGGTGCCGCGCCGCGCCTGCTGGCCGGCATTACCAGCGTCGCTGAAGGCGATTTCCCGGAACATCTTTTCTGACGCTTCCGTGGTCATGCCCTGGGTGTGCAACCCGATGGACGATACCAGGCGCACATTGCGCCACAGCGCATCCAGCAACTGGGCAATTCGGTTCTCCGGGTTGCCGTTGCCGAGTCCCATTTCCCACATCAATTCCTCGGTGTAATGGGCCCAGCCCTCGGCGTAGGCGTAGCCCACCCATAACTGGCCGATGCGCGACGGCGCGCGGTTGGAGTGCAGGAATTGCAGGAAATGTCCGGGCCACACTTCGTGCACGGAGGTGTTCAATAATTCCGCCTCGCCGTCAATGTAGGCGGCCTGCTCCGCGGGGGTCCAGGACGGGTCCGGAGGTGAAATGTTGTAGACGAAGGGGATGTTCTTCTCATACGGCCCGGGTGTCGTGATGTAGGCGGAGTTCTGCCGGTTGTAGGGCGGCGATTCCGCCACCAGGCATTGGTCATCGCCGGGGATGGTGACGATGCCCTTGTCTTCGACGAACTTGCGCAGGGTCGCCAGCTGTGCGCGGGCACCGGCCACGGGACCATCAGCGGGCTTGCGCGCCTGTACCTTGCTGACGCAATCACCCACGGATTGGCCCGGCGCGAATTGTGCGCAGGCTGCCTTCAGGGCGGCCGAGTTTCGCTCCATGTCGGCGCGCCCGGCCGCTTCGATGGCGGCCACCGGCATGTCCAGTCCCTCGGTGTCCCGGACCATGGCGGCGTACATGTCCGCGCCGATGGCGAATTCATCGTTGGCCGCGGCGCGCTGGGATTCGAGCCAGTCCTTCAGTTCGTCCATTGCCCGCGCAGCCGCTTCGTTGGCGGCGGCAAATTCCTTCTGTAGTGCCGGATCCTTCACCGCGGCGAACACCGCGGGCACGTCGGCGCGGAAGAAGGCCGCGAAGCCGCCAAAACCGGCGACGCCGTAGTGGACGTAGCTCTTTGGCAGCGGCGTGCGCAGGTTGGCGCGGATATTCTGCGCAATTCCGGGGATGGCCTTTGCATAGCCGATGTAGCCGGCCATGCGCTTTTCCAGCGGCGCGTATTCCCGCGACAGGTAAACCTCCGGATCCAGCTGGTTCACGTACCAGGCCGGATTGCGGAACGGAAACTCCACCCTGGACAGCCAGAACAGGTTGTTGTCGGTGACCGCGACCAGGTAATCGCGCTCAAACTGCTGTGCCCCGGACAGGGAGTCGCCGGCAAAAGCCCTGGCGGCTGCGCGCGCGTCCTTGAGGCGCCGGATCTCGGCTTCAATGCCGGCACGGCTCCAGTCCGGCATCCTGCCGTCGAATTCATGGCGTCCCATCTGCACGGCGAAATAGGGCTGGGCCTTGAAGGTGCTCTCCACGAAGTCCGCGGCGAATCCGGTCCAGGCCGGGTTCTCCTCGGCGGCGGCCGGCGCGGCCTGGAACAGCAGCATGGATAGCAGGGCAAATTGCGCGAAGTAACGCGGAAACAGCGTGGTTCTTGCCGGGCGCATCAGGAAGTCTCCAGGTTGGAAGGGACGATCCTAAAGCGCCGCTGCGCCCGTGTCATCGGAATTCCGTTCCGCGCATTTATATATAATCGCACACGGTCCCGATTCACGAGAACCTGCCATGGCGGACAACCTTACCTTCGATTTTGATCGGCTGGAAAACCGGCCCGTTCACGAGTTCACCGAGAAGGCGTACCTGGACTATTCCATGTACGTGATCCTGGACCGGGCGTTGCCGCATATTGCCGACGGTTTGAAGCCGGTGCAGCGGCGAATCGTCTATGCCATGTCCGAACTCGGCTTGAAGGCCGCCGCCAAGTACAAGAAATCCGCCCGCACCGTGGGCGATGTCATCGGCAAGTTTCACCCCCACGGCGATTCCGCCTGTTATGAAGCCATGGTGCTGATGGCGCAGGAATTCAGTTATCGCTACCCGCTCATCGACGGCCAGGGAAATTTCGGCTCCATGGACGACCCGAAGTCCTTTGCCGCCATGCGTTACACGGAGTCAAAGCTGCGGCCCTACGCGGATGTGCTGCTGGGCGAACTGGGAGAGGGCACCGTGGACTGGCTGCCGAATTTTGACGGCACGCTGACCGAGCCGCGGTTGCTGCCCGCGCGCCTGCCCAACGTGCTGCTGAACGGCGCCACCGGCATTGCCGTGGGCATGGCCACGGACATCCTGCCCCACAACCTGCGCGAGGTGGCCGATGCCTGCGTGGCGCTGCTGGACGCGCCGTCCACCAGCGTGCGCGAGTTGTGCGATTGCATCCGCGGCCCGGATTTCCCCACCGCGGCGGAGATCATCACGCCGCGAGCCGAGATCCTGTCCATGTATGAAACCGGGGGCGGTTCGGTGCGCCTGCGCGCACGCTGGGAGAAGGAGGATGGCAACGTGATCATTACCGCGCTGCCGTACCAGACCTCCGGCAGCCGCGTGCTGGAACAGATTGCCCAACAGATGCAGGCAAAGAAGTTGCCCATGCTGGAAGACCTGCGGGATGAATCCGACCACGAGGATCCGACCCGGCTGGTGTTGGTGCCGCGCAGCAACCGCGTCGACCTGGACGAAATGATGTCACACCTGTTCGCCACCACCGACCTGGAACGCAGCTACCGGGTCAACATGAACATGATCGGCACCGATGGCCGGCCCCAGGTCAAGGATCTGCGCACTATCCTCAAGGAATGGATCGAGTACCGGCTGGACACGGTGAAGCGCCGGCTCGAGCACCGGCTGGCAAAGGTGAAGGCCGAACTGCACATTCTCGACGGCCTGCTCATTGTCTACCTGAACCTGGACGAGGTCATTGCCATCATCCGGCGCGAGGATGAACCGAAACCGGTGCTGATGAAGCGCTTCAAGCTTTCGGACATCCAGGCCGAGGCGATCCTGGAACTGAAGTTGCGCAAGCTGGCGAAGCTGGAGGAAATGAAGATCCAGGGCGCACTCAAGGACCTGAAAAAGGAGCGCGGCGAACTGGAGCAGTTGCTCGGTTCACGCCCGCGCATGAAGACGCTGGTGAAGCGCGAGATCCAGGCCGATGCGGCCGCCCATGGCGATGCGCGCCGCTCGCCGCTGGTGGAACGCGAGGAAGCCAGGCAGATTGATGTCACGGAGCTGGTGCCCACGGAACCCATCACCGTGGTGCTGTCGGAGAAGGGCTGGATCCGTGCGGCCAAGGGACATGAGCTTGATCCGGAAGCGCTGGCTTATCGCGCCGGGGACGCATTCCGCCAGGCAGGGCGCGGCCGCAGCAACCAGCAATCGGTATTCCTCGATTCCACCGGGCGCAGCTATTCCATTCCGGCGCACACATTGCCCTCTGCGCGCGGGCTGGGCGAGCCCATTTCCAGCTGGGTCACGCCGCCGGACGGCGCCACCATCGAGGGCGTGATGATCGGGGCGCCGGAGTCGTTATTCCTGCTGGGCAGCGATGCCGGTTATGGATTCCTGGCGAAACTGGAGGATCTGTACGCAAAAAATCGCAATGGCAAGGGCGTCGTCAGTGTGCCGAAGGGAGCCCGTGTGCTGGCGCCGGCGGAAGCCCGCAACCCGGCGCACGACCGGGTCGCCGCGGTCAGTTCCATTGGTCGCCTGCTGGTGACGCCGGCGAAGGAATTGCCGCAACTCGCGAAGGGCAAGGGACTCAAGATCATCCAGATCCCGTCCGCAAAGCTGAAGGCGCGCGAGGAATTCGTCGTCGCCATGGCCGTGCTCGATGCGGCGGACACCCTGGTCCTGGTATCCGGCAAGCGCACGCTGAGCCTGAAACCCCGTGACCTGGAGCCATACCACGGCGAGCGCGGCCGGCGCGGAAATATGCTGCCGCGCGGCTTCCGGCAGGTTTCACGCCTCGTGGTGGAGCGCGCGGCGGTGCCGGAGTCGGGAGGCTAATGGCAAGATATTTCGCATGCGCTCGGAAGGACATTTAGTGTCAGCCCGACAAGCGTCAGCGAGGAGGGGACTTGTCTTGGCAAAAACTCGGAGGAATCGTAGTAACCATGTCGCACCGCAGAACGCTTCCGGCCCTGCTGTGCGGGTTCGCGTGTATCGCGGCGACGGCGGTGGTCGCCGAACCCGCCATCGGCCAGTTCGAACTGAAGTCGCTCGATTCCGAGCCGGGCTCCTACGAATTCCAGAGCCAGAACGCTTGGTCGTGGGGCCAGCCATCGCGCCAGGTCCAGATGAACGGACCGGACGAATTCGTCGCGGATGAGAACGCCGTGATCCAGCAGCGCTACGCGCAGGAGCTGGAAATGGGACTCTCGGACCGGCTGAAGATGCGCGTCGGCCTCGAGCTCGAGAAGGAGCGCATCGACGATCCGCAAACACTCGCGGAGCTGGACGATTTCGAGCCGCTCAAACTCCAGGAACTTGGCACAGAACTGATCGCCATCCTGATCCCGCGCGAGGGCGACGGCGCCGCACTGGGTATTGTCACCGAGTTCGAACTGCCGCTCACGGGCGACGAATCGGCGGCGATGCTCATCGGCCCCGTCATCGAGTTCCAGTCGGGACCGTGGTTCGCGGCAGCCATGCCAGCCTTCGTGCGATCCTTCGGCGGCGATCCGGGCGAAGGCGAGGAAGCGGACGACAAATGGGACTTCACCTACGCGACGCAATTCAGCTACCGCTTCTCGGATACGTGGACACTTGCGCTCGAAGGCTATGGCACGATCGACCGGATCGGAAACACTGGGCATCGCTCCGAGGCGGCGCGGATCTTCGGCGACTTCGACCAGCACCGCCTGGGACCAATTATGTACTTCGCGGTTCCCCTGGGCCCGAGCGAACTGCGCGCCGCGGGCGAACTCTCCGGCGATGACGAAGAATCGGAGAGCGCAAGCCTAAGTGTCGGCCTCGGAGTCCTCGCCGGCATCAACGGCCACACACCGGGCTACACGCTGAAACTCAGCATCGAAGTCGATTACTAATTGCCCCGTGTCCCATGACCCCAAACCGGGCGCCTCCCGACGAGCGTCAGCGAGGAGGGACCTGGGGATTCCGATTGCCACTTGAAACTCCGGCGGCCGGGACCCATCTAACAGGTGGGTGAATCCATGAGGGTTATGCAAAAATGAAGCGACTGGCGTTATTTTTGGCGACCAACCTGGCCGTGATGCTGGTGCTGGGTGTGGTAATGGAGTTGTTCGGCATCCGCGGCGTGCTGGACGCCCAGGGGCAGGGCATTGATTTCAACGGGCTGCTGATCATGTCCGCAGTGGTCGGCATGACCGGCTCGTTCATTTCGCTGGCAATATCCAAGCGCATGGCGCTGATGTCCACGGGCGCCCGTGTCATCGACCAGCCGGCAAACCAGGCCGAGGCGTGGCTGGTGGAGACCGTGCGCGCCCAGGCCACGGCCGCCGGCATCGGCATGCCGGATGTGGCCATATTCGACTCCCCCGAAGTGAATGCCTTTGCCACCGGCATGGATCGCAATCACGCGCTGGTGGCGGTGAGCACCGGGTTGCTGCGCCAGATGAACCAGGACCAGGCGGAGGCTGTGCTCGGCCATGAAGTCTCCCACGTGGCCAACGGCGACATGGTGACGCTGACATTGATCCAGGGTGTCGTGAACACATTTGTATTCTTCCTCTCCCGCGTCGTCGGCGTGCTCGTGGACCGGGCCGTGTTCAAGGTGGAGCGCGGCCATGGGCCGGGTTACTGGATCACGGTCATGGTCGCGCAGATGGTGCTCGGCATCCTCGCCAGCATCATCGTCATGTGGTTCAGCCGGCAGCGCGAGTTTCGCGCAGACCGGGGCGGGGCAACCCTGGCGGGACGGGAAAAGATGATCTCGGCGCTGGCACAACTGCAGCGCGCCACGAATCCGGCCCCGTTGCCGGAACAACTGGCGGCATTCGGGATCTCCGGCGGCAGGGCAGGCGGCTTGCGCCGCCTGTTCATGACGCACCCGTCGCTGGATGACCGCATCGCGGCGTTGCAGAGAATGTAATAAGGATTGGCCGGGGTAGACCCGGTCCCACAACACCCGGCCTGGAACCTCAGACGCAGGGCCGGCTAAAGCCGGCCCTGCATGGCAGATTCATACAGCCGGAACTTGCGGCAATCAGGTGGCGGGAGGATCGTTTCCGCCCGGTTTCTCCCCGTCCCTGGCGGCCGGTTTGCCCAGCGCCCAGTCCCAGAACGATCGCGCCAGGCGCGTGATGCCGGGAATGAGGATGATGACGCAGATCACCAGTACCAGCACGATTACGATATCGCGGATCATGGCTTGTCTCCCTTCACCTTGAGCGCATCGCCGAGGATGCCGTCCGCGTTGAATATGCCGGTGGTCCCCGGTGCGCCCAGCGGATAACCGTACACCTTCACATTCGGTCCCATCTGCTTCGCCCACTCCATGCTGACCAGTGCGCTGGAACCTGCTCCCGACAGCGCGAGCGCCTTCAAACGGGTGCCTTCGGCTTCCGCGGTGGCAACCGCCAGGATTCCCTTGGCCTCCTCTTCCTTCTGCAGGCGATAGCCTTCACCCTCCAGGCGCCGCGTTTCGCGGGTGGCCTCGGCGACCTTGATGGATTTCTGCTTCTCGCCCTCCGCGGTGTTGCCGACCCGGATGGCATCCTGCGCCGCCTGTGCTGCCTGCCGTTCGGCAATGGTGACCCGTTGCTGCGCCTCGGCCTTGTCTTCCAGCACCTTGATGAAATCCTGGTTCAGGAAGTGGATGTCACGCAGGTTGACGGAGACCAGGATGCCCAGCGGTTCCAGTTTCGCGCGCATTTCCTCCTGGATGATGTCCTGCACGAACCGGCGTCCGGCGCCGGTGTAGATTTCATCACTGGTCTTCTGCGACGTGTGATTCCTGATGTTGGAGCGCAGCGCCGGGAACACGACACGTTCCATGTAATCACGCCCGACTTTCTGGTGCAGGTCCGGGACCAGGTTCGGATTCAATGAGACCTCAAGGGATAAATCCACGCTGATGGGTTGCCCGTCCGCCGTGTTGGAGGGCATTTCCTCCTGTTGCTGCTGTTGCGTGGCGCGCGTGTCGTAGATCTCAACGTCATACATGAGCGGGTCAATCCAGCGCGTGCCCGTGGCCAGGGTTTCCTTCTGCATGCCACGGTTGGCGCCGAGCATCTTGACGATGATGCCCACCTCCCCGGGTGCGATGTTGATGATGCCGGCGATGACATAGAACACCGCGCCCGCCACCAGTCCCATGATCAGTGTTGGTCTGATTACATTCATATAGCCTCCCGGCTGCTGTTGCAGGTTGTGCAAGGATTGGAAAAAACGCGTATACAAACCATTCGGGAATTGAAGGATATGGCTGCGGAAGCGGGCGCCCGCTGGGGGGCGTGTGCCCGCAAGTGCCTGGCCGGTCGCGGGCCAGGTGCGAAATATCATGTGCCAGCCCAGGGCAATCGGGCCGATGCCAAAGAGGAAAACAATGACGAAATCGGAGAACTCGTAGGGCCTCGGGGGCTGTTCGAAAGACTGGAGGGCGAAGCCCAGCACCATGAGACTGCCGAAGATAATGGCTGCCACGCCCGCAATTCTGAGCAGTAATCGCACTACATGCCTCCCGCCCGAAATTTACCGGCAAGATACGCCAACGCGGGCAGGGTCGCCAACCTCCCTCCGGGTGTGCGCGCA
>Ga0315910_10002997_pt1 | contig 14554 bp, 12 predicted proteins | sample EdamamesoilMG_FD_204470 | JGI IMG/M metagenome (GOLD analysis project Ga0315910, IMG submission 204470) | Garden soil microbial communities collected in Santa Monica, California, United States - Edamame soil | ecosystem: Environmental > Terrestrial > Soil > Garden | place: USA: California...
TGATATCCCCCGTCGCTTGCGCCTTTCCAAGCGCGGCGTATAGGAACCGGCCGACTTTCACGCCGTGATCGGGGTTCGCCCCTGTGGCCTGAACACGATCCCGAGCCTGCTGTTCAGTCAACCCGACCCGGCCGACTTCGGGCAGCGTGAAGATGCCGGCGGGAATTACATCGTAGTTGATACGTATCGTATGGCCAAGGATATTCTCGACCGCGACCTTTCCCTGAGCCGACGCCACATGCGCCAGCATACCCTTGCCGACAACATCACCGATGGCATAGACGCCTGGAACATTCGTCTCCATTCGCTCATCGACGAGCACTTCGCCGCGTCTGCCCAGCGCCACACTCACACGATCCAGGCCGATACCCTGCGACTGAAAACCCCGTCCGATGGAAATGAGCAAGACATCGGCTTCAACCGTGGTCTCGTCCGCCAACGATATAACCAGCGCATCAACGGTGTGATCGACCCGCTTGATCGTAGTGCCGGTCTTCACCTCAACCGACCGCTTTTTTAGTTCTCGCTCCATGAGCGCTGACACATCCCCGTCTTCCAACGGAAGGACCTTCGGTTGCAACTCAACCATGGTCACGACGGTCCCCAGTCCACTGAAATAGGTCGCACATTCGCAGCCTTCGACGCCGCCACCCAGAATCACCATCCGTTTGGGAATGACCTCCAGATCCAACGCTTCTTTGCTGGTGATGATCCGCTTCCCGTCGATCGGAAACTGCGCCGGCTGCGGCCAGGATGAGCCGGTCGCAATAATGAGGGCATCAGCCTCCACGTTCTGTTGCTTACCCTCCGGTCCTACCACCGTGATCGTCCTGGCACCCGATAACTCTCCTCTGCCTTCCACGACATCAATGTTCCAGGCCTTGAGCAATGTGGCAATCCCCTTGACTAATCCAGCCACAACTTTGTTCTTCCGGGCCACCATTCGGGCCAAGTCATATCGAGCAGGCCCCGCCAGCACCAAGCCGAGGTCTTCCGCTTTCTTCAGCTTCTCACCGAGTTCGATGACGGAGAGGAGCGTTTTGCTGGGAATACAGCCCCAGTTGAGACACACCCCGCCGAGTGCCTGCCGCTCGACGACCGTCACACGGGCGCCAAGTTGTGCCGCACGGATCGCGGCGACATAGCCGCCCGGTCCGGCGCCGAGGATTGCAATGTGTGTTGGGACTGACATCTTGGATGGCGGATTAGACTGACGTCATGCACGCGTGCGATGGCTCACCCCTCGACCGTGGCCTCGGCTGACACCAGCACTCTTCATCAATGCTTCTGGCTGGCAAGGAACGCGTCGTACTGGGCCGCAGTCATCAGTTGCTCAACTTCTGAGGGAACGGTAAGGTCGATGACAGCAATCCATCCCTTTCCGTAGGGATCTGAATTCACGATTTCAGGATGGTCTTTGAGATCGGCATTGATCTTGGCCACGGTTCCACTGACCGGCGTGTAGATGGTCGATGTGGTCTTGGTCGATTCCACTTCGCCGATCTGCTGCCCGACCTTGACCGAAGCCCCGACCTTGGGAAGATCCAGGAACACAATGTCGCCCAAGGCGTCCTGCGCAAAGTGGCTGATGCCCACCGTCGCCTGATTGCCGTTGAGGCGAACCCATTCATGTTCCTTGTGATACCGCAAATCTGATGGAGTCATGCGCCTGCCCCTTATGAAATAATCCGATGGAACTGATGACCAGGCACGAGCCGCGAGCGCTCGCACCGTTTCAGCCGGCCCCTCAGCTCTTCACCTGGCACGTCAATGTTTCCGGGATCGTAGTGGGGCTCGCGGGGTTTTGTCAAGGAATGGTCTGACCTGATCCGGTGTGAATAAGTCTATTCCAGCGACCAAATACGGCACGATCGGCGATCGACTGATTGAACTCCTCCATCGCAAGAGGACGGGTTGACGTCTTTACGGAAAGTCCGATCCAAACCCGATCCGGTCCTCCCAACTGACGGCTAAGTTTTTCCAAAGCCGCCTCCCCTTCGATCCCCTCATGACGCACAACCAACGAACCGCCGGTATTCAACGACAGCTCGGCCACATCTTCCCCAAACTGCTGAAGCCCCTGAAGTGGCATCGTCAGCGAGGATTGACGCACTTCTATCGACAGAGTCGCGGCCGGGTTCCGCTCTCGCAGCACTTTGTGAAGACGCACGGTCCATTGCGCATAGCTCCTCGCCTTCCAGCCGACCCATCGCCAGTAGGTTGCGGACTGTCCTTGCTCCGTGATGTCAGTCGAAACCATGCTCCCGAATATCTCCTCCAGCGTACCATTGAGTCCAAACGATGCGGCAAACAATCGGCGGGATTCGTCGGAGAACTCCTCCGCAAATCCTGCCGTCGATCGCGCCGCGAGCACCACCCCGTCGCATCCCGCGCGAGCCAGTCTCCGAACCGTCTCTTCAAGATACGCCTGATAGCCGGGATGCGCGACGTCCACACTCGATCGTGAGGCGTCGTCAGGCCGAGCGGCCTGTCTGGTTGCAGCCATCCATTCCGGTCTGACATCCAGGCCGGAGCCATCATGAAGATCCAACAACACCCATAGGAAAAGACCGAGGCGGTGCGTCTCAACCGCCACCGACCGTACCGTCTCCACGTTGAATGCTTGAATGCCGGACTTCGGCGTCTGAGCAGGCGCAATCGCCAGTACCGTCACACCCGCTTGCGCCAGTTCCCGAAGCCACGGCACAAGTCCGGTGATCGACGGCAGTTGATCGACCGTCACACTCAAGGCGAGCTGCATGGCGTCCCCATGATGTCCGTCGGGGCGCGGGCGACGCAGGTCATCCAGACGACGAAGCGCATAGCCTTCATAGAGCGCCCCATCCGCTTGTTGTGTTACCGATTCCACTGCCAGCAGGCGGTACTGTGCCATTGCGTTGCGATAATCTCCAAGCCGTTCATAGGCGCGGCCTAACCACCACCGCGCCTCCGCCAAACGAGGTGAATCCTTCGCATCATCGATAAATCGGTTAAAAAACAGCACGGCAGCCGGATATCGCTCCTGTACGAACGCCCGATGGGCTTCCTGGAGCAACCGCACCTGCGCGTCGTACGCCGGATTGGTGTCTATCACACGGTTGGGTGGTGGAATTGAGGGAAGCTGTCCGGCCTGCGGCACGCAAGCAGACAGGAGACAGAGGGAGAGCACGACGGCACTCCCTCTGCTTCGAAATAGGTGGAATGTACAGGGCAAGGGACTCATCGCCCCCAAAGACACGTGACTACCCGAAGATCTCCATGCCGGAGAAAAAGTAGCCGATCTCGAAGGCTGCCGTTTCAGGAGAATCCGACCCATGGACCGCATTGAACTCGATATTGGCCCCGTGTGCTTTTCGAATCGTGCCGGCATCGGCCTTGGCAGGGTCGGTCGCGCCCATCAGTTCCCGATTTTTCTTAATCGCATTCTCGCCCTGCAGCACCAGCACCACAGCCGGCCCGGAGGACATGAACCCGCAGAGACTCCCAAAGAACGGTCTCGCCTTATGGACGGCATAGAAGCCCTCTGCTACAGGCATGGACATCTGCATCAGCTTCATGGCTACCGGCTTTAGTCCCGCTTTTTCATAGCGGTTAATGATGTCTCCGATGGCATTCTTTTTGACCGCATCCGGCTTGATAATCGCGAGCGTTCTTTCACTCATCGCTTAAACTCTTCCTCCAATTTAATAATGAAACATTGTGAACAATTTCAACGCATTATAAGGATTCCCTCTTCGAGATGCAAGGGAAGACATAGCTAGGAGGAAAACTGACGTGCGAGGTCATGAGGCTTGAAAATCCCCCGCTCGGTGATAATCCCGGTGATCAATTCGGCCGGGGTCACGTCGAAGGCAGGATTGTAGACCCTGACTCCATCAGGTGCGACGGGATGGCTGCCATGGATGGTTGTCACTTCCAACGGATTCCGTTGTTCAATCGGGATATCCGCGCCAGATCCTGTCTTCAAGTCGATAGTCGAATAGGGTGCCGCCACATAAAACGGAATGCTATGAGCCTTCGCCAATACCGCCACCGAATAGGTGCCGATCTTGTTGGCCACATCCCCGTTCGCTGCAATCCGATCGGCACCGACCACACAGAGATGAATCTTCCCCAGGCGCATGAGCGACCCGGCCATATTATCAGTGATGAGGGTGACGGGAATCTTATCCTGCATCAGCTCCCAGGCCGTAAGCCGAGAACCTTGAAGAACTGGACGAGTTTCATCTGCTATCACATTGATTTTCTTGCCTTGCTCCCACGCAGCACGAATGACACCAAGGGCTGTCCCATAACCTGCCGTTGCAAGCGCACCTGCATTACAGTGCGTCAATACCGTCTGTCCGTCCTTGATCAATTCCGCTCCGTGCCGTCCCATCGCCCGACATAGCCCAATATCCTCATCAAGAATAGCCTGAGCTTCCACGATCAAGGCTTGTTTGATCCACGGGATCGGCTGGCTCTGCAACGAATCAAGCTTCTGCTTCATCCGCTCGATTGCCCAAAAGAGATTGACCGCGGTCGGTCGCGTAGCCGCAAGCTGATCGCAGATAGTACGGACGGTTCTGGAGAAGCTCCGATACTCTGTCTCGCTGACAGATTGCGCGCCTAAGGCGATGCCCAGCGCTGCCGTCACACCGATTGCAGGCGCCCCCCGTACTTTCAATTCTCGAATCGCGTCGGCAACCTCACGATAGTCGCGGCAGTCGAGAAATTCGACGGCGCCCGGAAGCCGGCTTTGATCCAAGAGACGGACTGTGCCGTCCCGCCATTCAATCGTGGGAACCATGGGGAATCTTCTAGCCGGAACAGCGAAGGAGTGCAAGCCTTTCTTCGCCGCCGCGCGACGCACAGGGCCCACCTAGACAAACGGCAGATCTGGACGATCGCGGAATTGAAGCCACAGGCGGTGCCAATTCTCCTGTTCACAGCGCCAGAGACAATGCCGGGGAACAACAGGATGCAGCAGAACATCTCGCGTGCGCGCCACAGCTATTTCTGATGTGGAAATCCGTCCCGTTATCCAGATCGCCCCATCATGATCCGTACGAAGCACACGAATATCCTCATTGGCATAGGCTTCGAGAACATCAGGAACCGGATGCCCATAGGAATTGGCCCGACCAACCGAAATCACGGCGTATTGGGGACGGATTTGCCCAAGCCACCCACGATCAAGCGAGCTACGCGCGCCGTGATGGGGAACCTTCACGACGGTCACGGGCCGACGCCCCTCTTCCCCAAGCCGGCGCAGGCCATCGACCTCAATATCTGCCGCAAACAAGATCGAGTGGACGCCACATTGTACGCGCGATACGATGGACTGATTGTTCAGAAATGTCCCGCTCGGTCGCGGTATCGCCCGTTCACTGCTTGTGCCCTCCGGCGGATTGAGAATGGTCAACCGGCAAGGACCGGATTGCAACAGCTCTTGCCCGCGAGCGGCGATGTGTCGTGATATCTGGTTCTCGGTCAGCGCTGCATCAAGATCGATAGAAAACTGTTCTGACCGGTCAACCCCATTCGCCCAATACCGGCCGACTGGAATATGACGGAGAACCCAGATCAGTCCGCCGACATGATCGAGCTGATCATGTGTCCCTATGACGTGATCAAGATGAGCAATGCCTCGGTTCCAAAGAAACGGCGCCACCACCCCGCGCCCCATATCAAAACGTTCATATCGCGCACCACCGTCGATCAGCACCGTTTGACCATCCGGCAATTCAATGACGGCGCTGTCCCCCTGCCCCACGTCCAGAAACGTCACTCGCCAATGATCCCCATCCGGCCCTACACGTGGTGAAGCAACCCACCAGCACATGAGAAAGAGGGCGATGCCTGCCCCCGCGATGCGGAGGCGATGCGGCATACTGCCCATACTGACTACAATGAGTCCTGCGTAAAACACGATGATGGCAGGAATCGAAGGAGCCGCGACATGCCACGCTCCACCAGGAATACCGGCACACCAGCGGAGTCCCTGAACCATCCAGACTAGTAGCTGTTCCAATATCGTTCCGATGATAAGATCTTCGGCGCCAATGACAACTGTCCAAGCTGCAGCGAACAACCCCAGCGGAACCAGCAGAATTCCCGTGAACGGAACGGCAAACAGGTTGGTCACGATCCCCATCCATGGAACTTGATTGAAGTAGACGGCTACGACAGGAAGCGTAGCCCACGTCACCGCTCCGCTGATCACAAAGGCGTCACGACCATACCGGGCAACAGTCTGGGCTCTGGTTTGTCCGGCACTTACGATGTCCTCATCCCAAGCCCCCAGCCACTGCACGGTGCGGATGATCATCAACACCGAGAGGAAAGAAAGCTGAAACGAGATGTCGAAGAGGGCCCGTGGGTCATGCAGCAGAATAATCAAAGCCGCCGCTGCCATAGCATGGTGCGCTCGCCGCTCCTGTCCCAACCACAACGCAGCCAACGCCAGTGTGATCATGGCCAAGGAACGGATAGTCGCCAGCTCAGCGCCGGCCAGCAAGGCATACAGTGCCACGACCGGCCAGGTCGCGAGAATTGCGATCTTTGTAGGAGTGATAGTTCGAGAGAGTTCCAGTAACAGAGTTGATGGCAACCTCAAGATTGACTGTTTGCCGATCCAGAACACGACCAATGCCACTAAACCGAGATGCGACCCTGAGATCGACAGCAGATGCACCGTGCCTGTCGCCATGAACCATTCCTGAAGTTCCGGTTGAAGAAACCCTCGTTCTCCTATAATGATTCCGAGGAAAATGCCGAGCGATGGCTGACTCAATGTATTGACGGCCGCATTTCGAATCATCGCCCGCCAGCGATCGATTCTATTCCACAGCATCCAGCGCCAGGGCTCTTCACCTGACTCCACGATGCGCACTACATGCTCTCCTGCAACCGTCGCCGTGAGGCTAATTCCTTGACGCTCCAAATAGGCAGCGTAGTTGAACCCTCCCGGATTCAATGATCCGATTGGAGGATGGAGTCTCGCCCGAAACGACACCAGATCCCCCTGATACAAGACATCATCAGGCTGCCGCCACACGAGACGCATCCGTCTCGATTCGAGATCGGCTCCCTGAAACTCGACGAGCATTGTTTGGCGGTCCGGACCGTGCTGAACTGGCGCCACGATACGGCCGGTGACCTCGGTTTGCAGCATGTCACGACGATCGGGAGGAGACGGATCAGGCTGGAGCGGCGGAATCAGAATACTCCAATAGAGCACCCCGGCAAGGAGGGAGCTATACAGCCACAGCGCCCGTTTCAATTCAATGAGCCCGGCTCGCTCGAGTAGACTCGATCCCAGGGCAAGTCCAGCCAACAGACCGGAGAGAACGACAGGAAAGAAGGGGAATTGCGATCCGCAGAAGAGACCGAACAGAAACGCAGCAGTGAGGGACGGCAGCATGAGGCCCCTCATGCAAAGGAAAACCGTCTATCCGATATGCGCTCGCACGACGCGAGCCAGCCCTTCCGCCACATCGTTGATGACGGAATCCTTCTCGCCTTCTACCATAATCCTCAGCAATGGCTCGGTCCCGGAATACCGAACGACCACCCGTCCGCAGCCGTTCAGGCGCTGCTCGCTCTCCCGCATCGCCCGTGCGATATCGGGGATCGATTCCAGATCCGCCTTCTGCTTGACCTTCACATTCAGCAAGATCTGAGGGACCGCCGACATCGCTTTGGCCAGCTCCGACAAAGGCTGTGTTGTGCGCTTCATGAGAGACAGCACTTGCAGCGCGGAAATCAGTCCGTCCCCGGTCGTATTGTGGTCGAGAAAGATAAAATGTCCAGACTGTTCACCGCCGAAATTGTAGCCTTCCGCCTGCATCCGTTCCAGTAGATACCGGTCACCAACCGGCGTTCGGACCAGCTTGATGCCGGCCTTAGACAGGGAGAGTTCCAGGCCGAAATTGCTCATCACGGTTCCGACCACTGTCTGCCGAGCCAGAAGTCCCTGTTTATGAAGATCGAGTCCCAGGGCTGCCATGACATGATCTCCATCGATGATTGTTCCCTGTTCACACACAAAAATCGCCCGATCTGCGTCGCCGTCCAGCGCGATCCCGAGATCCGCTCGATGGCGGAGAACCGCTTCTTGAAGCTGCCCTGGGTGGACGGCTCCGCAGCCGGCATTGATATTCATGCCGTCCGGCTGGTTTCCAATAATTTCCACCTTGGCGCCCAGCTCTCTCAAAACCATCGGAGCCACCTTGTATGCGGCGCCGTTCGCACAATCGACGACAAGCTTCATCCCTTGAAAATCAAGATCGCGCGGGAGCGAGCGCTTGGTAAATTCAATGTATCGTCCATCGGCGTCGTCGATGCGATAGGCCTTCCCGACCAAATCCGCTGTCGGCCGAAGATGGCTGATCTCATCGGATACGATCAATTCTTCGATCCGAGCCTCCACCTCATCAGGCAGTTTGAACCCATCGTTCGAGAAAAACTTGATCCCATTGTCCTGGTAGGGGTTGTGCGATGCCGAAATCACGACCCCGGCATCAGCCCGCAGGCTACGGGTCAGAAAGGCAATGGCCGGCGTCGGCATCGGCCCGACGAGCAGCACATCGACACCCATGGAGCAGATCCCGGACGTCAAGGCGGATTCCAGCATGTACCCGGAAATGCGCGTGTCCTTCCCGATGACGATTTGGTGGCGGCCGGCCCGCCGCATAAAAATATGCGCGGCCGCCCGTCCCAACTGCATCGCCATTTCGCTGGTCATGGGGTCAAGATTAGCCGTGCCGCGGATGCCGTCTGTCCCGAACAATTTACGCATCATGCGCCTTTCTACCTGAGGATGTGGTAGCTCCGATCGCCGCCGCCACCTTGACGACATCCGCCATCATCCCTACATCATGCACACGTAGAACTCGAGCGCCCCGGTCGACGGCAAGCGCCACCGCGGCGGCGGTTCCCCATTCGCGATACTCCGCAGAGCGGCCGACCAGTTGGCCGATGAAGGCTTTTCGTGACACTCCGACAAGCAACGGACGATCCAACATCGCCAACTCCGCCAGACGATTGAGCAATTCGAGGTTGTGCTCCAGCAGCTTACCAAAACCAATTCCAGGATCAAGCACGATATTTATTTGAGCGATGCCTGCTTCCATTGCTACCCGCATACGTTCCTTGAAAAACTGCATCACCTCCGCCACCACCTCACCATACGTCGGCGCCGTCTGCATGGTCTGGGGAGTCCCTTGCATATGCATCAGGACGACGCCCGCGCCGCATCGCGCCACCACCGACGCCATTGCTGTATCGTCCCGCAACGCACTGACATCGTTGACGATGGACGCGCCTGCATCCAAGGCGGCTTGCGCCACTCGTGACTTGGTCGTGTCCACAGATATCGGGACTGTTGTCCGGCGTGCCAGCTCGGCGATGACGGGAACCACTCGTCCCAGCTCGTCCTCCTCTTTCACCGGATGGGCGCCCGGCCTGGACGATTCAGCTCCAATATCCAGAATATCCGCCCCCTGTTCAAGCAATTTGATCGCATGGGCGATTGCCCGCTCGGAGTCTAGATATCGCCCTCCGTCGTAAAACGAATCATCCGTGACATTCACGATGCCCATAACCAGCGGACGCTCGCCGCACGTAATTTCCCGTCCCCTGGCGACAAGCCACGTCTGACAGGGCACTGCTTGCGAGGAAGATCTGCTCATGCTGACTCGTGTCATCGGTTATATGACAGAGTTCGAATCCCATGTGTGCCTCGTCACATACGAAGCGCACCAACCCGGTTCAGCGTCTTGATAAGAAAATTGCACCGGTTCCCTCCCATAAGGGAACCGGTGACTATCGAGAGAGCTGTTAGACAGGCACCGTTTGAGAGGAAGACTGCAAGAGAATTTGATCGATCTCCCGCGCATCCAGCACTTCTTTTTCCAAGAGCGCTTCAGCTAACGCCTTCAAGCTGGTCATTTGTTCGGTCAAGACGCGCTTCGCGCGCTCATAGTTCTCTGTCACAAACCGTTTGATCTCAAGATCGATCTCCAACGCGACCTGATCGCTGACATCCCGCTTGGCCGAAAAATCACGGCCCAGGAAAACCGCATCCTCTTTCTGCCCGAACGTCAGCGGCCCCAACTTTTCACTCATCCCCCACTCACAGACCATTTTTCTCGCCAGATCCGTCGCACGCTCCAAGTCGTTTCCGGCACCGGTCGTGACATGCTGAAAGACCAGTTCTTCTGCAACCCGACCACCCATGAGAATCGCGAGCGTGTTATACAGGAATTCCTTCGAATAGTTATGGCGGTCGTCGGTCGGCAACTGCATCGTCAAGCCAAGAGCCCGGCCTCTGGGAATAATCGTCACTTTATGAACCGGATCGGTTCCCGGCAGGAGTTTCGCCATCAGTGCGTGGCCGGCCTCATGATACGCCGTAATCCGTTTCTCCTCGTCTGTCAGCATCATGCTCTTGCGTTCGGCACCCATCATGACCTTGTCTTTCGCCATTTCGAAGTCCACAGTTTCGACTTCTTTCTTGTTTTGGCGGGCCGCCCATAACGCTGCTTCGTTCACAAGATTTTCCAAGTCCGCGCCTGAAAAACCGGGCGTCCCTCGGGCAATCTTTTCCAATTCTACGTTGGCTGCAACCGGCACCTTCTTCGTATGGACTTTGAGAATCTCTGATCGGCCGCGGAGATCCGGACGATTCACGACAACCTGGCGATCGAAACGGCCTGGGCGCAGCAAAGCCGGGTCAAGCACATCGGCCCGGTTGGTTGCTGCTACTAGAATGACGCCCTCGGTCGTGTCGAATCCATCCATTTCCACCAGCAGCTGATTAAGCGTCTGTTCGCGCTCATCATGGCCTCCGCCGAGCCCTGCGCCACGCAATCGACCGACCGCGTCAATTTCATCGATGAAAATGATACATGGCGCGTGCTTCTTCCCCTGCTCGAACAAATCGCGCACGCGGGACGCGCCGACACCGACAAACATTTCCACAAAATCCGATCCGCTGATGCTGAAGAACGGCACCCCGGCTTCACCCGCGATGGCTTTTGCCAAGAGCGTTTTCCCCGTTCCCGGAGGGCCGACGACCAACACACCCTTGGGAATACGGCCGCCGAGCTTCTGAAACTTCCTCGGATCTTTCAGGAACTCGACGATTTCGAGCACTTCTTCCTTCGCTTCATCGATACCTGCGACATCGGAGAACGTGATCTTTTTCCGCTCCTCAGTCAACATACGGGCACGGCTCTTTCCAAAGGACAAGGCCTTATTGCCCCCGACCTGCATTTGCCGCATGAGGAAAAACCAAAGGCCGAGGAAGAGAATGAACGGCCCCCAAGTCACGAGAAACGTGATGTACCAGGGACTTTCGTCCGGAGGCTTCACCTCGATCTGGACCCCTTTTTCACGGAACATCTTGACCATGTCAGGATAGTCTGCCGAATAGGTCCGGATGCGGGTCTTATCCTTGAGGACCCCGCTGATGTGGTTGCCCTTCATGACGACTTTCTCGAAATCGCCCTTGTCGAGTTTCGCCATAAAATCACTGAAAATGACTTCCTCTTCAGGGGCATGAGTCGGCACGCTGAACAAATTGAAGAGCAGAATCATGAACAGGCCGACCACGACCCAGAAAAGCAAGTTCTTGACCCTGGAATTCATCCGGATCTCCTTCGTGCTAACATGATTCCCAAACGGAGTTTTCGATGCAACAAACTTGTCGTGATGTTAACACAGCCCTATTCTGATTGACAACAACGCGGGGTATTCCCTACTCGTCCTGGAGATCCTTTTGATCCAGGACAGCGAGGTACGGCAGGTTCCGATACTTCTGGCGATAGTCGAGCCCATATCCCACAATATACCGATCGGGAACTGTGAACCCGACGTACTCGACATGCACATCGGCAACACGGCGCTCCTGCTTGCTCAGGAGTGTACAGACATTGATGCTGCGCGGCTTCTTTTTCGCAAGCGCTTTCAACAGATATTGTGCGGTCACACCTGAGTCGACGATGTCCTCGACCAGCAACACATCCTTGCCGGCGATCGGCTCGGTCAACTCCGTCAGCAGCTTCACCTTTGCCGCAGTCTTGCTTCGCGACCCGGAGGTCGTGACGATGATGAAATCGACTCGCACCGGAATTCGGATAGCTCGCGCCAAATCGGCATAAAACGCGTACGCCCCTTTCAGCACGCCGACCAGTACGAGGTCCTTGCCCGCATAATCGGCGCTGATCTGCCGGCCCATCTCACGGATACGGGCGCGCATTTGCTCCTGTGTGACGATCGGCTTCCCAAACATACGTTCCATACCGCTAACTCTCCCTCTCTGTGAACAGCCCATCGACTGCACTGACCAGACATCGTTCGCTCGTCCCAGTCATAGACGACCGCCCAGCCTGCCGATACCGGCTCACTCCAATGCGGGCGCGCATTTGCTCCTGTGTGACGATCGGCTTCCCAAACATACGTTCCATACCGCTAACTCTCCCTCTCTGTGAACAGCCCATCGACTGCAATGACCAGACATCGTTCCGTCGTCCCAGGCATAGACGACCGGCCATCCTGCCGATACCCGCTCACTCCAATACGGGCGCGCATCTGCTCCTGTGTGACAATCGGCTTCCCAAGCTTATGTTTCATATCACTTTTTCCCCCTCATGGTGGGCGCTCCATCAACCGTAATGACCAAACACTGTTCGGTCGACGGAGTGAGAGCCGATCGGTCATCCTGCCGATACCCGACAACCCAGACGACTCGCTCTGCTGTCGCTACCACAGGAATTCTTGTCCGATCACTACCGCACACTTTCAGATCGGTGAAAAAATCCTGAAGTTTCTTCGAACGCCCTTTCATGCCGAAAGGACAAAACCGATCCCCCGGCTGCCACGCTCGCACCATCAATGGTCCGTCGATTCGGTCGGCATCCACCATAATACGATCTTTTTCATGTCCCGTCTCATGAATATTCTTCCGCAGCGATTGTTCCACATGGATGCGTTGCCCCGTGGCAACCCAGGTGATCGTCCCCGGGACAGACAAGACCATGGGCACTGTCTGATGGGACCGTTCATGTGGCTGGTCTTGTAATATCAGCCGGCAGAACCGCACAACATCTTTATCAACGATCACAGACCCTGATGAAGTGGCAATGTTCGAAACTCTGTTCTTCCTCAGAATAGCCTGACGCACAAGCTCAACCGTGTGAAGGCTCGGCGGTCGATCTAGCGAACTGCATCTCCGCAGTGATGAATGAATAAGCCGCCGCTGCACTGCGAGCGGCAGATCTCGCAGAAATGATCGCTCGATCATCTGTTCGCCACCAGGCAGCCGATCAATCCGATCAGCACTGAGCGCGGCAACGTGTCCATTCAGATACCCGTCGTCTTCACGGCAGACATCGGCGAGCCTGCAGAGGGCTTTCACGGATGCCGGCGACACCCGTTGCAAGGCCGGAATGATTTCGTGTCTGATCCGGTTCCGTAGATAGATCGGCTTATCATTACTGGAATCAAGACGAAACGACAACGCCTCACTCTGAAGATAGGCGAGGATCTCTCTCCGCCTAACCTCGTACAAAGGCCGCACGACGATGCCATCACGGCATGCCGGCATGCCGGAAAGACCGGGTAGTCCGGCCCCACGCAACATCCAGAGCAGCACCGTTTCAGCTTGATCGTCGGCCGTATGCCCGACGGCAATCCGATCCGCCCCGCATCGGTCGGCAATGGCTGTGAGACCACTGTAGCGCACATCACGGGCTGCGGCTTGAAGAGACGTGCCCCGTGCACGGTTCCGGACATTGAGTTGCATCGTATGAAGCGGGATGTCCAACCTCTGGCAGAGCGCTTCCACACACTCTTGATCGCCGTCCGATTCACTCCCACGCAACCCGTAATTACCGTGCACGGCGGTCAGTGTCAGCCGCCATGGCGTCCGCAGCCGATGCAGAAGCGATACAAGCGCGACCGAATCCGGGCCGCCGGATACTGCGACAAGAAGATGCTGCCCCGGCTCAAACAAAGCTCTCGTTCGAATCGTTTTCACCATGTGATGGAGCAAGGGCGGCCACGCCCGGCGTCCGGCCCTGCTGGCTGATTCGATCGCTGCTGCGGCCATCACTTTCCCAACACCTCGCGATACTTCTGCAACATTATTCTGACCGAGTCCACATCACGTGCAATCTGACGACTTAATGCATCGGCCCCGGAAAACTGCATATCGAGCCGAACTCGATCGACAAACTCGACGGTCATATGATGACCATAGAGATCAGGCACGTCATCAAACAGATGCACTTCGAGCAGCCGCTCGCCCGCACCAAACGTAGGCCTGGTGCCGATGTATGCCACTGCATCGCAGCGCCGTTGGTTCCAAACCGCCACCGCGGCATACACCCCGTCCGCCGGGGCCACACGGTCAGGCGGCACAGCAAGATTCGCCGTTCGCCATCCCAATTCCTGCCCTCTCTGCGCGCCGGGAGCAACCACCCCGGTCATGGCATACTGCCGTCCAAGGAGAAGCGCTGCTTGAGCGACATCACCTGCTTGAATGAGTTGCCGGATTCTCGTTGAACTC